>ENA-OQDT01000062-OQDT01000062.1-human-gut-metagenome-genome-assembly--contig:-NODE-62-length-58970-cov-4.399827_pt1 | contig 58970 bp, 44 predicted proteins | sample MGYA00242786_ERZ504617 | MGnify/ENA primary metagenome ERZ504617 (study PRJEB26092, sample SAMD00036337) | human gut metagenome | host: Homo sapiens | study: EMG produced TPA metagenomics assembly of...
GACCGCACGTTCAGCATGTTCCACAATGCCGACATGCGCTATCCCGGCGTGACCGACGCAAAGGGCGAGGTCCACACGCTGACGGACGGCACGTTCGTCCCCATGCTGATGAGCGCCGATCGCACGCTGCGCGAAAACGCCTTCAAGGCCTACTACAAGCGCGCGGGCGAGTTCCGCAATACCTACGCCTCCACGCTGGACGCGCAGTTCAAGCAGCTCAAGTTCTTCGCCGACGCGCGCCATTATAACTCGACGCTCGAAGCGTCCCTTGACGTGACCGAGGTGCCGGTCGAGGTCTACACGAACCTCATCGACGCGGTGCACGGCAATCTCGACAAGATGTACCGCTATGTCGAGCTGCGCAAGAAGATCTTAGGCGTTGACGAGCTGCACATGTACGATGTCTACACCCCGATCGTCGCAGACGCGGACGTTGAAATCTCCTTTGAAGAGGCCAAGAAGACCGCTCTCGAAGCGCTCGCGGTGCTCGGCAAGGACTATACGGACGTGCTTGAGGAGGCCTTTAGCAACCGCTGGCTCGACGTGTATGAGAACACCGGCAAGCGCGGCGGCGCCTACTGCACCGGCAACGGCTGGCCCCACCCCTACGTGCTGCTCAACCACAAGGATAACCTCGACAGCATGTTCACCCTCGTCCACGAGATGGGCCACGCCATGCATACGTGGCACTCCTGCAAATACCAGCCGGTGAATACGGCGGAGTACGTCATCTTCGTCGCCGAGGTCGCCTCGACCTGCAACGAGATCCTCCTGATGCGCCACCTGCTCGGCAAGACCGACGACCGCAAGCAGCGCGCGTATCTCATCAACCACTTCCTCGACCAGTTCAAGGGTACACTGTACCGCCAGACGATGTTCGCCGAGTTCGAGCTCCAAATGGGCAAGATGGCCGAGAGCGGCGAGGCGCTGACCGCCGACGCGCTGAGCGCGAAGTATTTAGCGCTCAACAAGCTCTACTTCGGCGATACGATGATCTCCGACGACGAGATCGCGCTTGAGTGGACACGCATCCCGCACTTCTACTACAATTACTATGTCTTCCAGTACGCGACGAGCTTCTCCGCCGCCGTCGCCATCGCCAACCGCATCCTGCGCGAGGGCGAGAGCGCCGTCAGGGACTACAAGAAGTTCCTCTCCGGCGGCTGCTCGAAAGAGCCGGTCGAGCTGCTGCGCGACATGGGCGTCGACATGCGCACGCCCGCGCCCGTCAATGACGCGCTGTCGCTGTTCGGCGAGCTGATCGACGAGCTGAGTGCATTGCTGGGCTGACGCCTTCAAATCAGTGGTGAACCACTGATTTGAGCAGGTTTCATGGTAAATTCGCTGCGTAATTCATCTATTAAAGTATATGGATTTTTAAGACTTTTGTCTGTTTCGATGGTATCCAGAGTGACGTAGCCAACAACCAGCTTATACAGGCTCTCGTCCATCTCTTCTTTGAAATTCAGATTGTAATTGTTCGCTACAGTCATGTTGCTTACGATCTCATCGTAGGTATTGCTGTAGCTTGCCATCGAGGCAAGAAGATACATCACAAGAAGAATAAACGGCAGTGTTACCACTGCCGCCAGTGTAAGAATTTTCTTTTTCATAAAGTAAAACTTACCCCCACTCCCGCAGGTCCCCCGACCTGCAAATGCTGCTGTTCACGATCTTTCCCAAAAACACTTCGCCGAACAATACCGCAATATAATACATTATAATAATCCATGCCTACTGCACCGTCTCAATCATCTTCCCCACATAAGAATTCTGCACAAGCATAGGCTGCTCTGCTGCTCTCTTCATTTCCACCTGGATATTGCCCTGAATATCCTGCAAACACTCCAGAAGCAGCGGATTGAAGGTTCCGCACTCACCAGCCAGGATCATCTCCATAGCCTTCTCATGGGAAAATGCTTTCTTATAAACACGCTCGCTTGTCAGTGCATCATATACATCCGCAACAGAAACCACCTGGGCTGCAATCGGAATTTCTTCCCCCTTCAGACCATCCGGATAGCCCTTGCCGTCATAGCGCTCGTGGTGCCATCTGCAGATCTGGTAAGCCACCTTCACAAGCTCTTCATTCTGATAAACACCCAGGCTCTTCAGCATGGAAGCACCGATCAGGGTATGCTTCTTCATTTCCTCAAACTCTTCATTTGTCAGTCTGCCTGGTTTATTCAAAATCTTCTCGTCGATTCCCACTTTACCAATATCGTGAAGGGCAGATGCAATTGTGATCATGTACTGGTCAGACCATTTCAGATCATATTTATCTGTTTTCTGCATCAGTCTGTCCAACAGAAATCCGGTCAACATCTTTATGTGCTGAACGTGCTGACCGCTCTCTCCATTACGAAATTCTACGATATGGCTGAGAATATCTATCAAAATTTGACTATTTTTTTCTTTTTCGCGAATTTGATCCGTTACAAGTGTGATTAGGCGCCTCTGTTTTGCGTATAATTTAATAGTATTATATACACGCCGGTAAACAACCCTGGCATCAAACGGGCGGCTGATATAGTCTGAAACTCCCATTTCATACGCCCGGCGTATATATGATTCTGTCTCCTCACTGGAGATCATGATGACCGGAATGTCCTCGATCCAATGATTCCGGTTCATCTCCTCAAGAACTGCAAAGCCGTCCATGCCAGGCATTACAATATCAAGCAACACCAGTGAGATTCCTGCACCATACTCCCGAAGCACGGAGAGACATTCCTCCCCATTGCTTACTTCCATAGTCTTAAAATCATGGTGCAGAATCTCCGCAAGAATATCACGGTTCAGCTCAGCATCATCCACGATCAGAATCTGCTGTTTCAGCTCATCACGATTAACCTCTGCGCCATCTGCATTTCCATCTTTTATCTCATTAGACTCGGTTACCACCAGATTCTTACGGGTTTTCGCCTGGTACATAAAGCGGTCAGCTCTTCCTACCACACTTCCGATCGTTTCATCTGCCCCGGCAATTGTTCCTCCAATACTCACAGAAAGCTGAATTCCTGCATATCCCGGCACCGCAGCCAGATGAATCTTATCATGGATTTCCTGCAGTCTTTCGGCAAATTTCACTTCTGTTACTCCGGGAAGCACCAGAAGAAACTCATCCCCTCCATAGCGGATCAGAATATCATCCTTACGGATATGCTTGCATATGGTTTCTGCAACAACAGTCAGTGCCATATCCCCGGCATTATGTCCATATGTGTCGTTATAAAGCTTAAAATCGTCCAGATCGATCATGGCAATTCCAGCCGGTCCCATCTTGGACTTCAATTCTTCTTCATAATAACGTCTGTTGTATGCCTTCGTAAGAACATCCTGATACAGTCTCTCGTTATATCCGGTAAGACTGTTGATCAGGCGCTCATGGTCTTTCCGATCGATCAGACTGTTTTTGTCCATTTTCTTCAAAAGCTCCATTACATAAGGATTACCGTCAATTTCCAGATATTTAGCCATGATCTGATAAATGTCATCTCCAATAAATTCCAGCTTGCACAGCTCTGCCTTCCGTAAAAAGGCTTCCATTGCCACACAGCCCTGGCAAAAATGTCCTATGCACAAATCTGCTTTTTTTGTCTGTCCGCCCTCTGCTGCCAACAGACCTTCTGCATTCAATTTCTCCAGTTTTTCCTGGTCAAGAAGCCTTACAAAGTTAAAAACCCTACGGTAACAGACCATCTCGTATTCTGCCTGCTCCATGGTGATTTTGTAATCTGATACCATACTTTATCTATCCTTCTTCGTTGTAAAGCATATTTGGACAATAAGCTTTCTCAACTCTTCCTCTGTATATGCAATATAATCTGGTTTTTCCATACCTTCCGGAACCGTATAACGGTGATGGTTCATCCAGATGGTCTTCCATCCGGCATTTTTTGCACCTGCAATGTCATTCTCCAGAGAATCCCCGATCATAAAAGTATTCTCCGGCTTCATTCCCCATTTTTCTTCTGCCATGCGGAATATCTTCACATCCGGCTTGACCACGCCCACACCTGCAGACACGATCAGCTGATCCTCTGTAAACCATTTATCAAGTCCCAGTGTGTGAAACCTTCTGAACCTGATGGGAAAAAAGGTCCGTTGGTGATCACGCCCATTTTCACTCCGGCAGCTTCGCATTCGTCCAGCAGTTGTGTCATTACCCCTGAAACATGAAGATGGGACTGATTCTCTTTATATCTCTTCTGGAAGAGCTCTGCCTGCTCTCTGGTAAAGGGAATTCCCAGGTCTTTCATAGTATTTTCAATTCTGTAAATCCGGGATTCATGAATGGAAACCTGTCCACTCTCGCTGAACAGAAACATTTCAGCGCTTCTTTTCCCGAAGATCCGGTAAAACAGCTCCGGATCCGGAAGCTTCCTGCCCAGACTGAACTCACAGGCTGTAAGCAACGGCTCCATCTGGCTGTATAAGGTATCATCTATATCGAAAACCAGAAATCTTTCGTTGTTCATTTTGCTGACTCTTTTCCTTTTTCGTATAACTCTAAAAAATATTATGCCGCAGTCTGCAGACAATAAAATAATTATACCTTTTTAAGGTAGGTTACGCAATCTATTATTCAGTTTTCTATGTGTTTTCTAACTATTTCAAAGCAGAGTATATTTGAAAAATCTGTTTCGCAACCGGCATGCCTCGCTTTGTGGGAAATTTTGCCCGAAAAAAGAGGTTCACCTTTTTACTAGATGAACCTCTCTCATTCTATTATTTACATTTCCGTGGCTGAATCAATCCCGGTTCTCCTGCCTTAGAGCGTGTCTAAAAAGCATTCCGGCAATCTGTATGCCTTACTAGAGCGTATTCGCCCAAGTGTTTAATTCCAGCCCTCGCCGTACTGGAGACCTGAGCCGCCTTCGTTATTCTCCCAGTCTTCCAGAAGATTATCATCCTGGCTGCTTCCCTGACCGTCACCGTTGTCCTTGGAATCCGTACTCTGTGTATTTGTGTTCTCGCCAAGAGTTACAGTTACTGTCTCTTCTTTGTAACCTTTTCCATCCGGAACCTCAATGGTAAGCTCTACATCCTCACCAGGCTCGTAGTAGGAAAGGAAATCAACCAGCTGTTCCTTGGTTGTAACAACCTTGCCTGCAAATTTTGTAATGATGGATTTTGCTTCAATACCAGCCTCATCAGCTGCACCGCCTTCTGTTACGTCTCTTACAAGAACGCCTTCCGGAACACCGTATGCTTCACTTACTGCACTGTCAACACTCCGAACTGTGATTCCCAGAACACCGTGGTTATCAACTTTATCTCTGGTCTCCTCATTCATCAGGCTCTCCAGCGTATCTGTTACATCAGAAATTGCAATTGCATAACCGATACCCTCAACCGCTGTGGAAGCAAGCTTTGCAGAGTTGATACCAACAACCTCACCGTTCATGTTCAGAAGAGCACCACCGCTGTTGCCTGGGTTGATTGCTGCATCTGTCTGGATCAGGTTTGTAGCGGAATTGCTGTCGCTGTCATAATCGCCGACTGTATCATCAGAATTCAGCTGACGGTTCTTGGCGCTTACAATACCGGTTGTTACGGACTGACCATAACCAAGTGCGTTACCAATTGCAACAACCTGTGCACCAACCTTCAGGTCATCGGAATTACCGATAGTTGCAATCGTAATGGCATCCATTGTATCGCTGTCAATATCATCCAGGGAAACTGCTACAACTGCAAGATCCCTCTCGCTGTCATAACCTTTTACCTTAGCCTCACATGCTGTGCTGTCACAGAAGCCAACAGATAAAGTCTCCGCACCTTCTACTACATGATAGTTGGTTGCGATCAGAAGCTCGGAATCGTTCTTACCAATGATAATACCGGAACCGCTTCCCTGTACTTCTCTCTGCTCAGGAGAGTAAGCACCGTACTGACCAAACATTCCGTAGTAGTTCTGAACCTCTTCTACAGATTTGGTTGTAATGGAAACGATACTTGGCATTGCCTCTTCTACAATATCAGATACATCAAGGCTACCCTTTGCTGTACTCTCATCTTTGCTGTCATCCTGGGAATCATCCGATTTCTTCTCGGATTTCAGCAGCTCAACTTTACCTTCGCTTGCTGCCTGTACGTTCTGCTCATAGCCTGTCAGATAGTTAACTCCTGTATATGTCCCTGCTGCAAGGCCGCCTGCCAGTACTGCGCAAAGACTAATGCTTGCTGCCTTTTTAAGTTTTCTCTTTAATTCTTCATTTCTATTCTTCATGATAAAAGCCTCCTTTAGAAACTCCTTTATGTTCTCTTCATTTGATAGTTCACAGTATAGAGACAATTTGTGTTCTCTTTGTGGGAAAAATGTGTTTAAATTGTTAAATTCCGCCTTTTAATATTAGCATTAAAAAACCCGGACTGCAAGGCAATCCGGGTAAAGAACAATCATCTTTATTTGTTCGGCATGATCCAGAATTTCATGGTCGGGTAGCTGAGAACTACCTGAACCAGAATGTTCAGAACATTTGCGAGTGTAGGTGCAAGTGCTTCGGAAATACCGATGTTTACGAAAAAAGCTCTGGCTGTAAGCCGGAAGTGCTGCGGATACAAGCACCAGCACAACTGCAAGTACAATGTATTTCGGTACAGCCTTCTCAAACGCTGCATTGGATTTGAAAACCAGATTCTTCTGTACAAAGAAGTTTACGGTCTGAGCTGCTGCAGTTGCAACCAAAAAGCTTAAAAATCCACATAAACCAAGATTGGACTCGATATTATCTGCGTAATTGAACACCAGAAACTTAAATGGTGTATTTGCAAAGCTTTTGAAAATAAAACCGGTACACAGCCACATGATAATGAAGTTTGTAATAGTTGCACAGTTGGATAATACGTTAAATTTAATAAATTCCCAGATATTCGGGTGATCTTCGATTAACTGTTTGATTTTTCCCATAATGATACTCCTCCTATTTCTGCTCTTCCAGATCTTTCTCATACTGCTTGTTCAGCTTCTGGTTTCTGAAAAATCCGCTGATTACTTTTCCAAGTCCGCTGAAATGACCGTTTACAACCTTTAGAAGTCCCTCTACCATTTCCATGGAAACCATACCGCCTGTCATCTTGGCGATTGCACGGAATGGCATGTTGTACTGGAACAGGGTGTTCAGATCCGGAATTCCCGCTGCCTCGCTCTTTTTCAGCTTTTCACCCAGCTTCTTACAGATGAAGCGGGCAATTCCGCTCTTCGCGTAATACATCTGGCAAAGGGCATCGTTCATGCCAAGCTCGCCGCTCCAGCTTCCGTCCGGAATGGAATGTCCCAGGATCGTCTCGTACTCCTCATTTCCGATCTGCTGGATTTTTCCCTCCACGTAAGAAGAAACGCGGTTAGTATAGTATGGCATTACCTCAGTGGTTCCGATAATGGCAAGAGAATCCTGAAGACGGATATCCGCACAGCTTGCACCGATCATAATGCTGTAAACGCCGCCTTCTACTTCCCATTTATTTGTCTTCATATTCCAGTAACGGAATGTCTTGTCGTCGAACTTAATGGTAACGGTTTTCTCCTCGCCTGCCTTTAAGAACACCTTGGAAAAACCTTTCAGCTCCTTGACCGGGCGGAAAACTTTTGCTCCCGGAAGTCCTACATAAAGCTGGGCAATCTCTGCACCATCATACTTTCCGGTGTTGCGAAGGGTAAACGTCGCCCCATCCGGCTTCACCTGAAGATTGTCATATTCAAATGTAGTGTAGGAAAGACCATATCCAAATGGATAGTTTACCGGCACACCTGCGGTGTCGAAGTAGCGGTATCCTACGTAAATTCCCTCTCTGTACTCAGAGTTCCGCTCCTGTGACGGATAGTAATTGTAAGAAGGAGTATCCTCATATTTCTTAATGTAAGTTTCAGCAAGCTTTCCGGATGGGTTGACTTTACCGGAAAGAATATCAAGCACTGCACCTGCACCTGCCTGACCCATGAGAGCGGTGTGAAGCAGGGCTTTGAAATGATGGTGCCATGGCATTTCAATAACAGAACCTGCACTGATGATACCAATCATGTTTGCGTTGGCTTTTGCCAGCTCCTGGATCAGGTTGATCTGGTTCTGCGGAATGCGGAAATGCTTGCGGTCAAGACCTTCTGTCTCGCTTTTCTCGTTCAATCCGAAGAAAAACAGAACCACATCAGAACGGCGGGCAAGATCTACGGCCTCTTTTTTCATAGCTTCGTCTTCCTTGCCATCGCGCTGATAACCGCGTACAATTCCAGTCACAGAGATTCCGCTGGTCTCCAGCATGTCCTTGATGGAATCTACTTTTGTGGAATTTACCATGGAAGAACCTGCGCCCTGGTATCTTGGGTCAAAAGCGAAGTCACCGATTATGGCTGCCTGAACCTTCGCTCCAACCGGAAGGATTCCGTCCTCATTTTTCAGAAGAACTGCACTGTTCTCGCAGGCAAGACGTGCCAGCTTGTGGTGCTCCTCATGAAGGGCTTTCTTGTCTGCCACTTTTTTATAATGCTTTGCATTCTCGGTGGTAGTAAGTACCAGATCAAGAAGCTCGTCTACGCGCTCGTCAATGTCCTTCTCGCTGATCTTGCCGCTTTCTACGCTGGCAAGAAGCTCTCTCGCTGCATCAAGTCCCGGAGTCGGCATTTCCAGGGTAGAACCGTTCTTTACACCGAGAGAATGGTCGTTAGAAGCACCCCAGTCAGTGATAACAGAGCCTTCGAAGCCCCACTCGTCACGGAGAATGTCTTTCAGCAGATGCTCGTTTTCGTTGGCGTAAACACCGTTTACCTCGTTGTAGCTGCTCATAACCGTTTTCGCGCCACCCTCTTTGATGGCAATCTCAAAACCGGTGAGGTAGATCTCACGGAGAGTTCTCTCATCTACCACTGCGTTCATTGCCATACGGCGAAGCTCCTGGCTGTTTACAGCGAAATGTTTTGCGCAGGCTGCTGCTCCTGTGCTCTGCACACCGCGGATAAAAGCAGCTGCCATTTTTCCGGAAAGATAGGGATCCTCGGAAAAATACTCGAAGTTACGTCCACAGAGAGGATTTCTCTTAATGTTCAGTCCAGGTCCAAGAAGAACGTTTACGTCTTCTTCCATGGATTCTTCACCAAGGGCAACGCCTACCCTCTGCTCCAGCTCTTCATCCCAGCTGTTTGCCATAGCTGCCGCTGTAGGAAAACAGGTTGCCGGTACTGCTGGATTGATTCCCAGATGATCTCCTGCTCCAGCCTGTTTACGCACACCATTCGGTCCGTCTGAACAGAAAATCGCCGGGATATCCAGACGCGGGAAATCTCTTGTCTGCCACTCGCTTTTTCCGCTGAGGAATGCGGCTTTTTCCTTCAGGGTCATGTTATCTATGATATTCTGATATTTCATGCTTGTGATCGCTCCCTTCTATATTGCCATAAATATAACATAACCCCGTCTGTAAAAGACGGGGTTATCACAAACTGTCAATATATTGCACAAGATGCATTAAAAAACCATTTATTTTTATCCCAGCACTTTCTGCAGCGTTTTCTCCAGCACCTGCAGATTCACAGGCTTGGAAAGATGTCCGTTCATACCGCTTGCCAGGGAACGTTTCACATCCTCGTCGAAAGCGTTGGCGCTCATTGCGTAAATCGGAATCTTTTTGCAATCCTCACGATCCAGATTCCGGATGGTCCGGGTTGCTTCCAGTCCGTCCATTTCCGGCATCATAATATCCATAAAGATCATATCGTAATATCCGGGAACGGATTCTTCCATGCGCCGCACAGCTTCTTTTCCGTTAACTGCCTGCTCGGTTTTAATTCCGTAATTTTCAAGAATCGTACAGATAATTTCCATATTCAGCTCATTATCCTCAACCACCAGGATTCTTTTTCCCGGGAAGCTGATCTCCTCCGGCTGGCTGGTGACCGTAGTCTTCTCTCCGCTTACCGGCTGAAGCTTCACGTTAAAGCTGAAGCTGCTTCCCTTACCAGGCTCACTTTCCAACTTAATATCGGAATCCATCATCCGCACAATTCTTCTGCTGATGGCAAGACCAAGACCAGTGCCCTGTTTTCTTGCATTTTCAGAATTATCCGCCTGCTCAAACTGCCGGAAAATAAGCTGCTGTTTCTCAGGTGCAATTCCAATTCCATCATCCCTGACCTGAAAATACAGATTGGAAAAGCCTTTCTCTTCTTCTGTCTCGCGAACGGTCAGCCACACATGTCCATCTGGTCTGGAATACTTCAGCGCATTTCCCAGAAGATTTACCAGAACCTGGTTCAGCCGCAGAGAATCTGCCATAAACCAATGGTTTTTCAGCTGGATATCTGCTATATACTGAATGTTATTTTCGTTCAGCTTCGCTTCCAGCAAAGGACGAAGTCCCTGTATCATCTCCATGAGATTGCATTTTTCTTCGATCAGCCTCATCTTTCCGCTCTCAATCTTGGACATATCCAGAATATCGTTGATAAGTCCAAGCAGATATTCCGAGGAGTACTCGATTTTTCTCAGACAGTCGATTCGCCGCTCCTCAGTCTGTCCATCTTTCAATGCAATCTCCGTCATACCTATAATACCGTTCATAGGAGTACGGATCTCATGAGACATACGGGCCAGGAAATCCGATTTCGCCTTGGCAGAAAGATCGTGACGCTCCAGATTCAACCGGTTTTGAATAATTGCGCTGATTTCTTCCAGACACTTACACTCTTCTTTTTTCTCCAGAACATCCTGGTCAATGTCCCGGAATACAATACTTCCGGAATACTGTCCGTTATCTGTCATATGGAATACAATATCGTTTCTGCCTGAAGCAAAAGGCTGAATCAGCGGCTCTTTCCATATGCTTTCCCCGGAAGTCAGAAGCTGCTGCATTTCCTGTGTCTCCACAAAGTGCTGGTATTGCTTCTCAGAACAGTGGACCATACCGTCCCAGCCATCCTTTTTCTCCCAGGTTTTCCAGCAGTACAGCAGGTTATTTACCATATATTCCCCGTTGAAATGGGTGATCACAATGTCTGTCAGATGGTATTTCTCCTGCAGCTTCAACGCCAGAATATCCAGAACCACAGAAGTATCACCATCTCTGTCAAACAGGTTCAGAGCTATAGAGGAAAGTGTCATTTCCTTCAGACGTTCCAGAGAAGCCACCTCCGCAAATGCCACATCAACCGCACAGGCTTTTTCCACCGTTGAAAGCTCCTCATAGAACATGATTTCCTGCTTTCCATGACGTGCAGCTGTAAGAGCAGTCTTCGTCTGTTCAAGTGCCTCAGACAGCGAATTTCTGCTGCCTGTAACTGCGATTCCACATTTCAGGGAAAGGGACAGATGCTTCTCATCTGTAAGCGCCCCAAACTCCTTTTCCAGTCCCTGCACACTTCTCACGATCGGTCCGGTCGTACATACCGGCAGCCATACCAGCATCTGGTCTGCACCAGCCCTGATATAAATACCACCGTTTAAACCGTCCTCCTGGAAGCGCTTCGCCAGCAGACCGGCAAACTGCTCCAGGATAATATCTCCGAAGATCAGGCCATAGCGCTCATCGATTTTGGAAAACTGCTGGATTTCCAGAAGTACCAGTACCCCTTCCGGGTCATCCCGACACAGTGTTTCCACAACTTCCAGTCCGCTTCCAAGGCGGTAAAAAGAGGTAATGGAGTCATAAATCTGCTTTCTTTTCTGCGCCTGCTCCAGAAGCTTGTGCTGATGCACATTGTGAATACAGCCAACGACCCTGCTGCGCTCTTTATTCTCATCAAAAGTAATGCTTCCGGATAGATTTACCCACTGAAATTCTCCATTGGCATGCTGCAGACGAAAGTCAACATCCAGAACGCCGTCTGAGCTTTTTACTGCGTTCACCAGCTTTGCCTTATCTGCCGGATGGATACTGTCATTATCAAGAAATTCCGGATGCTTTCCGCAGTCCCATACACCGTCATTGCCTTTACTGTTAACTATTTCCAGCAGTTTTTCCTTACATTTGTAGGTAAAAAAGGCATCCTGGGAACTTTCTACCGCAATCCGATAGCGCTCCTTTTCCTCCAGAAGCTGATTCTCTGTCTGCATCTGGGTATCCGTCAGATTCTCTATCACTTTATGGAGCTCATCAAGCTCCTGAATACCTGACTCCTGAAAACCGTGAATTCCCTTCACTCCGCCTCGTACACTCTCCACCAGATGGTAAACCGGTTCCGTCGCATACTGGACAAGAAAATAAACCAGAATAACCGCCATCAGGGCACTTCCCAGAATCGCTCCCAGAATTCTCTCATAAACATCGGAAATCAATCCATACACAGAATCCTCTGTAACAAAACCGCACAATGCCCACTGCGTATCTTCATACGGCACATTTCTGCTGTACAGCTCCAGATTGCTCACAAGTCCGTAAATCTGCTGTTTCCCAATGGCAGCCCCCTGTACCAGCCGCAAATTCTCCTGCACCGGCTCCTCCAGAACAAAGTCACTTCCGTCCCGGGAAACTGCATCATACAGCGCACCCTCACCGGCAATTCCCTCATAATTTCCATTTCCATGGTCTACCACAAGGGCAAATCCTGCATTCAGATCGGAATCCAGATCTTTTACCTGAAAAAATTTGGTCAGATCATTCACTCCCACTTCAATTCCAAGCACACCGTAAACGGTTTTATCATAAACAAGAGGTGCCGAATATGTGATCATCTTATGGTTATCCTTATAGAAATCTTCCAGAATAAACGGCTTCGACCAATAGCCCAGATTTTTCATACTGGTGCGGGAATCAACGTAATTTTCTGCTGTTATATATGGCTGGTAAAAAAAGTCATCGGCATCTCTTTTCCCATTGCCCTGGAAGTGGAAATCTGTATGCCAGGAAGTATCCAGTGAAATGGACATATTCTGCGACAGTACCTTACTTCCACGCTCCATCAGCAGGTCCGTGCGGGAAGCCGTTTTGGTCTGGGGATCTGAGTCTCTCACCCAGAAGCCTTTGTATTCCCCTTCCGAATCTGTATCACCGTCATTTCCCAGAACCAGAAAAATTCCAGAAGTGGAATTGTACTGCAAAACCTCCACCATATCATAAAAAACCGTTTCCAGATATTCCTCCTGAACTTTCCCTGAGCCCATGAAGCCCTGCATATCCATCTGATGATTGCTCAATACCTTTGTCAGCGCAGAGGACAGACTGTCACTTTCCTTGTACACGCTGCTCCACTGCTCGATCATATCGTTCTCCAGAACCACCTTACGGTTCTCCACCGTATGACTGTCCAGACCGATAACCGCATTCTCCATGTTTGAGCGGATTCCGCTGAAAATCAATGTCAGGAATGGGACTGCACCCTGTACAAACACAATGATCAGTATAGGAATCAGAAATATATTCCAAAGAGATTTCTTTTTCTTCACAGCCTTCCTCACCTCCTTATGTCCAGAATCTGTCTAAAAAAACACTTTGAATGTTTTTTCAAATACACTCCAGGCTATGGCAGAATTCTGTATACCAGCTCTGGAAATTCTCATCTGTCAGATACTGTGCAAGAGCCTCTTCCCGGCTCTCTCCGTCTGCGATTGCAGCGTCCATGGCATCTTTATCAGCCTTTGCCTTGTCAGCCAGAGAATAATCCAGGATCTTACGGGCACTGTAGCTATTGTCAAAGGCTCCAATTGTATAGAAACTTGTTTTATCAAAGTCTTCCATTTCCGTTGTAAAACAATCGTAAACCTTCTGGTTGACTTCTATATTATTCTCTTTAATAACGGAATCCAGTGCGTCTACGCTGTTGGCTTCTTTCAGAACCGGCATATAGGAGGATTCGCATACAAAGCGCAGGTTCTGGTTCTTCTGTGTGAACCATTTCAGGAATACACTTGCAGCATACTCATGTTCCTCATCAGACTTGGTCACTGCCATTCCGGCACCTTGCTGAACTTTTATGTTCTCGCCGCCCTCCATAACCGGAGAATCACATACGATGTAATCAATCGGATAGCTTTTATTCCCTATTTCCACGGTATCCGGGAAGTATACGGCAGAAGATGTGGAGCCCGTGTATGCAAGAATATCTCCTGTCTTCACATCATCGGAACGGAATTTTCCAAGAGATGCGAAATAGCCCTTCATATATGGTACATAGTAATTATCCCAAAGGCGGCGGATCAGATCTTCGTCTGTGTTTAAGGTCATTTTTCCATCTTTCACCTGGAAAATTTCCTTTCCCATCTGCTTCATGCCAATGATAAAATAGTTGGACATGGAGTCTCTGCCGTAGAATGCTTTTCCATCGTCCGGCACATCCGGGGTCTGCTCATCCGTCCACTCATAGTAGCGCTGTGCAACCTCTGTAATACCTTCTGTAGTGGCAAGTTCCTCCACTGTAGTTCCAGTGGCTTCTGCAAAAGGCTCCCAGTCAGTCTTATTGATCATGGTGATCTCTGTGGATTTGGCAACTGGGAAAAGATATAAAGCGCCATCCTGGTTAAAATAGCCCTCCTGGATGTAGGAATCTACATACCTGGACAGCTCATCTTCTGTAAAATACACGGAAAGGTCTGCCAGCTTATCCTGCTGCTGTACTGCGTAAGCAGTATCAGAATAGGAAGAAAAAATATCCGGCAGTTCTTCTGCTCCTACTTCTCCGTTCAAAGAGCTGTTGACTGCTTCCTCAAGGTCGGATACGGAACCCTGACTGTAGCTCTCCACGTAGATACCCTCCTCTTTTCCAACGGAGGCGTTAAATTCCTTTACAAGGGTGTCAAACATTGCCTGTTGGGCACCGTTGTAATAATGCCAGATCGTCAGGGACACCGGGTGATCCGAATCCAGCTTTACAGATTTACCGCTTCCGTCCTTGCTGCTTCCACAACCAGCTAAAGATGCGGTCATTATTGCGATTAACATCATTGCCACACATTTTTTCTTCATACTCTTTTACTCCCTCACGGCACCTGATACCGCAGCTTAACTCAATATATACTTCTGTCTGCAACACTGTCCAAAGACCTGCTGCCATGGCAGACCAGAGCGTGTTTGAAATCCCAAATCTTCAAAACAAAAAGCCCCTGCAACAGGTAAAATGCATCGCTGACTTCTATGGGATACAATATCCTTTCCGGCGTTTTTACATGTCACATGGGTAAATTCATAACACATAGACTTATTATAGGAAATGTGAGAAAAAGAATCAATAAATATTCATGAAAAAGGACAGAAAATATTTCATTCCTGTCCTTTCAAAATATACGTTATTTCACAGTCACCTTACACTTAACTGTTTTCTTCCCTGCTTTCACCGTAATTACGGCTGTTCCTTTTTTCTTTGCAGTAATTCTGCCCTTGGAATCTACCTTTACCACCTTGGAGGAGCTGGATTTGTAGGTGATTTTTTCTTTGCTTGTTACTGGTTTTAAAACCGGTTTCAGGGAATATTTCTGATTTTTCTTTAATTTCAGTGTTTTCGGCACACCTTTGATCTTTGTGGTTTTTACAGCGGTTTTCTGGACTTTTACGGTAACAGACTTTTCATATCCGCTGTTCAGGTATATGTGAATACGGGTTTTGCCTGTAGTTTTACCGGCGGTAATGTTACAGGTTCCATCTGAACTAACAGATACATCTGCAATACTCCAGTTATCCGTACTCCAGGTGGAAATGAAATCTCCCTTTGCAAGCCCGGTTACTTTCAGACACTTCGTCTTCTGTCCGGTCTTCAGCACAATACTGGACTGATTCAATTTCATTGTTGGCTGCAGTCTGTCCCGGGTAATTTTTGTTTCCTGCTCACCGCATGCACTGCAGGTACGTGTCTGGACTTCTTCCTCATCCACAGTTGCTTCCTGTGTTACTGCCCATGCAGAAAATTTATGTCCGGTTGCTTTTATTGTAGTTCTCTTTTCCGTATCGCAATATCTGCAGGTGTATTCATCGACTCCGTCATCTGTACAGGTTGCATCTTCATGCCATGACCTTACCCAGCTATGTCCGGTTGCTGGAATTGTCTCTTTCTTTTTGTCACCACATCTTCTGCAGGTATAAGTTTTTTCTCCGTCACTTTCACAGGAAGCATCTTCTGTTGTTTCCCCACGGTTCCAGTCATGACCAAGTGCCGGTGTTTCTTTTGTATAGTAATCACCGCAAAATTCACAGATTTCTTCTTCAGATCCCGAATAGGTACAGCCACTCATTTTTATCACATGTGACTTGTAGGAATGGGTATGGTTCGGATTGTAACTGTAATATACGGTTGTATTTGAATCACAAATGTATCTGGGCTGCCACGTGCTGCTATTTGCATAGCAGCGGATACTTCTCAGCTTGGCACAGTTTTTAAACGCATCATTTCCTATAGATGTCAAACTTGCCGGGATTTCTATGGTTTCTAACGCATTACATCTGCCAAAAGTCTGATCTCCAATTCTGGTCAGGCCCTCTGAAAGCTTTACACTTGTCAGACTGGTACACCCCTGAAATACACCGCTTCCGATGCTCGTTACGCTTGCAGGAATAGTTATGCTTGTCAAACTGCTGCAGTTCCAGAATGCCTGAACTTCTATTGAGGTTACCGTTCCCGGAATGGTTACACTTGTCAGACTGGTACAATTGCCAAATGTCATACCATCTATGGTTGTTACGCCTTCTGGAATTGTCACACTTGTCAGATTGGTGCAGCCGGTAAATGCACCGGAACCAATGCCGGTCACTCCTTCTGAGATAACCACACTTGTTATCTTAGTGTTGCCAGCAAATGCATCATCTGCTATGCTTCCAGTTCCGGAAATTACCAGTTTCCCATCATCTGACAAGGTATAGGTAATTCCTGTGTCTTCTCCATCTGAAAAAACCAGGGCTTCGTCTGCTGTTGCCGCTTCCTCATTCTGCCATTCTGCAGCTGCTTCCATGCCAGACGCATCTGAGAATGAATCCTCGGATGACTGTTCCTCCACCTGATCCATCTCCGGAGTCTGAACCTGTTCCTGAACCTCATCCTGATTGTCCAGACCCTCATTCTCCACTTCGTCAAAAACTGCTTCTGCTACTTCCTCAGAAGAAAAATCAGCTCCACTTACTGCCAGTGCTGCTCCGTCTGCACTTGTGATTGCCAGCAGCAATGCTGCAGCCAATGCCAGTCGTCTGTTTCTCATACGCTTTACCTCGCTATTCTTTTTTTCGTCCTTTCAAACACACTCCAGAGGCAAAGATTTTTCCATTAATATCTGTTGCATAACAATAAACGCTTCCTCTAAATGGATAACCTGCTATTCTGCAAATGAGCCCGCAGCATACTCCCTCCCAAAATTTGTCAGACGATTAATTTAATGATAAAGCAAAACAGCATTTAAAGCAATTAACTAACAGCATAGTATAGACGATAATTCATAAGTCGAAAACTATTTCTTCAATGTCTCATTCATACTTCCCATTCGGTATCCCTGAAGATCCATAGTCACGTATGTGAAGCCGTATTCTTTGAATGCTTTCACGATCTGGTCGCGATTCTCCAGGACTTTCTGGAGTTCAGCCGGCAGTACTTCAATTCGCGCCAGTGTACCATGAATACGCACACGCAGCTGATGAAATCCCAGATCCAGAAGCAGCTGCTCTGCTTTATCTACCATGCCAAGCTTCTCCTTCGTGATGGTCTCACCGTATACAAAACGGGAAGAAAGACAGGCGAAGGATTGTTTCTCCCAGGTGGGAAGGCCAAGATCTTTAGACAGGGCACGGATGTCTGCTTTATACAATTCGCTGTGGCGCAGCGGGCTCTTCACCCCCAGCTCTGCAACAGCCTGTAAACCAGGTCTGTAATCACCATTGTCGTCCATGTTGGAACCCTCTGCCACTGCATTCAATCCCTCTTTTGTGGCAATGTCCCAGATTTTCTCAAATAATTCTTTCTTGCAGATATAGCAACGGTTAGTCGGGTTCTGGCAGAAGCCCTCAATTTCCAGTTCTTCAGACTCTACTGTAATGTGGCGGATTCCTTCCTTCTCACAGAAGGTCTTCGCCTCTTCCAGTTCTCTCTTCGGGAAAGAACAGGACATGGCAGTAATCGCGATACATTTATCCCCCAGCACATCGTGTGCTGTTTTCAAAAGAAACGTGGAGTCCACCCCACTTGAAAAAGCCACAGCCACACTTCCCAGACTGCGTAAGTATTTTTTTAAAGCTTCGTATTTATTCTGCTGCTCTTTGGTTGCAGTGATTTCGCTCATATGATTATCCTCCTGCGGCGGTAAATTTAGTCTCTCCCCAGCTCCATCTTTCTCTTTCAGACAAAAAAGATCCCTCGCGCAAAGAGCTGGGACGATTTTGATTTATGTTACTATAAAGTATCCTAGTATGTCAATAGGATTAGTTGTAGTCAGCTTTAAGTATACCGCCGCACATCTTTCCATAAAAGCAGAAAGAACGCCAGGTTCATTCCCCCTGGCGTTCTTTCAGTCTCTGTTCAGCTGCGATCCGCTTGGGATGCTCCGGTGGGTAGCATTCCCGGAAGCCTTCCACGGCGGCTTTCAGATATATATCTTCTTTTTCCTCATCTCCAAGTGCACGGTAAACGCGTGCCAGATTCCAGGTAGGCTCTGCAACTGCCGAACCTACAAGTCCATTTTCCTTCGTAAGCTCCAGCGCCTCTGTCAGATATGGGATCGCTTCTTCCGGTCTTCCCAGGTCCAGGTAGACTACACTCATATTGTTGTCCACCATCAGAAGCATAGAACCCTCACGATAGCCATTCTTAAGCAGCTGATTGCGAACCGCAAGATGACATGCCAACGACTCTTCCCTTCGTCCGGCGGCATTGTACATTCGTGCCAGTTCCTCTGACATGGCAGAATACATCTGATTTTTCTCACCACAGTACATTTTGCACCTGTCCGTTGCTTGTTCCATACAATAGGCGGCTTCTTCCATATTCTGATCCATAGCTGCAAGCTGACCACGAAGCTGCCATATTACAAACTCACTCTCAACCTGACGCTTTCTTTGTATCTGTCGTATCTGCTCTATTTTTTCCAGACAATCTGCCAGCTTTTCTTTTTCCTGAAGAAACATATGACATTCTGCTTTTTGATAAAGAAAATCCAGTATTCTCTGGCTATGCCCCCATTGTACACACATGAGGATTCCACGTTCTACCCACATTTCAACCTTTTTCACATTAAGCTTCAACATCTGCATATTCGTCTGCAAAAGCGCATATCCAATTTTATAATCAATATTATCCTTCTGTTGAAAAATTAAATCACAGATCTCCCGGTAACACTCATAATTACTGCTTTGCCCCAGCCTATTGCAAAAATCACTTATAGCAAACAACATCCATTCCGATGATAGCGTTCTCTTTTTCAGCTGTTCGCGGAAGAGTTCTATATATTCTTCATTTTGTTCAGGTTTTGTCTCTGTCAGACACGCTACCATAAACTTCGTCTCATTGGAAATCTGTGCACATCTTTTTTCCAGTTTCCGGATTTTCCCGCACATAGGAACCGGCAGCTCCAGATATCGGGCAGCCTCTGCCGCCAGTGCCACAAGCTGGTCACTGACCGCTCCCTGTACTCTGGAAATTCCCTGGAAGACAAGCCACGCAATTTCCTCCATACGAGGATCCTCGTCTTTCGATGCCTGTTTCGGGAAAAAGCACTTCTGTGCCCGTTCCCAGAATGGCTGAAACTCAGCTTCTGAAAAATCCTTTGTACACAGACTCTCTGCAATTACAGGATGCATACGGTAGCCATTTCCCGTATCTTCCAGCCAGCCGAATTTCACCAGTCTGCCAAGCGCCTCTCCCAGAGTTTCGTTTTTCTTCAAAAATCCCTGGAAAAACATCACAGTAAAATTCCGGTCAATTTCCTGATACGGCAGAAGCGCGAACATCCTTGCCAGCTGGCTTCCGGTTTCTCCAATATCAGCCAGTCTGTACAGCCCACGGTACATATCAATGAGTCCGAACTCTTCTGCAACATCATTCCAGTTATTCTGCAGCTCTTCTTCCAGATAATCCCAATTACCAAAATAGTAGGTCCCCGCTTTTCCAAGAAGCTTCAATGTCAGAGGATGCTGAAAAATCTCTTTTTCCAGCAAACGACTCAGCCGGTCTTTTTCCTCTCTGGAAAGTATTTTGTTGTAATTGTCACGAAAAATCAAACTTAAGGCACTCTTTTGCGGTGCCTTTATGCCAAATGTAGTAAACCCATCCAGATGTTTCTGACGTGAAGTAACAAATATGGTGCACGGCAGATCTTTCAGTTCTGACAGGTAAGGATCTTCCTCTTCCGTATGGTTCATATTATCCAGAAAAAGCACTGTTTTTTCCTGATGCTCTTCTGACAGATGATAGATACTTTCGTGAAATCTTTCTTCCACGCTCTCACCAGTAAGATTCAGAAAACTTCTGGAAAAGCTGGCCGCCAGATTCTCCTCATACTGAACAGCTGCGATCCGGCACTTTACTTCTTCCTTCTCTATCCAGCTCACAAGCTGACGCATGAGTTCTGTTTTTCCAATTCCTCCAATTCCGGAAATCAGATACTTTCCGGAATTGAAGAACATCTCTTTCAAGTCATATAACTCTTCTTCTCTGCCAAAGAAATGGCTGGCTTTCACAGATTTCCGGAACAATTCACAGTTTCGCAGGGTGAGAAAGCTCTGCCTGGTTTCCCCGGATTCCTGATAAATACAGCTCCAGATATATTCCGGCTTTAAGTCTTCACGGTTTCTTACCAGTTTCATTTTTGCCCCGGATATTTCCGGCCCCGCCATCGCGTGCAGACTAAGCAGGGTAAACAGCCAGGCATCCCCAAAGGACTGGGAAAAATCCTTCTGTTTTTTCTCTATGTAATCGATCCAGAAGATCAGCTTTTCCCCACACTCTTGGGACAGCCATGGATCTGACTCCATGACCATGCCCAGAAATTTTCTCAGCTTCTGTACAAACACAGAATGGTTATAATTTTTCTCTTTCAGGAATTTTTCAAAAATCAGTACCTGACTGCCAAATGTCTCCGTATTCAGACCTTCCAGCACTTCCTCTATGTATATATGATACAAGGGAAAGCTTTCCTTGCGATTACAAAATTCCGAATGATAACGGTTCTGGCTTCCATCCTTTCGAAAAATCATTTTTCCGTGTCTGGTGCCTTTCCACTCATAGAGAAGATATTCATCCCAGAATCTGACCAGAGTCAGACCCTTTTTACTTTTTTCTCCTAGAATTCCGGTAGAATAGACCGGATAATCTTTCACGGTAAACAACCGATATAAGTTTTTCAGCGAAAGCAACACATTTGCCTGCTCATCTTTTTTCATGTCACGTTCTCTCCGGTTGTAAACACAGTTCCTTTTTTATTACTGTCTGCTGGTCACCTGACCAGCAGCACTTTTTACAGGTAACTAAATACAACAATGATTTCTTATTTTTTGATTGTAATCTTAGCTTTCTTTGTGTACACGCCAAACACCTTCTGTTTCTGCTTGTTCAGCTTATATGCACACGCACGTATATAATAGGTATGTCCCTTCGTCAGGTTCTTCACAGTTACCGTATTCTTTTTGGATCCCTTGATGTCCACAATATCATAAAGATTGGAATCTGCGGTAACCACAAACGCATATCCGGCAGCACCTTTTACCTTGGATGCCGTAATGGTGATCGTGCCCTTCTTGTTATTCTTTACACTGATCTTCTTTACCTTCGGCACAACATAGGTTGTAAACTTAACAGCCTTGCTATACTTTCCAGTAACCTTCTTGCCGCCGCCCTGTGCGATTGCTCTTACTTTTACATAATAGGTCTTTCCAGATTTCAAACCGTAGATCAGTTCATTGTTTTTATTTTCCTCGACAATATAATTCTTTACATTCTTCTTGAATTTCTTGTCAGTGGAAATTGTGATCTGATATCCGGTTGCACTTGCAATCCGCTTCCAGGAAATCTTGGCGCCATCGGTAAGCACATTGGTGGCCTTGGTTCCGGTAACCTTCGGAAGCTTGGATGGAATTACAGTGTTCTGATTGTTATCAGAAGCGTTCGGAGTCTTCGTCGGTTCCGGAGCAGATGGTGCCTTAGTCGGCTCTGCGTTCGGAGCTTTTGTCGGCTCTGCCGTTGGAGCTTTCGTCGGTTCTGGTGCCTTGGTAGGATCTGGGTTCTTTTTCCAGTTTGCAGTCAGTTTAACACCACTTACCAGTTCACCCATTGATGGTGTGTAAGAACCGGAAAAGTTTACTTCTTCATCATCCGCATCTACTGTCGTCCATCCGGTAAAGGTATAACCGCTTCGTGTAGGCGCTTTCAGCTCAATACTGTTTCCACCTGTGAAAGTGGATGGGTTGGAGCTGTCATTTGTTCCGCCAGCCAGATCATAACTAATTGGAAGCACATCACCATTTTCATAATAAAAATGATAACGTGTATTAAAGTAATTGTCCACATAAGAATTTTTTACAACGTATAATTTACAGCTGTCCTTGATGGAATCAAAGGCATAATATGTGTTCCTGTCTCCTATAGAAGCCATAGAGTCATAATCCAGATCCAGTACACGGGCCGGAATGTGAATCTCTGTAAATTTACAGGAATCAAATGCAAAACCGCCTAACAATACTACATCTGACGGAAGTGTATAGCTTCCTGCCCAGCTTTTTCCTGCAGGATAGGTGAAAATACTGCTGCCAGCCACTTCCCCTCCGCTGCTTTTATAGACCTTACTGTAAAGCACACCGTCCTGGGAAGAAAGGTACGGATGTCCTGCGTCAACTGTGATTTCTTTTAAGCTTGTGCAGCCCTTGAACATTGCACCAACTGTATATTTTACATCAGCACCAATGCGGATACTTACAATTCCACTGTCGGTGAACTGATATTTCAGGCTGTCAGTTCCATGAATATATACATTTTCAAGATGGAGGTTCTTGCAGCCCATAAATGCACCTCTCCGATACCTCCGCTTACGCTTGCCGGAAGAGAAGTAAATCCTGTAAGCGCTGTACAGCCTGCAAAAGCATAACTTCCAATAGTGGTTAAGCCCTCCGGGAGATTGATGTAAGTAGGTTCTTGTTATCCTTAAATGCGTCCCAGCCAATTTCCTTCAGTGTTGGAGGGCAACGTTACGTTTTTTTCAGTGTTTTAATGTTTTCTCCCCGTCCACTCGAGGGACTTCCATCCTCATTCCATTCATAAGCTACAATAGTCGAAATTCCATCGACATATGTAAGTCCTTCTGCAAAAGAAACCTCCTCAACATCTGCACAATACTGATCCCAGCCCAGTTCCAGCTCGGATGGGGCATTGTAAATTCTTTTCAGGTTACATTCTCCATAACTGTAAAAAGCTTCTTTATCAATCTCGTTATAAGCCCCTGTTGGCGGCAATGTTATCTCTTCCAGTTTCGGACAGTTACCAAATGCCTGCTTCTCGATTTTTACAGGCTGTGCACCGCCTACTGCGTCATTAAAATGCACGATTTGAAGATTCTTATCCCCATAAAACGCACTTTCTCCAATTACAAGCCGTGGATTCTGCGGCAGCTGAACGGCTGCCAGTCCGTCAAACCAGCTGCCACTTGTTGAAAATGCATTGGGCATCACATAGCAGAGTGTATCCGGAAGAATCAACTTATACAGCGTTCCGTTGCCATACTTTCCATCGTAATAGAAACAGCTAAACCGGTCCCATGTGTTATCATATTCTGAATCCGGAAAATACTTACCGATTCCAATTACCTTCTTCGCCACACCATCCTTATACACATATGACGGAACCTGCAGTTCCATAACAGCCTCGGTTACTGCGCTGATAATAGCTTCTCCATTTGTTCCATATTCATGGGCATACCAGATCTGCCCCTGACTGTCTGTCCAGGAAAATTCTTCCTTGTTCCACTTTTCGCCGTCGAACTGGAAAAACTGTCCTGAGCCTTCTGCATGCACGCTAAGCGCCATACCCAGGCACATGATAATGCCAAGGAACAGCATTTTCACACATTTTGAAATTTGTTTTTTCACTCTTTCATTCCCCCTTATTTTTTCGGCAATTATAACTGTTCAAAAATCCATTTGGGTTACTGTTCACTCCGTTCACAGCAACACGCTTCGTGGCTCTGAATAGCACCAGCAAATTTTCAAAAGCTGGAAAATTGCTCTTTTTTTCTTATAAAAAGAATATCATAATTGAATTTTTGAGACAATAATAGTGGGAAAGGTTACGGTTTTTATGCACAAGATTGCCTTTTTTTATGCACAACACAACCTGTTTGACAACTATCCAGAAGGCAGTGTGAAGATACTAAACAGTTATCCTGTTAAAAAAAACTGCCGTGTTCAATATGTTTCTTAAACATATCAGACACGGCAGTTTATCAGAGGCATCATACATCCTGTAATATTGGCAGTTCTAAAGTCTGCCCCCCTAATCATTCTTACAATCTGCACGCCCCGCTTTACGGTATATTTTGTCTTCTTTCAGTAGGCGTAGCCCGCTTCGCGCTCTTGCAACTTACCACACTTTGACTTTAATAACCACCTTTTTTCTGCCGGAGCGTACCGTAACTTTTGCAGTACCTTTTTTCTTCGCTGTGATTACACCACCTTTTGTCACAGTGCAGACCTTCTTATTAGATGTGGTGTAGGTCACTTTTTGCTGGGTTGTGATCGGTGCCAGAACCGGTGCCAGGGTCTGTTTCTTCCCTTTCTTTAAGGTGATTTTCTTCGGTACACCTGAAATTTTGGTGGTTTTCACCGTTCCCTTCTGGATGGTAACATTCACAGTTTTTACTGCCCCACCAGCCAGAGTCACTGTAAGTTTCGTCTTTCCTATTTTCTTCTGAGCCTTCAGCGTAACTGCGCCATCTCTGGTGTAGGAGCTTACCTTCAGAAGCTTACTGTTGCCTGAAACCACAGATGCTACATAGTCCCCACTCTCCATGCCGGAAATCTGGAACGCTTTTGTGGTCTGTTTTATTTTCATTTTCAGGCTGGAGGCTGTAAGTGTCATTTTGGAAGTCAGCGGATTTCCATTGTCTCTTTCTTCTGTGGTCTGGCAGATCTGGCAGATTCTCTTCTCTTTCTGAGCTGCAAATACAGTAGCATCTGCTGTCTTTTTCCATTCTCCCCAGGTATGTTCTGTCTTCCCAATTGTTTTCCCGCTGCTTAATCTGGTTCCGCAGATCTTGCAATAAGTATCTCCTGTATAACCTTCACTTGCACAGGTTGCAGCTTTTTTCCCTCTGACCTCTGTTTCCCCATGTCCCTTCGCAGGCAACTTCTCTGTTCTGGTCTGCCCACAATTCACACAGGCAAAGGTTCTGATGCCTTCCTCAGTACAGGTAGCTTCCTTTGTCACTTTTCCGTTATCCCAGCTGTGGGCATCTGGATTCACCGGCAAAACCTCTGTTCTGGTAATATGGCAATCCGTACACTCATAGCTGATAATTCCAGTGGAAGTACAGGTTGGTGCTATGACTACAGTTCCGTTATCCCAGCTGTGCTCTACTGGTGGTTTTGACAACGATACCATACCGATATTCACTTCGGTTCGAAGAGGCGGAACGGTCATCCAGTCACTCCATGTAGTTTCATATCCCTCTTTCTCGTATTTTACTCTCCACCAGCCTTCTGGAACATCCCATGCATATTTTCCATCTGCATTTGTCTGAAGAGGATTGTACTGGTTATATTCCCCGGCATTCCATTTCGTTCCATACTCGGATGGGGACGGCGTTCTATTCCAGAAGTCATCTGACTCATCATATGGGATCCAGTAAGCTGTTACAGTGACATCCTCAATTCTCTCTCCTGTGGAAAGATCAAACACATAGCCGCTTGGATCTACTACAAAACGAAGCTTGAATTTTTCCCCTTTAATATCTGCTTTTCTGATATCCCAGAATAATGAGGAAGCTGCTGTAATCGTTCCCAATATGGCAGTCAGCGCAATTACCGGACCTGCGCCCATCGCACCTCCGGCTACCACCAGTGGAATCATCGCTGTCATGATCATAAACATTTTCTGGTCGCTTTCCAGATTATCTACTGCTTTAATTTCTCTTTTAATTCCTGGTCGGAATAGTTACCGCCGGAAGCCAGTACGTCTTTTCTCAGCTCATCCATGTCTTTCTCAATCTGATAGTTCTGATATAACATGGACGCTCCCTTATTTATTGTTGACAAGTGGGAGGAAATCTGGGAAAGTGTCCAGTACTGATCCAGAGTCCCGGCATTTTCAGTAGCAGTGTCCAGCATAAATCCAATGTATTTATTTCCGGTAACATCCTTTACCAGCATATACCAGGTGCCTTTGTCGGAATAATCCAGGTTGCAGATATACTTGCTGTCATCGTACCCCGGGATCAGATAGCTCATATCTTTATTGGCTTCGTCGATCAATCCCTTCCATGTTCCCATACTGGAGCTGTTGCTCTCGTCAAACACGCTGATGGTGACATCCAGTCCTACATCTTTCAGATCCTCCCCGAATTTACTGAGATCAATGGTTGCGTCATAATCCGTTGCTGTATTTTTCCTTACCGTAATATCATTTTCTGCACCTTCCGGAAGTCCTTTCTGCAAAGCCTCCCAGTCAAAATCCTGTCCCATTTTTACTTCTGGAACTGTTTTGTTATATTCATAGCTGATCACACCAGGAACATAATTGTGATTGGATTCATCGAAATATCCGTCTGTCACAAACGCATTTTTTTCTGGATCATAGGTTGCTTCCAGATATTTCGTCTGGTTGTTTCTGGTACTTGTAACATACAGAGTCTTTATCTGTTCCGGATTTTCAAAGGTAAGCTCATAGTCAAATTTGCTTTTCGGAAGGTAATACACCAAAGGTGTTACTCCGTCTGTCTTTGTCAGATCGTAGGATTTTATTTTGTCATGCTCATTATAGTACATTTTGAAGGACTCGATTGAGGGTTCTCCTTCATTATAGGTAACTGCAGCAGTTCTTGTTTCTGTTGTACCATCTGCCTGTGTGCAGAGTGCTTTGATCTTATATGTCTCATAGTTGGAAGGATTTTCCAGTGTAAGGACGGCAGACCATAAGCCGGCCTTTGATACCTGGACTGTCTGCTGTTCTTTCTCATCCACAAGCAGGGTAACAGTTCCTCCAGCATTTGCCATACCGGAAACATTTACGGTTGGCTTTGATACAACATCTGGTGCATCTATGGTGAACAGATTAATACTTTCATTCAGTACACCGATGATTTCCTGGCTGGAGTTTCTGTTCTTTTTGTAGTTCAAAATAGCGTAGCTGCGTGCTGCCGACTGACTCTGTGCTTTGATACTGAAACGGATAATTCCAGAAGTACCGCTCACAGGAATGGTCAGTGTCCTGTCCTTTAAATTATAGTTCTGGCATAACTCCCCATCCACCTTTAATGTAGATTCGTCAAGCTCTCCGTTGGAAGGAAGAACCAGCTTCACATTCAGGTCGCTTACTGCGGATTTCCATGTGTCTTTTATGTTATAGCGTACTGTCATGGCCACATATCCATTGGCTGTGGCACTTCCGAAGTCTCCGTAATAGCTGGTGCCTGAACGATCCAGGACGGTTTCGGCGCTGTCCGTATAAGTTCCAATTTGCTCAAATGGAATATTATTTTCAATGGCATATATGGTTGCCATAGAATAATAACTGCAATGTATCGTCAGCTGTGGGCAGTTTCCGAATACAGCTTTCCTGATATCAGTAGTGGAATCTGGAATGTAAATGTCCTTTAAACCTGCGCAGTCGGCAAATGCATAATCTCTTATCGTCTTGGTATTGGAAGGAAGCGTTACTTCTGTGAGACCGGTTGCTCCTGCGAATGCGTATGCACCAATTTCGGTCAGGCTTGATGGCAACGTTACACTGGTTAGTGTGGTTAAGTTTGCAAAGCTGTGGGGCGCGATTACCTTTACTCCTTCCGGAATCTCTATCTCGGTCAGTTTCGGACAGCCGGAAAATACATTTCCATATTCATAGCTGTTCGATCCGTTTCCACTGGGGCTGTTTACCCAGTTTACCGGATAATTGGCACTGGCAAGATTGCTGCAGCCTCCGAAGACTTTATAGCCCATCGTGGTAATGCTGTCTGGCAGGTGTATGCTGGTGATACTGGTACATTTTTCAAATGCATAGGCGTATATGGTGGTAAGACCTTCTGACAGATTGATCTGGGTAAGGTTTGTACAGTCTGCAAATGCATAAGCATATATGGTAGTCAGGCCATCGGGAAGCTCCACACTTTCCAGCACTGTATTTCCCTGGAATGCTCTCGCTCCGATCACCTGACCGCATAACCACCTATGGTAGACGGAACCTGAACGCTGGTGGCACTTCCGGAATATCTGGTAATACGCGCATAACTGTTATTTACAATTACATAGGAAAAATCACCTTCTGTCATCTCTGCCGATTCAGAAAGAGCCTCTTCCAATTCATTTGTCTCTCCAGTTTTCTCTACGTTTTCTTCCACGTCGCCCGAAACAAAAGCTGCAGCATCTCGCTTTACCGCCTCATCTCCCGCTTCTGCTCCATCCATTTCCGCAGATTCCCATCCACCAGAACCATTTGCTGAAGATTCAACTGTTTCTGATTCTCCAGACCAGAATCCATCCTCGTCAGTAACCGTTTCCTCCGATGTGGTCGCTGAATTACTCTCTTCCAACGTATACGCTTCCGATATGCCGGTTGTCGCATCGGCTTTCGTGTTGGTTTCTGTATTAGATTCCGTGTTAGTTTCCGCGTTGGTTTCTGTGTTGGTTTCCGTGTTAGTTTCCGCGTCGCCTTCATTCAAACTCTGGTTTTCAATAGAATCTTCTGCGAAGAAGTCCGCTGCAGCTGAAGTCCCAATTTCTTCTGCCGCATAAATCGGAATGCTTTGTGCACACATTGCAACACTCAACGAAATTGCAAGTATCCGGCTGATTGCCTTCCTTTTCATAATTCTTTTCTCTCCCTTAAATTCATTTGTAACTGGTCAGAATCAAACGACGAAATGCAAAGCATTTTTGAAATTGGATCTGAACAATTACATTTATTTTTGATAATTGACTAAATTCATTTTAGCATAGCTATTTTTCCCTTACAATCACAAACGGCGCCGGAAAAGTTAGTTGTCGTTTTTATGTATAAGCATGCAATTTTTATGTACATTCTCGAGTTCAATCCGACCGATAATTGTACTATCAATGCTGACGGTACAGTTGCTAACCAAATAAGATAATAGCGTAATATTACGCAAAAAAGCCTCACCGATCTGATAACAACTCTGTATAAGCGATATCAGATAGTGAGGCTTCTTATTTGGTAAACTATAACTGCGCAATGCCTTCACAGTTACCGTATGTTTACTATGTATCTTTATTCAGTGAACAGTGGTGTAGAATAGTATCTGTCACCAGTATCCGGGAGAAGTGCTACGATCACTTTGCCCTTGTTCTCAGGCTTCTTTGCATAGTCGATTGCGGCTTTTAAAGCAGCTCCGGAAGAGATTCCTACCAGGATTCCTTCTTTGTGTGCAAGAAGCTTCGCTGTGGCAAATGCCTCATCAGCCTCTGCTTTATAAATCTCATCATAAACTTTGGTATTCAGAACATCCGGAACAAATCCGGCACCGATTCCCTGGATCTTATGCGGACCTGCTTTTCCCTCAGATAATACCGGGGAGGTAGACGGCTCAAGTGCTACAATTTTCACATTCGGGTTCTGCTCTTTCAGATATTCGCCTGTTCCAGTAAGGGTTCCGCCTGTACCAACACCTGCGATGAAGATATCAACCTTTCCCTCAGTGTCCCTCCAGATCTCCGGACCTGTGGTAGCCTTATGCACTGCCGGGTTCGCCGGGTTCACAAACTGTCCTGGGATGAAGCTGTTCGGAATCTCCTCTGCCAGTTCGTTAGCCTTGGCAATGGCACCTTTCATTCCCTTGGTTCCATCGGTAAGAACAAGCTCTGCGCCGTATGCTTTCAGAATGTTGCGACGCTCAACACTCATGGTCTCTGGCATGGTGAGGATGATTCTGTATCCCTTAGCTGCTGCGATAGATGCCAGACCGATTCCAGTATTTCCAGAAGTTGGCTCAATGATTACGGAACCTTCCTTCAGGATTCCCTTCTGCTCTGCATCCTCGATCATAGCCTTGGCAATTCTGTCCTTAACGCTTCCTGCCGGGTTAAAGTATTCCAATTTCACAAGAACGGTAGCTTCCAGTCCAAGCTCCTTCTCAATATTTGTAACCTCTACAAGTGGGGTGTTTCCGATTAATCCAAGTGTTCCCTTATAGTATGCCATATCCATTCCTTTCCCGGCGCCTGCGGCCGCTTTACATTTATTCGAGGTGATGTCGCCGTATGGCGGCCCGCCTGTTATGTCTGTATCTGCCCCCAGTAACTGCCAGCTTGCTTCTTCGGCAATAATTGTCGATATTCCGTATTGATTTACTGGGTTATTTATTCGTTAAATGGATATTACCACTATTAACCCACTATGTCAATAGGTTTTTGGGATTTTATATAAGAAAATAGATTGGAGCGTTACTGTTCACTGGTAACATTCCGCGAGGTGTTTTTTGTGAACAAAGTTCACAGTAACATTAGAGCCGTCGCGTAGCGACGCTTGTACGATTTCTATACACTACAAAATCTCCACAATTATACAAGAAAAGTACACCCAGTACTAATTAACACGTTGTGTTGTTTCGTGTTTTTATGCTGAATGTACCTTATTTTTAATAAATTATCACTCCTCTTCCTCAGCAACTTCACAGACCATCTCATATGCATCTTCCAGCGCGTCCAGAGCCTCAGTCAGTGTATCGACTTTCCTTACATCTGCGCCATCATCCTCATACTCCTGGATTCAAATCTGAAAACTGGTCTTTCAGTTCCTCCATGTAATCTACAACCTGCTGTAATTTCTCTTCTTTTTCCAGTACTGCTGATAAATTAATAATTTTTCCCATAGTATGATGTCCTCCGCTTTCAAAAAAATGTTTTCTAAAGGTTTTTCATATTTTCCACATCATAACATGTCCGAAACGTTCTCTTCAATATTTCGCTTCAAGTTTCGCCTGCAGATTATAACGTATATTTTACAGAAACCTTTTTTCAAACACGCTATAAAGTTTTTTCCTTTTATAATTATACGTAGTCTGTAAATTCTTTTACAGGATTCCGCCCCGCATGCGCCGTCTCGTACTTCGCCAGCTATAATTTGCAAAAGCATCCTGGATTTCCTTTCGCTTAAGACGACTGATGGGGATTTCTGTCTTATCCGACAGCTTCAGAATATCCGTAGGCATAGCCACGATTTCCCTCATGGAAACCAGCGCCCACCGGATCGGGCGGCAAAACTCATTGGCTGGCAGAACCTTTTCCAGATCTGCCATAGACATGGAAGCATCTATCACGCCCTTTTTCGTGTGAATTTTCGCTCGTTTTCCATCTGCTTCTGCATACAGAATATCGGAAATGTAAATGCTCTCCTCCAGCCGTCCCACTTTCACGTTCACAGTCCGCAGGGAGTAGACACTGTCAAAAAAGCGATCCAGAATGTGAAACAGCTTCTCTTTTCTCACTGGCTTCACCATGTAATGAAGCGCCTCAATATCAAAGGCCTCTGCTGCAAACTCCGTACTGGTGCTCCCGAACACGATCTGCACCCGGCTGTTTCTTGAAATCAGCTTCTTCGCCGTCTCCATACCGTTCATCCCACTCATAAAAATATCCATAAAAACCAGTGAATAAACGGATGTATCTGAGGATAAAAATGCCTCCCCGGAAGAAAATTCTTCTATTTTCACATATAGGTTATTTTTGTCTGTGTATTCCGAAAGCAGCCGGGTGATATTCTCCCTGTCTTCCGCAAGGTCATCACAAACCGCTATTCTTATCTCCTGGTTCATGTGTTGTTCCTCCCATAGAATCTGTCTGAGGTCTGTTTCTGAATCTGCCATCCCTCATATTTCTGCATAATAAATGCCGCATTCTCCGGGTAAAAATCTGTCTTTTATGATTCGCTCAGTTTTTGAAACATTTCCAGATATTCCTGCTCTACTTCAACAAACGGCCGCACTGTATAATCCAGCTCAAAGTGCAGCTTCGGTGCATCCCCCGGTTGTTTCTCTTCCAGAAGAACCTCTAAATCATACCAGAGAAGATCATCATCAATTTCTTTCAGACGCTGCGCTTCTTCATCAGTCAGACTGCTTCCCAGAAATTTCTTATAAATCACCTGAAGCAGCTGCTCTTCCACCTCACGGTATCTGGGCATCTCCTGCTTCAGCGGACGGGGCACATCTGACATATAGCACTCGCTGGCATCATGCAAAAGACAAGCCAGCGCCTGACGATTGGAATATCCTCGCCCAAGTGCCTCCTTCGCACAGCAAATACAATGCTCCCCAACAGACCAGAAAGAACTTACATGTCCATTTCCCCTACAGGTCAGCGACAACGCATGTGCAATATCCTGAATATCGATCTTCTCCGCCTCCGGATGAACCGGATTGAAATGGTTTCTTGTGTATGTGGTTATGTAACTCATAGGATGCCTCCCCTACTGCTCTTTTCTTTTTCTTGCAAGATACTCATCCAGTTCTTTCTTGATTTTCTCCGGAATCTCCCTTGCAACCGGACACACTGCTGCATTTGCAAAACGTTCTGTAAACTTCACCAGAAAATCAATATCCCCCTGTAGCTGCTCCATGGACATAACCTCCTTCACATCATAGCGGCAATGAATTGGTGCCACATTGGAGCTGGCAATTCTGGCAAAAGAGAGTGCTGGAATTCCGCTGTCTGCAAAAGGTGTAGAATCACTGGAATACACTCCGGTCTTTGCCTCAATTGGAAAACCGATTTCTGCTGCCATATAAGATATATAATGTGCCAGCTTGTCCTCTGCGGAAACACAGGAGATAAATTTACCCATATAAGTTCCAATCATATCCAGATTAATGTTCAGCACTATTTTGTCTAGTTCCTCTTTATGCTCCTTCACATATGCTTTAGAGCCCAGAAGCCCTCTCTCCTCACTTCCGCAGAATACGAAACGAAGACTATAGTTCAGTTCTTTTCCCTTCAGCTGTTCCATAATTCCAAGCAAACCTGCGCAGCCACTCATGTTGTCATAAGCGCCGTGGGATAAAGAAGTGGAATCGTAATGGGCACTAAGCACAATAAACTCGTCCCGTCTGCCAGGAAGCTCTGCAATTACATTGTGGGACTCTCCGTCGTACTCTTTCTGGGAAACCTCCAGACGAATGTTCTTCACCTTATTTTTCACCAGTTCTACTGCCTGGCTGGAATGGATCATGGCGCAAAGAACTTTCCGTTCTTCCCCTACAACGGCTTCGCGCAGATCGCGCTGGTCAATATCTGTATTTGGATAATACATATTTCCGTACTGGAAAATAATTCCCTTTGCTCCTGCTTTTATCAGATCCTGGTAAACAAAAAATCCAACTCCCTGAGTGTCCATCAGTACAATTTTATCTTTTGCACCTGCTATGGAAACAGGATCCGTTCCCGGCATATAATAAAGCTCTCCCTCTACGCTGCCGCTGCCACAGCAGTTAAACGCCTTACAGGTGATTTCCTTCCCATCTGCAAACAAATGCGCAGATTCAATCTCTCCCATAGCAACCCGAAAAGCCTCCAGCCTCGCTGGCACTCCCAGCGCCTCGCACTGCGCTTTCAGAAATTCAGCAACCTGCAGTTCCTCCTTCGTGCCACTGGCGTGGACGAAATCGGTGGATTCGAAAATATTGGATAAATTCATGATGGTTTTCTCCTTTGTGAATTGAAGATAAAATCTCCGGCTCTCAGAGTGTCCCTGAGAACCGGAGGTTTGTTTTTATAAATTTCACTTAAGTTTATAACATTTTACGTATTAATACCTTTCATCGTGATTTGTTTCCCTTACTTAAATTTAGTTTTCGGTTACATTTGCTCTTTTTTCAAACAGATAACCCATTCCACGACCTCCAATCTCGCCCATCATCTCTCTTGCCTCGTCCACGGGCACATTCATCTTTATTAGTAAAGTCCATAAAATATTCTTATAAATTTCTTTTATCGCTTCCGGCGCATTGCTGTAAATAGAGTTGATTTGCTGGATACATCCTTGATATCTTCAGGCTGAACATTCGCAAACAATGGAATATTCGTATAATTTCTCAAAAACTGGCTGGCAAGTGTATCGTTTTTGAAAATCTCACGGCTGTTCACATCTCTTGTATGCAGCTCCGGATGGTAAGCAGTGTCTCTTTTTCTTTTGTTCTGTGGCTTTCTGCTCATTTTTCCTCCTTACGCAGGAAACGCTTCACAGATCAAAAGATATCTACAAGTTCATAGTAACACGCACAAATTCAGAATACAAGAAGAGACCATAAAATTTTCACTTCATATGATTGACCATAGAATGCCTTTTCCAATGTTTTACTAATAGTGCGTTTAAAGATTGCATCCAATCTCCTTCTTGACAGTCATGCTTCTTTTTATATCTGTCTCCCCCCACAAATAACCAAATATAATATGTACACTCCTTAATTTACTTTAAAAGAAATAGCCATGCGAGCCTCCTCGCACAGCCATCTCATATCTTTCATATTATTCAATTCCCTCACACAAACGGATTATAAAATCTCCCCCACCGTATCGTCACCGTCAGGCTGACTACCAGCAGCAGCACGCCAACTCCAATTGCCACGAAGTCCCTTTTCTCAAAAGGTCTCTTCATATACCACGTTCTCTTCTTATCCTTTCCGAACCCACGCAGTTCCATGGCATTGGAAATGGTATCAATCCGATTCAGGCTGGTGAGGATCAGCGGCAGAAGAATATTCACCGAATTCTTCAGCCGGGCAAAAAAGTGCTCGTTTTTTCCAAGCTCTACGCCTCTTGCCTGCTGAGCCTGGCTGATGCTGTGGTAGTCACGCTGAATGTCTGGAATGTATCGAAGCGCAATCGCCACAGAATAACCCACTTTATAGGAAATTCCAATACTGTTCAGGCTAGCAGCAAACTCACTTGGGTTCGTTGCAGAAATAAACAAGATCGCAACCGGCAGCGCAACAAAATATTTCAGAGAAATATTCAGCATATAAAACAGCTGCTCTGCAGTCAGATCATACCGCCAGAACAGGTGGCAAAGCACATGTCTGGTGCCATACAGCGTCGTTCCCTGGTTAGGATCAAACAGGAAAATAAACAGATTATTCAGCACCAGAAATACCAGCATAAAAATTCATCATAAACCGCACTTCGCGGAACTTAATCTTACTCAGCTTAAACGCCGCCAGGCTCACCGCAAACAGCCCAAGCAGTACCCACGTATTATAAGTGATCATACTTGCAAAAGTAAAAAGCAGGAAAAACGCCAGTTTGGTGGTACCTGTCAGCTTGTGTATCACACTTTCCCTTGGCAGATAATTCAACACTGTCTTAGCGGCCATGGCTTCGCACCTCCCTGTCCTCCTCAATAAAACGCTGCACAAACTCTTCAGCCGGACTGATTCCCAGCTGGTTCGCCAAGGTAAAAAGACTGGTCTCCTTCAGTGCCGCCTGACGGATCAGCTGTGGATCACAAAGAACTGCTGCCGCGCTTCTATCCGCGATCAGCCTGCCATCTGCAAAAACCAGTGCCCGGGGCGTATATTCCAGCATCAAATGCATATCATGGGTAATCATCACAACTGTTACCCCTTTTTCATTCAGCCCACGAAGGAACTCCATAATCTCTGTATAATGGCGAAAATCCTGTCCCGCAGTCGGCTCATCCAGAATGATCAGTTCCGGATCCTGCACCAGCACACTGGCAATGGTCACACGCTTCTTCTGCCCGAAGCTAAGCGCCGATACCGGCCAGTTCCGAAATGGGAAAAGTCCGCAGACTTTCAAAGTTTCCTCCACTTTTTCCCGAATCTCTTCCTCGCTTTTTCCCATATTGCGAAGGCTCAGTGCCACCTCATCAAAAATCATGGTCTTGGAAATCATCTGATTGGGATTCTGCATCACATAGCCGATATGTTTGGCTCTGTGGCGGATATTTTCCTGCAGAAGATCCCTTCCCTGGAAAAGGATTTCACCGGAATCTGGTGTCTCAAAGCCGCAGACCAGTTTGGAAAAAGTAGATTTCCCAGCACCGTTTTTCCCCACAATACTGACCATTTCACCCTTGTGGATTGTAAGAGAAACATCACGTAAGGTCTGACTGCCTCTCTCATAACCAAAGGTAAGATTTCTAACTTCAAGCAGCGGCTCATGTTCTTTCTCAGCCTCTGCTGCCGGGCGGGACCAGAACCAGTCTGTCATTTTCTTCCGGTCTGCCTTATCTATCACAACAGAATCAACATGTGCCGGTTTCTTCGCAGGAGCAAGTTCCACACCTGCATAACGCAGTGCAGTAAGATAAAGAGGCTCTCGGATTCCGTTTTCTTCCAGAAGTCTGGTGGACAAAAGCTCATCCGGGTGAAGATCTGCCAGAATTTTTCCATCGCCCATAAGAACAATACGGTCCACATCTCGCCACAAAACATCCTCCAGACGGTGCTCAATGATCACCACCGTAGTATCTGTTTTTTCCTGAATCTCGTCGATCAGCTCAATAGTCTGCTTACCTGTAGCCGGATCCAGATTGGCCAATGGCTCGTCGAACAACAGGATTTTCACCTGATCCACCATTACCCCCGCCAGGCTGACGCGCTGCTTCTGCCCTCCGGAAAGCTCGTGGGGCGCGTAATCCAGATGATCCTGAATTCCGACCAGCTCTGCCGCGTGACGGGTGATCTCATGCATTTCATCCTGCGGCATGCAGCTGTTTTCCAATGCAAAGGCAATATCCTCGCCAACCGTCAGCCCGATAAACTGACCATCCGGATCCTGCAGCACTGTGCCCACATGTGCAGAGAGCTGAAAAATGCTGCTCTTCGGCGCATCCACACCATCCACAATAAGTTCCCCGCTGCATTCTCCTGGATTGGAAAAAGGATTCAGGCCATTGATGCAGCCTGCCAGAGTACTTTTTCCACAGCCGGAAGGACCTGCGATCAACACCCGCTCGCCAGGATAAATATCCAGATTAATTTCCTTCAGCGTAGGCTTTTTCTGTGCCCGGTACTGGAAAGAAAAGTTTTTGAAAGAAATAATAGGAGATTTTTTCTCTGTCATATAGTACCTCAAAATCAAATATCCTGAAGCGAATCCATCGTCAATTTGTAAACAATGTGACTGCTTCAGAACCACTTAACAATTTGCATCTCTATAAGTGTACACCTTACACCATCTCAAAAGGATAACACGAATTTCTTAAATCCACAATAAAATTTCTTACCAAAGTTTATCTTATTTTGCATAAATCTTGCGAAATTTACTTTTTGGATCCAATAAAATTATGCATCAAAAAAAGACCCTGCCACAAGTTTCCCCATAGCAAGGTCTTTTACAAATTTCCCTTTCAACTTATTCCTGATCCAGGGAGCCTTTCTTTGCAATTGTTTTTGTATAAGCCAGGATCAGAAGACCGCCGACTACAACACCTGTGATGGTGTTTGAAACTGCAGCGAATGCGCCCTGTGCAAATACTTTGTTTGCCGGCTCAGCATAGATTACAATGTCAAGTACAGGTGCAACAACTACCCATCCTACAACATGTGCGATCACGTTTGCAACTGTGAAAACGGCAACTTTGCCTTTTCCGAAATCGCCTTCCTGAACCTGAAGCTTCTTGGCGAACAGACCGATCACAACACCTACAAATGCAGATGTGATAACCCAGCTCCACCATGGGCTTCCACCCCAGGACAGGTCGATCAGTGTATGTCCGATGAAACCAATGAGTCCGCCTGCAACCGGGCCATACATTGCTGCAAGAAGTCCAAGTACTGCGTACTGAAGACTGATGTTTGTGTTCGGAACCGGACTAGGGATCGCCACAAAGCGTCCCAGCACAAAGAACAGTGCCGCACCGATACCGATGGCAACTACGGTTTTGATACTATTGTTGTTTTTCATAGCTCTTTCCTCCTACTATGTGTCTTACTAGAGCGTGTTTGAAAAAGGCTTTCTGCAAGATGTGCGTCACAATTTGCGGGAATGTTTTTTCAAGCAGGCTCTAACACGCTATAGTATACGCTTTATTAAGAGCTTGTCAATCTGAATCCACAGTATTTCAGCCTTTCACCGGAATCTTAAACACGATCTTCGTTGCTGGCTGTGGTTCGATTACGGCGATGCAGGGCATATGACCATCTTCAGGAACGTAGAAGCCGAACATTCCAGCCTCCAGAAGAGTGTATCCCTGCTCCGGACCACTTTTATAGAAAATAATGTCGGCTTCCGGGGTGCGGTCATCCTCTACGGTAAGCTTGCGAAGAGATGCCCAGTAAATTTTCTCAGTGCCTTCTACAATGTACTGAAGGTCGCAGTATTTCTTATGGGATTCCATCTGTGCACCATCCAGGGACTTCGTGGTATATTTCTGAACCAAGGCAAAAATGCCGTTTTTTAGGTCGTATCTGCCTTCTGGAAGGTTCTCCTCTTTCTGTTTTTTGATAAACTGCTGAACCATGTCAGCGTAATCTTTAAATTCCTCATATGTATTCAGTTTGTCTGCGTAATCTGCAATCATGATAAATCCTCCTGTTATTTTTTACTGCTCTTCATACTCACAAATATAACTCTGCCCCATCATACCATAAGGCTTCAGCACCTTCCCATCCGTATGGAACATTCCCTCGGTGCGGAAATCAGCCCAGCTGATTCGGCTGCAGCCGGTGTAGGACTGGTGGAATGGGCCGAACATGTTTCTTGGACTTCCGGAAACTTCAATTTCCAGAGTATTCTCTTCTTTTTCGAAAAGACCAGTTACATCTGTGACACAGTTCTTCTTTTCGAAATGAAAACCAGCTTCCTTACCATTTACTCTGACTTTCAGAAGGGTACCTCTCCACTCACCCAAATGAAGAAGAACCTGCTTATCGGAAATCAACTGTGGCACCTTGTACTGGTAAATCATACCGCCAGGATAGTTTACATAACCTTGCATGCTCCAATCACCAGTATGCAGAATTTCTTTTTCCCTGGAAATATTGCCAGACATATCTACGGCGAAATTTCCAATTACGAATACATCTTCCAGTTCCCGCTTTTGGTCGTAACTGCCTTTTATGGTAATCCGATGCACCCCCTTACTCAAAGCAGGAAGTCCGAAGCAACGCATGTCTTTGTCAATAAACCATTTGCCGGTCTGCGCACATTTCACGCCATCGAAGTAAACTTCCAGACCATAAGGCTTCTCAATTACAAAACTGCATTCACTGGAAATGTCTTCTGCAACATTAAACCGGAAATGCATGGTAAATGGTGTTCCATCTGCCGGATGTGGCTGATCCACCCAGGTATATCGCTGAGGTGCACCGTTATAGTAAACCTGCTGCATGCGCAATTTCTCACGAATTTCCTTCTGCGCCTGCCAGATTTCCATCTCTGCGGACTCACAGACGCTTCCTGCTTCTGACAGTCCGCTGCCATGTCTGAATTCTGATACCTGCTCTACAATTGCGTCAAGATCTTTATCTTCCACCATAGCATTTCCGTCACAAATTTTATTTGCTGAAGCAACCCCCAGCTCATAAGTACATTTATCTATCGTCAGCACATTCTCCATAGTTCTTCTTAATTTCGCGTCCGGACCGAATGTAGCTAATACGGGATCTGTGTAATGCGGATGTCTGTATGGGAATGTGGCAGCTTTGCTCACTGTCATTTCATGCACCGCATTTACGCCATCAGAAACAGCCGCCAAGTCCACAACGGTAGTATCTTCCTCAATTCCACATTTGTCTTCAACACTATTTATCTCTTTAATAATCTGTCCAGCCCCTATTATTTTCTTCACAAAATAAATTCGGCTCATCCCCGTCTCGAATGTCCTGGTAAAGCAAACGCCCTCTCCATCCGCAACAGTTTCCACCTCACAAACTTCTCCGGTCAGCGGGTCAAGCTCTTCCACAGCGTTCCCGCAGTCAAGTTTTATGTAAACCTGATGTGCATTGTTCCGATCGTGATTTGTCAGGAAAAGAATATGTCCATCTTCTGTCTTTCTCAGCATGGAAAGAATCTCACCATCCTCTGCGCCGCTGGCATTTCGCACAGTAAAATCTTTTCCGGTGCATTTCGCCACAGCTTCCGTCAGCTCCCATTCATGCTCAACCGTATGAACAAATGCTTCCTCATCTAAAACATCCCGGATATCACCATATTTTCCACACACTTTCCTGCGGTCAGATTTCTCTTCATTTACATCTTCACTGTCTATTTTTTTATCCCATCTCTTAGCAACGCAGATCTGCTTACTACCAATCCGTTCTCCTTCAATCATCACCGGATACGGCTTCAGCCAGATCACCATTCCACCAGCTGCAAGAAATTCCTTCAACAGCTTCACCGTGTTTGCAAACAGATTGCTCACTCCCGGAACCACAACCACCTGATAGCTGCACTTTCCTGCCACAAACATTCCATCCTCAACCTTGCCGTCCTGCTCCAACAGGATCTCATCTCCAAAATCAAAATCCACATGCCCTGCAGTCAGCGCTTTTGCGATCCGGTTATAATACTCACCTTTTCGATTTAAAGAAGTAATATGCTCATCCAGCCATCCCATATTCATTTCCAGATGATTGAAATCCTCCGCCCGGTCACTGCGGCACTCGGTCCAGATGCTGGAAATCGGATGGATCATCAGCACCTTCCGCACCGGCTCACCCTGAGAAAGACACAGCGCCAGACGACCAAAATAATTCTCCATCTTATCATTGTCATCCCACCAGGTATTCTGATAGTTGAAAACCGGCGGATAGTCCCTCTTCCTGCAGCCTGTAATAGAATACAGGGCAAGATGCTGACAACGTCTCGTAATTCCAAGCGCGAACTGCCAGTCTCCCAGCCATTTCTGAGTAGAAAAATCCAGCTCCCAGCCAGTGCAGCCGTAAGCCTCACTGATGGTCGTGGAACGTTCATACTGATGTGCCACGCTTGCACACTGTTTCACAGTCAGATACTCATCCGTCTGTGCGCCAAGAAGATCAATTCCAGGATTATGCAGATAACGAAGCTGAGGCATCGCCGCACCGCACACACGAGTCTGATAGCCCAGGTCGTTCTCATATAAAATATGTCCCGTAGTACGAAGTCCCCGTTTATCACACCACTCATAAACCTGTTTCATATAACTTTCTTCGAAACGCTGCGCCACTGTCTTCCAATAATCATGACGAATCTTCTCCGCCCCTTCCCCATCGAAAAACAGGTAAGGCAGCTTCTCCTGCGGATCATATCCTCTCTTTTCAATAAAATACTCTGTAAATCCAATACTCCACGGAATCCACGGTCTGCCTTCATGGAAAACGCTGAAGAAATCACAGCAGTTTGGTTCATCTGTGAAAAATCCTTTCACCTCTTTTGGAAAACTTCCGCCAAACACTTCCTCATAATGCTCATGGGTCAACTTCAAAAATGTCTTCACGCTCTCCGGATTCAGATTATCTGGCGGCATCAAGCCGTTGTACCACTCACTCTTACCAGAAATCTCCTGGCGCAGAAGCAGAATCTCTTCATCAACACCGCAAGCTCCAGCAGCTTCCTCATAAGTCAGATATTCTTTCATCCTCTTAATAAATCTGCCGTCCGCCGCCGTCTGAATCACATAAACACCCTGAAGAAACTCTGTCTCCATAGTTTCTTCCACTGCTAAATCTTCACCGCCGTTCCTGCCAGACATGAAATTTTCGTCCACGCTTCGATTCCCGCCGCACATTAACGAATCCGAGTCCCCGGTAACTATCCTTTCTTCCTCGGTACTTAGCTTCGCCGGTACCGCCAGCTCCCCGGCTTTCCCGCACTCCATCGTCAGCGCCCTGGCCGTAAACTCCGCTGGATTTACCTTGCTGACCATACCTCCCGCAGCCCCCGACGGCCATTTATCCTCATCATATATCCACAGCTCCAGATCATTTTCCCGGGCTTTATCCACACAGAACTTCACATCCTCCATCCACTCTGTGGAAAGATACTCCGTCTCCAGCCCTTCACGGGAATGAATAAAAATCCCCCCATCCCCGCCTTCTTAAATCCCTCTATCTGCTCTCCCAGATTCTCCTTCTGAAGCCTGTCATTCCATCCCCAGAAAGGAGCACTCCGATACTCCTTCGGCGGATTCTCAACCAATCCCTTTACCTTATCCAATGTGCCCATCCTTATGTCCTCCTCTTATAGTCCCACATTACATTATTGTTCTAAATTCCCTATTCCATCATCATCAGCACCGTCGCTTTTATTGTATCCATTCGTTACCAATACACAGCGTTTTCGCAACTGATATTCCTAAGCTGGGCATTTCCAGGTGCGCCCTTAACGGAGGCGAGATCCACTGCTTACGAAGACTTAATCGTGAAGGCTCTCCTGAACGATTTAGTCGTAGTTAGCAGTTAGCTCGCCGCAGTGTTGCACCGCCCCGCGTGGAATATCAGCTGCGAAAATGCGTCCGTGCAACCAATGATACAACAAAAGGGACTGCAAAACAGTCCCTTTCATACTACCCAAGTTCATATTTTACATGAAGTTGTTAGGTATAAACATAATAATATCCGGTACATAAGTAACCAGGAACAACAGCCCGATCATAATAAGCACCATTGGCAAAATCTCCCGTATGACACCCTTGATCTTCGTTTTTCCAAGTCCCGAAACAATAAACAACAGCATACCAAATGGCGGTGTGGAAAGACCGATCATCATGTTCAGGCAGATTACAACGCCGAAATGAACAAGGTCAATACCCATAGCCTGTACCAGCGGAAGAACCATTGGTACGAATACCAGCTGGATCGTACTTACATCAAGTACACAGCCAAGAAGCAGGAATACGATGTTTACGATAAACAGGAAAATGTACTTGTTATCTGTGATTCCCATAACCAGGCTTGCAACAACTCTCGGAACCTGCTCCAGAGAGATGATGTAAGAGAACAGCATGGAAGTTCCGCAAAGAAGAGCCAGTGTAGCTGTGTTGGCAGCGGATTTCTTGATGATACCCCAAAGCTTTTTCCATCCCAGTGTTTTGTAAATCAGTGCAGAAATGATCAGTGCGTATGCAGAAGCAACAGCACCAGCCTCTGTAGGAGTACAGATACCGGAATAAATTCCACCAAGAAGAATAACAACTGTAAACAGTGCCGGAAGAGCCTGCAATGTAGCTTTCAGGAACTCTCTCTTGCTCATAACCACACCTGCCGGATAATTTCTCTTATGAGAAATAAACGCAACATAGATCATAAGAAGAATGGCAAGTAAAACGCCAGGAACCATACCTCCCATAAACAGCTTACCAATGGAAGCACCGGATAACATAGCGTAAATAACCATCGGAATACTTGGCGGGAAAATTGGTCCTACCGTTGCAGAAGCGGCTGTGATGGCACAGCTAAACTCTGCGTCGTAGCCCTCTTTTTTCATCTGGTCGATCTCCATCAGACCAATACCGGAAGCATCTGCGATAGCAGAACCGGTCATACCGGAGAAAATAAGGGAAATAAATACGTTAACCTGTGCTGTACCACCTTTTAATCTTCCAAGAAGACCATTACAGAAAGAGAACAGCTTGTCTGTTACCTCACCTTCATTCAGCACATTTGCCATGAAAATAAACAGCGGCGCTGCAAGCATGGTATAGTTTGCAAACATGTTACCAGTGATAACGGTAAATACCTGGCCCAGTTTGTCCGGAGCTGCAAGCAGAAAATATGTAATAGAAGCTGCAAGCATGGAAAAAGAAACAGGCATACGGATTATGAAGCAGATCGCCATAACCACAAACAGCATAATAATCGGCATACTCATGATTCTTTTCCTCCTTCCTTGTATTCTTTAAATGCATTTCTGATATTGATACAGGTTCTGACGATGATCTCAGCCAGCATATACATAAATGGTGCAAAAACAACTGTATATGGAAGCTTCAGAACTCCTGTTACCATTTTCTTTCCAACCATGGACTGGAAACACGGTACAAAACAGGTTACCAGCAGGATTAAAAGAAATGTATTGTAAACTACTTTAAAAATAAACTGGGTACGAGGTTTTACAGCATCGTAAACCAGACCAAATACTACGTGTTCATCAGCTTCCATTGCCTTACCAACGCCGAAGAACATGGTCCACATGTAACCCAGAACAGATACCTCATAACTCCACGTTACAGGGGTTTTGAAAAAATATCTGGATACGATTGTTACCATAAAGGTAAGGAAAATTACCAAAAACGTAATGTTTGGGATAAAAACGCCAAGGAAATCGACGATCTTTTTCCCGATCTTTTTGAAATTATCCACAGTTTCCTCTCCTCTCAGATTCACTTTTCTGCCATCGGTTTGTTCCCTTTTGCAGACAGGCAAAAAAATCTGTTCTTTGTTAAAAAGCCCAGGCCGTACACACAGCCTGGGACTTTTCTTTGTTATAAGTCAGACAGATGTCTCAAGTTTTGCTGTCAATTCATAGCTGATCACTATGTCTTGCCTGTTGTCACGACAATTCGTTTTACTCTTCTGCGGTTGTTGTATCAGCCATAGCCTGGATTTCGTTGTAAAGATCCATATCCCAGTCTTTGATCATATCTTCGTTTTCCATGTACTTAGCCTGAACTTTTTCTTTAAACTCGTTGATGTCAGGATATGTAACAGTAAGTCCCTTCTCCTCAAAGAATTTGATCAGTTCAGCTTCTCTGTCAAGTCTTGCTGTATCGTTTACGTCTCTTGCATATTCCATAGCCTCAGTAACAGCTTCCTGCTGAGCCTCTGTCATGCTGTTCCATGTGTCACCGTTGATACATGGCATGATGGAGTCAACAACGTGGTTTGTGATTGCGATGTATTTTGTTACTTCATAGAATTTTGCACTCTCGATACTTGGAAGCGGGTTATCCTGTGCATCTACAGCGCCAGTCTGAAGTGCAGTATACAGCTCACTGAAGGAAAGTGGTGTCGGGTTTGCACCAAGTGCCTCACCAAGGAACAGCCATGCTTCGGAGTTCGGCATACGGAGAAGTAATCCGTTCATGTCATCGTAGCTGTTGATTTCTTTCTCTCTTGTGTTGATTACACGGCTTCCAAGATAGAAGCTGGAAAGAGGTTTGATGTTCAGTGTCTCTTCAATCTGTGGACGGATCTTGTTAAGTCCGATGTCACCGTTGAGAACGCTTGTCATATGCTCATAGGAGCTGAACAGATATCCGGAAGCAAACATGCTGTAGGACGGAATCTGTGTTGCAATTGTCGGGAAGGAAATATATGCCAGATCTGCATCTCCGTTAAGAAGAGCATCGAACTCGTTCTCAGAAGAGAACAGAGAACCGTTGTCGTAGCATTTACATGTTACGGAACCACCGGATAATTCCTCTACTTTATCTGCAAACTCATACATAGCCTCTGTATGGGAGTCACCGCTTACAGATACTGATGTAAAGATCAGCTCTACTGCCGGGTCATTTGCTGCTGCAGCATCTGCTGCCTGTACACTGATGCTTCCTGTTAACAGCATTGTTGCTGCCATAGCTGTTGATAATACTGCTGCCATTAATCTTTTTTTCATTCTCTCATCCTCCTGATTTTTACACACTATGTGTTTTTGTTTCCATTTTTTTCACGTATATTTGTAACCCCAATTACAAATCTTAAGAAATACCTTTCAGCCGGCCTCACGGTCCCCACCGTTCCGGCAGTTATCTCTGATTACTTTCCAAAAAGCTCTTGCGGAAGGTCTCTGTGATCGCACAGAACTCTTCGATCTCTAATTTCTTGCTTCCTGTAAGAAGCTTATAATCCTGTCTTCTTGACTGAAGTGTCATCGGCACACCTACCAGATTCATATGGTATTTGCTGTTTACCGGATATACCTGGCACTCAACCATGGAAGCAGCGCCAAGGAAGTTCATAAGCTCCTGTGCTTTCTCCGGCTGCTCTTTATAGTTCTTGCAAAGCCATACATAAAGATCCGGATGGAAGTTTGCCATAACTCCTGAGTATCCTGCACATCCCATTTCCATGCTGCGAAGAAGTGTTGCTGCATTTGCATTGAAGATCTTTAATCCGGTGCCCTCAACTGCTTTGCATTTTGCTTCCAGCTGATCAAGATCACAGCAGGTGTCTTTCAGGAATGCAAATTTCTCAGTCTCTGCACACCATTTGAGAAGCTCTGGTGAAAGAAGTCTCTTGTATGGTGCCGGGCACTCATAAACACCGAACATATCTCCATCAATGTGATCCAGAAGATATTCAATATTTTTCTTAGCTACATCTTCGCTCTCGTTCTCTTTTGCAAACTGATTGGAAATGAAAACATATGCATCTACACCGGCATCGATTACAGTCTGAGCTTCGCGGATCTGATCCTCTACCTTCTCAGCGCAATGTCCGGAAGCAATTACTCCCATGTGCTTTGGTGTATTATTGATAATAAATTTTGCAAGCTCCACTCTCTCCTGTGGGCTCAGCTCAAACATTTCACTGGACTGACATACTGCGAAGATTCCGTCAACACCGTTCTTGTCATACCACTCAATGATTCGAAGGACTGCATCATAGTCGATCCTGTTGTCCTCTGTAAAAGGTGTGATCATAACCGGCCATACGCCGCCTGCAATTGTTTTTTTCATGCTCTTCTCCCTCTTGATGTTTACTTGTTGCTGTTCACCGGTAACGTTCCGCGATGTGTTTTTATGAACGGAATGAACAACAACATTTACTATCCACTGCAACCGCGCAATTGCTTTTCAACTGTGACTATAGTATAATATAAATAATTTAAAATTGCTTTCAGCAAAATATTTAGTACTATTTTATAACTTTGTACGAAAAAGAATACAAAACAGCACAGCATAGTGCGGTAAACAAAACAGAGTTACGGTTCACTTCGTTCACAGTAACACACTTCGCGGAACGTTACCAGTGAACAGTAGTAAAACAGACTGCAACACAATAATTCACGGACATAAGAAGAGGCGACTTGAATGGAACAGGAAATATTTGACGATTACATATGGAACGAACATAAAAAAATATTAACAGCAGATAAACATAAGATCCCGGGGCTTAGAAATCTTTCTCATTTTACACCTATGGCACCTGGCGTTCCGGTTCCTCTGCATTATCACTCTGATATCATCGAGCTTCATTTCATGGTGAAAGGCCAGCGCAAGACTTACGTTATGAAAGGCGGCGTCCGCACCAGCTACTGTGCTACCGGAAATAACCTTTTTATCACCAGACCTTATGAGCTTCATACTACAGGACATATTGCCCAGAACCGCTGCGAATTTTTTGCAATGCAGCTGGATCTGAAGGAGCACGATAATTTCCTTGGTCTGAACCAGCATTACAGCAATATTTTGTGCCATCGGCTTCTGAATATGGATCAGCACCTGTACCATGTAGGCAGTTCCCAGATTTCCATGCTGCGCACTGCTTTTAACCTGATTTCTTACGGAACAGAAGGCGACTCCATTGCCGGTGTCCAGTATCTGACCTGTGTACTTGCCAGTCTGAACTACCTGACTGCAGTTCCAGCCCAGGAAGAGATCAATGAACAGCTGAACAGTGACATCGGACATGCGCTGAAATACATTGAACAGAATATTGAAAACCCCATTACACTTCAGGAGCTTGCCCAGGCATCCAACTATTCTCTATCCCGTTTTAAAGCCAAATTTAAAGAAGAACTGGGAATTACTCCTGCTGAATACATTACCCTCCAGAAAATGGATCGGGCACAGATGCTTCTGAAGACTACAGATGATTCCATTACAGATATTGCTTACCAGCTGGGCTTTTCTTCCAGCAATTACTTCTGCTCTGTTTTCAAAAAAAACCCTGAGCTACAGCCCGGCGGCATACCGCAAAAGTTTTTCCCAGCCATAGAAAATGCTGCAAAATCATTGCAAAAATGATTTTGCAGCATTTTTTTATTCCGCGTCCAGAGCGTGTTTGAAAATCATTCCCGCAATCTGCGTGCCCTGCTTTGCTGTATATTTTTCCCGGATTCAGCTGCGGCAGCTGAATCCGGGCTCAATACCCTTACTATTCTGGCTTTGCAATATCACCTGTTTAATTGATTGCAAAGGTCTGCTGTGTATCATAAAATCCGTCCTGATACATGACGTAGATTTCATAATTATCTGCATTCATTCCCTGAAGCGGCACCGGGATATTTTCATAGAAATCCAGAAATGTTTCCATATGCAGACGAACCTCTGTTGTATCATAAACATAGGTATTCTTCTCCCCTTTGAAAAATGATCTGGGAAATCTGATGATCATAGGTCCCTATATAGAGCACTTTTCCAGTGATGTTATATGTCAGGGTATCTGCCGGAAGCACCTGATCCGGTTTCTTGTTCCACAGCCATTTCCAGGTCTTCACCGGCTGCCACAATTCTCCTTTGATATAATTCTCATCCAGCTCCATAGGACTTGCAAGATCGTTGTAATCAATCCGCATTTCCTCTGCACGGTAAAAGGTTTTCTTAAGACAATACTGATTCAGGACCTTCTCTGTATCGTAGTCAAACTCGTAGGTCATTCCCTTCCAGCCGTTTTCTGCATTTGCCACATGACCGCACATTCCGAAGAAATGATTGCTGTCAGCCTCATAAATCGCTGCGGATGTGATCTTGGACCATACCGTAGGAATCTTCTTAATCTGCTTCACAGTACCTTCTGCTTCATTTACAGAATATACCAGCAGGTAGGATTCCTCTGTCTTGTCATAATAGTCGATATCTTTCTTCCTTCTCCACAGGAAATGGTTATCAAACATGGTGATTTCTATAGTCTGGTCATCGCCATCCAGATCTGTATCGATCTGATATGCTGTATGCTGCTGGAACTGATAAATGAAATCACCATCTGCTTTCAGCACATATTTTTCATAGTCTGTGCCTTCCCAGAATCTTGGATCGCAAAGAATCCACTGGATTTCCTTGGTTGTCCAGTTTACCTTGATCACAGATTCCAGATTGCGGACACTGAGCAGAATAGTATCTGTCTCCGGCTGATAGGAAACCGTATTAATATGAGCCCAGTCAACCAGATTCTCGTATTTACATTTAATAATATCCTGAAGTTTCAGCTCATTTACCACCGCACCTGTCTGCCGGTCGATTTCCTCAACTTTATCTTCACAGTGGCTCTGCATGGAGCTTGTAAGCACCAGAAGATTTCCGCCTGGCTCCTTCTCAATTACCTCATGATGACTTCCCCCGGAAAGATAATACATGTTGTAAGCTCTTCCCAGATAATCCAGCTCATAAAGATTGGTAGACTGAGGCTTCTCCAGGTTCGGAACATATCCGGCAGTATCCTGCCAGATCATTCTGCAGTTGGAAAGCATGTAAAGGCCATAATTTCCAGTCTCTTTGTTCATATACCAGCGAATATCTCCCATGCAGTCATATGCAAAAGGAAGATGAGTGCGCTGTCCGTAAACCATGGTCAGATCATATGCAGATTCTCCACTGGTCTCCACAGGTTCGATCACATCCGTAAGAGACTCTGGCAAAGCTTCTGTTGTAATGGTGATCTCCTGGGAATCCTTCACTCTGCCGGAATCATCCAGAAGTTCCAGTACTACTGTATTATCCTCTCCCGGATAAAGACCGATAATGGGCACTCTGTGTGAACTGGCCGCATCTATCTCTCCGCTGATGTCTGCTGCTGCAGTTTTTCCTTTCACAGTAAAGCGCACTCCATACTCTTCTTCTGTGTCAAAAAGTACTACTGCAGTTAATGGGGAAATCTGATATGGGTTGAGAATAACCATGGGATCATCCCATGTATATCCATTTTCCTGCTCTGCCTGCAGCTGTTGGTCAATCTCATAGGAGGTTGCCACCAATGTTTTCGTCTGAGGGATTTCTGTCTGGATATCATTCGCGGAATCATCGTTTTCCTGAATGGAAATCGTGTCATCCACATCCATGGTAACATTCAGCTTCTGACCGTAATAGCCATATTTTTTCTTCCGTTTTTCTTTTACAGAATAGGGAATTTCCTGATTGGTAAGTTTCATGTAAGTATTATAAATTCCCCGCCGCTTTTTCCAGCAAAGGCCTGCAAACAATGCAAGCAGCACCAGAAACAGAAGCAGAATGGTGATTTTTTTCTTTTTGCTCCATTTTTTCATACTGTAAGCTCCTCAAATTTTTGTCGTTATGTCCGTACAGGCTGCAAAGCCTGTAACGTCAAAATGGGTTCAAGGCTCTTGAACCCATTTTGACAAATTATATACTTATGCCTGACTGTACATATATCCCGTATTATAAAGAACACCGTCCAGTTCCAGGTAAATATCCCATTCCTGACCTTCCAGCCCATCAACTGCCGTCCAGCCCTTAACTGTAACATTTGTTCCGTCATCTCCTTCAGAAGGAGTCTGTGTCAGCTGATAAGCTCTCTGGGACTCACCGCTTATCAGGATCATCTTTCCAGCCTGCAGATCTGCTGCTGCGGTCTGGGTCTGGAAGCTTCCGTTCACACTGATCTTGCTTCCATCCAGCAGGAAATTCCAGCCATCTGGCAAAGCCTCTGCAGTACTCACATCAATGCTGCTTTCCTCATAACTTGTCTCTCCAAGAGAACCAAGCACCTCCGGAACTGCGGATGGATCATATTTTCCTTCTGTATAAAGGGGCATGCGGAAAGAACGATAGGTCAGCGCATTATAAGTGTCACCGGAGATCGTCAGTTCAAAGCTCAGCTCTCCATTATCTACCTGATCGATATGTGTGGTCTTGGTCAGTCCCTGTACAAACATATCTTTCGGATAATAATCACTGCGGTTTTCTTCATCGCTATGCAGGTGGGAGCCAGCTGTGATCCACGATGATCCTGTGTTCCATCCAGGGAAACCACACCGGAAATCCAGTCCGAATACCAGTCGGCGCCTCGCTCTTTACCATACTCAGTTACCTGGGAAACGGTCATGTTCTCTGTATCAATCTGATAAACAACCGCACGGGAATATACGTTATCACCACTTACACGGTTATCGCCATCCACACGTTTTACCTTGGCAGTACCATTGTCAAAAAGAGCAATATCTCCATTATCCAGAATGGAAACATTATGCTGTGCATAGAACCATTCGAAATCTTCTCCCTCCGGAGTAAAGAAATAAGACGGATCCACACCATCCCAGCCTGTAGGATTTCCAAGGATCCATGCCAGGGATTTGTCCTCTTTATTTACTGCTACAATGGCATCTTTGTGTCTTGCAGAAAGAAGAACCAGATCATTCTCTGCATCATAGGCAAGACCATTATTATGGAACCAGTCAGCTTCCTCACTTCCGTCTGAATCCATAGAAGCAGACTGTCCATCTTCCTGGCTGATGAGATCTTTCATGTCAAGCTCCCATACAACAGCACCGGTCTCACGGTCAATTTCTACCACGTAGTCCTCAACTGTGCTTAAGTCCGGGCTGTCAGAAGCCACCAGGAGATTGCCATCCGGAAGCTCCACGAAATCGTGATGCTGGCCACCAGGAATCATGTATTCGCGGTAAATTTTTCCCAGAAGGTCGACTTCGATCATTCCTTCTTTATAATAGCTGCTCTTCAGCACATAGGATGCAGGCATGAGAAGATGCCCGTTCTCCAGCTGGTGAACTCCGAGAGTTCCGCCAATATTGGTAAAGAATCTGATATCTCCGGCCGCATCTACTCCATACAGGGTTCCCATAGTGGAGCAGACAAAAGTCAAGTTCGAATAATCGTAACTTGCCTCGCTTTTCATCTCTGTCTGGATTGTACCGTAATCAACACCTATATCTTCAGTTGTTACTTCAAAGGTAGCAGAAGTCCCATCATCCAGAGTGATTACAACCTCTGTGGTATCATTGTTGTAAAGACCATAAATCGGGACGATATGCTCCGTTGCCTCCTCAAAAGTTCCCGTCACATCGTTCTCTGCGGATTTCCCTTTCACAGTAACAGTTCCGCCGCAGGCTTCCTCTGTGGAAAAAACGGCAACTGCACTTAAAGGGGACATTCCATATGGATTGACTACAATCAGGGCCTCATCAAGACTGTAGCCGTTTGACGCCTCCTGAAGGAGCGCTTCGTCAACAGCAGTCTGCTGTGCAAACCGGTCAGTTACTTCCAGGGCTGCCGCCTGGGACTGGGTATCTGCTGTTTCTGCTGCCTCGGAATCTGCATTCTCTGCATCCTCGGCAGTTTCTGTTTCCGGCTCATCTGTTTCTGTCTCTGCTGTAGTTTCTTCCTCTGCTGTAGTTTCTGTTTCTGCTGCAACTGTAGTAATAGAACCCGCTGTCATTGTCATCATTACAAGTATTGCAGCCAGTTCCCGATATCTTTTATTCTTCATGCCAGCCTCCTGTGCAATTTTATGATTTCTCAAACACGATCTAATACAAAATCCGCATTTTCATACCACCGTCATGGCAGCTGACGGATTGTCTGCATTTTTTATCATCCTTATAATGCGCAGTGATATTCCTCTGCCTCAAATGGATAGCTAAGCTCCAGACCTTCTGCATTCTCGTCAATCTCAAATGCGATCCAGCCCTCGTTGGAACCGAAATTCAAAGTGGTTCCTGCCATACGTGTCATACCAAGCTCTGAAATGAATTCATCATCCATTCTGCTATATTCATTTCCTTCACTGTCAGTCAGCTTCAGATTCGCCCAGTCCAAAGTCTCCTTGCTGCCGTCTTTCTCGATCTTCAGCTTAATCATACAGAAAGTCTTGCCTGCGTCAGCTTCTTTCTTGTAGTCGCTTGTCTCCACACCTGTATAGCCAAGTTCTACGCTTACATTCTCAAGAGAGGAATTGATCTCCACATCTTCTACTGTAATATTCCATCCTGCTGCAGAAACAACCTCGCCGTATGCATCACTGTTTGCAGTCTGGGCTGCTGTACCAGCAGAACTTCCTGCTGCTTCTGTCTCCTTGCTGTCGGCCACCTCTGCACTGTCTGCTTCTGTTGAATCACTACTTGCAGAATCCTCACCTGTACTCTCTGCTTCTGCAGCTGTGTCATCTGCCTCTGCACTGTCTTCTTCAGCGGAATCAGTACTTGCAGAATCTTCACTTGTATCTTCTGCTTCCGTGCTGTCAGTCTCTTCCTTGGCATCAGCATTGTCTGCGGCAGCTTCTGTCTTAGTATTCTCTTCCGTCTTTGTATCATTTGTGCCACCACAACCAGCCATTAAACCAGCCACCAGAACGGCTCCCATTACCTGTAATAAAACTTTTTTCTTCATTTTTTTACTCCCTTTATTTTTCTGGTATAACTTCATTTACCTGGAGCATGTTTGAAATAAATATTCTGCCGAATGTGCCGGAATCATTTTTCAAACACGCTCTGGTCGTGTTATCAACTATTATAACATAGTTCCGCAATAAAGCAGAAACATTTTCTTAATATTGCCTCTAAAAAGTTCCCATACGTTACTGTTCACTCCGTTCACAGCAACACGCTTCGCAGAATGTTACCAGTGAACAGCAGCATTAAATCACTTAATTTTTATATTTTGTTCCAAATCATAAAATTCGTTCTGATATACAACATAAATCTCATAATCATCCGCTTCCATTCCCTGCAGCGGTACCGGAATGTTCTCATAGAACTGCAGGTAAGATTTCGTATGAAGACGGATGTCTGTAGTGTCATACACATAAGTATTTTTCTTTCCGTGAAAAATGATCTGGGAAATCTGGTGATCGTAAGCTCCTGCATAAAGCACCTGCCCGGTAAGATGTAATGTAATCTCGCCGTCTTCCAGTACCTGTTCCGGCTTCTTCTGCCAGAAGAACCAGGTCGCTTTTACAGGCTGATATAATTCTCCCATAATATAGTTGTCTTTTATTTCCATGACTGCTGCCAGATCATTCCAGTCAATTTTCATCTCTGATGCGCGATAATAATAGCTTTTGATGCTGAACTGATTGATCAGCTCTTCTGTATCATAGTCAAACTCATAGTTCATTCCTCTTCGTTTATCTTCAGAATCCTTCACATGACCGCACATGCCGAAAATATGATTACTGTCAGCATCATAAATAGCAGAAGAAGTAATGGTAGACCATACAGTAGGAATCTTTTTAATCTGCTTTACTGTCTTTTCTGCTTCATTTACAGCATAAACCAACAGATAAGATTCTTTTTCACCATCAAAGTATTGCAATACATCGGACTTTCGTACTTTTACATAATGATTATCAAACATACTGACTTCTATTGTCTGGTCATCTCCATCCAGATCTGTTTCCAGCTGGTAGGCAGTATGCTGCTGGAACTGATAAACAAAATCCCCTTCCGGCTGAAGCACATATTTCTCATATTCTGTACCCTCCCAGAATTTCGGATCGCAGAGAATCCACTGGATTTCCTTTGTCGTCCAGTTCAATTTGACCACAGATTCCAGATTTCGCGGACTGATCACAATGGTATCTGTCTCCGGCTGATAAGACACGGTGTTTAAATGAGTCCAGTCAACCCGGTCCTCATATTTCCCTCCAAAAATGTCTTCCATTATCAATTCATTTACAACTTCACCGGTCTGTCTGTCAATTTCCTGAATTTTGTCCTCAATGTGTCCTTCCAGAGAACTGGTCAGGACCAGAAGATTTCCGTCCGGCTCTTTTTCGATTACTTCATGGTGATTTCCACCCGCCACATAGTACATGGTGTAGGCGCGTCCCAGATAATCCATCTCATAGAGATTGGTTGTCTGCGGTTTGTCCTGGGATGGCATAAAAGCCTCATTGGAAGCAACTATCATCCTGTTATTTGACAGCATGTAAATTCCAGAAGTAAATTCTCCGCTCATGTACCAGCGGATATCTCCCATACAGTCATAAGCAAATGGGAAGGTTGTCCGCTGTCCATATACCATAGTCAGTTCAAATGCAGATTCACCGCTTGTTTTCACCGGTTTCACAGCATCATCCAGTTTATCCGGAAGTTCATCTGTTGTAATAGTGATTTCCTGGGAATCTGTAACCTTGCCTGATTTATCCAGAAGCTCCAGAACAACTGTATTTTCCATTGCCGGGGTAAAGACCGATCACCGGGATTCTGTGTGAAAACAGCAGCTTCCACTTCTCCGCTGATATCTGCGGCTTCCGTTTTTCCCTTGACCGTAAAACGCACCGCACACTCTTCTTTTGTGTCGAAAATAATCACCGCTGTCAATGGAGAAACCTGATAAGGATTCTGGATCACCATAGGCTCCTCCCAGCTGTATCCATTCTCCAGCTCGGCCTGCAGCTGCTGGTCGATTTCATAAGAGGATGCTATACGTGTGGTTTCTCTTGGAATATCTGTTTCGATCTCATTTGCAGAACCGTCATTTTCAGTTATGTAAACCGGATTTTCCAGATTCATGGAAGCATTCAATTCCTGGTCATAATATCCATATTTTTTCCTTCTTTTTTCCTGAACAGAATACGGAATCTCCTGACCAGTAAGCTTCATATATGTATTATAGATTCCACGGCGCTTTTTCCAGCATAGAGCGGCAAACAGCACAGCTAAAATTAAAAATATAATAAATACTGCAATTTTTGTTTTTTTATTCCACTTTCTCATTTTCCCAAATCCCTGATTTCCGGAAGCTGAAGCCAGAACAGCACTCCGTTCTCCATATTTTTAGCTCCGCAGCTTCCTTTATGTTTATCCACAATCTTTCGGACCACAAAAAGTCCAAGACCAATGTTACGTACTTCATTCTCAGATGTGACTGGTTTCTTCTTCTGGGAAGTTGTGTAAAAGCTGTCCCAGATATGCTCCATCTGCTCTTCTTTAATCTGCTCTCCATCGTTGTAGACTTCCATGCGTATCTGCTTTTTCTCTTTCTTCAGAGTAATCCGGATCCGCTTTCCCTGCTCTGTATGCTGAAACGCATTCATCAGATAATTGTTTACTGCTCTTTCCAGATACATGCGGTTTCCGTATGCGAAACAGTTCTTTTCGATTTCCTGTTCCACTTTGATCTCGTTTTTGCGGAACATAGCATCATATCGAAGAAGCAGATATTCTATCATTTCTGATACATTTACACGGCTCATTTCCATAGAACTCATCTGATTGTCCAACATGGAAAAATCAAGGAGTTCTCCTACCATTCTGGACATTTTGTCCAGCTCCTCGTGAATGGAAGAATAATAGTAGGAACGATCAATCTTATCTCCTGCGATTTCCAGCATTTCCACCTGGCTGGACACTACTGCAAGAGGTGTTTTTAATTCATGGGAAATATTCGCCACAAATTCTCTCTGGCTTTCCAGAAGCTGATAGTCAGACTGCTTTGCTTTTTTCTCGGTACTTGCTTTACTCATTTTTTCCTGGAAATAGCTTAATCCCACCATCAGAAGCAAAACAACCGCCAGATATAATCTGGTTCCCTCAATCACTTCCAGAACTGACTGAACATCTTTCCGCAGGTATACATAGAATGTATGTCCATCCTGTATAATCTTCCCACGAAACATCAGAATATGCCTGGATTCCATGCGACGCTGTTCCAGGGTTCCTTCTTCTGTGTACTGGGCAATTTTGTTTTCTATGTACTTACGGGACTGCATAGTTTTCAGAGATGATCTGGACGTATAAATCTGCTCATAATTTTCATTCGCAATTATAGTCTCAAATTTTTCTTTCTGATAATCACCAAGTGTTTCTTCGTCGTCCTCGCTAAGTTCCTCAAGATCCATGTCATGAATATCTTCATACAGCTGACGCATGATTCTGGCCTTTGATGAAGTATATATGGGATAACAGCACACACTATACAGAATGACTGCCAGTGCAAAAGCAATAATCTGAATCCACAGTGCTTTCCCATTTCTCCAGAAATCTTTTTTAATTTTCATGGATGTCCTCCCCGAAGATGTAGCCCACGCCGTAAACAGTCCGGATATAATTGCAGCCTTCTCCAAGTTTTTTCCGCAGCTGCTTCACCAGAGTATCAATGGTCCGCACATCACCTGCATAATCGTATTCCCACACCGCATTCAGTATGGTATCTCTGGGCAGAACAATTCCCGGATGCTCCATGAAATAAACTATCAGATCAAATTCTTTCCTGGTGGTGGGGATATGCTGCTCTTTGTAAAATAAAAGCTGTGCATTCACATCTGCCTGCAGATCGTTGTATTCCACCATAGTCCGCAGCTTCCCGGCACGCTTCAGCACCGCCTCAATGTGCATTTTCACAAGAGCCAGAGTAAAGGGCTTGGTGATATAATCGTCTGCACCTTTCTCAAATCCGCTCATCTGGTCTGCCACGGCCGACCTTGCAGACAAAATAATAACCGGAACCTCCGATATTTTCCTGATTTCTTTCAATACGGTATATCCGGAAATATCCGGCAGCATAAGATCCAGAAGGATCAGATCCACCTTCTGCTTATTCTGGCAAAAATATTCCAGGGCTTTGTTCCCGGTCAGTGCTGTCTCTACTTCATAGTTCTGAATCCTCAGAAAGTCAGAAATCGTCTGTGCTAATTTCGGTTCATCCTCTACAACAAGAATCTCTATTTTTTTCACGGCTCTTTCCTCTCTCTTAAAGCCTGTCGCTAGAACGTGTTTGAAAAAGGCTTTCTGTATTTCAAACAGGCTTCAATGCTCTGTAAATCGTTGCGGTTTCCCATCAGACAGAAGCCGCAATTTATTTTAATATAGTATCATGTGATTTTGATGGAAATATGAGAAAATAAGTTTTCTTTTGACACAGAAAAATAAAAATGCCACAAAATCACCACTTTCCGTGACTTGCGGCATTTTTTTAAGCAACCACTTCCAAATTTTGTTTTCTCATGACTCCCTAAAGGACCTCTATCTGGCAAGCTTTCATCGCTTCCAGCGCCCGTTCATGGCTCTCCGGCGTCACTCCGGCGCAGCAAAGAGAATCTACCATGATCGGTACCTCCGGCAAAAATGCTTTCAGCAGCATGGCATTGGAAATCACACAGATATCTGTGCAAAGCCCTACCAGTGTAATACTGTCAATGGTCTCTGATTTATTAAATTCTTTCAGAACTTTTCCCAGGGTTTCGCTGCCAAAGGTTGGCTTGTCAATGGGTCCGGACTCCAGAAGCTCTGCGATCTCCTCCCGGATCTCCCAGCCGTAGGTGCCGCGGATGCAGTGCTCTACAGGAAGCATTCTGCCCTCCTGGGTCTGCAGATAATCCCCACTGTGAGTATCCCTGGTCGCCAGCACAAGACCATTGAAATTCTTCACTCTGTCCACCACATTAGGCACAATTGCTTCCGCCTCCGGTGTACCAAGCGCTCCGTCAATAAAATCATTCTGCATATCGATCACAACTAAAATATCCATATTTTCCCCCGTACTTCATATGTTTTCTGACACAATTTTTCTCAACTCAACCCAAACGCCACATGTTTTTGTAAAGCTTATTTAGATTAACTATACCACTTTATTGGAATTTCGTATACCGAAACAGTCAGATTTCTGAAAGATTTTAAAAATTTTTCCAACCATTATGAATAATAATGTTTTGATGAATCTTTTCATATATAGTATAATACAATTGACAATCACAAAAATTTAACACCACTCACATACAAGGAGAATTACCATGACCAAGGAGAAATTCCCTGCCCGCCAGGGACCAAGATACATTTTCTATTTTCTGATGCTCGCCATTCTTGGATGGTTCATTTTCATGCAGTTTTTCGGTGCTGATGAAAGAACTGTCAGTGGAAACTCTCCGTCCCTCCTCTATCCCGGAACCTTTACCTGGGGAAAAATCTGACGGCACCACTGAAGAAATCACAGTTCCCGGTTCCTATGATGTTCCCGCAGGCGAAACCATGGTCATCACCTCTACCCTTCCGGCAGATTTTGATGCCTCATCTATAGCGATTTGTTCCTCCCTGCAGGACATAAACATCTACATAGACGGCACCTTAAGAGAGCA
>ENA-OQDT01000063-OQDT01000063.1-human-gut-metagenome-genome-assembly--contig:-NODE-63-length-58755-cov-4.993791_pt1 | contig 58755 bp, 44 predicted proteins | sample MGYA00242786_ERZ504617 | MGnify/ENA primary metagenome ERZ504617 (study PRJEB26092, sample SAMD00036337) | human gut metagenome | host: Homo sapiens | study: EMG produced TPA metagenomics assembly of...
AGAATTTACGGTTCATCTTTTCTATTTCATAAGCAATGGTCGGATTATTGGAAGCAGTATAACCATCTGTCTTCACATAAATCACATCCTGAATGTCCTCCATAATGCCATGCCCCAGTGAATTATTTGTATACTCGCTTTCCGGTACTGTCAGTATCTATGGCAGGATGCAGCCGGCGGTCGGCCATCAGTGGTACATGGATCAGTGCCAATATCCAGCTCAGTAACAGGGAAACGGCAAGTACGATGAAAAGGTCGCGCGTGTAGACGCCTGCGGTGTCGGGGGACATGTAGATGGGTAGAAAAGCGATAATGGCTATCAGTGTCGCGCCCAGAAGAGGCATGGCTGTCTGTCTTCCGATGGCGGTCATGGCTTCCATCCGGTTTTTGCCGGCCTTCAAGTCTACCAGTATGCCGTCTATGATGACGATGGCGTTGTCTACCAACATGCCCATTGCCAGTACAAAAGCAGCCAATGATACGCGCTGCATGGTTCCGCCTGCCGAATAAAGGAACAGAAAAGAACCGAATACGGTGATGACCAGGCTGATACCTATGATAAGGCCGCTCTTGAACCCCATTGCTATCATCAGTATCAGTACTACGATGATGACGGATTCTATCAGGTTGATGACAAAGGTTCCCAAAGAGCTGCCTACCCGTTCGGGCTGATAGAAGATTTTGTGGCATTCCACTCCTGCGGGCAGACGTTCGGCTTTGAGTTCTTCCAACTTGCTTTCTACGGCATGGCCTACTTTTATAATGTCCGAACCACTGGAGGCAGCGATGAGTATACCGAGAGCGCGTTCATGGTCATAGAACATTTCATTGCGTGTGGGGTTCTCGTAGGCTTTCTCTATACGGGCGATGTCACTCAGGCGAAGCTGGTCGTCATCGTGTCCTTGAATCAGCATTTTTCCGATATCTTCTACGGTTTTGAATTTGTCGTTTACTGTGACGCGGATACGGTTTTCACCATTTTCATAATATCCTGTATAGGTGGTTTTGTTCTGGCCGTTCAAGGTTGCCAGTACTTCTGCAGGTTTAACACCGAGGTTTGCCATACGGTCTTGCAACAGGGAGATATTGATGCATTCGGAACGTTTGCCGTAGAGTTCCACACGGTCTACCCCTTCCAGTTCGTTCACTTCCCGTTTTACCAGTTCGGCATAGTCGGACAGTTCACGGTCGGACAGTCCGTCACCTGTCAGGGCATAGAACATGCCATATACATTTCCGAAGTCATCTTTGACTATCGGGGTGGTGGCTCCTTCGGGCAACAGGGCGCGGGCGTCGCTTACTTTGCGGCGCAGCATGTCCCAGCATTGTTCCACGTCATCGTCCGGCACGGTGCTCAGCAGTTCTATCTGTATCAGGGACAGGTCGTTGTATGAATAACTTTCTATATTGTCAATGTTGCCCATGGTGCGGATGTTCTTTTCAAGCACATCCGTTACTTCCAGTTCTACCTGGTGCGCGGAAGCACCCGGATAGGTGGTGACTACCATGGCAAGCTTCACTTTTATTTCGGGGTCTTCCAATTTGCTCATCTGATAGCAGGAATAGGCTCCGCCGAGCAGCAGAACCGCTATCAGGAAATAAATCAGATTCCTGTTCCGGAATGCCCATTTACTGATGTCCATTATAATAATCCTCCTATATTTGTGTTAGTGACCGGTGACAAAGGTTTTACAATTTCTCCATCCTCAATGTGGTGTACGCCCGAGGATACAATCTGCTCTCCCGGTTGCAGTTGTCTGGAAGTGATGAGACTGTGTCCGTTGTTCAACAAACGCAGTATGGATACTTCCTGTCTGTGTACGGTATTGCTGGATGGATGAAAGACGAACACATACGCTTTGCCTTCTTTTTGCAGGATGGCGCCGGTAGGGACAGAAAGAGTATTCTCCTGCTCTGTACGGCAAAGGATGGTTACCATGGTGTTCATGCCGGGAGAAGGGATAGCCCGTGTGCCGGGTACTACTTGCAGGCGCATGGTGTATAGTTGGTTTGCGTTGGCTTTCGGGGTGACACTGATTAGTTTCAGCGGGTAGGTTTCGCCCGGATAGATATCAAATGTGCAGTGATAATTGTCGAACTGCTCCCGGCGGATATATTCGGCCGCAGGCAGATTTATTTCCACTTCGGGGGTTCCGCCGCTGATCATGGCAATGACGGGCATTCCGGCTCCGATGGTTTCGTGAGCTTCGAACAGGCGTTTCTGGACATACCCGTTGAAAGGAGCATAGAGCTGGGTGTAAGCCAACTGATCTTTATGGTGTTTGTACTTGGCGGTGATTTGCTTGAGCCCGTATACGGCTTTGTCATTGGCGTTGGGGGTGGTTCCGTTGTCTTTGTAAAGAGCCATGACCCTTTCTGCTTCCGCTTTTATTTGCTGGTATTCTGCTTCAGTAGCATCCAGTTGTACTTGATAGTCGGTGGGGTCCAGTTCGGCCAGTAATTGTCCTTCTTGTACACGGGCGCCGTCTTTGACATGTATTTTGCTGATGGTTCCGCTTACCCGGAAGGCAAGGCTGATATCTTGTGCGGCTTTTACCTTTCCCGGAAATTGCAGGAACGTTTGTTTGTCGGCAGAAACAACTGTGTCTATTTTTACTGTCTGATGACCTTTGGCTTCCCGGGCACGTTGTGCGCAGGAACTTAGTAAGATCAAGGAAATACCTGTTAGAATAAGATAAATTCGTTTCATACTACTATGATTTTCGTGCAATTAGTTTTCTGATACAAAGTTATTCCGAAGCAAGAGGATAGAAAAGGTTGATATGAATGATAAATTGTCCGATTTGTATATTTTTGGGTTGTTATGTAGCTGGAAAGTTTACGATTTGTATTTATTTTGCAGTAAATTAAAGAATGTATAGATTGATGGACAGACAACAGATGCCTTTTCTCTTTAGATTTCTTTCGGATAGTGAACTGTATGCCTTTAAAGACGGACAGATTATTTCGACATTTAATAAATGTGGCCTTTTCTTTTGCCGGAAAGGAAATGTGGAGGTTTCACTGGAAGATAAGCATTTTCAGATAAATCCCGGTGATGTGTATATTTACATGGCTTCTACCTTGGTGCATCTGCTTCATAAGAGTGAGGATGCGGAAGGGGTTATGGTTGAAGTGGATTTAGATTATATCATTCCTATCGTCAATAGGGTGATCAATGTGGAAAACCAGCTTTTTATGCGGAAGCATCCTTGTATATCACTTTCGGATAAGCAACGTGCTCATTTGGAGTATCTGTTGGATAATTTGCGGGAGAGGATAGAGGCGGAGGATGTGCAAGAGGTGAATTTGCAGCAACAACGCCTGACTTTGGAACTGATCAAGTCGATGGGGCAGACTTTCTGCTATGAGATATTGAATATGTATTTTGCCAACCAACCCATGCAGCCCTTGCCGCAGAACAAGAAGGATGTGATTTTTCAGAATTTCATGCTGGCTCTTTTCCGTTTGTATAGAAAGGAGCGTGATGTTGCTTATTATGCGAGGATGCAGCATATTACTCCACGTTATTTTTCCACCATCATTAAAGAGAAGTCGGGAAATAGTGCTTTGCAATGGATTGTGCAAATGGTGATTACCGAGGCAAAACAGTTGCTTGAAGGATCGGATCTGAGTATCAAGGAGATTGCAGACCAATTGAATTTCCCTACGCAGTCTTTCTTTGGAAAGTATTTTAAGCAATATGTGGGGATTTCACCTAAAGAATATAGAAAAGGCAAGTTGAGGATTAAGGATGGAATTTGATTTCAGAAAATGCAATCTATTTTATTTTAATATACCTTTGTGTACAAATCATAAACGTTTTATTTATGACCCGAAAGAACGAACAAGAGCGATTCATGTCTTATATTACAGAACGGCAAACTCATGAGAGCCGGATGGCGGTAGCTGATTTTTTGCGGAAATATGCTGACCGGTATCATAACTCTGATTTTATTTCTTCTGATCCGGTACAGTTCCCGCATCGCTATCATTTCAAAGCGGATATTGAAATCAGTGCTTTTCTGACTGCTTTTCTTAGTTTCGGAGCCCGCCCTCAAATACTGAAGGCGGCAGAACGGCTGGATTCCATAATGAACCGGCAGCCTTTGCAGTATGTGTTGTCCGGGAACTGGAAAATTGATTTCTGTGGTGAGGAGTCGTTCTATCGGACGGTTTCAAAAAATAGAATGGCACAATTGTTTCATTGGCTGTATACTATATATGATAGGTATGAGAGTATGGAGAATGCTCTTCTTTGCGAAACGGATGGAACTCCGATGCAACGTCTTTGTCGTTTGTTTGGAGTGTCGGATAAGGCGCCGCAAAAGAAATTGAATATGTTTCTGCGCTGGATGATCCGTCGCGATTCGGAAGTGGATTTTGGAATCTGGAGGAATTTCTCTCCATGTGAGTTGATTATCCCTTTGGATACACATGTCAGTGAGATGGCTTTCAGATTGGAGCTGACCCGAAGTAAATCTTATACGCTGAATAATGCAAGAACTATTACTGCGGCTTTGGCTGAGGTTTTTCCCGAAGATCCTTGTCTGGGGGATTTTGCTTTGTTTGGCTATGGGATTAATGAATTATGAGATGTAGTTTGGGGTGTGTTGCTCGAAGCAGGTAGCTGTGGTGAGGATGACTATGGGATATCATTTGCAATAAATGGAAATCTAAAAATAATCCCCGAGGGATATCACATCCATCGGGGATTTTCGGTTTTTTGGTTAAAGGTTAGTATAAAATTAGGTTAGGTTGTTTCTTAAATTATAGGGGTACGTATTCCACGAAGGCCTCCATTGCTTCATAACATGCCAAACCAAGTTGGTCATACAAAGCAGCGGTACCCCGGTTGCGGTCTTCACTTCTTTGCCAGAACAGACGTTCGTCGTTGCCCAGGAACGGTGCGCTTTCCATCTGAGACTGATGCTTTAAGATGGAGTTACGTTTAGCACGCAATTCTTCCGGACTGAACGGTACGGCCATTTCAATGTTTTCAATTTCCCATTCCGCCCATGCGCCACGATACATCCAGATGCGGCAATCTTTCAACCATTCGGCACCGGCTTCTTTTTCGATGTCGATAGCGGCAAGCACTGCGTCTGTGCAGACACGATGGGTTCCGTGCGGGTCGGCAAGGTCACCGGCCACATAAATTTGGTGGGGTTTTACGTCACGTAGTAACTGTAAAACGATTTCCACATCGGCTTCACTGATAGGGTTCTTCTCGATTTTTCCTGTTTCATAGAACGGCAAGTCGAGGAAGTGGACACGGTTCAATGGAATTTGATTGTAAGTACTTGCAGTACGGGCCTCGCCACGACGGATCAGTCCTTTAATGGTCAGGATATCGCGGCTGTCCATATCGCCTTCTTTCTTGGCGGCAAGGAATTTCTTGATTTCAGCGTATTTGTTTTTGATGGTTTCGTTGGAGTTTTCATCAAAAAGTTGGTTGAAACCGTTGATGAAGTGCATGAAACGTACTACTTCTTCATCGCCTACGGCAATGTTTCCGGAAGTTTCGTATGCTACGTGTACTTCGTGACCTTGCTGAACCAAACGCCGTAAAGTTCCACCCATTGAGATTACGTCATCATCCGGGTGCGGAGAGAAGACTACCACGCGTTTCGGGAATGGTTTTGCCCGTTCGGGGCGATAGGTGTCATCTGCATTGGGCTTGCCGCCGGGCCATCCGGTGATGGTGTGCTGCAAGTCATTGAATATTTTGATATTTACGTTGTAAGCAGAACCGTAGAGTGCCAGCAGTTCGCTCAGTCCGTTTTCATTGTAATCTTTGTTGGTCAGTTTCAGAATCGGTTTTTTGACACGCATACACAACCATACAATAGCGCTGCGAATCAATTTGTCGTTCCATTCGCAATTGGTTACCAGCCACGGACGTTGGATACGGGTAAGGTGAGAAGCCGCTGCCAGATCTATGCAGACATTTGCATTGTTATGCATTTGCAGATAAGAAGCGGGCAGAGTGTCGCTCACTTTGTCTTCCACCGCTTTCTTGATGATATCGGCTTTGTCATCTCCCCATGCCAGCAAATAGATTTTGCGGGCAGCCATAATAGTTGCCACACCCATCGTGATGGAACAGGGAGGGAGATTGTCCACTCCCAAGTTGTGTGCAGCTTCAGCACGCGAGGTTGAGTCAATCAAAATCAGTCGGGTAGGGGAGCTCAAGCTTGATCCCGGCTCGTTCATGGCAATATTGCCTTCACGACCAATGCCCATTAATACGATGTCTATACCGCCAAAAGTCTGGATACGTTGTTCGTACAGGCGGCAGTATTCGATGACAGCTTCCTGCGGAATCGTTCCGTCGATGGTGAATACATTTTGTTTATCGATGTCGATTTGGCTTAGGAATAAGTCGTTCAGCTGTGAGAAACTGCTTCCAGCCCCTTCGGAAGCCAAAGGGTAATATTCATATAAATTGAAAATTACTACGTTACGGAAACTTAGTCCTTCATCTTTATGTTTACGGACTAGTTCGGCATAAAGCGGCCGTAATGAAGCACCGGTTCCAGCCCCAATCACGCAGAACTTTCCTTCGCGCTGACGTTCCTGAATTTTTGCCGTAATTTCGTTGGCAATGTGCTGCACGCCTTCCTCCATCGTTTCATAGATGTCGGTAGGCACTTTTTCGCAGCGGGTCAAGACAGAACGTTCCACCGCATTTTCGGGTTTATAATATTTCGGAGATACTCTGTTCAGAGAAATCTGCGAACTTAAGTTTGTTCTCATAAATTACAAATTAGCTTTTTCGATGTCTTTGAAATATTTGTAGGTACCGACTTTCAGTTCGTCTGTAGCGGCTTCGTCACAAACAATGATGCCATGCTGGTGCATTTGTAATGCGCTGATAGTCCACATTTGTGTAATACCACCTTCAACGGCATGTTGCAAAGCACGTGCTTTGTTGTGCCCGTTGCAGATAATCAGAACTTCTTTGGCTGAAAGGACAGTCCCTACACCTACTGTTAACGCAGTTTTAGGTACTTTGTTCACGTCATTGTCAAAGAAACGTGAGTTTGCAATGATTGTGTCTGTAGTCAGTGTTTTGATACGTGTGCGTGAAGACAAAGATGAGCCCGGCTCGTTGAATGCGATATGTCCGTCGGGACCGATACCTCCCATAAACAGGTCGATGCCTCCGATTTCGGCTATTTGTTTTTCGTAGTTGGCGCATTCTGCTTCCAGGTCTTCGGCATTTCCGTTCAGGATATGTACATTTTCTTTCTTTATATCAATATGGTTAAAAAAGTTTTTCCACATAAATGTATGGTAGCTTTCTGGATGATCTTCAGGCAAGCCTACATATTCGTCCATATTGAAAGTAACGACATTCTGGAAAGATACTTTTCCCTGCTTGTTCAGTTCTATCAGCGCTTTGTACATGCCTAGCGGTGAAGATCCTGTGGGACAACCTAAAACAAAAGGTTTTTCAGGAGTCGGATTTGCCGCATTGATTTTACTAGCTACATAGTTTGCCGCCCATTGTGACAGCGCTTGGTAATCAGATTCAATAATTACTCTCATGGTTCTTTCTTTTTTAAGTTTTAAGTGTTAAGTTAACTATACGGGTTATTCCATATTATCCGTTTTGGGACGGAGGAATGTCAATTGTACTACCAGTGCGATAAGCACAATAATAGCCAACATGGCAAATCCCAGTCCCAACTTACCTCCGTCTGTCCACTTTCCCAAGACTTCGGTAATGGCTGCTCCCGCAAACACGCCTGTCATATTCATGATACCATAGGCGGTAGCACGGTGTTTGGATGATACGAACTGGCATAGAATCGGCATATTGTTGGCATCGAAGATACCATAACCGATTCCGAATAATAATCCAGCTCCCACAACAGCTACGAAACTGTGTCCGAACCCTAGTAAAAGCAGGGATGGAATAGTAAGTCCCAAGCCGATGGCACCCGTGTACACACGTCCTTTTATATTTCTTTGCACCCACTTATCGGATAAGGTTCCACCAATAATTACGCCAATGAACGAGGATAGCGCGATGGTGATAGTCGACATGGGGCCGGCTTGTGACATCGGTATATTCAGGTTCTCGGCGAACAAGGTAGGTAACCAGTTTTTGGTTGCCCATCCCGGTAAACTGGGGGCTGCGAAATATAGCAGAATCACCCAGAATGCAATATTACTGAAAAGTAATGATAATCCCTTCAATAAATTGCTTTTTTCTTTACCGGAAGGTGAATTTATTTGTTCAATTTGTATTCTATCCTTCTTTTCATGTAGAAAAAGCATCAAAATTACGGCGTATGCGATGCCGGCGATGCCGAACCAATGAAAGGTTGTATGCCAGGAAAAAGCAGCGGCTACTGTAGCGCCGAAACCTCCGATGGCCTGCCCGGTGTAGAGCCCGGTCATGTGAATACCGATGGCTAATGAACGTGACTTATCGGAGTGATAGTCGGCGATCAGTGACAATCCGGCAGGAATATAGAGCGCTTCGCTGATTCCCATCAAGGCGCGAAGGAAAAAAAACTTCATTATAGGTGTCGGCGATTCCCATCAGATAAGTGACGGCCGACCATACAAACAAACTGCCAACAATAAGCCATTTGCGGTTCATGCGGTCGCCCACCATTCCGGCTATAGGGCTCATACAGCCATATATCCAAAGAAAGACTCCCATCAGTCGCCCAAAATTGGCAGCTGACTGAAGCTCGGTGATATCCACCGCCATGGCATCTCTCATTGTGGACAACATTTGCCGGTCCATGTAATTCAACAGGGCAACACCCCATAATAATCCTACTACAACCCAAGGATAAATTTTACTGTTTTTCATGCTAATAGATAAAGGGCTTTATAAATGTGATTTTTTGTTGTCGAGTATTTCCTTGCACAATGTATAGCCCTTGATCATCATTCTTGGAATGTGGAACGGGCCTTTGAACAGGTTACCCTTGGCCATTTGTGCAGGCGTGCCGTCACGATGGAGATATCCAAACCATTCTCCACACTCTTTATCAGGGAAATGGGTGTATGTCCAATCGCTGATTTGCTTGTGCATGTCAAGGTATTTTTCATTTCCGGTTGCTAAATATGCATACAAAGTAGCGATGATAGCCTCTGTCTGAGGCCACCAGAATTTCATGTCTTGGGAATAATCCTGTGGCGGAAGGTTCTTGCAGTCTTTGAAGTTGATGATACCTCCGAATTCTTTGTCCCATCCCCACTCCCAAGACCAATCAAGGATAGTGAGGGCCAATTCCGTAATATCTTTGTCCCAATTACGGTATTTGGCTTCTTCCAGCAGAAACCAGGCGGTCTCGATACAATGTCCCGGATTGATGGTGCGGCCCATGTTGCTGTCGATGAATTCTCCATGGGGGCCTACCGTTTCAAGCAACGCCTTGAATTCGGGATGCATGAAATCTTTGCGCAGTTGGGCGATGGAAGCGTCAATCTGTCCGTTGAAGCTTTCATCTTGAATGGCCTGACGGATACGTGATGCTACATTAATCAGGATCATTGTGATGGAATGTCCTTTCATAGGAAGAGTATCCAGATATTTTGGAGGGAGTATGCCTGGTGTTTCCATAAAATACTGCATCCGTTTGAACAAGTCTAATGCTTTTACGGCATACGTCTGGTCACCGGATGCGATGGCATATTCCGACATGGCGATGGCTGCGAATGACTCCGAGAAAATATAACGGCGTTTGCGCAAGGGAGTGCCTTCGGCAGTCACTTCGAAATACATACGTCCGTCAGAGTCAAAACAATGCGCTTCTATAAAGTCTATTGTACTTTTAGCTGCCGCCAGCCATGCTTCGTTCTTTTCTATATTATTATATGCATAGGAACAGATAAAAGCAAATCTTCCTTGGAACCACACTGATTTGGTGGTGTCCATCAAGCTGCCGTTTCGGTCAACGCAGGTATAAATACCTCCATTGACCTTGTCCAGCCCGTATTTCAGCCAAAACGGCATGATATTGGTGGTCAGATCTGTTTTGTATGATTCCGACCATTCTTTTATATAGTCTATTGAAAACATCGTGGTTCAGGTTTATTTGTTACATCTTTCGAAGAAATTGATTGCTTCCAGTTCGGCTTTCATGGCAGCTTCTTCCTCATCTGTCATGTTCTGGAACGGAGTCCGGTTCTTTCCTAAATCCAGCCCGATCAGTTTCATGATGCGTTTACCGCCAACGATGTTTCCACGATAGTGACAGATGACATTGATAACTTCCTGTGCGAAATTCTGGCGTTCGCGTGCCAGTTCCAGATCACCGGCTTTCCATGCTTCGATAATACCTGTGAGTTCTTTGCCGTTATAGTTGGTTGTTCCACCGATACCGCCCTGTGCACCGCCCATAGCCAGACAAGGAAGGATCGTTTCATCCTGGCCGTGCAACATGTCAAATTTGCCATTTTTATATAAACGGCATTGGTTGTATTCATACAGGCTTTCGAAAGTATATTTGATACCGGCGAAATTAGGAATGCGACCGTCTACGGCTTCCAAGAATGCTACCATTGAGAGGAATGCTCCGTTGAAAGCTGGGATATGATAAAAATAGAAAGGAAGTGCAGGAGCGCCGCATGCTATTTCTTCGCAGTATTTCACCAATTCTTCAATGCGTCCTACTTTGGGGAAAGGAGGTGCCATTGCTCCGATACCCCATGCTCCGATTTTCTGAGCGTGTTCTGCTAGACGTTTGCTTGATTTTACACAAGTGCTTCCTACATGGACAATGACTTTGAATCCTTCGGGTGCTACTTCCATCCAGCGTTCAGCCAGTTTCATGCGTTCGTCTTCTGTCAGCATATAGCCTTCTCCGGAAGAACCATTGATAAATACGCCTTGAAGTCCGTTTCTAACCAATAGTTGGCAATAGGCTTCAATAGGTTCATAATTTACTTCTCCGTTCTCATAAAAGGGAGTAAAAGGTGCGTCAATTAATCCGTGAATCTTTTCCATAGCCTTTAATTTATTTGAAATGAATATTTTATATTACTTAATCATGTTGCGTGCAAATATATAAATGATTTATGAAAACAACAAGTAAAAACTAAATTTATTTATTAATAATCACTCTTTTAATAAATAGAAAGATAAATAAGCGACTTAGAAACGTTCTTTAAATGTATATGGAAAATGGAATTGTTACAAAAAATGATAATTAGCTTACATCTTCTAAAATAATTTTTGAAAATTCTCTTTAAATGTGATTTGATTTCATAAAAAAATAACTATATTTGTGGACATTAACGGAATATTTTATTATGGGTGAGAATTTGTTGAAAGAAATTGAAAAGGGCTCAAAGATGGCTGTGATGAAGAAGAAAATCATTACCCATTATATTTATAATGGAAGCTCTACGATTACTGATTTAGCAAGAGAGATGGATTTAAGTGTGCCTACAGTTACAAAATTCATTGATGAAATGTGTGAGGAAGGTTACATTAACGACTATGGAAAGCTGGAAACCAGTGGGGGAAGACATCCCAGTTTGTATGGTTTGAATGCAGATTCCGGATATTTTGTAGGTGTTGAAGTGCGTCAGTTTTCCATTAACTTAGGGTTGATAAATTTTAAAGGAGATGTAGTTCAGCTAAAAATGAATGTTCCTTTTAAAGCGAAGAATACCCCTGAGAGTTTAGACGAATTGTGTAAGTTGATTAAACATTTTCTTCAAAAAGTCAGTGTTGAGAAAGATAAGATATTAAATATTAATGTAAATCTTTCCGGGCGTGTGAATCCGGATTTGGGATATAGTTACAGTATATTCAATTTTGATGAGCGCCCGTTGACGGATGTCATATCAGAAAAGGTGGGTGGTTATCGTGTTTCTATTGATAACGACACTCGTGCTATGATTTACGGTGAGTATATGCAAGGTGTTGTGAAAGGTGAGAAGAATATCATCTTTATCAATGTCAGTTGGGGATTGGGTATGGGAATTATCATTGATGGAAAGATTTATAAAGGAAAATCTGGTTTCTCTGGCGAATTCGGGCATAATTTTGGATATGAGAATGAGATTATCTGCCATTGTGGGAAAAAAGGATGCATAGAAACGGAAGTTTCGGGGGCTGCTTTGCATCGTATTCTGTTGGAACATATTAATAATGGTGAAAACTCTATTATCTCCAATACCAAGAAAAATTTGGAAGATTTGACCTTGGATGATATCATTGATGCGGTAAATAAGGAAGATTTGCTGTGTATTGAACTGGTGGAAGAAATCGGAGTGAAATTAGGTCGCCATGTAGCGGGACTTATTAATATATTTAATCCGGAGCTAGTCATTATTGGTGGTGCATTGTCACGTACAGGTGATTATTTGACACAACCCATCACTACAGCTATTCGAAAATATACACTGAACTTGATGAACCGTGATTCTGTTATTGTAGAATCTAAATTGAAAGAAAGAGCCGGGATCATCGGTGCTTGTATGTTGTCGCGCAGTAAACTGTTTGAATAATATGTAGGTATTATAAAGTAAGAGATGAATTCATTACATGGTTCATCTCTTATATTGCCTTCTTGTTAAGTTTAACTCTGAGCAAGCTCAATAAGTTTTTAAGGAGCTAGTATTATGGTTGATAGAACACATGGTGAAACTAAACTTTGGGAATCTTTTATTAAAGGAGAAACGGCGGCATTTGAAGAAGTTTATCGACGCTATTATTCGTTATTGTATTCCTATGGAATTCGTATGGTAGGTGACAGAGAGCTGGTTGCCGATACCATACAGAATCTGTTCGTCAAGTTGATTTTAAATTGTAGGAATTTGCATTATACTGATAATGTAAAAGCGTATTTGCTTTGTTCTTTTAGAAATAAACTGCTGGATGCGTTTCAGTCTTTACGTCCTATGGAAGTGATTGAAGAATGCCATGAGTTTTTTCCGATGGGCGAAGAAATAATAAATTCTTTATTTAAGAAAGATGATGTGGATGTGAAGAATGATCAACGCCGATTTTACGTTCGGCGGACTTGCGGGCAAGGATGCGTTCAAATTCCTGGTCGAAATTGCGGAAAAGACGGGTGCGCGGTTTGATACGGGGCACATCGCCTGCCGGATACAGCTTGTTGCCATCCACCCGATTGATACGGAAACCTTGCAAACGGCCCTGTTCATCGAGAAAGCAGACACCGTCTCCGTTATGGAAAGGTTTCACTCCGGCAACGGTAAGGTAGTTGCCGCGCTGCTCTTTCATCGTACCCATCTCCTCGCCCAGGGACTTCGGTGTATCGAAAGAAGAGATTTCCCGGTCGCGGCCCTGCAGGAAGTAATGGGTGAAGCCGCGGCTGAAACTCTTGTCCAACCGGGGCGTGAAGTCGAAACGACAAGTACCCGAAGAAGCACGTACGTACTCCTTGCGACGGGCGAAAATAGCATCCAGCTTGCTGCGGTAGGCAGCCGTAACGTTCTTCACATAGGAAACGTCCTTCAACCGTCCTTCTATCTTGAGGGAAGAGGCGCCGGCATCCAACAGGTCTTCCAGCACTTCGCTTTGGTTCAGGTCTTTCAAGGAGAGCAGGTGCTTGTCGCGGACGATTGTTTTCCCGTCGGCATCTACCAGGCTGAACGGCAGGCGGCAGAACTGGGCACACTCTCCCCGGTTGGCGCTCCTGCCGAAACATGCCTGACTGACGTAGCACTGTCCGCTGTAGCTTACGCAAAGCGCACCGTGTACAAACACTTCCAAAGGCGTTTCCGGACAAGCCTCGTGGATTCGGCGTATCTCCTGCAATGACAGCTCGCGTGCCAGCACTACCTGACGAAAGCCTGCATCCGCCAGGAAACGTACTTTCTCCGGTGTACGGTTGTCCATCTGCGTACTGCCGTGCAGGGGGATGGGCGGCAGGTTCAGACGGGTAATTCCCATATCCTGCACTATCAGGGCGTCTACACCGATGCGGTACAGTTCCCAAATCATCTTTTCCGTTTCGGCAAGCTCCTCTTCTTTCAGAATGGTATTGACCGTAACGTAAATGCGTACGTTGTACAAATGGGCATACGCCACCAAAGCGGCTATATCTTCCAAAGAATTGACCGCAGCCGCACGTGCGCCGAACTTCGGTGCGCCTATATATACCGCATCCGCACCATGATTGACTGCTTCAATACCGCACTCCAGATTCTTGGCGGGGGTCAATAGTTCTATTTTTCGTTGCTTCATCATATTTTTTTCACCACAGAAAGGGGCACAAAGCCCCACTGAGTTTTCGGAGTTCTTATTTAATTTCTTCAATATTGAACGGGGTTTCCTGATATACAAAGTAGTTCAGCCAGTTGGAGAACAGCAGGTTGGCATGCGCCCGCCACCGTACCGATACGCCTTTGTCCGGGTTGTCGTCCACATAGTAATTGCGGGGCATCTCAATAGGTAGTCCCTTAGCCAGGTCGCGGCGGTATTCCGTATCGAGCGTCAGGGGGGAGTATTCGGAATGACCGGTTACGAAAAACTCGCGCCCGTTACGTGCCATTACCATATAGACCCCTGCCTCTTCCGATTCCGAAAGCAGGGTCAGTCCGGGAACTTTCAGAATATCTTCCTTGCGGACTTCCGTGTGGCGGCTGTGGGGAACATAAAACACATCGTCAAAACCACGGAAAATGGGATACAAAGGCTGCAAGGTGCGATGTGCGAATATGCCGAACATTTTCGCGTCCAGCGGATACTTGGGCACACCGTAATGGTGGTAGAGTCCGGCTTGCGCCGCCCAGCAGATATAAAGCGTGGACGTAACGTGCGTACGCGCCCAATCGAATATTTCGGTTATCTCGTCCCAATAGGTCACTTCCTCAAAGTCCATCTGCTCCACAGGGGCTCCGGTAATAATCATACCGTCGTACTTCTCGTCACGCATCTTGTCGAAATCCGTATAGAAAGCTTTCATATGTTCTATCGGAGTATTCTTTGAGGTGTGGCTCTTGATTTTCATGAACGAAATCTCCACCTGCAACGGAGTATTGGAGAGCAGACGCACCAAATCAGTCTCCGTCGTAATCTTCAACGGCATCAGATTCAATATGACAATCCGCAGCGGACGGATGTCCTGCCGGGTGGCCCGTGAATTGTCAATGACGAATATGTTTTCCTCTTTCAGCAGCTCTATCGCGGGAAGTTTATCGGGTAAATTTAAAGGCATAAGCTCTGTTCTACGGTTTAACTAATTACTGTTTACGATTTTAGCGTGTAAAGTTAGATAAAAAATCAGAGCGGTATAAATAAATTGCGGAAGTTTTTGTTGAATTAAAGCAGGCAATACAAAATATTAATATACTTTTGCCCCGTGACTCTATAGATATATGTAAAGAGAAGAAAAAGCACCAAGCTATCAAGCGCGATAACTGACTAATAGAAATCTGAAAGCGTAAACTACTTTCTCATAACATTTGCGGTTCTGCCTAATCTGATATATCGACACGTAAGTTTTTAAGTACGAACCAAAGGCGAAGATGTTTTCGTCTTATAAAACTACTATAACATGAATATCATGAGAAACGCTTTCAAAAGGGCAAATTGTGTGTTATGCCTGCTCCTTGCCTTATCGGGTACATCTTGTATCAACAGGCTAAATGATGAAATCAAAGAGGGCAGCATCCTCATCTCCTTTTCCTTTGAAACAAGTAAAGCCGCTACCAAAGTAACTAAAAACACTTTCGACATAGGAGACAGAAGCGGTATCTTTGCCATGCTGACAGGCAATTCCCTGGACCAGCAACGATACATCGACAACCTGCTTCTGGAATGCAGCGACAACAGCAAACTGATATCCAAGAAAGAAGTTTATTATCCGGAAGGAGATGCCACGCTGGACTTCATCAGCTACTATCCGTATCAGGAGGAAAACGTGTCCAAAGGAAGCTCACTGCTGGACGTCACAGTACAAGCAGACCAGAACAAGACCGCCAATTACAGCTTATCCAACTTCATGACCGCCCGCATTGGAAACGTACCCAACAGCGAGAAAACCGTAAAGCTGGAATACAAGCACCGGTTTGCTAAAATAAAGTTAGTTCTTATACCCCAAGAAGGTGAAGATACGGACGAGATGCTCAAGGCCAACCCCAGAATCATAGCTACCGGTTTCAGGACACAAGCCGTATATGACCTGCAATCGGACAAGCTTTCCTCGGTTGACGATGCGAGCGAAACGGATATCATTCCTTTCGGCACATGGAAGAAAGAGGCTAATACGCTGTCCGGTAAGGAGCTTATTGTAATTCCGCAAACACACTCCGACGGCGGACAGGCTTTTACCCTGGAATGGAACGGAAAAATCTATACCTGCCCTCTCCCGTCGACCACCATTGAGGAGGACACGGAACTGGAGATTTGCATCAACGCACTGCAAAGCACAAGTGCAACCCTCACCGGAGTTATCGCCAACATCAAGGAATGGGAGCTCAGCGAACAAGGAGAGAGCGAAAACCGGTACGAAATCACTGCCGTACACACAGCCTCGCTGTCATTCAGCACGTCTGATATCTACAGGATATACCATCAAGGAAAGCCCGTGGCAGAAGTATGCCGGGAGTATCTTTACACTACCCCCGCCGATGCTGTCGCTACTAAAGCGATTGTAGTCTATTCCGTACAGGACAATGAACAGACGGACTTGACAAATGGAATCGTTTTACAACTACCGGACAAAACCGCCACGACACATGGCGGTAAAGTAAGTTGGAATGAAGCGGACAACTCGCTGACCTACGTTAGCGGCCACTCCCGGCCTATCGAAAAATTCTACATAGACGAAAACAGAAAGATAGTAACGGAAAAGCCTGCCGCACCAGCATTGGCTATCAACGTCAGCAGCTACGTAATCAGAGATATACGGAACGGTATATTGCACACCTACCCCATCGTGAAAATAGGCGCACAATATTGGATGAAAGAGGATTTACAGACGGCCCATTATAATGACAGCAAGAGTATGCTCCTCAGAAAAGCTTTGGGAGATGGCGAGGGCTACCTCAAATGGGCGGGCACCGACTCCCATTTTTACAACGGCGAGGCCGTCCTTACCGGGAAATTGGCTCCGTTGGATTGGAGATTGCCAACAGAAAACGATTGGAACAGACTGAAAGAATACATAGGAGAGAATGCTTCCGCACTGAAAAAGACAGATACCTGGAGCTCGGATGTTTATTCCGCAACCAATGAAACCGGATTCTGCATTCAACCCGCAGGGCTGCTGTTGGAAAGGGAAAACAAGACGGCCTTGGTAAACGCAAACTCATCGACCGCCTATTGGCTATATGACGGCACACAAAAGCAATTGGACAAAGTCGTAATGTTTGCGAACAGCAATAACGACATCGCCTTAAAGAACGCCGTCAAACCGGAAGGCAAAGATTATTATAATGCGTTTTCCATCCGTTGCATAAAAGAATAGCCTGCCAAAAAAGCATTTCTCATTTCTTTTTCGTATTTTTGTTCCCAATGTGCAGGATTGTGCAGGATTTTGCCAATTAGACAAAGACAACGGAAAAGAAATGAGAGTAATCGATCTGATAAACAGTAACGAAAAAACAGCTTTTTCTTTTGAAATATTGCCCCCTCTGAAAGGTACAGGCATCGAAAAGTTGTACGAAACGATAGATACATTACGGGAGTTCGACCCTAAATACATCAATATCACCACACACCGCAGCGAGTACGTGTACAAGGACCTCGGCAACGGGCTGTTCCAGCGCAACCGTCTCCGTCGCCGTCCGGGAACCGTATCCGTAGCCGCAGCCATCCAGAATAAATACAACATAACGGTGGTGCCGCATATTCTTTGCAGCGGTTTCAGCCGTGAGGATACCGAATATGTATTGCTCGACCTGCAATTCCTGAACATCACAGACCTTTTGGTGTTACGCGGAGACAAGGCAAAACACGAATCGGTATTCACTCCCGAAAAAAACGGTTATCATCATGCCGTTGAATTGCAGGAACAGATTAACCAATTTAATAAGGGCATCTTTGTAGACGGCTCCGAGATGAAAGTCACCAATACTCCTTTCTCATACGGAGTGGCCTGTTATCCGGAGAAACACGAAGAAGCGCCCAACATCGATACGGACATTTATTGGCTGAAAAAGAAAATGGAAACCGGAGCGGAATATGCCGTTACCCAATTGTTCTATGACAACCGGAAATACTTCGATTTCGTAGAACGCGCCCGCAAAGCCGGAGTTACCATCCCCATTATACCGGGCATCAAGCCGTTCAAGAAGCTTTCGCAACTCAGCATGATACCCAAAACATTTAAAGTAGACCTGCCCGAAGAGCTGACAAACGAAATCTTGAAATGCAAGAATGATGCCGAAGCGCAACAGGTAGGTATCGAATGGTGCGTGCAGCAATGCAAGGAATTGATGAAACACCATATTCCCAGCATCCATTTCTATTCCATAGGTGCAGTGGACAGCATCAAGGAAGTAGCCAAACAGATTTATTAACCAAATACCGACGCCGTGTTTTTTAAAGATGTAATAGGCCAGGATACAGCCAAACAACAATTGATACAAGAGGTGCGGGAAGGACGTATTCCTCACGCGCAACTGTTCTGCGGACCGGCAGGAGTAGGCAAACTTCCGCTGGCTATGGCTTATGCCCGTTACATCTGCTGCCCGAACCGCACGGAGACCGATGCCTGCGGCACGTGTCCTTCGTGTGTGAAGTGGAATAAACTGGTGCATCCGGACGTACACTTCGTATTCCCCATCGTGAAAAGCGCCAAAGGGAAGAAAGAAGTTTGCGATGACTACATAGCCGACTGGCGGCATCTTGTACTAAGCAATCCCTATTTCTCACTGAATCATTGGCTGGACGAAATGGGAGCGGAAAACGGACAAGCGATTATCTACGCAAAGGAAAGCGATGAAATCACCCGTAAACTCAGTTTGAAATCCAGCGAAGGCGGATACAAGGTAACCATTGTATGGCTGCCTGAAAAAGCTGCACGAGGTCTGCGCCAATAAATTGCTGAAACTGCTGGAAGAGCCGCCTGAGAAGACCATCTTCTTGTTGGTTTCCGAAGCACCCGAAATGATATTGTCTACCATACTCAGCCGTACACAACGTTTCAACATCCGCAAAATAGATGAGGCAAGCATGGCAAACGCGCTGCAACAAAAGTACGGCGTACAACCGGCGGACAGCCAGACCATAGCCCATCTGGCAAACGGAAACTTCATCAAGGCGTTGGAAACAATCCATCTGAATGAAGAGAATGAATTGTTTTTCAATCTGTTCGTCAGCCTGATGCGCCTCTCCTATCAACGGAAAATACGGGAAATGAAGCAATGGAGCGAACAACTGGCGGCTATGGGGCGCGAACGCCAAAAGAATTTTCTGGAATACTGCCAGCGCATGATACGGGAAAATTTCATCTATAACCTGCATCGGAAAGAGATGAACTACATGACCCTGCCCGAACAGAACTTCGCTACCCGGTTTGCCCCGTTTGTCAACGAACGGAATGTTATGGGTATTATGGATGAACTCAGCGAAGCGCAAGTACACATCGAGCAGAATGTGAATGCCCGTATGGTATTCTTTGATTTTTCACTGAAAATGATTGTTCTGTTAAAGCAATAGAAGAATCCTTTTCAACTAACATATAACATAGTAAATCATCAAAATAACAGATAGAATGATGGAATTTAAACTACATAACGGAAGCGGCGGTCTCTGCTGCAAAAGCTGCGGCAGGCAAGACAAGCAACTGAACACTTACGACTGGCTTGCCGACATCCCCGGCAATGCAGAGGAATCGGACATGGTGGAAGTTCAGTTCAAAAATACCCGCAAGGGGTATTTCCGCAACAGCAACAAAATTCCTTTGGAAAAAGGCGATATAGTAGCCGTGGAAGCTACTCCCGGACATGATATAGGCGTAGTAACCCTTACCGGGCGACTTGTACCGCTACAGATGCGTAAGGCAAATATCAAGTCGGAAGCGGACATCAAGCGCATCTACCGCAAAGCCAAACCGGTGGATATGGACAAGTATAACGAGGCGAAAGCGCGTGAGCACAGCACGATGATACGTGCCCGCCAGATCGCTCTTGACCTCAACCTCAATATGAAAATCGGGGATGTGGAATATCAGGGAGACGGCAACAAAGCAATCTTCTACTACATTGCCGATGAACGCGTAGACTTCCGCCAACTGATTAAGGTGCTTGCCGACGCTTTCCATGTACGCATCGAAATGAAGCAGATCGGTGCACGTCAGGAAGCCGGCCGTATCGGCGGCATCGGACCTTGCGGCCGCGAGTTGTGTTGCGCTACTTGGATGACATCGTTCGTTTCCGTTTCGACCAGCGCCGCCCGCTACCAGGATATTTCACTGAACCCGCAAAAGCTTGCCGGACAATGCGCCAAACTGAAATGCTGCCTCAACTACGAAGTGGACTGTTACGTAGAAGCGCAAAAACGCCTGCCTTCCAAAGAAATCGAATTGGAAACCAAAGACGGCGTATTCTATTTCTTCAAAGCCGACATTCTCAGCAACCAGATAACTTACTCCACCGACAAGAGTATCCCTGCCAATCTGGTTACTATCAGTGGAAGACGCGCCTTTGAAGTTATCGGCCTGAATAAAAGGGGCATCAAACCGGAGAGCCTGTTGGAAGAAACACATCGCACCGAACCCAAGAAACCGGTAGACCTGCTGGAGCAGGAAAGCCTGACCCGCTTCGACCGTAACCGCAAGAACAAGAACAGCGGAGACGGCAACAATGGAAACGGTAATGGAAATAACGGCGGCAACCGGAATAAAAAGAAGAAAAAGACTCCCAATAACCGACCGCAAGGCGGAGAACAGTCTGCCGCTCCGCAACAACAAGAGCAGCCCAGACAGCAGGGAGACGAAAAACGGCCGCAAGGAAATGAAAGACGTTCACAACGGAATAGCAACAACCGTAAACGTCCTCACAACAACAAGCCCAAACCTCAGGGAGATAAACCTGCTCAAAATGACAAGCCTGCTCAAGAATAAGATAAAGACTCTGAGATATATCATACTGCTGTTTATCGTAAGCGCATTAGGCGCTTGCGATAAACAGACTGTATATCATGCATTCCAATCCATTCCGCAAGAGGGTTGGAAACGACAGGACACACTCCTTTTCAATGTCGCTGTGCCCGATTCGCAAACTTACTACAAACTGATAGTAGAAATTAGAAACCGCAGCACTTACCCTTACCAAAACATCAACTTATCCATCTGCTATGACAGTCCGGAATTGAAAAAGCTACAGACAGATACATTGACAGCCGTCTTAGCCGATAAAGAAGGCATATGGAAAGGAGATGGCTGGGGCGGTTTATACCAGTCTGAATTTCCCGCAGGAAACATCAAGATAGGGAAACCCGGTGAATACCTTTTCAAAGTAGCTTATACATTACCCGACAGCCTCCTGCCCGGCATCAATGATGTGGGAATCAAATTACAACGATAATATTATACCAACCTTCTATTTCTCCCCGCATCAATACGCAGGAATATAAACAGCAGTATCGTAAAGCCCCATAACGAAGACCCCCCATAGCTGAAGAAAGGCAACGGAATACCGATAACAGGCGTCAATCCGAGTACCATCCCGATGTTTATGAAAAGATGAAACAGGAAAATACTCAGCACCGAATACCCGTATACCCTGCCAAATGCGGACTGCTGCCGCTCTGCCAACGCTATCAGACGAAGTATCAAAGTCAGGAACAAGAGTAATACAGCCGTCGAACCGATAAAGCCTTCTTCTTCGCCTACGGTACAGAATATGAAATCCGTGTCCTGTTCGGGAACATATTTAAGTTTGGTCTGTGTACCGTTCAAAAAGCCTTTCCCGGTCAGGCCGCCCGAACCGATAGCAATCTTCGATTGATTTACGTTATATCCCGCTCCTGCCAAGTCCTCTTCCATGCCCAACAGAACCTTAATGCGAATCTGCTGGTGAGGTTCCAATACTTTATTGAAAAAATAGTCGCTGGAGTAGAGAAAACCTATCGAACCTATGGCAAACAAACCAATAAGAAAATAACTCCAATGGCGTTCACTCAAAGCAAGGAAGAATAAATAACATGTTACAACCACACACAATCCCCATTGCACCCATACCAGATTAAAAGGGGTTATATATTCCGAAACCAGATAAGCGACAAGCAATACGATAAAAGAACCGACGATGATATTCCGAACCGGCTCCCATTTCTTCTTATATACCCATACCATTCCACCGGCAAAGAGCAAAATCATCGACAGTACCACAAACTCTCCGATAGGTGTTGGAGTATCTGCAATAAAGACTTGATCAAAACGGATACCCACCACAAAATATACCACAGCGCAAATACCGGAGAAAAGCACTACTCCGGGCATACCTTCACGATAAAGCATCAGGAAGAAAGCCATATAAACCAATGCAGACCCCGTTTCCCGCTGAAGAATAATCAGCGTCATCGGCAGAAGAATAAGGAAAGCCAGCATCAACGCGCTCTTCCAGCTTTTTATAGTGAACGAATAGGCGCTCATATACTTGGCCAACGCCAATGCCGTGGCAAACTTGGCAAATTCAGCCGGTTGTAGACTGACAGGCCCCAAAATCAGCCAAGACCGTGAGCCTTTGGTATCAGGAGCGATAAAAATAGTGACAACCAACAAGAGAATAAGTCCTATATATATAATGTAAGAGAACATATCATAAAGCGTATCTTCCAGCATCAGCAGAATAAATCCCAACCCGAATGAGCAGACAATCCACATGAACTGCTTGCCGGCACGGGTAGAGAAATCAAGAAAATCACGGTCACCATAGTCGTAACTTGCCCCGCAAATACTGAACCAGCCGAATACAATCAACATCAGGTAGATTATAATCGTCACCCAATCCAATGATTTCCATATACTGTCTCTTCTTACCATTTATACTGCTACTGTTTGACTGTTTATTACCTTTCTTCGTCTCCGTACAGAATTACGCGGTTGCTGAATTCCTCCGCACGTATCTCATTCTCCGGCGATAACTTGCCATGCAAGTACTGATCCATCATCATCGCACCGATAGGGACGCCGTAGGTTGCACCAAAACCGCCATTTTCCACATACACCGCAATAGCAATCTTAGGATCATTCATCGGAGCGAATCCCATGAACACCGAATGGTCTTTACCGCGATTTTGTGCCGTACCGGTTTTGCCGCATGCCTCTACACCCGGCAGGATTGTGCCGACCATACGGCAGGTTGCACTACCCGTACTACCTGTAACAGCGGCACGCATCCCCTCCACAACTTCATCGTAATATTCCCGGTCGATTGACGTGACACGGGGGGTACGGTAGATACTGTCCAATTCATTATCCTGTATCTCCTTTACAACATGCGGAGTAATGAAATGCCCCCGGTTGGCAATGGTTGCACCCAAATTGGCTATCTGCAACGGGGTCGCAAGAATTTCTCCCTGTCCGATAGCGATACTGATTACCGTAAGTCCGTTCCAAGAGCCCCGATATGCTTTATCATAAAACTTGGCGTTAGGAATCAAGCCGCGCTGCTCTCCGGGAAGGTCGGTACCAAGGCGATAGCCAAATCCCTGCGACACCATATGGTCTTTCCATACGGTAATGGCAATTTTGCGGAGAACCGTACTTCTTGTCGCTGAACATACGGAACAGCCCCCAACAAAAATAAGAGTTGCACGAAGTGGCTATTGCCGGAACCAAAGGCAAAGGAGAACCGTGCCCGTGACAGCCTACATGCAAACTTCCATAGTTGAAACCGTGTGCACAAGGGAAAGTAGGATAATCTTCATGGATTATTCCTTCCTGCAAAAATGTCAATGCCTGCGCAGTCTTGAAAGTAGAGCCCGGCGGATACGCTCCCATGATTGCGCGGTTCAAGAGAGGTTTCCGCTTATCTCTTTGCAACATCCGGTGGTTCTTTCCACGCTGACGTCCAATCATCAAGTGAGGATCGAAAGTGGGAGAAGAAACCATACAGAGTATCTCTCCCGTAGCCGGTTCAATTGGCTACGATAGCTCCGATTTTATGCTGCAACAAACGCTCACCTAACCTCTGCAACTCAATATCGATACCTAAAGTCAGGTTCTTACCGGGCACAGAGGGACGGTCGAGCTTCCCATCCATATAATGCCCCCTGAATACGTCCATGGGCATCACGAAGCAGAATCTCCACCCCTTTTTCGCCACGAAGATACTTTTCATAAGATTTCTCGATACCTTGCTTGCCTATATAATCCCCGCGGATATAATAATTATCCGCCTCAATATCTTTCTTTGACACTTCACCTATATCCCCCAACGCATGTCCGGCAGCATCGTAAGTATATTGCCGGATAGTACGCCGCTGGATGTAGAAACCGGGAAACTTGAATAGTTTCTCCTGAAACACACCGCACTCTTCTGCCGAGAGTTGTGTCATAAACACCTGATGCGTATATTTGGAATAACCGGGATTCATCCAACGGTTCTTTACATCCTTCATCCGCTTCTGGAACTGCTCGAACGTGATGTTCAACGCACGGCATAAATCCAACGTATCGAGCTGCGTCACTTCACGAGGCACAAACGTGATATCGTATGCCGGCTGGTTAAAAACCAGCAGTTTACCGTTACGGTCATAGATAGCTCCACGCGAAGGATATTGAATCTTATTCAAAAAGGCATTGCTGTCCGCATTCTTCTTGTAATCATCCGTCATGATTTGCAAGTCGAACAGACGAATCACGTAGATAAGGACAATGACGACAGCCGCCATGCCTATCACATATTTTCGTTTCTCCAGCGTATAATCCTTCATTCAATCACAACATATGAGTTATAAATACAAGTAACATAACTTGCAACCTCTTTTTACTTCTTCCGTATGCCCTCTACTGCCATTATACAAGCTACAGTCAGCAAAGTGCTTGTTACAATTCTCAGCAATAACGCACCTATGTGGGCAAAAGAAAAGAATTCAAGAGTAAGCAACATCCCGTGATGTACCAAGACACTGGCAACCAAATATTTCAAAAAAGGAGAGATTCCCATTGTACGGACTGCCGGAACCAATGTATCCAGCGTATCGCGAGGCACGAACAAGCGTAAGAATGTAGGGCGCAAAAAGGCTAAAAGCACCGTAGCTGCCGCATTCATTCCCGGAGTATCGGAAAGGACATCAACCGCCAGTCCAAGAAAAAAAGCCCATAGCATCAAGGCATTACGGGGTACATCTGACTCAAACTTCAATATCAGATATATATATAAAAACGGAGTGGCATATCCTGCAATATGCACATTGTTCAGTATCAGCACCTGCAATAATACCAGACCGACAAACCACCCTATCTTATGCAAATAATTGATTATCATTTCTCTCCTTCTTTTTCCAGCATATTCTGTTCTTCCTGTCCGCTGCGCGAAATGACACGCACATTGCTCACCTTACCGAAATCCGTAGCTAACTTTATCTTCAACAGATATGAAAGTCCGTCATGGGAATCGGACATATCATCGACCGTTCCTACCATAACTCCTTCAGGAAATACTGTGGAATAGCCGCTGGTCACCACCGTATCACCCAGATTAAATTCCGCATGACGGGGCAAGTCTTTCAAATAAGCAAAACGCGAATCTCCACCTTCCCACTTCAAATAGCCGAAGTACTCACTGCCCACAATCTTGCAGCTGATACTTGACTTACTGTTCAGCAACGGAATAACCAGCGAATAGCGGGGAGAAGTCTTATATACGATACCTACCACTCCATTTGCATCCACTACCCCCATTTCCGGACGAATACTATCTGACGAGCCACGGTCCAATGTTATATAATTGTCCGCCTTATTCAGACTGTTCTTTATAACATTCGCCTTGAATATGCGGTAATCATCCGGAGCAAGGCGCGCCATACTATATAGTTTTACGGAATCCAAGCCCTGCTCCTGCAGGCTTTTTTCCAGAAAAGCCACCCGTTGTTCCAGCCACATATTCCGGTCGAGCAAGTCCTCATTGACCGATTTCAAATGAAAGTAAGAACTGATGCCGCCCGAAATCTCATAAACTTTCCCGGCTACTCCGTTTGCCGAAGTAAAATACACGCTCTGCTGATAATGGTTGAAACGGAACAATAAAACAAAACTGGTAACCTCTAACAGAAGAAAGAGGAACCAGTAATTGTATTTAATAAGAAAGTTCAGTAGATTCCGCATACCTATCTCATCAGGAATGAGAAGCGGTCGACATTCTTCAGTGCAACGCCTGTACCTTTGGCAACGGCATGCAAAGGATCTTCCGCAATGTGGAACGGTATGTTGATTTTATCGGTTAGACGCTTATCCAGTCCGCGAAGCAAAGCACCGCCACCTGCCAGATAGATACCGTTGTGCACGATGTCGGCATACAATTCGGGCGGCGTATTCTCCAATGCACTTAGAATAGCAGTCTCAATCTTAGAAATGGACTTCTCCAGACAGTGTGCCACTTCCTGATAGCATACGGGAACCTCCATAGGAAGCGCCGTAATACGGTTCGGACCATGAACGATATAATCTTCGGGAGCATCCTCGCCCAGTTCGGTCAGGGCCGCACCTACGTTAATCTTGATACGTTCTGCCATACGCTCGCTGACCTTCACATTGTGCTGGCGGCTCATATACTCCTGAATATCGGCAGTGAGGTCATCACCGGCAATACGGATGGAGTTGTTGGAAACGATACCACCCAGCGAAATAACGGCAATTTCCGTAGAACCGCCGCCTATATCAACAATCATATTACCCTCCGGCGCTTCCACATCGATGCCGATACCGATAGCGGCAGCCATCGGCTCGAATATCAGGTAAACGTCACGTCCGCCGGCATGCTCGGCAGAGTCGCGCACGGCACGCAACTCTACTTCCGTACTGCCCGAAGGAACGCCTATTACCATACGGAGCGAAGGGGAAAACAGACGGTTTCGATTGTTCACCATCTTGATAAGTCCGCGTATCATCTGCTCGCAGGCATAGAAGTCGGCAATCACACCGTCGCGAAGAGGGCGGATAGTACGTATGTTCTCATGGGTCTTTTCGTGCATCAGCTTTGCTTTTTCACCCACGGCAATCATCTTGTCTGTACGACGGTCCAACGCCACCACCGAAGGCTCGTCCACTACTATCTTGCCATTTGTGGTAATGATAGTATTGGCAGTGCCAAGGTCCATCGCTATTTCTTGTGTAAAAGAGAATAATCCCATGTAAATTAAAAATTGAGAATTAAAATTAAAAAATATCACTCATATCAGGAACTGAGAACTAAAAAGCAGGAGAAAGCATCATTCCTCAATTTTCAATTCTCAATTCTCAATTTAATCAGTGTTTAAAGTGACGGAACCCTGTTATCACCATTGCGATGCCATGTTCATTGCAATAATTGAAAGAGAGCTCGTCCTTAATGCTTCCGCCCGGTTGGATAACGGCTGTAACACCTTCATTACCTGCAATCTCCACGCAGTCGGGGAAGGGGAAGAAAGCATCACTTGCCATTACGGCACCGTTCAGGTCAAAACCAAAGTTCTTGGCTTTCTCAATAGCCTGCTTCAAAGCGTCTACACGGCTGGTCTGTCCCACACCGCTTGCCAGCAGTTGCTTGCCTTTAGCCAGTACGATAGCATTGGACTTGCTGTTCTTCACAATCTTGTTTGCGAAAAGCATATCTTCAACTTCCTCCGCAGTCGGAGCCTTGGTCGTTACGGTTTTCAAATCTTCGGGAGTTTCCACCTTCAGGTCACGGTCTTGCACCAGCACACCGTTCAGCAAAGAGCGGAACTGCTTCTTGGGCAGAGCAGCCTGCTTGCGCACCAGAATGATGCGGTTCTTCTTCTGACCGAGAATTTCCAGTGCATCCACATCATAATCGGGAGCTATGATAACTTCAAAGAATATTTTGTTGATTTCCTCGGCAGCAGCCTTGTCTATCACGGCATTTGTGATGAGCACACCGCCGAATGCGGATACCGGATCGCCGGCAAGCGCGTCTGTCCAAGCTTCCAATACTGTGGGACGTGAAGCCAGACCACAGGCATTGTTATGCTTCAGTATAGCGAAGGTAGTATCTGTGAATTCATCAATCAAATCAACGGCAGCGTTGATATCGAGCAGGTTGTTATAAGAGATTTCCTTACCGTGTATCTGGTCGAACATAGCATCTATGTTACCATAGAAATAACCTTTCTGATGCGGGTTCTCACCATACCGCAAAGTCTTTTGGTTGTTGGCGGACTGACGGAAAGCAGACCCTTCTTCGCCATCGAAATAGTTGAAGATAGCCGAATCGTAATGAGAAGATACGGCAAACGCCTCTTTGGCAAACCAACGGCGTTCTTCGAGTGAAGTGGTAGCTCCGTGCTCCATCAGCATATCACGAAGAGGCTGGTATTGAGCCTGTGAAGCAACGATAACCACATCATTGTAATTCTTGGCAGCGGCACGTATCAAAGAAATGCCGCCTATATCAATTTTCTCAATAATAGTCGGCTCTTCGGCACCGCTGGCAACAGTGGCTTCAAACGGATACAGGTCAACGATAACGAGGTCTATTTCGGGAATCTCGTATTTCTCTATCTGTTGCATGTCTTGTTCCAATCCGCGGCGGCAAAGAATACCTCCGAATATCTTCGGATGCAAAGTCTTAACGCGTCCACCCAGAATGGAAGGATATGTGGTAAGGTCTTCCACTGCCTTGCAGGGATAACCCAAAGATTCTATAAATTGACGAGTTCCGCCGGTTGAAAGGAATTCTACACCTTCTTCATGCAGTTTGGTTATTATTTCGTCCAAACCTTCTTTGTGGTAAACGGATACCAGAGCTGTTTTGATTCTTTTTGTTTCAGACATGGATTTGCGTATTAAAGTAATGCGTACATTTTACTATTCGGAATGCAAAGTTACTAATTTTGTTTATTCATACATACATTCATACACAATAAATTAGGTATAATTAAAAAAGGAACTCATTATTAATTCCGATACCTTTGTACAATGATGCAGAAAAAGTCCCGTTGAAAAGGTATCCACACCTTTCCAACGGGACTGAAATCTTTTATAACAACCGCTCTGTTACCAGATAGAAACCCGTTTGTCCACCGGCACAAACATCGGGTCGTTCTCTGTTATATTGAAAGCCTCATACCAAGCGCCGATTTGCGGCAAAGCACCGTTGACACGCCACTTACCCAATGAGTGAACATCGCTCTTGGTACGGTTCAGCACTTCTTCCGGACGGATATTGTTTCCCCATACGCCTGCATAAGCAAGGAAGAAACGCTGTTCGGGAGTAAGACCATTCATTACAGGCAGCGGATTGGCAACCGTAGCTTTCTTAAATGCCTGATAAGCAACCTGCAGACCGCCGTGGTCAGCAATATTCTCACCCAAAGTCATACGGCCGTTACCATATACACCCGGAGCAACCTCGATACTGTCGAACACATTCACCATCACCTGTGCACGCTCATCAAAACGTTTGGCATCTTCCTCAGTCCACCAGTCTTTCAAATTACCGTCCTTATCGTATTGGCGTCCCTGGTCGTCAAAGCCGTGTGTCATTTCATGACCGATTACCACTCCGATAGCGCCATAGTTGAAGGCATCGTCCGCATTCATGTCAAAGAACGGATATTGCAAAATACCGGCTGGGAAGCAGATTTCATTCGTTGTAGGATTATAATAAGCGTTTACGGTTTGCGGAGTCATCAGCCATTCGTCTTTATCTACCGGCTTGCCGGCTTTAGCCACCATCTCTGCATGGCTCCATTCGTTGGCACGCTCCATATTCGCCCAATACGAATCATCCTTGATTTCCAATGTAGAATAATCTTTCCATGTATCAGGATAACCTATTTTCACATGGAAAGTAGCCAGTTTCTCCAAAGCTTTCACTTTGGTAGAATCGCCCATCCAAGCAAGGTTTTTGATGCGTTCACCCAAGCTTTCCTGCAGGTTCTTCACCAAAGTCACCATACGTTCTTTGGCTGCGGCCGGGAAATATTTCTCTACATACATCTGGCCTACCGCTTCACCCAAAGCAGAACTTACAGTACTGACCGCTCTTTTCCAACGAGGTTGCATTTCCTGCGTACCGCTCATGGTACGTTGATAGAAATCGAAGTTCTGTTCGGCCATAGCGTCATTCAGAGTACCTGCGGCAGCGTCAATCAGTTTCCATTGCAAATAGAGACCTTGTTGCTCAAGAGGAAGAGTATCCAGAATTTCTGCAGCAGCCTTCAGAGAGGCGGGCTGACCTACGATAACTTCTTGCACATCTTTTAAATCCAAAGCAGACAGATAAGCATCCCAATCAAAAGTAGGATAATTCTTCTTCAGTTCTTCCAAAGTCATCTTGTTGTAATTGGCATGCGGATTGCGCAACTCCGTACGCGAACGGAAAGCTTTGGCAAGACGTGTTTCCACATCCATCACCACTTCTACGCCTTTCTTGGCAACAGCCTCATCAAACCCTGCCAATTGATACATCTTCTGTACATGCGCACGAAAAGCATTGCGTATCTTGGCAGTAGCCTCATCATTCTCCAAATAATATTCGCGCTCGCCCATGCTCAAGCCAGCCTGATAAGACTGTACGGCATTCATGCTGCTGTTCATTTCATCAGCGCCTACATACAAGACATTGTAAGCTACAATTCCTTTCTTCTGCATCTCGCCCAGCAATGCATAAACCTCTTTCCGGTCCTTCAATGCACCGAGGCAGTCAAGTTCTGCTTTAATGGGAGCCACACCGTCTTTGTTCAGCTTCACGCTGTCCATTACGATTTTATACAAATCACCAACTTTCTGAGCTACGCTACCGGCTTCGTGCTGCGTGGCAGCCAGCTCCTCGATGAGTCCCTGAATCTGCTTACGGTTATTTTCCGCAAGGATGGTAAAAGAGCCATACTGTGAATACTCGGCGGGAATAGGATTGTTCTTCATCCAACCGCCGCAAGCGTATTGGTAGAAATCCGTTCCGGGCAAGGCCGTTGTGTCGAGGTTGGCAAACTGAATGCCGGCTGTGAGCTCAGCCTGCTTCTTGCCGGTGCTGCAAGCGCCTGTCATCAGACAGAATGCTGCAATGGGTAAAAAATGAAATACTCTCATACTTATATAAAATAAATGTTATTATTTCCTTGCCTCTTCCAGCTCGCAGGAAACTGCATCCCACTCTTCCATCACACTGTCCAGTTGGGTTTTCAGTTTCTGATGCTGTTCGTAGAGCGTCATATCCGAAGCGCCCTCCGGTGTAGCCATTTTAGCCTCGAGAATGGAAATGGCCGCTTCCGCCTGCTCTATCTCCGCCTCGCAATCCGCTACACGGCGTTCCAGTTTCTTAAGCCGCTTATTGAGTTCTTTCTGTTCCTCATAAGAAAGCTTCGCAGCGGAAGGCTGTGCAACCGTTGCCCCGGCATTGCCGCCGGCAACCGTTTTTTCCGCAGACGGTGAAGAAGACAAAGAAGGCGATTTCTGCAAATCATTCAGGCTCTCTATCTGCTTCTTCTGCAGGAAATCGTAGATACCTCCGAGGTGCTCCTTCACCAATCCGCCACCGAACTCATATACCTTAGTCGCAAGACCGTCCAAAAAGTCACGGTCGTGACTGACAATTATCACCGTACCGTCAAAATCGCGGATAGCCTCCTTCAACACATCTTTGGAACGCATGTCAAGATGATTCGTAGGTTCGTCGAGAATCAGGAAATTCACCGGTTCCAGCAACAGCTTAATCATGGCAAGACGGGTACGCTCTCCGCCGGAAAGCACTTTCACCTTCTTGTCCGAAGCCTCGCCACCAAACATGAATGCTCCCAATATATCACGTATTTTCAGCCGGATATCCCCTACCGCCACACGGTCGATGGTATCGAATACCGTAAGATTTTCATCCAGTAACTGCGCCTGATTCTGAGCAAAATAGCCAATCTGCACGTTGTGTCCCAAAGTAAGTTTTCCGGTATAATCCGTAATCTCGTCCATGATACACTTTACAAGTGTAGACTTACCCTCACCGTTCTTACCTACAAAAGCCACCTTCTCACCACGGTTTATGGTGAGATTTACATCGTGGAATATGACATGGTTGCCATACGCCTTGGCTACATCTTCACAAATAACAGGATAGTTACCGCTACGGCTGCTGCAAACGAACTTCAACCGCAGCGCAGAGTTGTCTTCCTCGTCCACTTCGATGCGCTCTATCTTCTCCAGCTGCTTGATACGGCTCTGCACCTGCACGGCTTTGGTAGCTTTGTAGCGGAAGCGCTCGATGAACTCTTCCGTATCCTGTATCTGTTTTTGCTGGTTTTCATAAGCGCGGAGCTGCTGTTCACGGCGTTCCTTGCGAAGCGTCACAAACTCATCGTATTTCACTTTATAATCATAAATACGCCCGCAGGTTATTTCAATAGTACGGGTAGTGACATTATTCAGGAAAGCACGGTCGTGGCTGACAAGTACCACTGCATTGGCACGGGTGGAGAGAAAGTTCTCCAACCACTGGATGCTCTCTATGTCGAGGTGGTTCGTAGGTTCATCGAGCAACAATACGTCGGGACGGCGCAACAACAACTTGGCAAGTTCGATACGCATACGCCAGCCGCCGGAGAACTCACTCGTAGGGCGGTCGAAGTCTTCCCGGCAAAAGCCCAACCCCTGAAGAGTACGCTCTACCTCGGCACGATAATTAGTGCCGCCCATCATCAGAAAGCGTTCGTTCTCGTGGGTAAAGCGGTCTATCAGCTTCTGATAATCCTCGCTGTCATAATCGGTACGTTCGGCAAGTTGCTGGTTCATACGTTCGATGTCGGCCTGCATCTCAAAGATATGCTCAAAGGCAAGTTCAGCCTCCTGCATCACAGTACGTTCATCGCTGAGAACCATTACCTGCGGCAAGTAACCGATAGTACATTCGCGGGGGACGGCAACAACACCGGAAGTGGGTTGCTGAATACCTGCCAGTATTTTGAGCATGGTGGACTTACCGGCACCATTCTTGCCGACAAGAGCTATACGGTCTTTCTTATTAATAACGTAAGAAACGTCTTCAAACAGAGGAGTAGCATTAAATTCCACCTTCAGTCCTTCTACAGATATCATAGTGTCAATGAATTTAGCGTTCAAGACTGCAAAGGTAACGATATTATTTTTATTCTTACGCAATCATGCATTCAAAGCATACAACTGCATTCATTTAAATTTCAATAAATCCCCTCTTTCCCTTTCTGTCCAACCGATTTGGAAAACAGAAAGAAAAAGAGGGGATATTTTTATAAAGGAAATCGCCTGGGCGCTCCTTTAGAATAGATTGGCGTTCTTTTAGAACAGCTTAGCCGGATATTCTCCCGCATCCACCAATGCCTTAATCTTATCGACTACGCTCTGACGGTCTTCCGGATAAGTCACCCCGAACCACTTGCTGTTCGTATCAAGCACTTCAACCGTAGCAGTACCGTCATTAATCAGTTTATCCACCATCAAAGGAATAAAGAATTCACTCTTCAGGTTCTCCATATTCTTCGAATCGCTGAGGAACGTCTTGAAGAATTCCTGACTGTAAGCGAAGTAATCGGGAGTAAAGCCCCAGAAATTCATACTGACCGGAGTTGTATCGGGAGTGGCAGTCCACTCACCGTTATCATCAATATATTTCACTTCACCGTCCATACGCTGAATTTTGGTACGTTCAACGACAGAAGTCAGCAGATTATTTGCATCAGTGCTGCAAAGGCCGCGAGACACCGTACCGCTTTCACTCAATGTATTGCCGATGCGGAATCCTACCATCGAATATACATTCTTGGAGCCTTCGGGAAGCTCAGACAGGAACTTGCCCATCACCTGGAAAGAACCACGACCGTAGAAGTCATCGCAATTGATAACGGCAAACGGTTCCTTTATCACATCGGCACCCATCATTACGGCGTGGTTGGTTCCCCAAGGTTTGGTACGGTCGGCCGGACACGTGAATCCTTCGGGAAGTGCATCCAGTTCCTGGAACACCAATTCGCACGGGATATGACCTTCGTATTTGGATATGATTTTATCGCGGAAGTCTTGTTCAAAATCTTTACGGATAACAAAAACGAGCTTACCGAATCCGGCCTTGATAGCATCGTAAATAGAATAATCCATAATAGTTTCGCCATTAGACCCCAGTCCGTCCAATTGCTTCAGGCCACCATAGCGGCTGCCCATGCCGGCTGCCAATAAGAATAAAGTTGGTTTCATATTAGTTATTATTTAAAAAGGTTAGTGTATCATGGTTGATAACAGGCACAAAAGTAGTAAAATTTATATCAGAAAAAGGAAGATTTCAGTCCATTCTTTTCCATAATCGTACAAAACTCCGCCTCAATGGCAAATACTTCTACTTTTAGTTTGCTTATTAGCCACAATTCTTCACTATTGTCAGCCCCAAACCCACAGTTTGCCTTAGAACGGATAACCGATAGCGAAATGCAAGGCAAGACTGTCCTTGAACTTGGGAATATTATAGTATCCCGACTTACCGGTATCATACGGATCGTGCAACCCCACTCCACAATCCAGACGGAAAACCAGAAAGTCCATATCATAACGCAAACCGGCTCCCGTACCCAAAGCTATCTGTCTGGCAAAGTTCTTTAAAGTGAACTCGCCGCCTGGACGGGACTCATCCTTACGCATCAGCCACACATTACCGGCATCCAAGAATACAGCTCCATGCAAATCTCCGATAATGCGGAAGCGGTATTCAACATTAGCTTCCATACGTATATCACCCACATGATTGATGAAAGAATACTTATTTTCCTTATCCGGAGCATAGCTGCCCGGACCTATGCTACGTGCAGAAAAAGCACGCACACTGTTGGCGCCGCCGATATAGAACTGTTCGGTATAAGGAGCCGCCAGCGCATTTCCGTACGACCATATCACGCCGCCGGCAATCCGCGAGGCAATCATCTGGTTCTTGTCTATCTTATAATGATAGCGGAATTCGCTGTTTACCTTCAGGAACTGTGCAAAAGGAACACCCAGCAGCTTTTTGTCCTTCTCCTTGAACGACTTTCCGAAAATACGATAAATGCACGAAGTAAGGTTACCAGCCGAGCTCACTGTCGTCTGCCACCAGATAGGATTGCGCACACCCGGCAAAGATGCGTTGTCGTAGGTGTACATATACTCAAAGACCGGAATAAACTGGTCGCGCAGGCTGACATAGAGTGCAGGATTCTCCGCCTGCAACTCCTTGAAGGCTTCCGTAGGGTCGCGAAGTACGTTGAACGTGAGTTTGAACGGTGTAAAACTATGCTTGCTCGTACGCTTCGGCTGGAAATCGTATGTAGCGTTTCCGCCAAACGCCAGCAGTTTATAATACTTGGCACGGTTCAACTGGTCGATGTACAGTTTGAAAGTCGTAGTGGCCGGAAAGTCATACTCCTTGTCGCCAAAGCGAGGGAAGACCACACGCGGAAACATAAGCGAGGTAGACAACCCCACTTCATAACTGTTCATCAGCGAAGAACGGTCTTTACCCGTCTGCCATTCATACGAACCGTCCAACTTTACATTCCATGCCTCACCGCCGCCAAACACATTGTTCTTCGTTACGGTGAACGAAGCTCCCGGTCCGGTCTGGTTATTGCTTTTCATCTTTACGTTGAAGTCCAGTTCGGCATCATAAAGCTTGTCGAGTGCCGCATGAATATTCACATCCAGCGTATCGCACACGAATGTCGTATCACGCGGGGTATACTGCATCTCAAGATAACGGAAGATGCCTACATTGTTCAAACGCTCCTGCACGCGGGTCTGGCGATAAAGGCTGTAAAGACTCTGCATGGAACGTCTGCGGGAAATACCCGTACTGTCCTGCACCTGACGTTTCTGACGATACGCCTGATAGTTCAGCCATCTGTAAATCATATTGGGACGTACCCGCAGCTTGTCGTGATAATAGATGCGCAGGCCTTTGTAGTCGATACTGTCATTAGGGGTCTGTCCCTGCTTGCCATACAGATAAAAAGCTTTCTTGCCTACATAAAACGGTTTCTCGGCAACGGAAGGCATGCCGGGAGCAGGAACCATGCGCATGGCAACATGTCCGCCGGGCACTAAGGTCGTATCCGCCTGATAAGTCAGATAATCGGGACGGAAATAATAGCACCCTACATTGCGCAGCAAAGTACTGATACGGGTACGTTCTCCGTCAAGGTCGGTCACGTTGAATTGTTCTCCCGGACTGATAAGCGAACGGCGCCGGCTCATATTCATAATGCGCAAGGTACGCTCACTGAAACCGTGATAATAGACCGTATCGATAAAATAAGGGTTGCGCATATCCACCGTGTATTGCAGCTTTGCTTTCAAAGAATCCTTTGGATCGATGAATGTTTTATAGCTGACCGTTCCGTTAAAGTAGCCGTAATCGCGCAATAAATTGGCAGCCGCCTTCTGCCGGATATCGGGATTGACAGTGGACATCAGTACGGGCTTCGCCGCAAAGCGGTTGAATATCCACCTGCCAAAGCCTTTCTCATATTTCACAAAGCCATTGTAAATCCATAACCCCATAGGAAAAGGTATGCGAATAGTGGAACTACCCAGCAAAGAATTGTTCGGAGCAGTGGCAAGCGCCGCTTCAACCTCTTCCATGGCAGTCTCGCCTACCGGAGTGGTACTGCGGTTCTCGACAATCATCTTTTTTTGTCCCGTATACAGAATTTCACCTTCCGGCAAGTGCTTGGTTGTGGAACATCCTGCCAGCAACAGTATGCCCGCCATATATACTATCAGTCGTTTCATATCATTCTACAGTTTGCTTCTTCTTTTTCCTGAAGATAAAAAGTTCGCCCAGGCGGTCCATTTTGCGACGAAGCACAAGGCCGACTCCGGTTTCCGTTATTTCCCCGTCAAGCACACTCTCGTAGTTCTTGTCATAGAACACACGGACATAGCGCGTACCGGACGTATCAAGGCGGTACTCAAGCGAAATATTGTCGATAAACGATTCCGCATCATTCGTGGCATTGGCGCCGGTTGTCACCTTACCACCGATGACAATCTGCACGCGGTCGTTGAAAAGACGCTGCGAATAGCGGAAGCTATAATCCGTCTGCTTGTCACCCGTTTCGGCTGACGTACGGTCTTCCATACCCATAGTGAAACTTGCGTTGATGCTTTGGAAAGCCGAACCTGCCAATGAGTTGATCTGGCTTTGGATAACACTGTTCAAAGCACTGCCCATAGACAATCCGCCGCCTTTGACACCACTGTTCATATAAACACCGGTCGCCAGCATGGCAATGGCCTGTTTGCTGCGTTCCTCGGCTCCCATAGCCTGCAACTCATTTTCAATGGTGGCATCATCCGGCGCCGTTATATCGAAAATAAGTTCGGGAGCGTCAAGGCGATTCTTTATAGCTATGGACACATCGAAATTCACCACGCGCGAACCGCCGTCGTCACCATCGGCTACCGAAGCGCGCATACGCTCCGTCGCTTTCAGGTTCAGCGTCGGATTCATCGGGTCGCCTCGCCAGTCCACATAACTGCCGTTGTTAATCTGGAATTCCTTCAACGGAATGATAGGAAGCGAATACTTCATAATTCCGCCCGAAAGCGTATAACGTCCGGTAAGGCTTATATCGCCTTGCGGAGTATACTGCATGTTCAAATCTCCGCCGCCTTCCAATTCAATGAATTTACTGCGGTCGGGACTCAAATCGGCGCGCAGGCGCACGGCATTGTCGATATGTACGGACATAATCATATCCATACCACCCAAAGACATGGCGGGAGCCTCATCAGTGCCCACCGAAGCCGTATCGGCAAAAGAAGTAAAGGTTACCAAACCCTCAAGGCGATCTTCCACTGTCAACGGTGAGTCCGTCAGTACATAGGTAACATCCGTATTGCCCAGCAGGTTCATGTTACCGCGCATGGTCAGGGCATCCAAAGGCCCTCGTACCGTAGCGTTCAAATCGACAAATATCTTGCCGTAGATAAGACTTTCGCGGGTGCGCGGCGCATCCAGCAGCGTATAGTTCTCCGCCAGCAACTTCAAGTCCGCCGTAGGACGTTCCAAATTGCGGAAGTCCACCTTGCCGTTAATGGTAAACGGATTCTTGCTGGTGGTATAAATGGCAAACTTATCAAATATCAGTTGGTTATCCTTAATCTGCACGGGACGGTCGTCAAACCAGTAGCGGGCCCCTGCCTGACGGGCATATACCGATACGCTGTCCAGCGTGATATCTCCGTGCATCCTGGGTTTCTCCAACGGTCCGTAGATGTACATCCCGCCATCGAGGTCACCGGTAAAGGACATCATTTGGTCGGGCACAAAAGCATTGGCAATCTTCATCGGGAAGTGTTCAAAAGAGGTAGTCACTTCCAGCGTGTCCTTTCCGTTCTTCTGCGTCAGTATGCCGTCGGCGGTCATCACTTCCCGGTTGTCATAACTGAAATATGTATTCAGATAATGCGTAGCGCCCTTATCGCCCGGCAGCCATGTGGCTCCCATACCGATGTCTCCTACATGCTGCCGCTCATAGGTCAGTTCATCGATATTGGCTTCGGCTGAAACCTGCAAGGAAGTAGGGGTCTGTATATACTGCGCCTCGGCAGAGAACAAGCCGGTGAGACGGGGCATATAAGGAAGCACCTCGCTCAGTTCGCCCAGTTGGAAACGGCTCAATTCCACGTTCATATTCTGCAATGAAATGCTGTCGTTCTTGTCCGACTGCATACGGAAGCCCAAACCGTTGTCACTATCCATATCGATATTGGCATAGACGCGCATGTTGTTATGCAGATATATCCAATTGCTGTTGTCTACGAAATGGAACTTACGGTATGCGATAACCGGTTCGGCAGGCGTCAGATTAAGCAATACTCCGTTGCCTTTGCCATGTCCCTCCGTCAGCGGGCGGGCATTGACGCCGAACAGCACTCCCGTCTGTCCTTTTCCGTCCACATAATTCACGGTCAGTTCGGCATCTTCACTGCGAATCTCACCGGTCAGCGTACTGCGGAATACGAACTGCGGATTCTTCGGTCCGTTAATCACCCCGCTTTGCAGCATCATCCGGGAAGTATCCTGCTTCACGGCAAAGAAAACCGTATCGAGCTGCAACGAGTCCACACGCAATCCGTGAACGGCAGTCCGTCCGTTGATGCCCCGTGCCGGCGTACTCCCGAAGCGAAGGGTGAAGTCATTGAACCTTATGTTTTTTGTTTTCAGGAAATCGCTGACCGGATTGGCCTGCCCCGCCGTCAACTGCATGCCCGCCGAGGGCAATACCTGCCGCAAGGCGGCATGGTCGAGACGTCTTTCCTCTATCTGTTTCGTCAGAATGGCAACGAACTTGTCCGACTGCCCCAGCAACTCCTCCAATGTGCTGCGGGCACGGAACTGCAAATCCATATCGCCGGCATCCATCCGCAACTTAATGGAATCGCGACGCGCTTCCGCTCCCAGATTGAACGCAACGGGATGCTCCAAAGGTTCGGGGGCAATTCCCAGATTATACAAGTCCAGTTCCTCGACTTTCATGTTCAGCCTGCCGTCCATATATTTACGGTCGAGACGAAGGTCAGCTTCGGACTGCATCTTCAGCAGTTCATTATCGCTCGTCAACCGTACAGAAGCTACCGCAGATTTCAATCCCGCATTCAGGTTCACACCCGACAGATTCCAGCGGGCATATTGCAGTTCGTCCAGTTTGGCTTCCACAAGAGCCGTCGTCTGACGGGAAGCCATATCCACTCCCCTGCCTTTGGCGGTAACATGCGCAGTAAGTGCATAAACAGAATCTTTGGGCAGGAAATGATGAAGCTGTAAGGCATCTATGGCAAGGTCTGCATAATAGACCTCGGTAGACAGGTTGTAAGCAGCATCCAGATTCAGACTGCCTTTGCCCTCCTGCACTTTGAGCAAGGCATTGCATTGAGGCCCGTCGAGCCCGAGACGCGCTACGAGGTTCATACTGTCGGGCACAACGATAGAGCCGTCGGGAGTGACCCCGGTAAGCCCGGTGAGGAAATTAAGGTCTTGCGTCTGCATCTCAAAGTCAAGCCCTCCGCTACGCTTCAAGCTATCCGTAAGGTTCCACAACTCACCGCCACCGCTCAATGAGAAAGCGCCGGGAAGTTCGGCCGTGAAACGGGAAATCTGCATCTGCTTCAGATTGCCTTCCGTACCGGCATGGATTACCAACGGGCGGAAAGGATAAGCCTCTTTAAAGGTTTCGGGCAGTCCGCCGGCAAAGAGCAATACATCCTGCTTGCCGATATTGGCGTTAAAGCGGGCGGACAACTGTCCGGTAGTGGGTATATCGACAAGTTTCCAATAGGTCTGCGCCGTCAGGTTCATCTCGCTGTGCGGGGTCTTGAGCTGCAAATAGGGAACACGGATAACGGCTGAGTCGGCAAAGAGGCGTCCGGTCAGGGAAGTCACCGTCAGTCCGGAACGGTCGTACATGGAGAACTCTCGGATAACGGCATTCATGTCACGGCCGCAGGTCATCACCGAATCTATGCCGATACGGATATCGCGCAATGCGATGTGCGAAGCGTCAAATCCCTCGGCAGGAACGGCTGTGCCCGTATCATAATTCACGGAAGTCCCCGTAAGGGCAAACTTACGCCAGCCATAGAACTGTCGCTTGAGGTCGGCTTCGGCATCCTCTATGCTTGCATCTCCGATAGTGGCTGCCAGGGACATGGAGTCGAGCGGCATCTGCAAATCCACCGACACATTCTTCAGTTTCAGGTTATGCAATGCTACGCGCCAGTTCAAGGCGGTTTCGGTGGTATCCTCCGGAGTTTCGGTAGTGTCGGCAAGCATCACCTGCACATGGGTATCGCTCAGTTCCACCCGGTTCAGTACGGCATCCTCTTTATTCAGGTCTATGCCGTGACTGGCAAGGAAGAACCGTCCGAGCGTACCTTTTATGCGCATGCCTTCCAGCAGGCCGGAAGAGTTTACGGCCACCCGTTGCAAAGTGATGTCATCCACCTCTACCCTTCCTTTCAATAAGGGCCATGCCTGTACGCGGACATTCAGGCTTCCGAGGTTCAGCAAGGTATCGGGGTGTTGGATATCAGCAGTATCGCTTCCCGGCTGCACTACCTGAACACCGCGCACAAGCAGGTTCAACGGAAAACGAAGGTCTATCCGCTCTACGGAGATATTCATGCCCGTAGCATCCGATGCTATTGCCGTGGCCTGCTTCCGTATAAAATTCTGTACGGGCGGCACGTAAAGCAATATCATCAATATTACAAATAGGATAATAGGAGTAAGAAGCACCCAAAGTGCCCCTCTTAACCATTTTCTTCTCATTGGAACGTCAAGCTGTCATCGATTAATTCGTACAAAGTAAACAATTAATTTTGAGATAAAGTTCCTAATAAAAGAAAAATACTATGTTGCGCCGGTGTTTACGACCACTTATACCGCAATTGCTTACTCTAATCCGCCCGTGTCTGCAAGCGGATAATGTCCTCGATAAGAGCAAGCGAACGCAGTGCCCGCTGCCTCTGCCCGGCTGTAAAAGGAGTACCGCGCAAGCCTTCCAGTATTTTAAGCTCCGCCACCAGTTCCGTAGCGCCAATCAGCGTAAAGAGAGGAATCATCTTGTGCGAAACGGCCGCCACCTCGTCCATATCCGCCGCATCCGCCGCCTTTTGCAAACGTTCGGCATTGAGGCGGGTTTCGGTAACGAAGCTCTCCATTATGGACTTTGCCGCCTCCGGGTCGTCACCGGAGAAAGCGGTGAGTGCCGAGAAGTCATAAGGAGCATCCGGCGATGAAGCCTCAACCGTTTCCGCTGCTGCTACTTCGCTCCGCACGGCAGATGTTTGTCCGATACCTTCCGCATTCAGTTCCCGGAACAGTTCCGCTACCGTAAACGGTTTGTGCAGGCAACCGGCAAAGCCATATTCCTTGAACTCCTCCGGCTTCATATCGCTACGGGCGGTAACGGCTATCACGGGAATGGCCTGCGCCTGGGGCAGATTCGACGCACGCAACAGTTTCAACAGGTCGAAACCGTTGATGGCAGGCATCTGTACATCGGTGAGCAACACATCAAAGGTATCGGAACGCAGGGCATCCAGCAATTCGTCCAATTGCATGCACGATACCGAAGCGATGCCGCTATGCTGGAGCATGGCTGCGGTAAGCGTAAGCTGAATGCGGTCGTCGTCAATCAGCAACACACGGAGCGAAGGTTGTGAAGAAGCGGGCATGCTCTCTGAAAGAGCGGAAGAAGTTCCGGTTTCCGTCTCCTGATATTTCTCGCCGGTATCCTCCGATACCTGTACGGGGAACAAGGGAACACGCAGCGTAAATGTACTTCCCTTGCCCGGCACACTGTCCACATCAATCGTTCCTTCCAGCAACTGCACAAGCATGCGCACAATAGACAAACCGAGTCCGAAGCCCTCTTTGCCCTGCGCACCGGGAAGGCGGGTAAACTCCTGGAAAATCCGCTCCCTGTCCGCCGGTTCCATACCTTTGCCCGTATCGGCAATGGCCACCACCAACCGGCGTTCCTCGTAACGCGCCGTCATCGTTATGCCCCCCTCGTCCGTAAACTTCACTGCATTGGACAGCAGATTGTTGATAATCTGGCGGAGACGGAGCGGGTCGCAGATGTAAGTACTCTCCAGTTCGGGAGCAATATCGCAATGCAACTCCAGGCCTTTGGCAGAAGTCAGCGGTTCAAAACTGACATGAATCTCTTCCAGCAAGCGGGCGGGATGGAAGGTGACCCGGTTTATCTCCGCCTTATGAAGGTCGAGCCTGTGGAAATCGAGCAAATCGACCACCAGCTTCAGCAGATGTTCCGATGAGGTTTTCATATTATCCAGGTAGAAGCGTTGCCGTTCGTCCACCGTCAGACGGGAGAGCAGGTCGGCATAGCCCATGATGGAGCCGAGCGGCGCCTTAAAGTCGTGGGTAATGGCAAGCATCATCTTCTCGCGCGTGGCCAGCAGGTCCTCGGCACGGCGGCGGGCTTCTTCCAGTTCGCGGCGATAGCGGTTGCTGCGCGTAATGTCGCGCCCTATGATTATCAGGAAAAAGACGGAAAGCAGCACCGCACCGACGGCAATGCCGCTGATTGTCTTAATGGAGTGATGGCGTACGGACTGCTGGTACTCCGCCTCTTTGCGGGCACGCTGCAGGGTTTCCTGTTCGTAGCCTTTCAACAGACTGTCGATACGGGCGGTCAGCATCCGGTCCATGCGTTGCAAGGTACGCCTGCGGCGCTGTACAATCGCAATGTGCTCCTTCTGCTGTTGTGCCACGGCACGCAGCTTTTCCTGCAGGGAATCCACCGGATTATACACGTTAATCACCGTATCCGTGGCATATTCGAGGGAAGTCTTTACCTGAATGGCGGTATCTTTCTTAGGCGGCACAAACACCTCTCCCAAACGGCGGAAGAATCCTTTCTTCCTGGGCTTGGTAACCACCGTGTCGCGATGCGTAATGATGCGCTGCTGTACGCGCTGGTTTGTCACAAACGAATCCTGCCGGGTAGCGATAATATTTTCTATCTCCCGGGTAGAGACCATGCTGTCGTTCGTCTCGCTCAACACGCGCAGCATGTAAATGGTGTTCGCATCCTTCTTCCGAAGAAGCGTAATGAGACTGTCCGTCCACTGCACGTCCCGGTTATCGGAAAGCATAAGATGCTCCATCTCCCGGTGCACAAAGAACAGGGAAAAGAACAACACTCCCAGCAGCAGAGTGTATCCGACAGCTATCTTTACTTTCGATACGCTATTCATAAACAGGTAATAAAAGAGTTATGGAGCGACAGGGTGACAAAGCATCGCCCCGTGCATCATCTCGTCCTCGTTTTATAGCGGAAGCGCAGCCACAGCATCACCCCGGCACTGGTCAGACCGAACGGGAAAGCCATCCACACGCCGACCAGTCCCCAGCCCAGTACAAAACCGCAAAAATATCCTACGGGCAAAGATATAATAAAATAAGAAATAAATGCAATAACCATCATCGGCTTTACATCCGATATGCCCCGCAGCGCATTGGCAAAGTTGATTTGCAGTCCGTCGCCAAACTGATAAATCAAGAAAGGGAAGAACAAAGAGGCTACCAGCGCCGAAGCCTCTGCGCTATCCGTAAACCAGCCGCCCACCTGTCCGCGCATCACAAAAACGATGCTCATAAGCACTACTTCCATAGCCATTATCAGATGGAAACCCGCAAATGTGGAGCGGCGCACATTCTCCATATCGTCTTGCCCCTTGAAATTACTGACACGCACCGCCACCGCTGCACCCATACCGTAGTACATCATAAACGTAAATTGCGAGATGGTCAGCATTATCTGATGGGATGCCAAAGCGATAGTGCCCAGCCAGCCCACCATGATGGCGCTAAGGCTGAAAGAGGCCGTCTCCATTCCCATCTGCAAACCGACAGGCCAGCCCAGCGCATTGAGCTTCTTAAACACCGGAAACGACCATCCCATGCGGGAGAACCCGATCCGGTAACGGATAAAGCGGCGGCCGCGCAGCACAATCAACGCGAACACCACCACCATCATAATACGCGAGAACAACGTACTGATGCCTGCTCCCAGCAACCCCAGCTCCAGGAAGCCCAGTTTGCCGTTGATAAGGATATAGTTGCCTATGATGTTCAGCGTATTTCCGCCCAGCAATATCCACATGGCGGTCTTCGTATCTGTGATTCCGTCCGTAAACTGCTTGAAGCCGTTGAACAGCATCACGAAAACCAGCGAAGCAAGCAATACCAGGTAATAAGGTTTTATCAAAGGCATCAGTTCCTCGGGTTGCCCCAGGCGCTCCACGTTGAAGTAGACCACCGTCATGATAAACGTAAGGAGCAATGCCACCAGGACATTCGCCACCAAACTGCAACGCAACGCCTGCCCCGCTTCCGCAAAGCGGCGGTTGCCGTAAAGACTGCCCACGATAGGCGTCAGCCCGTAACTGAAACCGGTACTGAAAATGATGCAAAGCGTAAATACATTGTTTACGAAAGAAGCTGCACCCAACTCCTCGGTACTGTGATGCCCGATCATCAGAGTATCGGCAAAACCGAGAATAATTACTCCCACCTGTCCGATAACAATGGGAAGTCCCAAAAATATCAACGCTTTATAATGCTGCTTATAGCCGGCTATCCAATTCATCATCTTATTGTCTAAAATTTGTTTCAAAGGGAGAAACCATTGTTCCCCTGACGGGAAACCAGAATTTCCTTAGTAAGAAACCAAAGTTTCCCTAATGGGAAACGGGAGTTCCCCCGACGGGAAACGGGAGTTTCCTCAACGGGAAACTGAAGCTTCCTCAACAGGAAACCGAAGTTTCCTTAACAGGGAACTTTCGTTTCGTCAAACGGCGCCCTTCCCTTCCTGCAAAGAGACGAAAAACGCTCCCTTTGACTGTCATTTATCACTCTTATAATATAATACTACGGCATTGCTTTCGCAGAAAGTACGCTGCGCCACAGTATGCAACTGCTCCGTCGTAACGGAGCGATAACGCTCTACTTCAAGGTCAATATCTTCCGCCTTTCCCGTCAGCTCGAACCAGGCAAGGTTTGTGGCTACGTTCAGATAGTTGATATTGCCGAATATCTGAGTAGATTCAAACTTGTTCTTAACCTTCTCCAGTTCCTGCCCGTCTACCGGAGACCGCTGCAACTCTTCCAGTTCTTTACGGACGGCAGCTTCCGCCTGCTCCAACGACACACCTGCCGCAGGCTTACCGCTGATTTGCAGCAGACCCGCATCACGCGTACCGCTGATGTACGCGTCGATACCGGAAAAGATATTCTGTTCCTGTACCAAGCGGCGATTCAAACGGCTGGAACGTCCGTTGCTGAGAATATCGGACAGAATATCGAATGCGTAATAATCCGCACCCTCGCGACTACACATGTGATAGCCCATGAACAAGGCGTCCAGCGGCACGTTTCTTTCTACCGTCAGCCGGCGTTCCTGCGTTTGCTCCGGCTCCTGCGGCAATTGCCTCACCGGAACGTCCCGCCGGGGTATGGGAGCAAACCACTTCTCGGTAAGCTTAACGGTTTCATCCCATGAAATGTTTCCCGTCACTGCCAGCACGGCATTGTTCGGAGCATAGAAACGGTAGAAGAAACTCTTTACCTCGTCCAGCGTGGCTTGCTCTATGTGCGAGAGTTCCTTGCCGATAGTAGGCCAGCGGTACGGATGCACCCGGAACGCCAGCGGCCGGAACAGATGCCCCACATCGCCATACGGCTGGTTAAGGCAGCGTTGCTTGAACTCTTCCATCACTACACCGCGTTGCACTTCGAGGCTTTGCTCACTGAAAGCCAGCTCCAGCATACGGTCGGACTCCAGCCAAAAGGCCGTCTCTACGTTCGGCTTCGGAACGGTGAGGTAGTAATTGGTAATGTCATTATTGGTCCAGGCATTGTTTTCTCCCCCCGCCAACTGCAAAGGCGTATCGTAATCGGGAATATGCGCCGAACCGCCAAACATCAGATGCTCGAACAAATGGGCAAAGCCGGTATGCTCGGGATGCTCGTCGCGCGCACCGACATCGTAAACGATGTTCAGCGCCACCATCTGCGTGCTGGTATCCTCGTAGTGTACCAGCCGCAGGCCGTTGGGGAAACAATGCTTATTTATCTTCATACTTGTGTGACAGAGCGAGGCTCTCTTCCCAAAGGTTTGACGCAATTTTGTTTATCAGTCAATCACAGTCACCTTCTCAATCTTCACATCCTCTTCCGGACGGTCGCTGCGGTCTGTCTTTACCTGTTGTATCTTATCTACCACATCCATGCCTTCAACGACTTCGCCGAACACGGTATATTCGCCGTCCAGATGCGGTGTGCCGCCTACAGTGGTATATGCCTTTACCTGTTCCGGCGTGAAACGGAACTCCGGTTCGCCGGCCACCTGAGCCTCAGCCTGCGCGATAAGCGTGTCCTGCAGATTCATCAGCCCTTCCTGGTCACCGTCCTTACGCATCTTGTAGATTTCCTTCATGTGTTTCTGCGCCAAAGCATTGAAAGCATTGTTCAGGCGTGCCTGGTTCATCTGATGTTCCATGCCGAGAAGCGTAGAATCGTTATACACCTTTCCGGTCACGATATAGAACTGACAACCGGACGATTCCTTCTTCGGGTTTACGTTATCTCCCTGACGGGCGGCAGACAGCGCACCTTTCTTATGGAAGTATTTCGGGTAGACAAACTCCGCAGGAACAGTGTATCCCACATCGCCCGCTCCCAGCATCTTGCCTTTCGGGGCATTCTTCGATTCGGGGTCGCCCGCCTGTATCATGAAGTCCTTGATGACACGGTGAAACAGCGTACCTTCATAAGTACCTTCCTCGGCCAGCTTGATAAAGTTATCGCGATGCTTCGGCGTTTCGTTATACAGTTTCACGATGATGTCACCCGCACTTGTCTCAATCTTCAACTTCGTTTCTTTTTCCATATTTCCGTCTTTCTTTTGTCCCGGTTTGCAGGCCGTCAGGCCGCATACCAGTATGGTTAATAATACAATGAGATTTCTTTTCATCTGTCTTTTTGTTTAATTTAAGCCTGCAAATATACTAAAATCGGACAAAACGATTTACCTTTGTGCCATAAAAGAGATAAAAAGCAGAAGGGATGAAATCCATATTAATCGTAGAAGATGATATCACTTACGGCATGATATTGAAAACATGGCTTGGCAAAAAAGGATTCCAAGTCAGTTCGGCAAGCAGTATAGCCCGTGCCCAGAAGCATATCGAAGCCGAGACGGTGGACCTGATACTGTCCGACTTGCGCCTGCCCGACCGCGACGGCATAGATTTGCTGAAGTGGCTGGGAGAACATTCCCTGCACATCCCTCTTATCATCATGACGGGCTATGCCGACATACAGTCTGCCGTGCAGGCCATGAAACTGGGCGCATGCGACTACATTGCAAAACCCGTAAACCCCGACGAGTTATTGAAGAAAATGGATGAAGCCCTGAAGTCCTCATCCGTCGCTTCGGAACAGACCATGCGTTCGACCCAAACAGACCATGCGTTCGACCCAAACAGACCGTCTGTTTCGTCCAAACAGACCATGCGTTCCGAAAGCAATGGAAATCCCTGCCGGAAAGGTGCAGAGAACGCTTCATCCGACTACCTGGAAGGCGAAAGCGACGCCGCCAGGCAACTTTATAATTATGTGAACCTGGTTTCTCCCACCAACATGTCCGTCCTTATCAACGGGGCCAGCGGAACAGGCAAGGAGTACGTGGCGCAACGCATCCATAAGTTGAGCCGCCGCGCCAAACAGCCGTTCATAGCCATTGACTGCGGAGCTATCCCCAAAGAGCTGGCGGCTTCCGAATTCTTCGGCCATGTAAAAGGTTCCTTTACCGGCGCGCTGACCGACAAGACGGGCGCGTTCGTTGCTGCCAACGGCGGCACTATCTTTTTGGATGAAATAGGCAACCTCAGCTACGAGGTGCAGATACAATTGCTCCGCGCCCTGCAGGAACGTAAAATACGTCCTGTCGGCTCCAACAAGGAGATACAGGTAGATGTGCGCTTAGTGTCCGCCACCAATGAGAATCTGGAGCAGGCCATCGAGAAAGGGACTTTCCGCGAGGATCTCTACCACCGCATCAATGAGTTTACCCTGCGTATGCCGCAACTGAAAGACCGTCGCGAGGATATCCTGCTCTTTGCAAACTTCTTCCTGGACCAGGCAAACCGCGAACTGGACAAGCATCTCATCGGCTTTGACGAAAAGGCATCCAAAGCTTTACTGGAATATCAATGGCCGGGCAACCTGCGTCAGATGAAGAACATCGTCCGGCGTGCCACCCTTTTGGCGCAAGACAAGCTCATTACCCTGAACGAGCTTAGCGAACTGAAGAGTCCAGTAACCCCATCCGCAGCAGGTATGCCTCTCCGTAACGAAGAGACCGAAAAGCAGCAGATAATCGAAGCCTTGAAGCAGACAGGATATAACAAAAGCCGCGCCGCCCAACTGCTGGGGATAGACAGAAAGACACTTTACAACAAACTTAAATTATATGGAATAGAGTTATAACTGTGGAAAAACTCCACACTCTATTCCACACTTTCCACACCGCTTCCACACATCTTCACACCCCTGCGCACCTTCACAGTAAAAATAGCGTGCTAATCTGCAATGACTTACCGTTTCTGCCTTCACTCTGGCACGTCATTTGATATATATATACTGTGTGAAGTTTAACTCCACAACATCAAAGTAGAATCTACCTAAACCAAATAAATATATTAACCTAATTAAAAACAAGTAAAAAACAAAAAACTAGTATTAGTAGCAGCCCTGTTTATGTTTGTTTGTGACGGATCGTTCTTGGCCTGAGCACAGATGCAAACGGCCAAGAGCATCCATTTCACAACTTCATGTGCCGAATAACAGTAAGCACACTGACAACAAAAAAGCCGTTTCCTCCTTGTCTATTCCGGGAAACGGCTTTTTGTCGTAATAAAGCGGTGAGGAACTTTTTCCTCTTATCTTAGTATCCTACCAATGTCTTTCCGGGTAAAGGTCGTTCCACCATGCCGGACTATCCTGCAGCCAACGTGCAAACCATGCCATGATAGAGTTGTGCCACAACTCGCGCTTGGGATAATCACTGATGAAATGATTCTCGCCGTCCACCGTTATAAACTCAACCGGCTTACCCAATATCTTCAAGGCATTGTACAACTGAATACTTTCGCCGATAGGCACATTCGTATCCACCGTACCATGCAACAGCAACAACGGGGTCTTGATTTTATCCGCATTGAACAATGCTCCGTGTTTGGTAAACAAATCGGGATTATTCCACGGATAGCTCCCGGCAGCGGCAACGGAGTTGTAGGAATAGCCCCAATAGCCCTCGCCCCAATAGCTGGTCACGTTACTGATGCCCGCATGCGAAACGGCAGCGGCAAACAAATCCGTCTTGGTCTGCAAGTACATCGTCATAAAACCGCCATAGGATGCTCCGATACAGCCGATACGCTTGTCGTTGACAAACGGATGCGCGGCGCAGAACTTCTTCGTGCCCTCGATGATTTCATCGGCAGTGCGTTCTCCCCACGCATTGACATGACGGGCGGAAAACTCCTGACCGTAACCGATAGCCCCGCTGGGCTGGATAACATAAACCACATAATCGCGTGATGCAAACAATTGTGCACAATAAGGCGAAGTGATGCCGCGTGTGGTAGGTGTAGTCCCGCCGTAGTAATAAACGATAAGCGGATATTTCCTGTTCGGGTCGAAAGCCGGCGGCAGACATATCATACCTTTAATCTCCGTACCGTCTTCCGCCGTGAAGTTCCACTCCTTCATTGTGCCCATATCTATCTTGTCCAAAACGGACTTCATCGGATTGGCAAGCAAAACGGATGTTTTCTTCTTCACATCATACGTATAGGCAACTCCCACACTGGCATTGCCACCACCGACATAGGCGGCAACCGCAGGATTGTACTCCGCCAGGTCGAAGGAAGAAATCACATCTTCCTGAAGCGGCAGCATTTCAAAACTCTCCGTCTTCGGCACATAGCGATAGATATGTCTGCAATCTTCGTCCGTTGTATTGAAGTAGATACAGCCGTCTACGCGGTTCCACTGCAGGAAGTCGACGGCAGGATTAAAATCGCGCGTGATGGGATTAACCTTTTTCGTGGCCTTGTCCACAATGAATGCCTGAGTATCGAAATCATTGGCGATGGGATGCTCGCCGCAGTTTTTCCCTATTCCGTCAAAAGCCATCGGACTGCCGATTACCAAAAGCTGTCCGCCGTTGGGAGAGTAAGCCGCCCTGTTTACATAAGGGTCCCATGCCACCAGCGTATCCGCCTGCAACGTAGCCAAATCCAGCTCGAAGATGGAAGTAAGCGAGAAAGGACATTGAGTGATATTCGATTTAGAGGTGGAGCACAAGAGTTTCTTGCCGTCAGAGGATATATCATTCAGATAAACAGCATGGCTGCCGTAAGTGAGACGTTCGGAAAGTCCGGTGACAGGGTCGTACCTAACGAGATAGTTGCGGGAACGCGCATCGGGAATCCGGTCGTCGGGATGCAGCAGCCGCTTCAAAGGACCGCCTACCGCTTCTCCCTTATCATCCGGAGAGTAGATAAGATAGTCTTCTGCAGGCGACCATGCAAAATATCCCTCGGGAACATCTTTCAGCAACACTTCCTCACGCATGGTAGCAGGGTCGAACACAACCAAATCATTCCGTTGTCTGCCTGTTACGGTATAATAAAGCTTATTGCTGCGGGGCATCCAACGCATTTTCTCATCGGCAGCGGGCAGTATCACCCTGCCCGTCTTCAGTTCGGTCAGTTCACAACGTGTCCTTGAGCGCTTCAACGAGTAGTTATCCGCATAGCAGGCAAGCAGATATTTGCCGTTCGGAGAGAGGCTGACCGAGCGCACGCGACTTCCGAAAGCCGTATTGTGCAATGCGAAACGTCTTTTCAAATCGGGTGCGAGCCGGTAACCTACATCGGCAAACTCCTTATCTTTCTCAAACTCGCACTTCAATACGGGAACAGCCTTATCGACAGCCGTCGACAACAATTTAACGACTATCTCATAATCCGTTTCCGGCTCCAGACGCAGACTGAGTACCGAAGGAGCAACCTGCGACAAGCTATCTTCCGCAGTTGTTTTAGACTGTTTGGAAACGCCATTCACAAACACCTCGAAACGCGCGGGAGAGTAAATATTCAACTTTCCTTTCATAAAGCGTTCCGCACGCAGATGGGTGGCAAACAGATAGAACAGATTATCCTTATCTGCTTTCTCCATCCGTACATATCCTGCGGTATCCGCCGTGATACGTTCGTAAGGACGCCCGTCGAAGTCAAGACTGATATCGGTTTTCAACAAAGCGTCGGCCGTGAACTTCTCCCCAGTAAAATTGATACTGTCACCCTGGAGCGGAGTACGCACCGCAACGGCAGGACGTACATTGTATTCGGTCACTTTATCCTGTGCCCGAACTGCAAGCGCAACAAGTAGGGACAGTCCCGAAAGAATCAGAATCTTTTTCATTGAATTTGTTATTAACAGATTATCAAACCATTTCAAAGCCATTCCATAGATTACCGGCAGGGACAGGGGCTTCCACCTCTATCAGTTTCTTGGATACCGGATGTACAAAGCGCACAAAGCGCGCATGCAGACAAATGCTTCCGTCGGGATTGGAACGGGGAGAACCGTACTTCAAATCTCCCTTAATGGGACATCCCATTTTTGCCAACTGACAGCGTATCTGATGATGCCGCCCCGTTTTCAGGTCTATTTCCAGCAGATAATAGTTCTGCGACCGGGCTATGAGCTGATAATGCAAAATCGCTTTCTTGCTGTTCGGCACTTCCTTATCGTAGGCATAGCTCTTGTTTTGCTTCTCATTACGTACCAAATAGTTCACCAACTCACCCTCTGACTCCCGAGGGCGGTTCTTCACCACTGCCCAATAGGTTTTCTTCACCTCACTGTTCCTGAACATCTCGTTCAGACGGGCAAGTGCCTTACTCGTTTTGGCAAAAATAACAAGACCGCTTACGGGGCGGTCCAAACGGTGTGTAACACCTATAAAGACATTGCCGGGCTTTTGGTATTTCTCCTTAAGATACAGCTTTACGGTTTCCGAAAGCGGCGTATCACCCGTCTTGTCTCCCTGAACTATCTCGGAAGCGGTCTTGTTGACTATAATGATATGATTGTCTTCGTATACGACAGTCATTTATTTAGCGATTAGTGATTAGCGATTAGTGATTAAAAAACTGAGGTTAGCGGCTGGCAATTCTCACTAACCGCTAACCGTCAATCACTATTTTACATGTTCATACCACCGTCTACCTGAATTACCTGTCCTGATACATAAGAAGACATATCAGAAGCCAGGAAGGTAGCAATATTGGCAACGTCTTCGGGAGTACCGCCACGACGCAAAGGTATCTTCTTGCACCATTCGGCTTTTACTTCTTCGGACAGCGCATCCGTCATAGCCGTCATAATGAAGCCCGGAGCAATAGCGTTGGCACGGATGCCGCGAGAACCCAGTTCTTGTGCGATAGACTTTGCCAATGCAATCATACCGGCCTTAGAAGCAGAGTAGTTTGCCTGGCCTGCATTACCGTGAACACCTACTACAGAAGCCATATTGATAATGCTGCCGGCTTTCTGGCGCATCATAATCGGAGTACAAGCGTGAATAAAGTTGAAAGCCGATTTCAAGTTCACGTTGATAACCATATCCCATTGCTGTTCGGTCATGCGCATCATCAGACCGTCACGGGTGATACCGGCGTTGTTTACCAAAATATCAATGCGACCGAAGTCTGCATGGATAGCCTCCACCACTTTGGCAGTATCTTCAAAGCTGGCAGCATTGGAAGCATACGCTTTGGCCTTTACGCCCAACGTTTCGATTTCTTTAGCTGTAGCTTCAGCATTTTCGTCAATCACCAGGTCGGTGAATGCTATATTAGCTCCTTCTTGAGCGAACTTTAAAGCGATAGCCTTACCAATGCCGCGAGCGGCGCCGGTTACAATGGCTGTTTTTCCGTCTAATAATCCCATACTGTTTTTAATTATTGATTAAATGTTTTTATGTTCTATGCAATGCGCCAAACACGAGGTTGACAACGTATTTGTCGCGGGTTTCATCATCCAACTTTGCACCGATATGGCCGCGGATATAGGGCACTTCAATCCCTTTTACGCAATAATGCACCAACTCGGCAGTCATGTCAATATCGTCTATTCTGAACACGCCTTTCTCCACTCCTTCGCGCAATACATCTTTGAACAGCAGTATCTCCTTGGCATCAAAACGCTTACGTACCTTCTCTACCCGCCAAATGTCGCGAAAGAAATTAGCCCGGAGCGTCCCATTACGGAATACCACCTCTTTCACTGCATCCAGACGCGTGTATATCATTTCAATCATCTTCTCGTCCGGCGATATATTCTTCTCCGCCACACGCTTCATCATGTCCGAAAGCATATCCAGTTCCGATTCGACAACAGCCATATAAATATCTTCCTTGCTCTTAAAATAGGTATAAAGCGTTCTCCTACCTTTTTTAGAAGCGAGGGCAATATCATTCATCGTGGTATTCTCAACACCCATTTTAGCAAACAACTGACGGGCTACATCCACTAATTTAGCTTTTGTCTTCGATACGGCCATAGACTAATTGCACATTGCTTAATACTTTGTGCAAAAGTAAGACATTTCCGCATATATCACAAACAAAAGCACATTTTATTAACAATCAAGCCAATTAGCAAATAAAAATATTTGTATTTTATCAGCCTATTTATCAACTGATTATGTATATCAGTGCATTTCTTATGAAAAATAATCCGGCTTTTATTTGCAAATTCAAATAAAAGCCGTACCTTTGCACTCACAAAACATCGCGGAGTGGAGCAGTTGGTAGCTCGTTGGGCTCATAACCCAAAGGTCGTCTGTTCGAGTCAGGCCTCCGCAACTAAAATGAGGATAAAAGATTGAATTTCAATCATTTATCCTCATTTCCTTTTAAAAGGTCGGACAAAATTCGGACAAAAAAACAGCAATAATATTAATCATACGTTTTCGCATTCGAAAAACGTATAAAAAAATGTCTTCACCCAAAACTCGCAAAGGCTCATCTATAAATAATATAGTAGATTATACTCTCCCAAAGTTACATACGGGGAAAAACTGGTATATTGATTTTACCTGCTTCGACCCAGCAGACGGAAAAATGCGGCGAAAAAAATACATGTTAGACTCTATTGAAAAAATTTCAGACCGCAAAAAAAGAGCTGCAGAAATCATCGCTAATACAACAACCCGTCTTCGGAATGGATGGAACCCATGGGCAGAAGCATCAACGGAACGCCAATATTCCAAATTCTCAGAGGTGACCTCATTATATATAAGGTATATTGAGAAACTCACAAGCAACAATACCCTAAAAAAGAAAACAGCCTATGATTATCAATCGAGAATGAATATGTTGCTTGAGTACAATACAACCAAAGCCATTCCTATTATATATATATACCAATTTGACCAATCATACATTAGTGACTTCTTAGATTACATATTGTTGGATAGGGACTCAACGGCCAGAACCAGGAATAACTACCGCACTTGGCTATCCGCGTTTTGCACCTGGCTACAAGAGAAAAAGTATATAGACAACAATCCAACCGAACGAATCAAGCCCTTAGTAGAGGGGGAAAAACATCGTTCCGCATTGACACCATCTGATTTAATAAGATTAAAAGAATACCTAACAGAAACGAACAAGAGCTTTCTACTGGCCTGCATGATGGAATATTACACATTTATCCGTCCGGACGAATTAAGCAACATACGTTTGAGTGACATAAATATCAAAGAACAGAAAGTATTTATATCTTCCACCATCAGTAAAAACAGACGCGATGGTATGGTAGGTCTGAATGATACAGTAATTAAAATGATGATAGAACTGGAGATATTCGATAATCCAACACACTATTATCTATTCGGAAAACAGTTCAAGCCCAATGCCTGTAAAGCAGACTCACGCATCTTCAGAGAATATTTCAACAAGGTAAGGGCATTTTTAAAATGGCCGAGCAACTATCAGTTTTACAGCTTGAAGGATACCGGTATCCGAGATTTGGCAAATGCTGAAGGAATAGTAGTAGCCCGTGATCAGGCTCGACATGCCGATATATCCACAACCAACAAATACCTTCAGGGTTCTTCCTTAACCGTACATGAAGAAACAAAGCATTTCATTGGTGGATTGTAATGTAAAAAGCCCCAACTTTCCAGTCGGGGCAACACTTATCTGAAACGATAAGCACAACATCTACGTCACAAAGATAGACTTTTTTTTCTCACCTTATATATAAGATAAACCAAAAGCAATACAACCAATAGGATTGCATACACATCAACCTTATGCAGTTGCCACCAAGAAACTTCCTCCACCTTTTCTTTTTTCAAAGTGGCAGCATTAAACTGCTGCCTCAATTCGTCAATTTCAGTAATGAGATGTTTCAAAGTTGCCTCTGTTCTCATATCAGTAGTCTTATGCTCTTTCTCCTCCTTGTTAACAGTAGTCTGACTAACACTTGTCGGATATTGCCTGCCTATACTGTCAGGAACCGAAAGATAGACGGTTTTATTCTCCAACTTCAAATTGGATAACTTCTCGTTCGTCTCCTTCTGCATCAACTGCATATTGTACAGCAATGAATCCATGCGGTTCTGCATCTGATGTAAACCATTGAAATAGTCTATCTGTACATTCCTGTCAACATTTTCAGGAGTGGCACATCCGGATAAGATTGCCAGCAATACAACTAATAGCCACGGCAATGCTTTCATGGCTCAAACCTTAAATCATTAATCCGGTTCATCCACCCCCGTTTAAATTTGTTGTTTGCCGGCCGCTTGCAACAAATATCCTCAATGAAGTCAAACCGGGCTATCTTAATCATGTCGAACAGTTCACGCGGGTTCCTGGCATTTACTGCAGCAATGGTCTTAGGACCTACAATACCATCTACAGAAACACCAAGCAACCGCTGCGGTATCTTTATCCCATGCGCACCAGACGCCCATACCCAATCAACAAGAATATTCGCCACAGACTGATTCTTTATTAAATCAGCTTTCCATCTGTCCCAATAATGCGGCTTAAGTACCCGGCTAACAACATCTTCACGGGTAAGCAGGTGCAAATCGTCCACATCTATATCACCGTCACCGTCTTTGTCGTAACCACACGACTTCCATGTTCCGATAGTTACCCCAATATTAGTCGCTCCGCCAAGGTCTACGGGGTCATCCACGAAACCGCCCTCCCACTTCAGGATAAACGGTGCAAATTCATTCACATTTGCCATTCTTATTTTCCTCCTTTACTTTTGGTCTTAATAAAAATCATTCTACATTTGCAGAAGCCTTTGTTTAAACTTTAAGTTTATGCTAAAAAGGGAAGGGAGCTGTTGCGAAACACCTTCCTTCCCGTGAATTAATAATCGCTCGGTGGCTTCCGCCCGCTACATCCCCGGACATCGCACCGCTTTGCTTCCAGCTTTATCTTCTCTATCTCCAGTGTAGTGTTCTTTTCAATCAACTCGCGGATACGCTGGCGGTCTTCATTCTTCTCGGCATAAAGCTGGTCTATCTTGGAATCAAGTTCCACTACCCTGTGTTCCTTTTTCTCGTACAGTTCCTTCCATTCAGCAGCATACAAGGTGATATTGTCAGCTTCCGCCTTTCTCGCTTCCGCAGCCGCCTTGCGCTTCTTTGAATCATAGAACATGAACACACCGAAAAGAGGAAGCAGGATAGTAGTAACTATCCCGCCGGTGATGTTGAACAGTTCATTCAGTTCCTCCATCATACCTTCATCCCCGTTACATGTTTATCACTCCACCCCTTGGCATTCCAACCGAGAAGAATGCCGGCAATAAACGCACCGGTACTCACAATGCTTGCCCAAAACGGTACATACTGGTAATAAGCCAGCAGACCTACAATCACGGCCACCACAACAGCCAAAACAATCAGTTTCTTTTTCATCTACGAACTTTTTTAATTAAACAAAAAAAGCCCACGAACGCATCCTGTTAAAGACACATTCATGGGCGTTAACCAATAAAACATGACAAATATACTCATTTACAATCACTTTTCAGCGAAAGTAAACAAGAAATTTATGAGTAGGGAATATCTTGCCAGGAAAGGGGATTGCACTGGGAGCCGGAGGCAGAAGAAACGGTAGAGATTCCGGCGCAAAAGCAGTATTCGCCTGTCTACCGCTATACCCTTTCCTATGCAACGGAGCATGGTGCCGCTGATGAATACCTTGATTCCAGAAAGCTGAATATTGACTGTAAAAGGGCAGTAGAGGAAGCATCCGCAGCCATTTGACGGGATGCATCTTGCCCATGACGCAGTAGATGGTGTGCTGGAAGAATACGGCACGGAAAGGCTTTCGTTTGTCCTTGCCTGCACAGTGCAGTATAAGGAAACCGATGGGCGGTTTTCCAGGGATACAAGGGCATGGGCAGAAAGTATCCCAATACCGGAGAATATGGGCAGGGGCATCGACCTGAATTATGATTACGTGGTGGAGAGCCACCCGGCAGTGCTGGACGGTTTTATCGGACTTGCGAGGGAGAAATTTGCAGACTGGAGAAGGAAATGGAGGAGCCGTTCATTTCACAGTATTATGTAGTGAATGACGCCTATGGGGTAAATGCAGAGAGGGAATATCAGTATTTCCCTGATCTGGATTCTGCCCTCACAGCCTATGCCATGCTCCCTAACCATCTGGAAAAGGAGATCGGTATGGAAAGCACGGAGCAGCCGCCTACCCGTATGAGCCTGATTAAGTGCAGGAATGGACTGGAAGCATTGGAAGATATTGAAGGGGCTTCATTGAGTGGGAAGTGGGTAAATCCTGAGAGCCGGGAAGCATTGCGGACGGCGGAAATGTATCTGGATAACCATGACACGGAGATTGCCTACCGTCTGGAATCAGCAGGAAAGTATTTTGCCATCCAGACGGTATCGGATGGTTATGATTACACGTTCTATGACAATCAATTCCGTGAGCTGGACGGCGGTGTGTATGACAATCCGGATGTAACGCTGGCAGAAGC
>ENA-OQDT01000065-OQDT01000065.1-human-gut-metagenome-genome-assembly--contig:-NODE-65-length-57794-cov-4.363535_pt1 | contig 57794 bp, 46 predicted proteins | sample MGYA00242786_ERZ504617 | MGnify/ENA primary metagenome ERZ504617 (study PRJEB26092, sample SAMD00036337) | human gut metagenome | host: Homo sapiens | study: EMG produced TPA metagenomics assembly of...
CTGGAGATCCAGCTCATACTTCCAAAAAGGAAAGCTACCAGATTAAAGTTGAAAAACCCGATCAGTCCCCAGTTGACGGCACCGATTATTGTAAGAGTCAGACAGAAACAATTTAAAAATTTATTTTCCATAAGTCACCATCCTTTCATAACTATAGTGTCTCTTTTTATCATGGGAATTATACGAAAAAGCCTGGATAAAATATGGTAAAAAATGGATTTTTAGCTGCAAAAAACAGGGAGCTGTCTGAAACTGCAAAGAGAGACATAAAAATACGCGAAAGCCTTAAACGGAACTTTCGCGTATAAAAGATTTCAGTTTCCCATATGGTGCTGGACTGGCTGCTTGTTTTACTGGAGATTTAATGTCTGTGCTGCTGTAATTCCTGTATCCAGACCAAATGCGTCCGAAGCATGTAAGGTAACCGGGCTCATATCATTAAGGGAAAAAGCCTGACATACATTTACCGTTTCTCCAGGCTGGATTTCTTTCATAAATGCATCAACAGCCTCATCACTGTTTGCCGGAATAGCTGCTTCAAGAGCCGCATCATTCTGATAAGCGGTAAGATTTACATCTACCATAGCACTGGAAGAACTTTCTCCGTTATTTGTGTAGTCGTAGTAGACGAGAAGACAGGGCTCACCGCCAAAGTCTGTGGAAACTACATTTCTGGTATAGTGGATAGAGAAACGCTGGTTGGAAAGATCAATGGTTCCATCAGATGTGGCAGGCGTCTGGACCACAGAATCAGCTGGACCATCGGTTCCCTCTGCTGTGGAGTCGGAATCCGCCAGAGCCTGGCTGATCTCATCCTCTACACTTTTGAAATTGGCGGACATGATCTTTACTGTTTCATCATCAAGAGCTGTAACCTTCCATTGGCCGTTTACTTTGATCATAGGATAAACAATGTCTGTTTCACTGAATTTGTCTTCCAGGCTGGAGGCTTTTTCTATTAAAATAGCAGCAAGCTTGTCCTGGGTTTCCTGTTCTGTAAGACTTTCTCCGGAAAAGGCGCTGGAAACGATCTGACGAAGGAATTCGGTTACAGTTTCACGGTAGATGTCAGATCCGTCTACATAGCGGATCCGCGCAGTGACTTCTGCAGTGCCGTCTTGAAAACTGAAACGTGTCTTTGTGATCTTCCAGGTCATTTTGGCGTTGATGGATTTGAAGAAGCTTTCGTAGGTGGCGTTTCGCACATCTGCATTGTCAAGAGCGGAAAGATCGGCGCTCTGGAGCATACTTTCCATTGTGTCGAAATCAAGGCTCTGGATGCCGGTAAGATATTTATCCAATTCTTTGGCTGGCTGGCTGCGTTCGTAGAAATAGTAGCCAATGGCTGCGCCGGCGACAAGGATAAGAATAAGCAGAAGCGAATGCGTCCGGCTTCCTTTCTTTTTTCTTCGGAACAGGGTGTTCATCTGGCATATTTAGTGTTTTCTTCCATGTTTCCTCCTTGTTAAGTTTAGAGCCTGTTTGAAAAATCATTCCCGCAATCTACACGTTCCACTTTGCGGTATATTTCGCCCGAATTCGGTTGTCTTAGAGCGGCTACGGCGCCCTCATCCGGATAAAATCTCTCACAAATCGTGACGCACATCTTGCAGAAAGCCTTTTTCAAACATGCTCTGGCGATGTCTATGCTATTATAATTTCATAAATTGACCGTCTGTAAAAATTTCACATATAAATCTGTGTGACATCTTTTTTATTATAATATACTCTTGGGAGAGTGTCAAAGTATTTACAGAGTGTTACTGCTCACTCCGTTCACAGTAACCAGTAACTTTACGGATACCGGGTATTTATGTTAAGATAATAAAAAATGAAGAAAGGCGGAAAAACTATGGGTGCAAAGTATGAAGCTTATATAGAATCAGAGGCGGATGGACTTGATATTTCCGTTCTGGCAGTGGTTCCGGATGAGACACCGTACAAAGGAATCCTGCAGCTTGTTCATGGGATGAGCGAATACAAGGAGCGCTATCTTCCCTTTATGGAATACATGGCTAAAAAAGGCTATGTATGCGTGATCCACGATCACCGTGGCCATGGGAAAAGTGTGCGGGCGCTGGATGACCTGGGATATATGTATGGCGGCGGCGCGGATGCGATCCTCAAGGACATTGAGGTGGTGAACCGGGAAATGCACCAGCAGCTTCCGGATCTGCCATTGATCTTATTCGGGCATAGTATGGGTTCGCTGGCCGTGCGCGCTTTTGCAAGAGATCATGATGACTGCATGGACATGCTGATCGTTTGTGGTTCTCCAAGCAAAAATGGGGCAAGATCTCTTGGAGAAGCAATTGCCCATATGGAAAGTGCTGTGTTTGGACCAGCCCACAAGAGTAAAGTTATCGAAACCCTTTCCTTTGCCGGAAATGTGATGCGCTTCCGCAAGGACAAAAACTGTACTTCCTGGATCTGTGCCAATAAGGCAGCAGCTCAGGAATACTCCGATTCTGAACTTTGTGGCTTTACGTTTACAGATGATGGCTATCTGGCACTTTTTGAGCTGATGAAGCGTGCTTACGACGTAAAGCACTGGCACTGCACCAGACCGAAAATGCCCGTGCTTTTTGTCAGTGGTTCTGATGATCCCTGTATGATCAACGTGCGTCATTTTGCAAAAGCAGTGCAGGATATGCGGCGCGCCGGTTATGTAGACGTGAAAGGCAAGCTGTATCCGGGAATGCGCCACGAAATTCTGAATGAGACAGACCGGAAGCGGGTTTATCATGACATTGCCTTCTATATAAAGAAAAAGGGCTTTTGAGAAAAGACGTCCATTATGCATAAGATGCTCTATTTTGCACATACTCACAGAAATACAGTGTGAAATGGAGAACTATATGAGAAAAAAGGCTGGATTCTGCTGCTGGTTCTTCTGGGTGTGGCTTTTCTTATGAGCTGCGGCAAAGATATGGAGCCGGATGAAGCAAAAGGGGAACTGGTAAGAATTGAGAGAGAAGGATGCCAAGCTGGTATCCTTCTTTTTTGAACTAAAAAATAGATTAGTTTTATATAGATTGCAGAAATGATTTTTGAAACAGGCTCCCAAGTCTTTTTTAAACATGCTGTAGTGTTATGATAAACAATCTGCACTTGTGAAACAAACAAATGTCTTTGTATAAAATACACAAAAAAATATACCATAATAGCACTGAAAAATAGTACAAGCTTAAAAAATTGCACCGTCACCGTTCTAAAGTTTAAAATGTTACTTGAATAAAGCGAATTGAAATGCTATAATTTTTTTTACATATTAAAAAATGAACTCTGGTCAGAAATCAGTCTGATATGGGTGTAATGTTTTTGATGGCATCTCTCATAAAGGAAACGGAAATAAATGTTTTCGACCGGAAAAAATAAGGAGGAAAAATGGGAAAGTATTTTGCAAAAAGACTTGGAATGGCGATTCTGACTATCTTTCTGGTAGCCTGTCTTACCTTCCTGCTGATGAATGCTGTACCTGGAAGCCCATGGCTCAGTGAAAAAACACCTTCTGAGACCACACTGGCTGCGCTGAATGCCAAATATGGACTGGATAAGCCGGTCTATGTACAGTTGTTTATGTATCTGAAAAATATTCTTCACGGTGACTTCGGTGTATCTCTTAAGATGCAGAAGAACCGTGCAGTTCTTGACATTATCGTGGATATGTTCCCGGTATCTGCCAAGGTAGGTGCACTTGCACTTGCATGGGCGATTCTGGTGGGTGTACCTCTTGGCTGTCTTGCCGCATTTAAGAGAGGCAAGCTGACAGACAGCATTCTTCGTGTGATCTGTACACTTGGAATCTCCATGCCAAGCTTCGTTGTGGCATCTGTTCTTCTGGTAACCCTGACTGGAAACAATGCACTGAATCTGTTTCCGTCTATTTTTTGATCCGTCGCAGGGATGGCGCGCCTATGTACTGCCATGCTTTGCCCTGGGCTTTTACCCAATGTGCTATACAGCACGTCAGACACGTTCTGCCATGCTGGATTCCTTAAGCCAGGAGTACATTAAGACAGCCCGCGCCAAAGGTCTGAAGAACAAAAAGATTATTTTCAAGCATGCTCTTAGAAATGCACTGATTCCGGTTATTACATACTTAGGACCGCAGGTGGCCTTTACTCTTTGTGGTGGTTTTGTTGTAGAGAGCGTATTCTCAATTCCAGGACTTGGACGTTACTTCGTACAGTCCATCCAGAACCGTGATTATCCGGTTATTATGGGAACTACCATTTTCCTGGCAGCATTTATTATTCTGATGAACCTGGTTGTAGACCTCCTTTATAAGGTTGCTGACCCGAGAATCAGCCTTGCGAAAGGAGGAGAATGATCGTGGCAGAAGATAAGAAGATTAAGAAATGTCCGGTGAGTCTTCAGCCGGATATTGAGAACCTCCTTCAGGATTTAAGTCCGGATGATTTTGCATCTGCGTCCAGACAGGAGAAGGATGATTTTATTCAGGACCGCCAGAGTGTTTCCTACTGGAAAGATGCCTGGAGAAGATTAAAGAAAAATGTGGTGGCTATGGTTGCACTTGGTGTGATCATATTCCTGTTTTTATTTGCCTTTGTGGGCCCGCTTCTGATCCCATATGGTTATGACGAGTTTAACAAAGGTGCTGAGAACCTTTATCCCTATCACTACACACTGGAGGACACCCAGCGTGTGAACGACGAGATCGCTTCCAGAACCCAGTCCGATGTAGTGGATGTAGATGAAATGATCGCCCAGGCGAAAGCAGAAGCTGAGAAAAAGGGCGAGAAATTTACAAAGAAAGATGAAGCAGTTATCCGTGCAAAAGCAAAAGTCGCTGCAAAACCTTCAGAAGATTCTTCTGAGGAGCAGAGCGTAGATGAGGATTCCATCCGCAAGGAGCTTGGAATCAAGAAGCATATTTTCGGTTATTCCCAGGCAGAGCTTGAGCGCAAGGCAAATGGGGAAAAAGTATTCCCTCATGTATTTGGTACTGACATGTATGGCCGTGATATTCTGGTCCGTGTTATGTATGGTGCCCGTGTTTCCATGTCTGTCGGCGTATTCGCAGCTATCCTGGTACTTGTGATCGGCGCCCTTTATGGTGCTATTTCCGGTTACTGTGGCGGCAAGGTGGACGCAGTGATGCAGCGTATTGTTGAACTTATTTATGCAGTTCCGGAGATGCTGGTTGTCCTTTTGATCGCAACTGCACTGAAACCAATCCTTACTGACTATGTGAATTCATCAGGAACCAGTCCTATGAAATCCTTTGTCAATGTACTTGGACCGAACCTGATCTCCATGTTTATTGCATTTGGTCTGTTATACTGGGTTACCATGAGTCGTATTATCCGTGGCCAGGTACTTCAGCTGAAACAGCAGGAATATGTAACAGCAGCAAGAGCACTTGGTGCATCTGGCGGCAGAATCATCCGCCGTCATCTGCTTCCAAACTGTATCGGACAGATCGTTGTTACTACCTGCCTGCAGATACCGTCTGCAATTTTCCTGGAATCCTTCTTATCCTACCTTGGAGTTGGTGTTTCTGCACCTCTTCCAAGCCTTGGATCCATGGCAACAGACGCACTTAGCGGTATGTACACTTATACTTACAGACTGATCGTACCTTCCGTGATCCTGAGCATTATGATCCTTGCATTCAACCTGTTTGGCGATGGACTTCGCGATGCTCTTGATCCGAAGCTGAAGAAATAAGAGAGGAGGAGAACAATGTCTGAACAGAAAAATAAATTGCTGGAAGTAAAAGACCTGAAAGTCTCCTTCTTTACCCCGGCCGGCGAGGTAAAAGCCGTTGGCGGTATCTCCTATGACCTTGATTATGGCGAAGTTATGGGAGTTGTTGGAGAATCTGGTTCTGGAAAGAGCCAGGAGGCATATTCTATTATGGGGCTTCTTCAGTCCCCAGGTAAAGTTATCGGAGGCTCCATTACCTTCGAGGGAAAAGATGTCCTTTCTTTTTCCAAGGAAGAGATGACTGCGTTCCGCGGAAACAAAGTAGCTATGATTTTCCAGAATCCCATGACCTGTCTGAATCCGGTTTACACCATCGGAAATCAGCTTGTGGAAGCTCTTCGTGCCCATGATAAGAAAATCAGCAAAGAAGAAGCCCAGAAACGTGCCATGGAAATGATGGAACTGGTTGGAATCAATAATGTGGAGAAGCGTATGAAGCAGTATCCACACGAGTTTTCCGGCGGTATGCGACAGCGTGTCATGATCGCTATGGGACTGATCTGCCATCCGCAGCTTCTGATCGCAGATGAGCCGACCACAGCCCTTGATGTTACCATTCAGGCACAGATCCTTGACTTGATGAAGGATCTTCAGAAAAAGACCGGAATGGGAATCATTTTCATCACACACAACCTTGGTGTTGTGGCAGATATCTGTGACAAGGTATCCGTTATGTATGCAGGTAAAATTGTGGAGCAGGGACCTGTAGATGACATTTTCTACGAGCCTGCACATCCATATACAAAGGGTCTTCTTCGTTCCATGCCCCGTGTTGATGCCGAGAGCTATGAAAGACTGATCCCAATCGAGGGAACCCCGGTTGATATGCTGAATCCGCCGGAAGGATGTCCGTTTGCTCCACGTTGTGAGCATTGCATGAAGATCTGTCTGAAGAAAATGCCTCCTTACGTGGAAGTGGGCGAGAAACATCGTTCCGCCTGCTGGCTTCGGGTTCAGGAGCTTATGAACAAGGAGGAGAAATAAATGGCAGAAGAAAAGAAGCTTCTTGAAATTGAGAATTTACGAAAATATTTTCCGGTAAATGGCATAAAAGGTCCGGGGGTACAGGCTGTACAGGATGTTTCCCTTTATATCAAAAAAGGTGAAACACTCGGTCTTGTAGGAGAGTCCGGATGTGGAAAGACCACACTGGGAAGAACGATTCTTCGCCTTTATGAGCCAACCGGAGGAAAGATTATTTATGATGGCGAAACCATTTACGACAATCCTCTGGATAAAGACGGCAAACCTCTTGGAAAAGCCAAAGCTGCTAAAATGCTTCCCTACAGAAGAAAAATGCAGATCATTTTCCAGGATCCGTCCGCTTCCTTGGATCCTCGAATGACAGTTGGTGAGATCATTGGAGAGGCCATTGATATCCACAAGCTTGCAGCGAGTAAGAAAGACCGCGCTGACATGATCAAAGAGCTGCTGGCGCAGGTTGGATTAAATACAGAGCATGCAAACCGTTATCCACATGAGTTTTCCGGCGGTCAGCAGCAGCGTGTTGGTATTGCCCGCGCCCTTGCAGTAAAACCGGAGTTCATCGTCTGTGACGAGCCGATTTCCGCATTGGATGTTTCTATCCAGTCACAGGTGGTAAACATGCTGGAGGACATGCAGGAGCAGATGGGTCTGACTTATCTGTTCATTGCCCATGATCTTTCCGTTGTCCGTCATATTTCCAACAGAATCGGTGTTATGTATCTTGGCTCTCTTGTTGAGTTGGGCGAGAGCTATGAGCTGAACAGACATCCGATCCATCCATATACACAGACCCTGCTTTCCGCAGTTCCGGTTCCGGATCCAAAGCTGAGCCGGACAAGAAAGCGTATTATTCTGGAAGGAGACGTGCCAAGTCCTATGAATCCGCCAAGCGGATGCCGTTTCCACACCAGATGTCCATATGCCACTGAAAAGTGCAGCCAGGTAACTCCTGTGTTCAGAGAGCATGAGCCGGGCCACTGGGCAGCCTGCCATTTGCTGGACAAATAAAGGAAGTTTAGGTATTTCGTTCTTCTTCACGGAAGAGCTGATGAATACAAGCGTCGATTCTCATCTCTCATGCGGCGCAAAAAAGCATAAAGGAGGAAATGTAATGAGAAGAAAATTTATGTCTATGGCACTGACTGCAGCTATGGTATTAAGCATGGCAGCAACTCCTGTATTCGCCGAGGATACAGCATCTGACGAAGGATTCAACCTGAACCTTTGTATCGCATCTGAACCACAGACAATTGACCCTGCACTGAACTCTGCAGTTGATGGAGCTATCATGTGCAACCATATGTTCGAAGGTCTGGCTAAATGGGTAAATGATGGTGAAGGAAATGCTGTCACAGCTCCTGGACAGGCTGAGTCCTGGGAAAAGGCCGAGAACGAAGATGGTACAGTTACTTACACTGTTAAACTTCGTGACGGAATCAAATGGTCTGATGGACAGGCTGTAACAGCTGGTGACTTCGTTTATGCATGGCAGCGTCTAGCAAATCCTGAGACAGCAGCAGATTACTGCTACATGATCGACATGGTAAAAGGATATGACGCAGTTGCTGACGGAAGTGCGGATCCAAGCACTCTTGGAATTACAGCAGTTGATGATCAGACTCTTCAGATCGATCTTACCTATGACTGCCCGTATTTCGAAGAAATCATGGCATTCCCGGCAACCTTCCCGGTTCGTCAGGATATGGTAGAGAGCAGTGACAACTGGACATTTGATCCAAGCACATACATTGGCAATGGACCATACAAATGACAGAGTGGTCTCACAATGCTTACATCTCCATGGAGAAAACGAGAACTACTATGACTATGAGAATCTTGGACCGGATACTATCAAGTTTACACTTCTTGATGACAACAACGCAATGCTCAAAGGTTACAACAACGGAGAGCTTGATTTCATCGAGAACCTTCCTGTAGACGAGATCCCGACCTACCTTGCTTCTGGCGAGCTTGAGATTGGTGACTATCTTGGAACCTACTATGTATGCTTCAACACAGAGGACGAAGTTTTCTCTGACCCTAACATCCGTAAAGCGTTCTCACTTGTAATCGACCGTAACTACATCGTAGAGAACGTTTCTCAGGCTGGTGAGGTTCCGGCTGACGGATATGTACCGAACGGTGTAAATGATGCAGCTGGTGCTGGTAGTGATGACTTCCGTACAGTAGGCGGTTCTTACTACAGCATTTCCGATGAGGATTATGAGGCTAACTGCGAAGAGGCCCGTCAGCTTCTTGCAGACGCTGGTTATCCGAACGGCGAAGGCTTCCCGACTGTAGAGTATCTGTACAACACAGCTGATAACCACAAGAAGATCGGTGAGGCTCTTCAGAACATGTGGCAGACAGAGCTTGGTGTAACTGTTAACTTGAACAACCAGGATTGGAACGTATTCCTTCAGAACAGAAAAGATGGTAACTTCCAGATCGCCCGTAACGGCTGGATCGCAGACTACAACGATCCTTGCTCATTCCTGGATATGTGGTACACAGACGGCGGTAACAACGACGCTCAGTACTCTAACCCAGACTATGATGCAGCTATCGATGCAGCAAAAGCTACTTCTGATCCGGAAGAGCGTATGAAAGCATTCCACGAAGCTGAGGATATCCTCATTGGACAGGACAGCGTACTTGCTCCAATCTACTTCTATACACAGCCATATATGCTCAATCCAGACATTGACGGCATGTACTACACACCACTTGGATACTTCTTCTTCGGTTATACAAGTAAGAAATAATCAAGTCAAAAGAATATAAGTCTTTTGGTATTACTTAAATGTGATGCAGAAGAAAATGACAGGCATTCGGAATTTTTCCGGGTGCCTGTTTTTTTGAGCAGCAACGAAAGCAGGATAAAATTTGCGAAGCTGTTTTATTCTGTTGACCGATTATGCATGATAGCGGTATAATAAGCAGATAATGGTTATTGAACCAGACAGGAGGAACATATGATGAGAGCCAGCGGTATTTTATTGCCTATATCCAGTATCCCTTCCAACTATGGAATCGGATGTTTTTCTAAAGAAGCTTACGCTTTTGTAGATCAGCTTGCAGAAGCGGGTCAGAAATACTGGCAGATCCTGCCACTTGGACCTACCGGATACGGGGATTCCCCTTACCAGTCTTTTTCCACATTTGCAGGAAATCCTTATTTCATTGATTTGGAGGAATTGATCCAGAGAGACCTTCTCACAGCAGCAGAATGTGCAGAATGTGACTGGGGCGGCAGCAAAAGCTATGTGGACTATGAGAAGGTTTATCTTTCCAGATTTTCCCTTCTTCGGAAGGCTTACAGACGTTTTTACCAGATGGATGGGAAAGAAAAGGAGCTTCAGCTGATCCGTGAGGAGATGGAAGCCTTTGAGAAAGAGCAGGGCTTCTGGCTTGCAGATTATTGTCTTTATATGGCAATAAAGGACAGCCTGGAGGGAATTTCCTGGAATCAGTGGCCGGAGGACTTAAAGACACGTAAGCCGGAGGCGCTTGCTAAGGCAAGAGAGGAGCTGAAGGAGGATATCAGCTTCTATGCCTTTCAGCAGTTCTGGTTCTACCGCCAGTGGAGCCGGCTGAAGAAATATGCAAATGACAGAGGTATTAAGATCATCGGTGATCTTCCTATTTATGTGGCTTTTGATGGCGCAGATGCATGGGCGAACCCGGATCTGTTCCAGTTTGATGAGGAGGCTACACCGGCAGCAGTGGCAGGATGTCCTCCAGACGCTTTTTCCGCAACTGGTCAGCTGTGGGGAAATCCACTTTATAATTGGGAATATCATAAGAAAACAGGTTATAACTGGTGGATCCTTCGTATGACTCACTGTATGAAGCTGTACGACAAGGTCCGGATCGATCATTTCCGCGGTTTTGACGAGTACTGGTCAGTTCCCTATGGAGATGAGACCGCTGAGAATGGAAAATGGGAAAAAGGTCCTGGAATAGAACTGTTCAAGGTCCTGGAGGAGAAAATTAAGGATCTGGATGTGATCGCAGAGGATCTGGGATTCCTTACAGACAGCGTCAGGGAGCTTCTGGCAGAATCCGGATATCCGGGTATGAAGGTGCTTCAGTTTGCCTTTGATGAAAGCGGCGAGAGCGTATATCTTCCTTTCCGATATGACAAAAACTGCATTGTATACACTGGAACCCACGACAATGAGACTACGAAGGGCTGGCTTGGGAACCTTACCCAGTCAAACAGAGCCTACGTGAACCAGTACACAGCCTGTGAGGATAAGGACACAGATGAATGTGTATGGGGGCTTATCCGGGCGGCACAGTCCTCAGTAGCAGAAGTGTGCGTAGTACCTTTGCAGGATTATCTCTGTCTTGGAAATGAAGCGAGAATGAATACGCCTTCTACTTTGGGAGACAACTGGAAATGGCGTCTTACAAGAGGTCAGCTTACGGATGAGATCATTCACAGAATTAACGCCATGACCAGATTATACGGACGAATCCAGGAGAATAAGAAGTAAGATGAAGAGATTGCTTATATTTTTGAAGGGCTATGAGAAAGAAAGTTTTCTGGCTCCTTTGTTCAAAATGCTGGAGGCCACCTTTGAGCTGATCGTGCCTCTGGTTGTTGCCAGAATCATGGATATCGGCATTAAGAATCAGGACAATGTCTATATCTGGCACCAGTGTGTGATCATGGTACTGCTTGGAGTGATCGGCCTTGCATGTTCTCTGACTGCACAGTATTTTTCTGCAAAGGCAGCCATGGGATTCAGCACTGCCCTTCGCAAGGAGCTTTTTTCTCATATCAGCAGACTTTCTTACAGAGAACTGGATATGCTTGGAACTCCTACCCTTGTGACAAGGATCACCAATGATGTGAATCAGGCACAGACTGGTGTGAACATGGTGCTGCGTCTGTTCCTTCGTTCCCCTTTTATTGTTGTGGGTGCAGTGATCATGTCCTTTACCATTGATGTGAAGATTGGCCTGATCTTCCTGATTGCGGTTCCGGTGATCTCCATTGTAATTTACGGAATTATGCGCACAACAGTGCCAATTTACAAAAAGGCTCAGTCATTCCTGGACAGGATTTCCCTGATCACCAGAGAGAATCATGTGGGTGCCAGAGTAGTAAGGGCTTTTGGAAGACAGCAGGAAGAATATAAAGAATTTTCAGAAGTAAACGACGATTACACCAAGGTGCAGGTAAGAGCGGGAAAAATTTCCGCACTTCTGAATCCTGCCACTACGGTTATCATGAACTTTGCCATTATCGGAATCCTCTGGTATGGAAGCAAGGAAGTGTCTGTGGGTATTCTTACACAGGGGGAAGTGGTTGCCCTTGTAAACTATATGAACCAGATCCTGATCGCACTGATCGCTCTTGCAAACCTGATCGTGGCAGTGACAAAGGCTATGGCTTCCGGTGTGCGTCTGAATGAGGTGCTGGATACACAGCCGTCTCTCACGGATCAGGGCAATAGTGTTCAGAAAGAGAATGCAGGCGCTGCAAGAGTTGTTTTTGAAGATGTGAGCTTTACCTATGCAGGCAGCAAGGAGCCGGCGCTTTCCCATATTTCCTTTACGGCAAAACCAGGTGAGACCATCGGTATCATTGGTGGCACCGGATGTGGTAAATCCACTCTGGTCAATCTGATTCCACGCTTCTATGACGTAACTTCCGGTGATGTGGTAATTGATGGAAATAATGTAAAAGAATATCCATTTTCACAGCTTCGTAAAAAGGTGGGGATGGTACCACAACAGGCAGTTCTGTTTAAGGGAACCATCCGTGACAATATGAAATGGGGCAAAGAGGACGCTTCCGAAGAAGAAATCCAGCGGGCTCTTTCCATTGCGCAGGCAAGTGATTTTGTAAAAAGTAAGCCGGAGGGCTTAAATACCATGGTAAGTCAGGGCGGCGCCAATCTTTCCGGCGGACAACGTCAGCGTCTTACCATAGCAAGAGCACTGGTGGGAGATCCGGAGATCCTGATCATGGATGACAGTGCTTCTGCCCTTGACTTTGCCACAGATGCGGCTCTTCGTCATGCCATTCATGAGCAGACAAAGGGAATGACTGTGTTTATCGTTTCCCAGAGAGCAACCTCCATCAAGCAGGCAGATAAGATCCTGGTTCTGGATGATGGTGAGCTGGCTGGTGTGGGAACACACAAAGAGCTTATGGAATCCTGTGAGGTCTACAGAGAAATCTGCCTGTCACAGCTTTCCGAACAGGAGGTGAACCGCTGATGGGAAAGAATAAAGAGACTATGAAGAGGGTACTGAAATTTATCAGCCCTTACAAAGCAAAAATTATCATTATGCTTCTGACAGCGCTTGTCACCGTTGGATTTACCCTGTATACACCCATTCTGATTGGTAACGGTGTAGATAATATCGTAGGTCCGGGAAAGGTAAATGCAGCCGGACTTTTGAAGGTACTTGGAACTCTGGCTGTGATCGTTGTGGGAAATGCAGTTTCCCAGTGGGTGATGAACCTTCTTACCAATCAGGTTACCTACAGCGTGGTGCAGGATGTGCGAAGCCAGGCATTTGCCCATCTTCAGGAAGTGCCGGTATCTTATATAGATGCCAATCAGCCAGGAGATATTTTAAGCCGTATTGTTTCTGATGTCAGTCAGTTTTCAGATGGTCTCCTTATGGGCTTTACCCAGCTGTTTACCGGTGTGCTGACTATCTTTGGAACCATTGGATTTATGCTTTCCATCAGTGTGAAGATTACAGTGATCGTTATTTTGCTTACTCCGATTTCCCTGTTCGTGGCAAGCTTTATCGCAGGCAGAACCTTTCGCATGTTCCAGGAGCAGTCCGAGAAGAGAGCGGAGATGACTTCTATTGTGGAAGAGCTTGTTGGAAATCAGAAGATCGTGCAGGCTTTTTCCTATGAGGAGAGAGCTAATGAAAGGTTTGGAAAAGTAAATGAAGAGCTTCGCGTCTGCGGAATCAAAGCAATTTTCTTTTCCTCTATTACAAACCCATCCACACGCTTTGTAAATGGTCTTGTTTACACAGCAGTTGGAATTTTTGGTGCATTTACAGTAATTAAGGGCGGTATGACTGTGGGACAGCTGACTAGCTTCCTGAACTATGCAAATCAGTATACAAAGCCGTTTAATGAGATTTCCGGCGTTATCACAGAGCTGGAGAATGCGCTGGCATGTGCAAAACGTCTCTTTGACTTTATTGATACACCGGCACAGGAGCCAGATGCGCCAGATGCTTGGGAGCTGGAGAAAGCAGACGGCCGTGTAAGCGTGGAGAGTGTTTCCTTTTCTTACAGAAAAGAAGTTCCGCTTCTTACTGATATTTCCATTGACGTAAAACCTGGACAGAGGATCGCCATCGTCGGACCTACCGGATGCGGTAAGACCACTATGATCAACCTTCTTATGAGATTCTATGATGTAGATAAGGGACAGATTAAGGTAAGCGGTTATCCGGTAAGAGAGCTGACAAGAGACAGCCTGAGACGAAACTTTGGTATGGTGCTTCAGGAGACCTGGCTGAAGGCAGGAACCATCCGCGAGAACATTGCCTATGGAAAGCCGGATGCGACTTTGGAAGAGGTTATGGAGGCAGCTAAGCATGCACATGCCCACAGTTTTATCAAGCGTATGCCAAATGGCTATGACACCGTGATTTCAGAGGGCGGTGGAAATATTTCCCAGGGACAGAAGCAGCTTCTTTGCATTGCAAGGGTTATGCTGATGCATCCGGCTATGCTGATCCTGGATGAGGCCACTTCTTCCATTGATACCCGTACTGAGGTGAAGGTGCAGAAGGCTTTTGCAGAGTTGATGGAAGGAAGAACCAGCTTTATTGTAGCACATCGTCTTTCCACTATTCAGGAGGCAGATCTGATTCTGGTCATGAAGGACGGAAATATTATCGAGCAGGGCAGACATGAGGAATTGCTGGCGAAGAAGGGCTTCTATGCGAATCTGTATGAGAGTCAGTTTGCTATTTCATAAGGGGGATGAATATGGAAAATAAGAATCTGGAAGAGACTGATGTAAATGAGAAGCAGAAAGCCAGAAATGGGAAGTCTGCTATGCCTATGAGAACCTGCCTGGTTATGATTCTGGCAGGGGCTTATGTGGCTTATCTGGGTGTTTCACTTTGCCAGAATGTAATAAATGGTGCTGAGGGCAGCAGTCCTGGCTTTATGGTTGCGGGAGTGATTTTTATTGTGCTTGGCGTGGCTTTCGTGATCAATGGAATCCGCGGCAGCATAAAGGCTGGCAAGATTCAGAAGGAGTCGAATGCAGAAAGTGAAGCACAGGCTTCTGAGACAGAAACTTCAAGGACAGTTGAATCTAAAATGGAAAGTACTTCATCCTTGAATAAGAAAATGTCTATTGCTGACCGCGCTAATCTGGTTAGCCAGTTAGGGGATGCGACAGAGGATGAAGAATAGAGAGTATTGTTTTTTGAAAAGAAATTGATATATTAGATAGTGTTAATATATGTATGAAAAATGAGTGGTGTAGTTATTTCGAGAACGATGTACTAGTTTGCAGACCGGGCGGTTACTTTTGCGTTTTATGATTATAACAGCACGAAATTACGAATACAATACTAAATATAAAAAAATAAACAGACTTCCGAATGAGTGATAATCAATCAGAAGTCTGTTTTTTTGTTGAAATACACGCTCTAGCGCCGTTTCCTGCGCCTGCGTTTCCCGCTTGGGTTATGTAGAGTGGACCAGCAGAATGCCTGCACCAACAGGATTCCCGCTGTGACTCCGATGCTGTCGATTCCCACATCACGTACAGAAGGTCCGCGGTCTGCCACAAAGGACTGGTGGTATTCATCAAAGCCTGCGAAGCCTACGCATATGGCGCCTGCCAGCAGGATCAGCCAGATACCTCTTACTCCGTAAACATAAAGTGGGAAAGAAATGGCAATGGCAAGCAGACAGTACTCTGTCATGTGAGCTGCTTTTCGCACATAAAATTCGATGGAGCTGGCAGAATAGGCGAGCTCGTCATAAGTTTTGTTTTCGTTGAGAACTTCATTCTTGGTTTCCACAATCTGGTAGCTGACTTCATAGCTTAGGGCTCCGGACACCTCCCCTGTCTGGGCTGAAAATGAATAAATCAGATACATCATCAGAATTGCAGGAAGAAAAGAAAGAGGTTTCAGTAAATGGATTAAAATTTTCTTCATGGGGTTTACTATAACACGGGAAATTTGGATTGTAAAGGGAAAGGTATTTTAGCAGTGCGGCAAAACCTTGTTATTTACCACGAATTATGCTAAAATTGGTGAAGCATTGAGTATAGAACGTGATGAAAAAGGAGAAAATGAACAGGTATGAGTTTAGCAGATAATATATTTATAGATATGTGTAAAGATGTAATTGAGAACGGAACCAGTACAGAGGGAGAAAAAAGTGCGCCCGGTGTGGGAAAGATGGTACCTCTGCTTATACCATAAAACGTTTCGGAGTTGTGAACCGTTACGATCTGCGCAAGGAATTCCCTGCACTTACTCTTCGTAAAACTGCGCTGAAGAGCGCCATGGATGAGATCCTCTGGATATGGGCAGAAGAAATCCAATAATATTCATGATCTTCACAAGTCACATTTGGGATAGCTGGGCTGACGAGAATGGCTCTATTGGAAAAGCGTATGGTTATCAGCTGGGTGTGAAGCATCAGTACAAAGAAGGCATGATGGATCAGGTAGACCGTGTTCTTTATGATCTGAAGAATAATCCATACAGCCGTCGTATTATGACCAATATTTATGTGCATGAAGATCTTCATGAGATGAATCTTTACCCATGTGCTTACTCTATGACCTTCAATGTAACAAAGGAGCCTGGAAAGGACAAGCTGACTTTAAATGCCATTTTGAACCAGCGCTCCCAGGATATCCTGGCTGCAAATAACTGGAATGTATGCCAGTACTCCCTTCTTCTTATGATGATCGCACAATGCTGTGACATGGAAGCCGGCGAGCTGGTACATGTGATCGCGGATTGTCATATTTATGACAGACATGTTCCGGTTGTCAAGAAGCTGATTTCCAGAACACCTTATCCGGCACCGACTGTGAAACTGAATCCGGATGTGAAGAATTTCTATGATTTTACCACGGATGATCTGATCGTGGAGAATTATCAGACCTGGCCTCAGATTAAAAATATTCCGATTGCCATTTAAACATGGAGTAAATGAGAAAGGGTTCCAATGCCGCATGCGTTTCAGATATGGTGAGGCTGCTGTAGCGGGCTACGGCAACCGAATTTGGGCAAAATCTCCCGCAAAGTGGGGCGTGCAGATTGCGGGAATGATTTTTAGACACGCTCTAGGAGTTCGTATAAAGGAGATTATAAGAAATGAAAATAATAGTAGCTGCTGACAAAAACTGGGGAATTGGAAAAGACAATAAGCTTCTTGTAAGCATTCCGGCGGATATGAAAATGTTTCGTCAGGAGACCACTGGCAAGGTTTGTGTTATGGGAAGAAAGACCCTGGAGAGTTTCCCAGGAGGGCTTCCTCTTAAAAACCGCATAAACATCGTTCTTACCAGAAATGAGAATTACAAGGTGAAAGATGCCATAATCGTTCATTCTATTGAAGAGCTTATGGAAGAATTGAAAAAGTATCCGGCAGAAGATGTATACTGCATCGGCGGCGACACTATCTATAAGCAGCTTCTTCCTTATTGCGATGCTGCTCAAGTGACCAAGATCGATTTCGCCTATATTGCAGACAGTTATTTTCCGAATCTGGATGAAGATCCACAGTGGCATGTGGCAGCAGAGAGCGAAGAGCAGACATATTTTGATCTGGAATATAAGTTTGTGAGATATGAGAGAAATAAATAAGCGGGAAAATATAATGTGTTTTTAAAAAAATCAGTTCTGCCATCACGACAGAACTGATTTTTGTTATATGCTGTGTAGAGTGTGTTTGAAAAAATACGAAAAATGGGAAGCTTAAGAAATTACTCAATAACCTTCAGCCATCCCTCTGGAGCCTGGATGCGTCCCATCTGGATTCCGGTAAGGGTTTCATACAGCTTCTTGGTGATCGGTCCCATCTCGTTCATGCCGCTTGGGAAGCAGATCTCTTTGCCGTGGTCCACGATCTTTCCAACAGGAGAGATAACAGCAGCAGTACCGCAAAGACCGCACTCTGCGAAATCCTTCACTTCGTCGAAGTATACTTCTCTTTCCTCAGCCTCAAGTCCAAGGTACTCTTTCGCAACGTAGATCAGAGAACGACGTGTGATGGATGGAAGGATACTGTCAGACTTCGGAGTAACAACCTTGCCGTCTTTTGTTACGAATAAGAAGTTTGCTCCGCCTGTCTCCTCAACCTTGGTACGAGTCTTGGAATCAAGATACATGTTCTCATCGAATCCGTTCTTATGAGCGTCAACGATCGCATGAAGGCTCATTGCGTAGTTAAGACCAGCTTTGATATGACCGGTACCATTTGGTGCAGCACGGTCAAAGTCACTGACACGGATTGTGATCGGCTTAGCGCCGCCTTTGAAGTATGGTCCGACAGGTGTGGTGAATACACGGAACTGATACTCGCTGGCAGGCTTTACACCGATAACAGCGTCGCTTCCGAACATGTACGGACGTACATATAAAGTAGCACCAGAACCATATGGCGGAACATATGCTGCATTTGCTTTAATTGTCTGAACAACTGCGTCAACAAAACGGTCTTTCGGGAATACAGGCATTTCCAGTCTTGCGGCGGAATGCTCCATACGCTCACCGTTCAGATCAGGACGGAAAGTAACGATATGTCCGTCTTCTGTAGTATATGCTTTCATACCCTCAAAACAGTCTGTGCATACTGAAGGACACCTGCACACTCACTGATGGTAACCATATCATCTGTGGTAAGGCCTCCTTCATCCCACTTGCCGTCTTTATAATTGGATACATAACGGTAGTCTGTTTTTACATAACCAAAGCCCAGGTTGCCCCAGTCAATGTTCTTTTTTTCCATAACAATTTCCTCCTAGCGTGGTTTTTGGGGGAGATTCTTATTGTGAATCCCCAATGTTTTTACTATTGTAAAACTTTTTACGTGTGAAATTCAATGGGAAAAGCAGATTTTTTAAGTGATTTTCCTGTGAAAAAGGTTACAAAAAGTATAATGTGTTTATATTTTGTGGTGTCTTGTTTTTTGAGAGGGATTTTTGTATAATGATAAAACAAGCGTTGTGAAATAAAATATCCGGAGGAAAAGATGGGATATAACGAATTTGATGAACTTGGAGATAAGATCCAGAGCATCATTGACAGTGCAGTAAATGAAAAAAATTACCAGAAACTGAGCCAGAGTATTAATCAGGCGCTGAATAAGGCTATTGATAATGGGAGTGATGCCCTTCGGGATGCGCTTAATAATACTGTGGGCAGTGGGAAATATACCAATTACCGCAGCGGCAGTTCTTATGATTACAGAGAGAATCGGTCCTGGGATTTTCAGAAGGATGGAAAGAAAAACCGGAGTACCGGGGAGAATCATGGAACTGGTTATCAAGGTTATGCCGATACGAAAGGGAATGATTCGCGTAATGGAAATTTCCAGAGAAATGGTACAGGCAGGCAGGATACCAATCACCAGAATTCGGATCTGGCATTGTATTTACCGACGAATGGAATCAAGGTCGGGGGAATTCTGAAGACAGTGTTTGGTGGGATTTTTACTGGAGTATTTGGAATTGCTACAATGGTAGTTGGTGGAATTGGAGCTGGCTTTAGCAGCAGTGTAATGCTTGGAATTTCGGCAGTGCTGGCGGCATTTACGGTCGGCGGAGGTATTCTTCTCGGCCAGGGCTGTAGCAGTCTTACCAGTTTAAGCCGCCGAAACAAGTATATCAAGGCTCTTGGCACTCACACCTACTGCAATTTCCAGCAGCTGGCACAGGCAGTCGGCAAGCCGGTGAAATTTGTAAAAAAAGATATCAAACGTATGATAAGCAAAGGCTGGTTCCTTCAGGGACATGTTGATAAACAGGAAACTTGTCTGATCACAAGTAATGAGACTTACGACCAATATGTAAGCACTCAGAAGCGGCTGGAAGAAAGAGATCATCAGCAGGATGAAGAGCGTGCACGCCAGGAGGCAGCGCTTCGTCAGCAGGCAGAGGAAAAAGAAAGGCAGAAATTTAACCAGCATGAACAGGCAGATGCCCGGGCGTGTGTGGAAGCAGAACGGGATGCTGCGGAAAGAATCAGACTTTCCCCGGAAGTCCGGCAGGTTCTGGATAAGGGAAATGACTTTCTTGATAAAATCCACCGCAGCAATGATGCCATTCCAGGAGAAGAGATTTCCAGAAAAATCTCCCGTATGGAGCTGATCATAGCGAAGATTTTTGAACGCGCCAAGGCTCATCCGGAGATTATTCCGGATTTGAACCGCCTTATGGATTATTATCTTCCTATGACTGTGAAGCTTTTGAATGCATATGAAGAAATGGACAGCCAGCCGGTTCAGGGAGAGAATATTACTTCTTCCAAGAAAGAAATCGAAGAGACTATTGATACGCTGAATGTGGCTTTTGAGAAGCTTCTGGATTCCATATTTGAAGACACGGCTATGGATGTATCCAGTGATATTTCTGTTCTGAACACAGTTTTGGCACAGGAAGGGCTGACTGAGGACGAGCTTACCCGTATGAGAAAAGAGGCTGAAAAAAACCAAGCTCTAGCAGTGTGACGGAATGTTAAGTATATGAAAAGATAAGATTTGCAGCGGGGTTAGAGCGTGTTATAAAATAACGAAAATGCCAAACTGAAGGCTGCTGATAAATATAGGCAGACCTATACACAAGGAGGATGCTATGGGAAACGAATTTACAGGTTTTGAAGATAACGCACCTACACTTACATTAGAACCGGATTTGGGAGAGCCAAAGGCAGAGATTAGCAGCAGAGCCGGAAGCCGAAGCTGTGAAAAACGGAAATGGAACAGACCGTTCTCTCCCCGGAAGAGCAGCAGATGGTAGACAGCTTTGCTAAGAAGATCGACATTGAGAATACCAGCCAGATCCTCCAGTACGGCGCCGGAACCCAGAAGAAAATGGCTGATTTTTCCGATGCTGCCCTTGAAAATGTGCGTACACAGGATTTGGGAGAAGTAGGAAATCTGATTACACAGGTGGTAGGTGAGCTTCGCGATTTTGATGCTGCTGAGGAGGAGAAAGGTTTCCTTGGCTTTTTCAAGAAACAGGGCAGCAAGATCGAAAATATGAAGAACCGCTATGCCAAGGCTGAGGTAAATGTGCAGAAGATCACTACCTCCCTTCAGGATCACCAGATGCGTCTCATGAAGGATTCCGCAGTCCTGGAAAAAATGTATGCCCAGAACCTGAACTATTATAAAGAACTGACCATGTACATCCTTGCAGGAAAACAGAAGCTGCAGGAAGTACGGGAGGGAAAATTAAAAGATCTGGAGGCAAAAGCAGCAGTCAGCGGACTTCCGGAGGATGCGCAGGAAGCCAAGGATCTGGACAGCAAGTGCAATCGTTTCGAGAAGAAGCTGCATGATCTGGAACTGACCAGAACCATTTCCCTGCAGACAGCACCGCAGATTCGTCTGGTGCAGAACAATGACACCCTTATGGTAGAAAAAATCCAGACAACCATTGTAAATACCATTCCACTTTGGAAGAGCCAGATGGTGCTGGCACTTGGAATCGCCCATTCCACAGAAGCAGCCCAGGCCCAGCGCCAGGTAACAGACCTGACAAATGAACTTTTGAAGAAAAATGCGGAGGCACTTCACCTTGCATCCACAGAGACTGCCAGGGAATCTGAGCGCGGAATCGTGGATATTGAGACTCTGAAGCAGACCAATCAGGAGCTGATCGCTACTTTGGATGATGTCATGAATATTCAGAAAGAGGGCCGCGCCAAGAGAGCCCAGGCAGAACTGGAAATGCGCAAGATGGAAGAAGACTTGAAGAATAAATTGTTGGAAATCCAGCATTAAATTGTAAAGAAAACAGGGTTACTGTTTACTGGTAACGTTCCGCGAGGTGTTTTTGTGAACAAAGTTCACGGAAAACCCGAGAATTGCGGCGCGAAATTCACGCAGAAATGCTGTGAAATAACTGTACAGCAGGGGTGTCAGAGACATCCCTTTTGTGCCTTTTAGCATAGAAACATTTGAGAAGCGCCTGCGGTGTAAAAGTGAACCGCGAAGAATGTTACTGTTCACTCCAGTTCACAGCAACACGCTTCGCGATGCATAGAAATCATGCTTTCGCATGATTTCGCGCCGCAAGTCTCGGGTTTTTTTGTGACCTTTGGTCACAAAAAACACCTCGCGGAATGCTATCAGTGAACAGTAATCAAAGAATATCATGTTCATAATATATGGAGGAATTTCGTATGTACAGAGACCATACCAAAGTAATTCAGATAGGAAATAAGAAGATTGGAGGCGGAAATCCCATCCTGATCCAGTCTATGACCAATACAAAAACAGAGGATGTGCAGGCAACCGTAGAGCAGATCCTTGCCCTGGAGGCTGCTGGCTGCGACATTATCCGCTGTGCAGTGCCGACCATGGAAGCGGCAAAGGCTCTGAAAGAGATCAAAAAACAAATTCACATTCCGCTGGTAGCAGATATTCATTTTGATTATCGTCTTGCGATTGCGGCCATGGAGAACGGTGCCGACAAGATCCGTATCAATCCCGGAAATATTGGAAGCACAGAGCGTATCAAGGCAGTTGTAGATGTGGCGAAGGAGCGGAATATTCCCATCCGTGTTGGGGTAAACAGCGGTTCTCTTGAGAAAGAACTGGTGGAGAAATATCACGGTGTTACCGCAGAAGGTCTGGTAGAAAGCGCCCTTGACAAGGTGCACATTATTGAAGAGCTTGGCTACGACAATCTGGTGATCAGCATCAAATCTTCTGATGTTATGATGTGCGCCAGGGCTCACGAACTGATTGCGGAACAGACCAGTTATCCTCTCCATGTGGGAATTACAGAGGCAGGAACCCTTTATTCTGGAAATATCAAATCTGCCATAGGGCTTGGTATTATTTTATACCAGGGAATCGGTGACACGATCCGCGTCTCCCTGACTGGTGCCCCTCTGGAAGAGATAAAATCTGCCAGACGTATCCTAAAAACCCTTGGACTTCGCAAAGGCGGCGTGGAAGTAGTATCCTGTCCAACCTGCGGGCGCACCCAGATCGATCTGATCGGTCTTGCAAATAAAGTAGAAACTATGGTGCAGGATATCCCTCTTGACATTAAAGTAGCTGTTATGGGCTGTGTGGTAAACGGCCCGGGAGAGGCGAAAGAAGCCGATATCGGAATTGCAGGCGGCGTAGGTGTAGGTCTTCTGATCAAAGGCGGTGAGATTGTGAAGAAAGTGCCGGAAGACCAGCTGCTGGATACCTTGAGAGAAGAATTGATGAACTGGGATAGCAATAAGACACAGAAATGACAGAAGGTGTATATTCTATAAATGGAAAAAGAATTTTTTGACGTATTTCCAAACTTAAAATTAAAACAGGAATTAAGTGAACTTCTGGAAGAGGTGATCGTCACCAAGGTTGCCTGCAACTCTGCTAAAACCTGTGTCCGGATTTACCTGAAAAGCGACCGCTGGATCCACAAAAAGCATATTTTCAGCCTGGAAGAGCAGATTCAGAGACAGTGCTTTCCAGGTCTTGAAGTGAGTGTGAAAGTAATTGAGAAGTTCCATCTGTCCAGACAATACACGCCAAAGAATTTCCTGGATACCTACCGCTCCAGCATGGAACTGGAGCTTCGCAATTACAACATGCTGGAATACAATCTGTTCAAGCAGGCACAGATCACATTTCCAGAAGATGACTGCCTGAATATGGTACTTCCGGATTCTGTGATTTCCAGACAGAAAAGTGAGATACTTATTGAATATCTTCACAAAGTATTCTGCGAGCGTTGTGGAATGGACCTGAAAGTTTCTCTGGATTATGTGCAGACGGAGGAGAGCAGGTACCGCAAAAATGCAGCTATCCAGATCCGTCAGGAAGTAGCTAATGTGCTGAAGCATGCCAGACTTTCCACAGAAGAAGAGAGCGCAGCACCAGCTCCTGCAGCTGAGGAAAAAACAGGAAAAGAGGCCGCAGCCGGCAAGACATCCGCTGCCAGGTCGGAGAAGAAAGCAGAGGCAGCCAGTGAAAAGAAGCCTTTCGAGAAAAAGCCATTCGAAAAGAAAGGCAAATGGGGCGATTTCCGTGGTGGCTTCCGCAAGGATCCAAATCCGGACGTTATTTATGGAAGAGATTTCGAGGACGAGCCTATTCCATTGGAAAATATTGTGCAGGAAATGGGAGAGGTTATCATCCGCTGTCAGGTTATGGATGTGGAAGCGAGAGAGATTCGAAATGAGAAGACCATACTGATTTTCCCAGTTACGGACTTCACAGATTCCATCACAGTAAAAATGTTCCTGCGCAATGAGCAGGTGCCGGAGATCAAAGAGCATGTGAAAAAAGGTGCCTTCCTGAAAATCAAAAGGCGTTACTTCTATTGACCGTTTCGATGGTGAGCTTACCATAGGCTCCATCTCCGGAATTAAGAAAATCTCCGATTTCCGCAGCTCCAGAGTGGACACCAGCCCTCAGAAGCGTGTGGAACTTCACTGTCATACGAAAATGAGCGATATGGATGGTGTAACCGAGGCAAAAGCGCTGGTAAAACGTGCCTACGAGTGGGGGCATCCTGCCATTGCCATCACAGATCATGGTGTGGTGCAGGCTTTCCCGGAGGCAAACCATTGCTTTGATGCGTGGGGAGGCTGCGTGCCAAAGGATTCTGATTTTAAGGTGCTTTACGGTATGGAGGCCTATCTGGTAGACGACTTAAAGGGTATGGTCACCAACCCGAAAAACAGTCCCTGGACGGCAGATTCGTGGTTTTCGACATTGAGACCACAGGATTTTCCCCCCCTTACCTGTAAGATCATTGAAATTGGTGCTGTATTGGTGGAAAATGGAAAGATCACAGATCGTTTTTCCACATTTGTCAATCCTCAGGTTCCAATTCCATTTCGAATTGAGCAGCTGACTAGTATTAATGACAGCATGGTTATGGATGCCCGTCCAATTGAAGAAATTTTACCAGAATTTCTGAAATTTTGTGAAGGAGCTACAATGGTAGCCCACAACGCAGATTTCGATATGAGTTTTATTATAGAGAATTGTAACCGCATGGGAATCCCAAATGATTTCACCTATGTGGATACGGTAGGTATGGCACGATTCCTGCTGCCTGCGCTGAACCGTTTTAAGCTGGATACCGTTGCCAAGGCAGTTGGCGTTTCCCTGGATCATCACCATCGTGCGGTTGATGATGCAGAGTGTACGGCCCGTATTTTCGAGAAATTCGTGGGAATGTGCAGGGAAAGAGATATTACGGATGTAGACAAGCTGAATGAGCAGGGAAAAGTTTCCCCGGACACCATTAAGAAACTGCCTACTTACCATGCCGTTATTTTCATGCGGAATGAGACCGGCCGTATCAATCTGTACAAGCTGGTAAGCCAGTCCCATATCAAGTACTTTAACCACAGACCCCGTGTGCCAAAGAGCGTGTTTGAGGCACATCGGGAGGGACTTCTTATTGGAAGTGCCTGCGAGGCTGGTGAGCTTTACCAGGCTCTTTGCGCAATGCACCGGAGCAGGAAATCGCAAGGCTGGTAAGCTTTTATGATTATCTGGAAATCCAGCCCCTTGGGAACAATATGTTCATGGTGGAGGATGAAAAGAATGATACGATTCATTCGAAAGAGGATCTGATTGAGATCAACAAAAAAAGTTGTAAAGCTTGGTGAACAGTTTAACAAGCCGGTTGTTGCTACCTGTGACGTTCACTTTATGGATCCCCAGGATGAAATCTACCGCCGTATTATCATGGCTGGAAGCGGCTTCAAGGATGCCGACAATCAGGCACCTCTTTATCTTCGCACTACTGAGGAAATGCTGGAGGAGTTTTCCTATCTGGGAAGCGAGAAGGCAGAGGAAGTGGTAATTACAAATACAGTGAAAATTGCGGATATGATAGAGAAAATGTCACCGATCCATCCGGATAAATATCCGCCGGTTATTGAGAATTCTGACCAGGACTTAAAGGATATGTGTTTCCAGAAAGCCCATGAAATGTACGGTGAAGTGCTTCCCAAGATCGTAGAAGACCGTCTGGACAAAGAGCTGAATTCCATTATTTCCAATGGATATGCGGTGATGTATATTATTGCCCAGAAGCTGGTGTGGAAGTCCAATGCAGATGGTTATCTGGTGGGCTCCCGAGGGTCTGTAGGTTCTTCCCTGGCGGCTACCATGTCTGGTATTACAGAGGTAAATCCTCTGCCTCCCCATTATCTGTGCCCCAATCCGGAGTGTAAGTACAGTGACTTTGATTCTCCGGAGATCAAGGCTTTTTCCGGTATGGCGGGATGCGATATGCCAGACAGGATCTGTCCAAAGTGCGGCACCAGGATGACCAAACAGGGCTTTGACATTCCCTTTGAGACCTTCCTTGGATTCAAAGGAGATAAGGAGCCTGATATTGACCTGAACTTCTCAGGAGAGTATCAGTCCAATGCCCATCATTATACAGAGGTTATATTCGGAAAAGGTCAGACCTTCAAGGCGGGAACCATCGGTACCCTTGCGGATAAGACCGCATTCGGATATGTAAAGAACTATTTTGAAGAGCGGGGACAGCACAAGCGTTCCTGCGAGATCAACCGTATTGTACAGGGGTGTACCGGTATCCGGCGAAGCACCGGCCAGCATCCTGGCGGAATTATTGTACTCCCAATGGGAGAGGAAATAGAGAAATTTACCCCGGTCCAGTACCCGGCGAACGATTCCAGCAGTGGATTTATCACCACCCATTTTGACTACCACTCCATTGATGGAAACCTGCTGAAGCTGGATATTCTGGGACACGATGATCCCACCATGATCCGTACCCTTGAGGATATGACAGACCTGAATGCAAGAGAGGTTCCTCTTGATGACAAGGCGGTTATGTCACTTTTTGCCAGTACAGAAGCTCTTGGAATTGATCCGAAGGATATCGGCGGCTGCAAGCTTGGCTGTCTGGGAATTCCAGAATTTGGTACTGATTTCGCCATGCAGATGCTTGTGGATACCAAGCCGAAATATTTTTCTGATCTGGTCCGTATTGCCGGACTTTCCCACGGTACGGATGTATGGCTGGGAAATGCGCAGACACTGATCGAAGAGGGAAAAGCTACTATTTCCACGGCAATCTGTACCCGAGATGATATTATGATCTACCTGATCGGTCAGGGTGTGGAAAGTGGTCTTGCCTTTACTATTATGGAGAGCGTCCGTAAAGGAAAAGGTCTCCGGGATGAGTGGATCACCACTATGAAAGAACACGGCGTTCCGGACTGGTACATCTGGTCCTGCAAAAAAATCAAATACATGTTCCCGAAAGCCCATGCGGCAGCTTACGTTATGATGGCATACAGAATCGCCTGGTTCAAGGTATTCCAGCCGCTGGCTTATTACGGTGCATATTTCAGTATCCGTGCCACAGCTTTTTCCTATGAACTGATGTGTATGGGAAAAGAAAAGCTGGAGTTTTATATGGCAGAGATACGCAAGAAAGGGGACGCTGCATCCAAAAAAGAGCAGGATACCCTGAAAGATATGCGTATTGTCCAGGAAATGTATGCAAGAGGTTATGATTTTATGCCCATTGATATTTACCGGGCGAAGGCACATCGTTTCCAGATCATAGAAGGAAAACTGATGCCGTCCATTGATTCTATAGAAGGTCTTGGAGATAAGGCGGCAGATGCTGTAGTGGATGCTGCTGTACAGGGAAGATTTCTTTCCAAGGATGATTTCCGTGACAGGACCAAGGTCAGCAAGACCGTAATTGATCTGATGGATAAACTTGGATTATTTGGAGATATTCCACAGTCCAATCAGATTTCATTGTTTGATTTCTAACGCTGGTTAAATAAGAGTAATATGAATTTAGGAGGTTCCATGAAAACAGAAGAACTGCGCTACCTACAACGTCTGGCGGAGCTCTACCCCACTATCGGGAAGGCTTCTACAGAGATCATCAACCTTCAGTCCATTCTCAATCTTCCAAAAGGCACCGAGCATTTTCTTTCCGATATCCATGGAGAGTACGAGGCTTTTTCCCATGTGCTTCGAAACGGCTCGGGAGCTGTGCGAAAGAAGATAGATGATGTATTTGGACATACCTTAAGCAACAGTGACAAGCGTTCCCTGGCAACTCTTGTGTATTACCCGAAGGAAAAAATTGCCTATGTGAAGAAAAAAGAGTCTGATATGCAGAACTGGTACAAGATCACTCTGTATCGTCTCATTGAGGTGTGCAAGACAACGGCCTCCAAATATACCAGATCCAAGGTTCGTAAGGCATTGCCTTCGGATTATGCATATGTGATCGAAGAACTGATCACGGAGAAAGCAGAAGTTCTGGATAAAGAGGCTTATTACGATTCCATTGTGGATACCATTATAGATATCGGCAGGGCAGAGAACTTCATTATCGCTCTTGCTGAACTGATCCAGAGACTGGTTGTAGACCACCTTCATGTGCTTGGAGATATATATGACAGAGGTCCCGGTCCTCATTTTATTATGGACAGACTGATGGATTATCATTCTCTGGATATTCAGTGGGGAAACCATGATGTGGTATGGATGGGCGCCGCTGTAGGACAGGCTGCCTGTATGGCCACAGTGATCCGTAACAGTATCCGTTACGGCAATCTGGATATTCTGGAGGATGGTTATGGAATCAATATGATGCCTCTTGCTGCTTTTGCCATGGAGGTTTACGGGGATGATCCCTGCCAGGTATTTGAAGTACATGGCAATCCTTCCAATTACAATGCTCTTGAGAAAGAGCTGAGCAGGAAAATGCACAAAGCCATTTCCATTATCCAGTTTAAGCTGGAAGGGGTACTGGCGAAAGAACATCCGGATTTTCATATGGAGAATCGATGCGTTCTGGAGGGGATTGATCCGGAGAAGGGCACTGTGCAGCTGCCGGATGGAAGTGTGCATAATCTTCTGGACACCCATTTTCCAACCATTGACTGGGAACATCCTTATGAGCTGACAGATGGGGGAAAAAAGAAGTAGTGGAGCGCCTGAGCTCAGCATTTCGAAACTGCGAGAAGCTTCAGAACCACATGCAGCTGCTTCTGGATAAAGGCGGCCTTTATAAGACCTATAACGGGAACCTTCTTTTCCATGGAAGTATTCCGCTGAACGAAGATGGAACTCTGAAAGAGGTTGAGATTTACGGTGAGACTTGTAAAGGCAAGGCACTTTATGATAAACTGGAAGCCTACGTAAGAAAAGCTTTTTTTACCGTAGATGAGAAGGAGAAGAAAGCAAGCCAGGATATTCTGTGGTATATCTGGGCCGGGCCTAATTCTCCCCTTTATGGAAAAGATAAAATGACTACCTTCGAGCGTTATTTTATCGCAGATAAAGAGACACACAAAGAGAAAAAGAATGCCTACTATCACCTCTGGGAAAAAGAAGAGGTAGTAAATCGTATGCTGGAAGAATTCGGGCTGGATCCGGATGAGGGGCATATTATCAATGGTCACGTGCCTGTTCATCAGCTGGAGGGAGAGAATCCGGTGAAATGTGATGGCAAGGTGATCGTAATTGACGGTGGTTTTTGTGAGGCATACCGGAATGTGACCGGTATTGCCGGATATACTCTTGTTTACAGTTCCTATGGTCTGAGCCTGACTGCCCATGAGCCTTTTACTTCGGCGGAAGATGCAGTGGAAACAGAGAGGGACATTGTGTCCAACCGTGTGGCTGTCCGCTATAATCCAAGGCGTGCCCCTTGTGGGAGATACGGATAACGGTAAGGCACTGAAAGACGAATTCAGGAGCTGAAACAGCTTTTGGATGCCTACAGAAAAGGCGTTATAAAGGAGAAAAAATAAGGAGACTAAGGAAAAATGGGTGGAATTTTTGGTGTTGCGTCAAAGTCTGATTGTGTAATGGATCTTTTTTTTGGAATTGATTATCACTCCCATCTGGGTACAAGAAGGGGCGGAATGACCGTTTATAGCAGGAGCAGTGGATTTAACCGCGTGATCCATAATATTGAGAACTCACCGTTCCGTACCAAATTTGACAAAGATGTGGCAGAGATGGAAGGCAATCTTGGAATAGGCTGTATTTCTGACAATGAACCGCAGCCTCTTCTGGTACGCTCCCATCTGGGAAATTTTGCAATTACAACAGTAGGCAAGATCAATAATATAGAAGCTTTAGTAGAGAAATGCTTCAAAGACGGGCATACCCATTTTCTGGAGATGAGCGGTGGCAGTGTGAATCCTACAGAGGTAACTGCAGCGCTGATCAATCAGAAGGACAGTATTGTTGAGGGAATCCGTTATGCCCAGGAAATGATCGAGGGCTCTATGACCCTTCTTCTCATGACAGGGGAGGGCATTTACGCAGCACGCGACCGTTATGGAAGAACTCCTCTTGTAATCGGCAAAAAGGAAGATGCATGTTGTGCTTCTTTTGAAAGTCATGCCTACATTAATCTTGGCTATGAAGACCTGAAAGAGCTGGGCCCTGGAGAGATTGATTTTATCACCCCGGAGGGCGCCCAGGTTCTGCAGAAGCCAGGAGACAAGATGCGAATCTGTTCTTTCCTCTGGGTTTATTATGGATATCCAACCTCCACTTATGAAGGGGTAAATGTAGAGGAAATGCGTTACAAATGCGGCGATATTCTGGCAGGAAGAGATGCCGGAGAAGTGAATCCGGATCTGGTTGCAGGAGTACCGGATTCCGGTATTGCACATGCTATCGGCTATGCTAACCGCTCTGGTGTGCCGTTTGCCCGTCCGTTTATTAAATATACGCCCACATGGCCAAGATCTTTTATGCCGACCCAGCAGAGCCAGCGAAATCTTATCGCCAGAATGAAGCTGATCCCAGTACATAAACTGATCAAAGATAAAAGCCTCCTTATGATCGACGACTCTATCGTAAGAGGTACCCAGCTTCGTGAGACAACAGAATTCCTCTATAACAATGGTGCTAAGGAGGTTCATATCAGACCTGCCTGTCCGCCGCTTTTATATGGATGTAAGTACCTGAATTTCTCACGCTCCAAGTCAGAGATGGATCTGATTACAAGAAGGATCATAGCGAAACGTGAAGGGGACAATATATCAGACAGGATTTTGCAGGATTATGCAAATCCGGATTCTACAAACTACAAAGAAATGCTGGAAGAAATCCGCAAGGAGCTGAATTTTACATCTCTGAAATATCATCGTCTGGATGATCTGAAGAAGTCAATTGATATTGAACCGTGCAAGCTTTGCACCTATTGCTGGAACGGACAGGAATAAACAGGAATAAAACAGGAGGTGACTGCCTGTGAAAAAGCACAACAAAGATGTACTAAAAGCAACGCTGTTTGCTCTGATCGCCATATTTATCATGATTGGAGCAGCGGGGCTTCTGTTTGCCGAACATAAGAAAAAGATTCAGAAGGAGCAGCAGAAGAAGGCTGCCATTGAGGCTCTGGAAAGGGTGCCCACAGTGACACCGACTCCAGCGGCTACAGCTACGCCCACACCGGAGCCTACAGCCACAGTGACACCGACTCCAGTGATTACCAGGGCACCGGCGTTCATGGCTAGTGATTATATGGGAACCTGGTACAGCAAGGATGGACTGGTGACACTGTCTATAGACGACCTTACCCTGAAGTCTGTTACTTTTACTTTTTCTCAGGCTGGTGACAATGCCGGCACTAAGGTTTCGGAAGCTTCGGATACTGCAAAAGTGGCTGGAAATGCAGCAAAGCTTTCCTTTACAGATTCCTGGGGAAACCAGGTGCGTGGAAATATGACCTTTGATCAGGGCAAACTTTATCTGCGCCTTAATACAGCTTCCCCTGCAGAGGGTGCCGGGGTGACACCAAAGGTAGATGGGGTCCTTACAAGGGAGAAAGCCGCTTCTGTGACACAGGTACCTTCCGTGACTCCGGCTGATAATACAGATAAAACGGATCTCTCTTCCAGGGATTATATATTCCCGGACAGCAACAGCCGATACCTTACAGATGAGGATTTGTCAGGCTATTCATCTGACCAGCTGGAACTGGCGAAAAATGAGATTTATGCCCGACATGGCAGGAAATTTGTGACACAGAGAATTGCGGATTATTTTAACAGTAAATCCTGGTATAAGGGAACTGTGGAGCCGGAGACCTTTGATGCAGATACTTCTGTGTTTAATGAATATGAAGTCGCAAATATTCAGAAAATTGCAGATACGGAAGGAAAGCTTCGAAGTGAGGGAAAGTAACAGATATATGAAAAGTACTTTACGGAATGTTACGGGTGAATGGTAATAACTTTATTTATGGTATACAAAATGAGGGGGAAATCGCATCCCCCTCATTTTGTATCTGCTGTGTACCTTTACAATTACGGCATTTTTTTATTATCAGTACGCCCAACCAGATAGTCAATGCTGGTTTCATAATAATTTGCAAGGCGGATCAGCATTTCGATTGGAATGTTCCTGGAGCCAGTTTCGTAGTGGGAGTAGGAACGCTGGCTGATGTGAAGGATATCACTGATCTGCTTCTGGGACAGATCAGCGTCTGTCCGAAGGTCTTGAATTCTCTGAAATTTCATAGGTTCACCTCTTTTTCTTCGGTAGAGTCTGCAGGGACCAAATGTAACGAACAACGAAAACCGTCTGTCCCCGAATCCTTTCAGAAAGTATAAATCAGAACGAAATGCACTATTGCAATTCAGAGCAAAATGGGCTATAATGAATTTTATATATCTTTTAATCATATCTTTTTAACTTTTATTCTTTTTTATTCCAGAGATACATTGAAATGGCAGAGCAGATTCGTATATGGGGAAGGACTGTATCTGCAGAAAGGGATAAGATTGTTTGCAAGTGTTTTATCAGCGGCGATTTCCGGAATGGAAGTCTGCCCGGTTCAGGTGGAAGCTGATGTAAGCAGCGGTCTGCCTTGTTTTACCATGGTTGGATTTCCCAGCACCCAGGTGAAAGAAGCACAGGACAGAGTGCGCACAGCGTTAAAAAATAATGGGATCAGTCTGCCGCCTAAGAAGGTGACGGTGAATCTGGCACCTGCTGATCTGCGAAAAGAAGGGGCCGGTTTTGACCTGCCCGTGGCAGCAGCAGTGCTGGCAGCATCGGGATTTATAGAACCACAGCTTCTTCGGAATGTAATGGTGGTTGGCGAACTCAGTCTGAATGGGGAGGTAAGAAGTGTATCCGGAGTGCTGCCAAGAGTGATCCGGGCAAGGGAACTGGGATGCCGGTATTGTATCATTCCGTTTGAAAATCTGGCAGAAGGAGCTCTGGTGAAGGATATGAAAGTGGTCGGAGTCCAAAATATAAAAGAAGTTTTGAAGCTTGTCTCAGATCCGGATGCATTTGGAAAAGAAAATCAGTTTTCAGAGGAAAATTCAGAAGAGAATCAGGCAGAAGAGAATCTGGTGGATTTCGGGGAAATCTGTGGTCAGGAGAGTGCCAGAAGAGCTGCTGAGATTGCAGTCAGCGGATTTCACAACATCCTGTTTATCGGCCCTCCGGGCACTGGGAAGACCATGCTTGCCAAAAGAATACCTACGATCATGCCCTCTCTTACTTTTGAAGAAAGCCTGGAGCTTACAAAAATCTACAGCATTGCTGGACTTTTAAGTTCAAAGAGACCATTAATTAAGGCAAGACCCTTTCGAAGTCCGCATCATACCAGTTCGTCTGCAGCTCTGGCTGGAGGCGGAAGAATCCCGGGTCCTGGTGAAGTGACCCTGGCTCACAGGGGCGTTCTGTTTCTGGATGAAATGCCGGAATTTGCAAGAGGCAGCCTGGAAGTGCTGCGGCAGCCCCTGGAGGACAAGCAGATCCAGCTGTCAAGGGCAAGTGGAACGTATGTGTTTCCGGCGGGATTTATTCTGGTAGCAGCCATGAACCCCTGTCCCTGCGGCTATTATCCGGATATGAATAAATGCAGGTGCACACCTGGCGAGGTGAGTCATTATCTTCATAAGCTGAGCCAGCCCCTTCTGGAGCGGATCGATCTATGTGCAGATGTGCCGCCTGTTAATTTTTCCCAGATCTCAGAAGAAAAACCAGGAGAAAGTTCTGCCCTTATCCGGAAAAGAGTGGAAAAAGCCAGAAAAATACAGCAGAAACGCTACCAGAATGAGAAAATCTGTTTTAACGGTGAACTGTCCGGGAAGCAGATCCGGAAATACTGTGTGCTGACAGAAAATGCCCTTCAGGTGGCAAAAAATGCTTTTGAGCTTATGGAACTTAGTGCAAGATCCTATCACCGGATTTTGAAGGTTTCACGCACGATTGCGGATATGGAAGGGGAGGAACTGATACACACAAGACATGTTGCAGAAGCCCTTACTTACAAAGCATTTGATAAGAAGTACAGAAGCTGAATGAATTTATTCATAAAACCGCACACAGGGAGGTATTTTAGTATGGAAGCAATGCAGAAAATCAAATGTTTAACTATAGAGGATTCCAATTTTCCAGATCGTTTGAGAAAACTTTCCGGAATGCCCAAAAAAACTGTACTACATCGGAAACCTGCCAGATCCGAAGAAGCCTGCTGCAGCAGTGGTAGGTGCCCGCATGTGCAGTCCTTATGGCAGATGTCAGGCATTTAAATATGCAAGGACCATGGCAAGCTACGGTGTGCAGATCATCAGTGGAATGGCAAGAGGGATTGATGCAGAGGGGCATAAAGGTGCACTGGATACGGACACTCCTACTTTTGCAGTGCTGGGAAGCGGAGTGGACGTGTGTTATCCCAATTCCAACAGATGGCTTTATCAGCGGATCCTGGAAAAAGGCGGCGGGATCATCAGCGAGCTTCCCCCGGGCTCTCCGCCTGTGAACTGGGCTTTTCCGGCAAGAAACCGGATCATCAGCGGACTTTCCGATGCTGTTCTTGTGGTAGAAGCCAAGGAACAGAGCGGTTCCCTGATCACTGCAAACTTTGCCCTGGAACATGGACACAGTGTTTATGCCCTTCCGGGAGCTGTGACAGAGGAACTGAGCAGAGGCTGCAACAAGCTGATTTTCGATGGTGCAGGAATCGCTTACAGCCCGGAAATCATGCTTATGGAATGGGGAATCGAGGCAAAAAACAGACCTCAAAATGTGGAAAAAAAGAAGTTGGGGCTTGCACCGGATTTGGATTTGGTGTATAGTGGTCTCGATTTACGACCTGAAAATCTGGATAATTTAATACGGAAAACCGGTTTTTCAGCATCAAAAGTCTGTGCTCTTCTGACAGAACTTCAGCTAATGGGGCTTGTGGGAGAGACAGGCAGACAATACTACAGAATATCAGGGGGATAATTTGTAGTGTATGTAGACTGAATACAAAGTAGGAGAGGTAGTATGGCTAAATATCTGGTGATAGTTGAGTCACCTGCAAAAGTAAAGACAATAAAGAAATTTCTTGGGGCAAATTATGAGGTAGAGGCATCTAACGGACATGTCCGTGATTTTCCCAAGAGTCAGTTTGGAATAGATGTGGAGAATGATTTCGAGCCGAAATATATAACCATCCGTGGTAAGGGGGAATTGCTTGCCAAACTTCGCAAGGCAGCCAAAAAAGCTGATAAGATTTATCTTGCCACTGACCCTGACCGTGAAGGAGAAGCAATTTCCTGGCACTTGATGCAGGCTCTGAAAGAAGATCCGGATAAAATGCACCGAATCACTTTCAATGAGATCACAAAGACTGCTGTAAAGGATTCCCTGAAGCATGCACGCGGTCTGAATATGAATCTTGTAGATGCACAGCAGGCGAGAAGAATGCTGGACCGTATGGTGGGTTATACCATCAGTCCGCTTCTCTGGGCGAAAGTAAAGAGAGGCTTAAGTGCCGGCCGTGTGCAGTCTGTTGCACTTCGCATCATCTGTGACAGGGAGGAGGAGATTAATTCTTTTATCCCGGAAGAATACTGGAGCCTGAATGGTGAATTCCTTGTGGATGGCGAGAAAAAGCCTCTGGAGGCTAAATTCTACGGAACAGACAAGAAGATGGATATCCACAATAAAGCTGAGATGGATGAGATTCTTAAGGTTCTTGAGAACGAAGAATTTGAGATCTCTGAGGTGAAAAAAGGCGAGAGAATCAAGAATGCTCCGCTTCCTTTTACTACCAGTACCCTGCAGCAGGAGGCATCCAAAACACTGAATTTTTCTACCCAGAAGACTATGCGTCTGGCACAGCAGCTTTATGAGGGTGTTGATATCAAGGGCAACGGTACTGTAGGTGTGATCACATACCTTCGTACTGATTCTGTACGTATTTCTGACGAGGCAGATGCGGCAGCAAGAAGCTACATCAGCAGCCAGTATGGAGAAGAATATGTGTCAGAAACAGCCAAGACAGTGAAGAAGGGACAGAAGATCCAGGATGCTCATGAGGCTATCCGCCCAACTGATATCAGCCGTACACCTGTACAGATAAAAGAATCCCTTACACGAGATCAGTTCCGTTTGTATCAGCTGATCTGGAAGCGTTTTGCGGCCAGCCGTATGGCTCCTGCGAAGTATGAGACTACCTCTGTAAAAGTGGCTGGTGGAGACTATACGTTCACTGTGTCCGCTTCCAAGGTAGCATTTGAAGGCTTCCTTTCGGTATATATGCAGGAAGAGGATATGAAGAAGGGAAATGTGTTAAGCCAAAGCCTGAGTAAAGGCATGAAGCTGAAACTGAAAGAGTTAAAGCCGGAACAGCATTTTACCCAGCCGCCGGCACATTATACAGAGGCTTCCCTGGTAAAGACCATGGAGGAGCTTGGAATCGGCCGTCCGAGTACTTATGCGCCGACCATCACCACCATTATCAGCCGCCGCTATGTTTCCAAGGAGCAGCGTAACCTTTATGTGACAGAGCTGGGCGAGGTGGTAAACAGTATTATGAAGCAGGCGTTCCCAAGCATTGTGGACGTGAATTTCACGGCTACCATGGAGGGACTTCTGGACTGTGTGGAGAATGGTACTGTACAGTGGAAGACAGTAGTCCGGAACTTCTATCCGGATCTGAAACATGATGTGGATGCTGCCCAGGAAGAGCTGGAGAAAGTAGACATCCATGATGAAGAGACCGATGTGATCTGTGATAACTGCGGTCGTCATATGGTGATTAAATATGGTCCTCACGGACGTTTCCTTGCATGCCCGGGATTTCCGGAATGCCGCAATACCAAGCCTTATTATGAAAAGATTGGTGTAGCCTGCCCGAAGTGTGGTAAGGAAGTGGTGCTTAAGAAGACGAAGAAAGGCCGTAAGTATTACGGTTGTGAAGATAATCCGGAATGTGACTTTATGTCATGGCAGAAGCCATCGGATAAGAAATGTCCGGTGTGCGGAAGCTACATGGTGGAAAAAGGAAATAAACTGGTGTGCAGCCAGGAAACCTGCGGCTATGTAGAAACCAGGCCGAAGGATGAAAAAGAAAATTAAGGTTGCTGTGAAGCTCGCGAACAGTAACAAATTAAGAAGTTTTCGGGAAAGATCCCCTGCAAGGCAGCTGTATTATGTTTTGCAGGGGATTTTTTAAATAAAAGCTCTATTACTTCCATTGTTTGATGAATAGTTTCAAAAACGTGATATTTTCAGAAAAGCTAAACAAAATTGAAAAATAGTAAAAAATAGCTTGTAAATAGTTTGAAAAACGTGTAGAATTAGAATAACAGGTAAAGCCAGAGCATGTCTGAAAAGGCTTTCTGCAAAATCTCCTGCAAAGTGGAGCATACAGATTGCGGGAATGATTTTTTAACAGGCTCTCATGTAACAAAAGCGAAGGGAGGACAAAATGAGCGTTCAGTTACTTGATAAAACAAGAAAAATCAATAAACTTCTCCATAACAGCAGTTCCAGTAAGGTGGTTTTAATGATATCTGCCAGGTTCTGATGGATACTTTAAGTTCTAATATCCTGGTTCTCAGCAAGAAAGGCAAGGTGCTTGGTGTAAGCTTTTGCCCGGGAGTTGAGGAAATCCGGGAACTGATAGCTGATGAGGTGGGCGGTCATGTTGACCCTCTGCTGAATGAGCGTTTTTTAGGGGTATTATCTACCAAAGAGAACGTGAATCTTCAGACACTTGGCTTTGAGCATGTTTCCAGCAGCTATCAGGGAATCATCAATCCTATTGATATTGCAGGAGAACGTCTTGGAACGGTGTTTATGTACCGCAAGGATCGTCCATATGATATTGAGGATATTATTGTCAGTGAATACGGCACTACAGTTGTAGGTCTTGAGATGATGCGGGCTGTACATGAAGAGAATGCTGAGGAAGACCGAAAGAAACAGGTTGTAAAATCTGCTTTTAACACACTTTCTTTCTCTGAACTGGAAGCTATCATCCATATTTTTGATGAGCTTGACGGAGATGAGGGAATTCTTGTTGCCAGCAAGATTGCAGACAGAGTAGGTATTACCAGATCAGTAATCGTAAATGCACTCCGCAAGTTCGAGAGCGCGGGCGTTATTGAGTCCCGGTCATCCGGTATGAAGGGAACCTATATCAAGGTTCTCAATGAAGTGATCTTTGATGAATTAGAAGAGATTAAGGCCCAGAGAAATAAAAAGGCCTGAGTGAATTCAATAAATAATAAACAAGTGTACAGAAGAACTGTTTTCCTTTGAACGTGTTTGAAAAAGGCTTTCTGCAAATTGTGAAGTTGCAGATTGCAGGAACGCTTTTTCAAACACGCTCTGGAGGGCAGTTCTTTTTTGTGTATAACAGGAAACTTCGTTGGAATTCATGATTTCACAAAAAAACTTTACCAGGCAGTCTTCAGAAGCTTCGAAATAGAAAAAAATTCAGAAAATTTTTAAAGTGAGAAAACAAGAGAAAAAAAGAGCATAAAAGAGAATAAAAAAGAATATACTTAAAAATGCAACTATGAAAAGAGTTGCACAAATAACGATAATTCAATAATATAATGGACAGTGATTAGCACTCGGCAATAATGAGTGCTAGCAAGGAAAAGAAAAGCAATTCTAAAGGAGGACATAGATCATGAAATTAGTTCCATTAGGCGACAGAGTTGTATTAAAACAGTTAGAAGCAGAAGAGACAACAAAATCCGGTATCGTTCTTCCAGGACAGGCACAGGAGAAACCACAGCAGGCAGAAGTAATCGCAGTAGGACCTGGCGGAGTTGTTGACGGCAAAGAAGTGAAAATGGAAGTTACTGTAGGCGACAAGGTTATCTATTCCAAATATTCAGGAACAGAGGTTAAGCTTGACGGTGAAGAGTATATCATTGTAAAACAGAGCGATATTCTTGCAATTGTGAAATAAGACATAACCTTATAAATAACTTGAAATCAGGAGGATGATTCATTATGGCAAAAGAGATTAAATATGGCGCAGAAGCCAGAACAGCATTAGAGGCTGGTGTAAATAAACTTGCTGATACCGTAAGAGTAACACTTGGACCGAAAGGAAGAAACGTAGTACTTGATAAACAGTTCGGTGCTCCGCTTATCACAAACGATGGTGTTACAATCGCAAAAGAGATCGAGCTTGAGGATGCTTTCGAGAACATGGGCGCTCAGCTGATCAAGGAAGTTGCATCCAAGACAAACGATGTAGCTGGTGACGGTACTACAACTGCTACTGTACTTGCCCAGGCAATGGTTCATGAAGGAATGAAGAATCTGGCAGCAGGTGCTAACCCGATCGTTATGAGACGCGGTATGAAGAAAGCTACAGATGCTGCTGTAGAAGCAATCAAGAACATGAGCCAGAAAGTAAGCGGAAAGAAACAGATCGCAAACGTTGCATCTATTTCCGCCGGAGATAAAGAAGTCGGAGAGCTTGTTGCAAATGCAATGGAAAAAGTTTCCAACGACGGTGTTATTACTGTAGAAGAGTCCAAGACCATGCACACAGAGCTTGACCTTGTAGAAGGTATGCAGTTTGACCGTGGATATATTTCCGCATACATGTCCACTGATATGGAGAAGATGGAAGCAAACCTTGAGGATCCATATATTCTGATCACAGACAAGAAAATCTCCAACATTCAGGAAGTTCTTCCGCTGCTGGAGCAGATCGTACAGGCTGGAGCAAAACTTCTTATCATCGCTGAGGATGTTGAGGGTGAGGCTCTTACCACTCTGATCGTAAACAAATTAAGAGGAACCTTCCAGGTAGTAGCTGTAAAAGCTCCTGGCTATGGTGACAGAAGAAAAGAAATGCTTCAGGATATCGCAATCCTGACAGGTGGTACTGTAATTTCTGACGAGGTAGGTCTTGAACTGAAAGATGCTACAATGGCTCAGTTAGGACGTGCAAAATCTGTTAAAGTTGCAAAAGAGAATACTGTTATTGTTGATGGTATGGGAGATAAAGAAGCAATTGCCAATCGTGTTGCCCAGATCCGTGCTCAGATTGAGGAGACAAAATCTGATTTCGACAGAGAGAAGCTTCAGGAAAGACTTGCAAAACTTGCTGGTGGTGTAGCAGTGGTTCGTGTTGGTGCAGCTACTGAGACTGAGATGAAAGAAGCAAAACTTCGTATGGAAGATGCTCTTGCAGCTACCAGAGCAGCTGTTGAAGAAGGAATCATTGCAGGAGGCGGTTCTGCATATATCCACGCTTCCAAAGAGGTTGCAAAACTTGCGGCAGATCTTGAGGGAGATGAGAAGACTGGTGCAAACATCATCCTGAAAGCACTGGAAGCTCCGTTGTTCCGTATTGCTGCTAATGCAGGTCTTGAAGGTGCAGTTATCATCAACAAAGTAAGAGAGTCTGAGCCAGGTGTTGGTTTTGATGCTCTGAACGAGAAATATGTAAACATGGTAGACGAGGGAATCCTTGATCCTGCAAAGGTTACAAGAAGTGCTCTTCAGAACGCAACAAGTGTTGCTTCTACTCTGCTTACAACTGAGTCTGTTGTTGCAAATATCAAAGAAGATACTCCGGCAATGCCAGCTGGCGGTCAGGGTATGGGAATGATGTAATTTCCGGCAGCGGAAAACAGAACGGAAAATCCATGAAAGGATTTTTGAAGGTATAATTCAGAACTCATAAGGGTCGGTGTCAAAGACGCTGGCCCTTTTGCATTCAATAAAAGTCATTTTTTACAGTAACTGTGTACTGTTACTGTTCACTGGTAACGTTCCGCGAGGCGTTTTTTGTGAACAAAGTTCACAGAAAACCCGAGAATTGCGGCGCGAAATCATGCGAATGCATGATTTCTGTGCATCGCGAAGCGCGTTACTGTGAACGGAGTGAACAGTAACCTTTGTTTAATGTCTTAGAGCATGTTTATTACCTTCTTGCAATAGTCGCAATATCAATCAGGCTCAGCTTGTTAGCATCTGTGTTTTCCAGACTTGTTACCAGAGCCTCTGCAGTATCAAGGCTGGTAAGAACATTTACACCTGTCTCAATAGCATTACGTCTGATCACGAAACCATCCTTCTGATGCTCAACACCCTGGGATGGGATATCAATAACCACATCAATCTTATGACCAAGGATCAAGTCCATAAGGTTCGGTGCCGGCTGCTCCAGCTTGTTGGTACGGATCACCTTAACACCATGCTCTTTCAGAGTATTGGCAGTTCCTCTTGTGGCATAGATGCGGTATCCAAGTGCCTCAAATCTCTTAGCGATCGGTACAGCGTCCTCCTGCTCTTCCGGTCTTACAGTCATGATCATGTTCTTATACTTCGGCAGACGAATTCCAGCTCCAAGGAATGCTTTGTAAAGAGCCTCATTGAAGGTCTCTGCAATACCAAGGCACTCACCGGTGGATTTCATCTCCGGTCCAAGGCTGATATCAGCGCCGCGGATCTTCTCGAAGGAGAATACCGGCATCTTGATGGCAATGTGTTTTGCCTCTGGCTGAAGACCAGGCTCATAGCCCATATCTTTCAGTTTGTATCCAAGGATTACCTTGGTTGCCAGCGGTACAATCGGGATTCCGGTAACTTTGCTGATGTAAGGTACGGTACGGCTGGAACGTGGATTAACCTCGATTACATATACATCATCCCCAAGAACGATGAACTGGATATTGATCATACCCACTACATGAAGTGCTCTTGCAAGACGTCTGGTGTACTCTGCAATAGTCTCTTTGGCTTTCTCGCTGATGGTTCTTGCCGGATATACGGAAATACTGTCACCAGAGTGGATTCCGGCACGCTCGATGTGCTCCATAATACCAGGAATCAGAATGTCCTCGCCATCGCAAACGGCATCAACCTCGATTTCTTTTCCCATCAGGTACTTGTCAACAAGAATCGGATGCTCCTGTGCAATCTGGTTGATCACACCAATGTACTCTTCCACATCCTCATCGCTTACAGCAATTCTCATGCCCTGTCCGCCAAGTACGTAGGAAGGACGAACCAGAACCGGATAGCCCAGCTCATTTGCTGCTTTCTTCGCCTCTTCTGCGGTAAATACAGTGTGTCCCTTCGGTCTCGGAATCTGACATTTCTCCAGGATTTCATCGAACAGCTCACGGTCCTCAGCAGCGTCTACATTCTCAGCAGAGGTTCCAAGGATCTTTACACCCATCTTTGTAAGAGCTTCTGTCAGCTTGATGGCGGTCTGTCCACCGAACTGTACAACAGCTCCGTCCGGTTTCTCAATATTTACAATATTCTCAACATCTTCCGGTGTAAGAGGCTCGAAATACAGTTTATCTGCAATATCAAAGTCTGTACTAACTGTCTCTGGGTTGTTGTTGATAATGATAGTTTCATATCCTTCTTTTGCAAAAGCCCAGGTACAGTGTACAGAGCAGAAGTCAAACTCAATACCCTGTCCAATACGGATCGGGCCGGAGCCAAGTACCAGGATCTTTTTCTTATCCGGTGTGGCAATTGCTTCATTCTCTGTTCCTTCATCGCCATATACAGAATAGTAATACGGAGTGGCAGCAGCAAACTCTGCGGCACAGGTATCAACCATCTTGTAAGCGGCTTTGATACCAGTCTCTGCACGGAAAGCTTTGATTTCCTCTTCTGTTTTGCCTGTAAGACGGGCGATAATGTAGTCCGGGAATTCCATGCGTTTTGCTTCCAGAAGAAGCTCTTTGGTAAGTTTTCTGGTTTTCAGGGCATTTTCCATTCCAACAAGGATTGCCAGCTTGTCAATGAACCAGATGTCGATCTGGGTAATGTCATGAAGCATGGACTGCGGCATACCACGGCGGATTGCTTCTGCAATCTTCCAGATTCTGCGGTCGTCCACGATTGCCAGCTCATCCAGCAGTTCCTCATCTGTAAGCTGTGTAAAGTCGTAAGACATCAGACTGTCAACATGCTGCTCCAAGGAACGGATTGCTTTCATAAGAGCACCCTCAAAGTTATGGCAGATACTCATAACCTCACCGGTAGCTTTCATCTGAGTGGTAAGGGTTCTCTTAGCTGTGATAAATTTATCAAATGGAAGTCTCGGGATCTTAACAACACAGTAGTCAAGCATCGGCTCGAAACTTGCGTATGTTTTTCCAGTGATGGCATTCGGGATCTCATCCAGTGTATATCCAAGTGCGATCTTCGCTGCAACCTTCGCGATCGGGTAACCAGTTGCCTTACTTGCAAGTGCAGAGGAACGGCTTACACGAGGGTTAACCTCGATAACACAGTATTCGAAGCTGTCTGGTTTCAGTGCGTACTGAACGTTACATCCGCCTGTAATTCCAAGCTCTGTGATAATGTTCAGAGCAGAGGTACGGAGCATCTGGTACTCTTTGTCTCCAAGAGTCTGGGACGGAGCAACTACGATGGAGTCTCCTGTGTGGACACCAACCGGGTCAATGTTCTCCATGTTGCAGACTGTGATGCAGTTTCCTGCACTGTCACGCATTACCTCATACTCGATTTCTTTCCAGCCTGCGATACAGCGCTCTACCAGAACCTCTCCAACACGGGAAAGACGAAGACCATTCTCCAGGATCTCACGAAGCTCGTATTCATTGTGTGCAATTCCGCCGCCGCTTCCGCCAAGTGTGTAAGCAGGACGAAGAACAACCGGATAGCCAATGGTATTGGTAAATGCAAGACCATCCTCCACTGTGGTAACAACCTTGGAGGCTGCAACCGGCTCGCCGATTTTCTCCATGGTATCTTTGAATTCCTGACGATCCTCAGCTTTCTTAATGGTCTGGGCTGTAGTACCGATCAGTCTTACATTATGTTCTTTCAGGAAGCCTTTCTCATCCAGCTCCATGGCAAGGTTCAGACCTGCCTGACCGCCCAGGGTAGGAAGAACGCTGTCTGGCTTCTCTTTCAGGATCAGCTGCTCTACCACTTCTACGGTAAGAGGCTCAATGTAAACACGGTCTGCAATATCTTTATCTGTCATGATTGTAGCCGGATTGGAGTTCAGAAGAACAACCTCCAGACCTTCTTCTTTCAGGGAACGGCAGGCCTGTGTTCCTGCGTAGTCAAACTCTGCTGCCTGGCCGATGATGATCGGACCTGAACCAATAACAAGTACTTTTTTAATGTCTTTATTTCTTGGCATTATTTATTTCCTCCCATCATATCCATAAATCTGTCAAACAGGTAACTGGAATCCTGCGGTCCCGGGCATGCCTCCGGATGGAACTGTACAGTAAAAATATTCTTTCCAACGTATGCCATTCCTTCGTTTGTTCCGTCATTTACGTTCACAAATGCAGGATGAGCAATGTTTTTCTCCTCAAGGTCCTTGGCATCTACTACGTAGCCATGATTCTGGGAAGAGATGTAAACTCTGCCTGTTGTAAGGTCTTTTACCGGATGGTTTCCACCACGGTGACCATATTTCATCTTATAGGTATCTCCGCCTGTTGCAAGTGCCATCAGCTGATGTCCAAGACAGATTGCAAAAATCGGAACATCGGAATCGTAAAGTTTCTTTACTTCTTTAATAATAGAAGTGCATTCTTTCGGGTCTCCAGGGCCATTGCTGAGCATGATTCCGTCCGGATGATCTCCAAGGATCTCCTCGGCCGGTGTAAGAGCCGGGTAAATAGTTACCTGACATCCGCGCTTATTCAGGGAACGGGCAATATTACGTTTCGCACCAAAATCCATGAGGGCTACCTTCGGACCATTTCCAGGAAGGATTTCTTTCTCACGGCAGGTTACTTTTTCCACTACTTTACCAGTTGTATATGCTTTTAACTTGGGGAGAATTGCGTTTAAGTCATAATTTTCATCCACTGTGATCATACCGTTCATGGTACCTTTCTCACGGAGGATCTTGGTAAGAGCTCTGGTGTCGATTCCTGCGATTCCAGGAATATCATGCTTAGTCAAGAAATGCTGAATGGTATCAACGCTTCTGAAATTGCTTGGAACACGGGATAATTCACGTACGATAAATGCGTCGATCCACGGTCTGGTGGATTCCTGGTCATCATAACAGATTCCGTAATTTCCTATTAATGGATAGGTCATGCATACCGCCTGTCCTGCGTAAGACGGGTCTGTCATTACTTCCAGATAACCGGTCATGGAAGTATTAAAAACGATCTCGCTGATGACTTCCCTTGCAGAACCAATGCTGGTTCCTGTAAATACATGGCCATCTTCTAATATCAGAAATGCTTTCATACAATCTCCCTTTCTTATGTCATTTTCTTTCTTATTTTATCCTAAATCTTCAAGATTGTATCATAGCAAAATGCTTTTTTCAACAAAATATGAGCAAAAAAAAATTCTGTTGTGCTTAAAAAAATTGCACAACAGAAAAAAGCTACTGGATCCGAGTCTGAATTAAAAGAGACATCCTGCGCCTCACAGCCAACCTTATACGCAACTCTGGTATTCGTAACAAAAGAAAAAATAATGCAGGAGATGGGACTTGAACCCACACGATCTTGCGACCACAGGCACCTGAAGCCTGCGCGTCTGCCAATTCCGCCACTCCTGCATTTCTTATGTTTCAATCGCTCTCTCGCGACTGCTTGATTATAATACAACACATTCAGTCAAATGTCAACACTAATTTTCAAAAAAATTTGAAAAATTTAAAAATATATTTTGTATCTTTTAGGATTCCGGCATAGATTTGTTCTTAGTCCATTTTGGTCTTTTTAACTATTCCAAGGGAACCGCAATTTATAATGAAATCAACCGTTATCCACCTGTGGCTGACGGCTGATACTATTTATACTTTTACACCAGAGAAATGAAATATGACGTACAAAAGAATCAGAGAGCTGCGGGAAGATCATGATCTGACACAGAAATACATGGCTCACTATCTCAATGTGATCCAGCGTACCTACTCACGTTATGAACGAGGGGAAAGAATCATCCCTCCTGATGTCTTATGCAAAATTGCAGACTTCTATAATGTAAGTGTAGATTATCTGCTGGAACGCACAGATACAAAGCAGCCTTATCCTCCCTCACTGCTCTCCAGAAAAACAAAAGACACCTAGCGCACTGTGCCAGGTGTCTTTTGTTTTCTGTCTCAGATTATTTTTTCCTATATGAAAATAAATTTCCTGCTGCCCACAGAATAGTACCTGCAGCAATACATACGTCAGACAGATTAAATACGATCTTACGAATTTCTTTGTTCTTCACATTCAGGCTCACATAATCTGTAACATATCCTTTATTTCGACGGTCTGTGTAGTTGGACATTCCACCACCCAGGATCATGGCAAGACCGACTCTGCTAAGCTTATTTCCGCCGTGGAGAAGCTGGTGCCAGTATTCCCCTGCCACACAACCCATACCGGCTGCTGCAAGCTCCTGGCAATTCTCCCTGCCGATTTTTACCTTACCAAGAATCTTATCTTTATTGTGACAGTTCCGAAGGAGCAGTCTGCCTCCCAGTACTTCTTCTTTGCTTCCCTGAAGGCGGGTACAGTCAATATGTTCTTTTATCTTATAATCCAGCAGAAAGATTCCGCCGGCAATTGTTAGCGAAAGCATAGATGCTGCCTCCTTATTTATCCGGAAAATCCTGACCACTTTTCTCAGTTTCTGTTGAGACCTTTTCTTCCTCTGTACCTGCCTCATTCTCTGCCTGCTTCTCTTCTGTCTCTTCTACAGGTTCTGCAGTCTCAGTGTCCACCACATCACCCTCAGCTTTCTCCGGTTCCGGAGTCGGGCATACAGAGCCACAATATGGACAAAAGGAGACACTTCTGTCTACAGATTTTCCACATGCCGGACAGATTTTCCGTCCCTTCATCTCCGCTGCTGCATCCTTATATCCGTCAATAATATCCAGATGCTGCTCAATCTCTTCGCAGAACCCTTTAAGAGCTTCTTCTACTTCTGCACCTTCTTTGTACTTTTCAAAGATCACATTTCCAATGTCTGCTTTCAGTTTCTGTACCATCTGCTCTTCACTAGAAATCTTGCTTCTGATCTTCTGCGCCTCATAAAGTCTGACCGGCTTTTTTTTCCAAGATCCTTGGTTGTCCTTGTAATTGTGTCACTTAACTCGTCAAAAAAAATCACGTGCCATAATACCATCTCCTTTTCATATAAAAAGTGTTGTAACTATTCAGTACTTTTACGGCTAAAAGCTGTCTCCTGAACAGCTGCAAAGTGATGAAACACCTGTTTCCCTGTCTACTGAGCCATCCCGATCAGGGGAATTTCCTGTCCGCGAAGCAGGATTCTCGGACCGCCTGTACCTTCAATATATTCTCTGGTAATGATCACCTGTCCAATACTGTCATCTTTCGGAATCTCATACATGATATCCAGCATATATTCCTCCAGAATAGCGCGAAGACCTCTGGCTCCAGTGTGCTTCTCCAGTGCCTTGGCCGCAATCGCGTGAAGCGCATCCTCCTCATAATCCAGCTTCACCTCATCCAGGGCAAGGAGCTTCTGATATTGTTTCAGAATTGCATTCTTCGGTTCCTTCAGAATCTGCACTAACATATCCTCATTCAGTCCGTCCAGTGTATATATAATCGGCAGACGTCCGATAAATTCCGGAATCATGCCAAATGCACGGATATCATCTACTGTTACCTTCTCCAGAATATGTGGATCATTGTCATATTTGTCCTTCAGGTCTGCGTAAAAGCCGATAGATGCCTGCTTATTCAGTCTCTCCTTGATAATATTCTCCAGATCCGGGAATGCCCCTCCACAGATAAACAGAATATTTCTGGTATTTACCGTTACCATAGGAACCATGGCATTTTTGCTGTTGGCTCCGACCGGCACCTCTACCTCGCTTCCCTCCAGAAGCTTCAAAAGTCCCTGCTGAACCGCTTCACCGCTTACATCACGCTGATTGGTGTTCTTTTTCTTGGCCAGCTTGTCAATCTCATCAATAAAGACAATCCCATGCTCTGCTTTCTCCACATCATTATCTGCTGCAGCAAGAAGCTTGGAGATCACACTCTCAATATCGTCACCAATATAGCCTGCCTCTGTAAGAGAAGTAGCATCTGCAATAGCCAGCGGCACGTCCAGAAGTCTGGCAAGAGTTTTTACCAGGTAGGTCTTTCCGCATCCGGTAGGTCCGATCATCAGCATATTGGACTTCTCTATCTCAATCTCATCCATAGTGTCTGTAGCCACACGCTTATAATGATTATAGACAGCAACAGACATTACTTTCTTGGCTCTCTCCTGACCAATTACATATTCGTCAAGGCTTGCCTTGATCTTATGTGGTGCCGGGATCTTCTTAAGATCAATCTCTGGCCTGGCATCTTCTTTTTTCTTCTTTACTTTCTTCGGACGAGGAATTGCATCCTGAATACTGCCAAGATTGATCATACTCACATTAGGCATATTAAGAAGATCGTTCAGATTCAGTCCGTTATTCATCTGCTGGGTCATGGTGTCAAAGCTTTTCTGCATACAATCATTACAGATATGTATATTGTTAGGAAGCTCGATCATTTTGCCTGCCTGGCTCTCCGGACGATGACAGAGAAAACAGAATTTCTCATAATCGCTGTCATCTTCGTGATCATCGTTCTTCTCTGTTATATCGCCATCGATGATTTCGTCTTTTTCATCGTCAAAATGTTCAGTCATATAATTATTTCCTTTCCTGCTGCTGTTATCAGGCTAACCAGCAGTCTTTCCTATCTTATGTAAAAATCATTTTTGTTTTCTTATTGTACCATACTTTTCTCTGATTTAGAAATTAACTTTTTATAAAATGTGAAAAGGGGAGCCTTATCAGCTCCCCTTGCATATTACTGATTACCATCCGGTCTTGCACTCAATGTAACAGTTACTGTCGATTCCTCATACTCTCCGTTATTTAACCGTGCCACCTCAATTTCGATTTCTTCACCAGCTGAATAATACTGAAGCTTATCGTTGATATCAGCCTTACTTGAAACCTTCTGGCCATCCAGCTTGGTAATAATATCACTTTTCTGGATTCCGGCATTATCTGCTGCCTCTCCCGGATACACATCCATAACAAATGCACCAGATGGCATATTATACATCTGGATTGCTTCTCTGGAAAGATCGGCGAATTTAACTCCCAGATAGCCAATCTGTGACTCATCTGAAACTTTGTCCCTTGTCTTACGATTCATAAGTTCTTCCAGAATGGGCTGTGCCTTGGAAATCGGAATGGCATATCCGGTTCCCTCTATACTGCTTGATGCAATTTTGGCACAGTTAATTCCAATCAATTCTCCCTGCATATTTAAAAGGGCACCACCACTGTTGCCAGGATTAATTGCTGCATCTGTCTGGATCAGCTCCTCATAAGTATTGGAATCGGACTGAACAGTGCGATCCAGGGCACTTACCCAGCCAGATGTTACAGTCTGACCATAACCAAGTGCATTACCAATGGCAACCACCTGCTCACCAACAGCAAGATCATCCGAATTGCCAAGCTGGGCAATTTTAATCTGGCTCATGGTTTCTTCCGGAATGTCACTTTTTTTCAACTGCAATCACCGCAAGGTCTGTATCCTCGTCAGTTCCTTTTATCTTTGCGGAAACTGCACCATCAATATTCAAGTCTCCATTTCCATTTATATAATTCTCAGTTTCCTGTTCTGCACTTACCACATCACTTCCGATAAAGCAGACACTCAGTGTAGTAGCGCCCTCCACTACATGATTGTTGGTAGCAATGAGAAGTTCATCATCATTCTCTCCGACAATAATACCAGAACCGCTTCCTGTACTGGGATATTCCATTCCATAGCCGAAAAAGCTGCGAATTTCCTGCATGCTTACTGAAGTGATTGCCACGACTGAGGGCATTGCAGCCTGGGCAACCCCTGCAACGGGACCTTTTTCATTTGCTACGATTTCTGCATTGATGCCTTCGCCTGCATCTGTGCTTTCTTCTGCCGTGGTACTTGCAGATGCTGAAGAAGTAAGTGTCTCTGCAGACCCTACTGCAGTCTGAGTTTCTTTCTTAAAATATTTATCCGACACCATATTCACTGCCTGAAATACCAGACCTGCCACCAGACCAAAAATCACAGCCAGCGTAATAGTATTTCCTGCTTTCCTTCCAAAACCGGAAGATGCTGCCTTATCATTATGAAGTCTGTGATGTCTTCCTTTCTTTTTTTCCTCAGGCTTCTTCTCCTGTTCATCAACCTGATAATGCGCATATCTGGGTTCCGAAGATTGGGACTCAAAACCGCTGTCTTTGGATGAATTTCCGGAAGTATCTGAATTATTGCTGGAAGCGTAATAATTTCCATTGTCTGTGCTTCCTGCACCATCTGAATTTCTGCTGCTGGTATATTTGTAATGATAAGTTACATTTTCATTCAATTCATCTTCGGGGGCCGCTGTCTGATCCGATGCAGCCGATCCGGATTCATCTGTATTCTCTGGCTGTTGGGAGCTGCCATCCGTTTTCTCTGGCTCCTGTCCCCAATTCCATTCATCACTCATTTTCTGCTCCCTTCTATGTTCATAAACAGTGCTGCTGTTCACGTTGGAATCTGCAGCATTCTGTAACATTTTCTTTTATTTATGATACAAGTTTAGCAAGCAATTGTGTTGAAAATGTGATAGATTCATTAAGAAAAGGTGACACGAAAAAAAGTGTCACCTTTCATAGCCACAGTCCCTATTCACGAAGTGCATAACTGTAAAAACACTGAACAGTTACTCGTTTTTCCAATATTCACGGTTCATAGTACAAAACAAAATCACCTTTTTCGGCAGCTTTTTATATCTTTTTCCAAGAAAATATCCCATATATTTGAAGCCACTTTGCCCTGCCAGCTTGGGAACCAGCCAGATATGCCCTGTTTTTATAAGATAAGCCAGGCTCTTTTTCACAAGGCGAAGTCCCTCTCCCTCTGATGGTACTCCCTCAAAAATCTCCGGATGATCTGCCTGGGAAACACCCAGATCAAAATTCCGGTGAAACTGCTGTCTGCATGAATAATTGTGTGAATGGATCACACAGGCATCTGCAGCATAGGCAATTCCATATCCCCGCTTTGCCATAGTTCCTGCATAGATCATGTCTTCATTAAAAATAGCTTTTTTTACAAAACCGCCAATTTTCTCATAAATACTTTTCTTATAAGCTGCACACACATTGGAGCAAAAATAAGTTTTTATTCCATATATGCCAGTATCTTTTTCCCATTTTATAGAAGAAGTTTCCGGATAATTAAATCTTCTGGTGTATTTTTCCAGGTAAGCACAGTCCTCCCGAGCCAGCTGTCTTGCGTAGGCAGCTCCAACTTTGGAATTTTCCTGCAGTGGACGGATCAGATTTCCAATCAGATTTCTGTCTGCCGGAACTGCATCCTGAGTCATAAATACCATAATATCTGAATCAGACAGTCTTGCTCCCCGGCATCTGGTTCCACCGTGGTCAAAATCCGCCTTTTTTAAATGTACCACGTTCACTTTTGGAAATTTTTTCTCCCAGGCCGTGTTCCAGAATTTCTCTTCTGTATTCATAACAAGAATTTTTTCCACTGGATAATTCTGTGTGGAAAGAGAATCCAACAACTTCTCAAATTCTTTTCCCGGACGGTATGCAGGAATAATTACGTCAACTGTTTCCATAGTATCTCTCCTCTTTCAGGCTCTGCACAAATAAATATACTTTCGCAATATGGTAACACTGCTGGCAGAGCGCACATCCTTTTCGCGAAAAAGGGACCACTTCCTTTCGGATGGTCCCTTTAAATTTTCAATCATGGAATATTTATCTACTGATCAATATCCGCTTCCATCTTCGAAACCGCCATCGCCGGAGCTGTCTCCACTATAATCTCCGCCGCTGTAGTCTCCTCCATTATCGTAACTGCTGCCAGAATCACTTCCACTGTCATAACTGCCATCGCTATAATCGCCGCTATCGTCTCCACTATAATCGTTTCCGCTGTCATAGCTATTGTCGTAGCTGTTATCATAGCTGTTGTCGTAGCTGTTGTCGTAATCGCTTCCACCATAATCATTGTAATCATAGTTTCCGCTTCCGTCACCCTGCCATACAATATCAGAAGAATTTCCTGCTTCATTACTTGCAATCGGAGACTGGTCAACCAAGGTATCTGCACCGCCTACAAGCTCAATGATCCGGGCATTCGCCTCCACAATGTTCTGTGACGGCTGGTAATTCTCGTCAGCACCATACAGAAACTTATGAAGTTCCTTTACATTATCCTCCAGCGTGTCTGCAACAACCATGCTGGCCTTCTTCACATCCGCAAATTTGTACTTGGCTGGGAAACCGGTAGTATCTGCAATGTTATACCCCATCAGCGTCGGAATCAGGTTCAGAATCTCAGTCTTCGTGATGGATGTGGAAATCATAGGAAATACCTCGTCCATAATATTGAAAATGGTGGTAATTCCTGCTGCCTTTGCTTTGTCAACCATCATTCCGATCACACGGCGCTGACGCTCAGTACGTCCCATATCCATGCTTGCAGTGTAACGGATACGACAGTAAGAAACTGACTGTACACCATTCAGATGGTATGTTCCAAGGATTTCCTCCTCGTTCTCCGGCTTGGGATCCGGCAGTTCTACTGGCGTGTAGCTTTTGCCGGTCTCCTGGGAAGTTTCTATACAATAGTCATTCATAAACACCATTTCCGCATAGGAAAGAGGAATATCAAGACCGCCAAGTGCATCTATTGCAGCTACCATTGCATTAAAATTAACAGTTACGTAATCCGTAATTTTCAGGTCAAGCATGGTATTCAGCATGGAAATGGCCTGTTCCGGACCACCATATGCGTAAGCAGCATTTGCCTTGGTATAAGTATCATTTCCAATATCCAGAAGAGTATCACGATATACGGAAGCAAGCTTCACCTCTTTGGTATCATTATTAATACTTGCAATGATAATGGTATCACTGTTCTGTGCATCAAGCGCAGCATTCTTGGAACGCTGGTCGATTCCGAAAAGTGCATAAGTTGTATAGCCAGACATCTGTGGTGCTGTCACATTCGTAACAATCTTGCTCTCATCCAGCTGAGGTGTCTCAATCTTGTTCAATCTGGAATCAATCTGTCCATATACATACAATCCGCCAATAAACAGCAAAAGACAGATAATTTCCACAATAAACAAAGCAGTCCTCTTTTTTCTACCAGGTCTTGCCATTTTTCTTTCCTTTCTCAATACGCATTCTTATTAATGAATCCTTTAAAGATCGTCATAAACATTATCTTGATATCAAGCCCTACAGTCCAGTTCTCGATATAGTAAAGATCACACTCAATCCTCTTGCGGATGGAAGTGTCACCTCTGTATCCGTTTACCTGTGCCCATCCGGTCAGCCCGGGTCTTACCTGGTGCTTCACCATATATCTCGGAATCTCTTCACGGAACTTTTCCACAAAAAATGGTCTCTCAGGTCTTGGCCCTACCAGACTCATATCTCCCTTTAAAATATTAAAAAGCTGGGGAAGTTCATCAAGGCTGGTTCTTCGCATAAATCTGCCGATTGCTGTAACCCTGGGATCATTTTTTACTGTCCATGCTTTCTTCTCCTCTGCCTCCGGCTGAATCTCCATAGAACGGAATTTATACATCCAGAAAGTCTGATTATGGAGACCCACACGTTCCTGACGGTAGATCAGCGGTCCAGGAGAAGTGAGCTTTATCAGCGCACATAGTACCAGCATGATCGGCGACGCCACAATAATTCCAATAATAGAGCCACAGATATCCATTATTCTTTTTATCATGGCATTAAAAGTATTACTAAGAGGAACATACCGGATATTGATCACCGGAAGTCCCAGAATATCCTCTGTATATGGTTTCGTAGGAATAATCTTATTATAATCCGGAATAAATTTTGTATGCACTCCTGATTTCTCACAAAGTGCTACAATCTCCTCCAGTCGGTAATATTCACTTAATCCCAGTGTAATCGCAATCTCGTCAAGCCTGCTCTCCGGCAGGATCACGTTCAGATTGGCAATTCTTCCGATCACCTTGACGCCTTTATACATGGTACCTGCAGTAATATTGTCATCCAGAATGCCTCTTACCACATATCCCCACTGAGGGTTCTGCTGAATGCGGTCAATATACTCTTCTGCTGCCCGGCTGTACCCAACCAGCACTACCTGTTTCTGGTTCAGTCCTTTCTTTCGCATTTTGCGCAGGCTGTAGAAAATGAACATTCTTGCTCCCCAGCTTGCCACAATGCAGATTCCATAAAACATATACAGTACAGAACGGGAAATATCGCCTTCTTCAATGGTATACAAAATAAATGTAGTGATCAGAATACCAAGAGAATTGGCTTTTACAATATTAGACAGCACAAGACGTCTTCCCTGCATCCGCATTGGTTCATACAGTGAAAACGCATGATACAGCAGAATATATGCCGGCAGGATAAATACCAGTGCAGACATATACTGCTGGAAGCTTCTGGCCCGGACTGCATTTGCTGCAAAAGGTCCGATAAATCTCAGCGCCCAGGCAAACATATAAGATAACGTAATTACACAGGCATCTATAACGACATGGAGCCGACTGAAGTTCTTCTGATTATCTTTAATCAATCTCTGCCACCTCTGCCCTTCTTCGCATGTTGCTGGGTCTGTCACTCACAGCAACCTTCACAAACCTGTTCCTGCTGCGCGTTTCATCCACATCTCACGCTTTAAGCACTATCTGGTCTGTGACTTTCTCTATCTTATAATAGATAAAACAGAATTGCAATAAATTCTTCATACATTAACACGAAAAATAGTTACGAAATAATAACGAATCACTTCTGCACAAACTTTTTATACCATAAATCTGTAAATTATATTCCACCACAGTTCCAGCTGGATTCTGGCGTATCTTCCAAGATTTCTCATGTGGAACTTCACTTTTTTATTTCTATGACTGATCTGGAACCCATTTTTGATTCCTGCCACATACTCCCTGCCCATTCCCTTCTGGGAAAAAAAACAGGATCTTCATGCCAAAGCCCGGCACCAGAAAAGGAAGATTCAAAATAATCTGAAGAACCGGCATATTTTTGTAGATCAGATAAATATTATTTCTTGAAGAATATCTGGTCTTAAACTGATTGTATCTGGATCCGCTTGTTCCGCTGCCTACATGATAGACCAGTGCAGCTGGCACATACCAGTTCTCATATCCAAAGATCCTGGCACGATAGCCCACATCAATATCTTCCAGATATGCAAAATGCTCTTCATCAAAATATCCGATTTTCTCAAAAACCTTCTTACGGTAAATAGCTGCGCCAGCGCATGAAGCAAATATCCGCCCTTCCTTCTCAAAGGAATGAATATCCTTTCCTTTGCCCCGGGCATATGCCCAGTCCAAGAGCCAGAACTAATAATTTCCTGCATCATCCAGTTTATTCCGGTCATGATAACAGATCATCCTTGCACTGCAGGAGAAGGCCTTCTTATGACGCTTTATAGCTGCCAGCATTTCCCCCACAAAATTCTTATCTACTTCTGTATCGTTATTCAAAAGGAGCACATAAGGTGTCCGTGATGCATAAATCCCCTCATTTACAGCTCTTGAAAAGCCGAAATTATCTGGCAGCTCCACAATGTGTACCCAGGGAAAGTTCCCCATTACAAAGGCAACGCTTCCATCTGAGGATCCATTGTCCACCAGAATGGTCTCAAAATTCTGAAACGCCTGCTGCTCCAGGCTTGAAAGCACACCCTCCAGATATGCCATCCCATTATAATTGGGAATAATGACTGATACTTCCTGCATAATGTCTTCTTAGTCTTCCTCCTTTTTGCCGGTCATGCCCGGAAGTGGTCTTAAAGAATAATTCCACTTGGTCAGGGAAAGATTCTTATTATAATTGGGATCACCGTTCTTCAGAATATCGATCCAGTTACATCTCATATATTCGATTTCCCGCTGGAAACGTCTGACTTTCACCTCATTGTTCTCTGCTCCGCGGGTCTTGGATTCCATATGGTAAAGCCTTGCATAAGGATCATAAACCACCAGATAACCTGCTTTCGTAGTCTTCAGGCACAGATCCACATCGTTAAAGGCGACTGCAAGTTCTTCTGTGAAGCCGCCCACTTTGTCAAAAGCACTGCGCTTCATCATCATACAGGCTGCAGTTACAGCGCTCATATCCTGTAAAATAGACGCCTTGTGGAGATATCCGGTACGATCCGCAGGCATATCCACAAACATATGACCTGCAATTCCACCAATTCCGATCACACAGCCTGCGTGCTGGATGGTATTGTCCGGATAGATCAGTTTCACACCTACCGCTCCCACTTCTCTTCGCTGACACACCCCCAGCATTTCTCCCATCCAGTCCTCTGTAATGACCGTTACATCATTATTCAGAAAAAGGAGATATTCACCTCTGGCATTTTTAACCCCAAAGTTGTTGATCGCGGAATAGTTGAATTTCTTTTTCCAGCAGATCAGATGGATCCTGGGATCCTCTGAAATCTTCCTGTAATAATCAAAAATCTCATCTGTAGTGCTGTTATTCTCCACGATAATGATCTCATAATTGTCGTAGAGTGTGTTCTTCTTAATAGATTCCAGGCATTTCTCCAGAGTTTCCTTCTCGTCTTTATTGGGAATGATAATGGAAACAAGCGGATGTCCCTGTACCGGGTATTTCACTCTGTAAAATCCAAGATCCGGAGTATGGCTTACAGTGCCTTTTACTCCAGTCCTCTCAAGATGTGCCTCGATAGCACGTTTGCCTGCTTCAAAAGCGTACATCTTACTTGCAGGATTATCAGCAGTAGATGCCTTGTGGGTACGCCAATGGTACAAAATCTCCGGTACATGCACCACTTCCCTGGCTTTTTCCACACAACGGAAAATAAAATCATAGTCCTGTGCTCCGTCAAATTCCCTGCGGAATCCGCCCACTTCTTCTACAAGCTGCCGCCGCACAACAAAAAAGTGACAGATATAGTTATTGGAACGAAGCAGATCAATATTAAAATCTGGCTTCAGGTGCGGCTGAAAATGCTCATCCAGTTCAGCAGTCACCTTATCCTCATCTGTGTATACTGCATCCCCGTGCTCATGCTGGTTCAGTGCATTCACAACCTCGTAAAGAGCATTTGGCGCAAGAAGATCATCATGATCCAGAAGCCCCACAAATTCTCCCTTTGCCATGGCAAATGCAGCATTGGTGTTCTCTGCAATCCCTTTATTCTCAGTGAGTTCCTGCCAGCGTACTCTCCTGTCCCTGCTGCTGTATTCTTCCAGCACTTTTCTCATGGACTGATCTTCCGGACTTCCATTGGCAATGCAAAGCTCCCAGTCCTCATAGGTCTGTGCTTCCAGTGAATCGATCATCTGCCGCAAAAATAATTCCGGAGTACGATAAGCCGGAACTACCACGCTGATAAGAGGTGCGTAAGCAAATTTTTTCTTTCTTTGTTTGTCAAGGACCGTCTGGTCCGGCACATATGCCGCGTACCAGGGACCATAGGGGATCTCCTCCGGCTCAAAGCGCTCGTGCAGCCGTATCCAGAACTCCCTGGGACCATAATGTTTCAGATACAAAAGTCCCTTCTGGATCATGTAAGGA
>ENA-OQDT01000070-OQDT01000070.1-human-gut-metagenome-genome-assembly--contig:-NODE-70-length-55996-cov-10.660724_pt1 | contig 55996 bp, 47 predicted proteins | sample MGYA00242786_ERZ504617 | MGnify/ENA primary metagenome ERZ504617 (study PRJEB26092, sample SAMD00036337) | human gut metagenome | host: Homo sapiens | study: EMG produced TPA metagenomics assembly of...
TTCATGATATTGACGGTATGATCACTGACGAGCCGGGCGTCGTACTTGCGACATTCTATGCGGACTGCGTGCCGCTCTACTTTGTCGACCCGGTGCACCGTGCAATTGGACTTTCACATTCCCGGCTGGCGTGGAACGGTCCACAAGATGGGACAGGCAACGCTCGATGCGATGCACGAACGGTTTGGAACAGAAGCAAAAGATGTGATCGCAGCCGTCGGCCCGTCGATCTGCCAGGACTGCTACGAGGTGAGCGGTGACGTGATCGAAGAGTTCCGGGCAGCATTCCCGGAAACACTGCATGAGAAACTGTTCTACGGAAAACCAGATGGAAAATACCAGTTAAATCTCTGGGAGGCGAATCATCAGATCCTTCTTGCGGCAGGAGTGCCGGAGAAGCAGATTCATCTGCCGAACCTCTGCACCTGCTGCAACCCGGATTTCCTGTATTCCCACCGTGCATCGAAGGGAAAAAGAGGAAACCTCGCGGCATTCCTTTCCCTGGTCTGAAAACAGGATCGAAAACAGAATAGAAAGCATCAAAAAACGGACCTGGAAAAAACAGATCCGTTTTTTTGCTGTATGCATCCGGCGGACACAAAATCGATTATCTGTGTTTTGCCAGCAGCTTATTGATTTTCTCTGTCGTAGACTGTACTTTTGCAACGGATACGTCGTGGTTAAGCGTATCGATAATGCTTGCCATATATTTGCTCATCTCAGCCGGCTCATACCAAGGACGGGAAACGAGTTCCGGTGTACGGTAGGTCAGGTCGGTGGTGATGACTTTGCTGATATAGCCTTTCTCATAGTAAGCATCGAATTTCTCCAGACCATCGGTGAAGAGGCCGAAGGTGGTGCAGACAAAGACGTGGTCAGCGCCGCGCTCTTTGACCTGTTTTGCAACGTCAAGCATACTCTCACCGGAGGAGATCATATCGTCGATGATGACAACATCTTTTCCTGCTACGGAATCGCCGAGGAACTCATGTGCCACGATCGGGTTTTTTCCGTTTACGATGGTGGAGTAATCTCTTCTCTTATAGAACATACCCATATCGACGCCGAGCACGTTGGAGAAGTATACGGCACGCGCCATCGCTCCCTCGTCCGGGCTGATGATCATCAGATGATCGTTGTCGATCGTCAGATCCGGAACGGAACGAAGAAGGGCTTTTAAAAACTGGTAGGTTGGCATGAAGTTGTCAAAGCCGCCGAGCGGAATTGCGTTCATGACACGAGGATCGTGTGCGTCGAAGGTGATAAAGTTGGAAACACCCATGTTCATCAGCTCCTGCAGAGCAAGTGCGCAGTCGAGAGACTCACGTTTGGTGCGCTTATGCTGTCTTCCTTCATAAATGAAAGGCATGATTATGTTGATCCGGTGTGCTTTTCCCGTTGCAGCAGCGATGATACGTTTCAGATCCTGATAATGGTCATCCGGTGACATGTGGTTCTCGTAGCCGCAGACCTTGTAGGTGATGCTGTAGTTGCAGACATCAACCAGGATGTAAAGATCGGCACCGCGGACGGATTCGTTGATCTTTCCTTTTGCTTCGCCGGAACCGAAACGCGGGCACTCGCAGTCAATCAGAAAAGAATCCTCGGAATATCCGGAAAAGGAAACCCCGTTGCGGCGCTCGGCGAGCTCTTTACGGAACTGAACCAGATACGAATCGACTTTTTTTGCCATTTCCATACTGCCCGGCAGAGCTGCGAGCTTTAACGGGGCGACCGGAATGGAATTTTCAAGTAAATCTAAATTAGCCATACAAACCTCCAGTAATCGACATATTTTACAAAGCTTTTTCTTCCTATTTATATCATCGAAACAAAGGGCGCGTCAAGCAAAAAACGAAAGAATCCTTGCTTTTTGTGCAGGTTGTTGTTATTATAATGAATGAATGTCCGCTGGCTATGCAGAGTTCTGCTGCCTTTCGGACAGAAAATGAAGGAAAAGGAAAGGCCATAACGTAATATCTGTGAAAAACAAAACGAAACACATCATAAAGAAAATAGAACCGGGCAGTATTGCCGAAGAGCTTGAACTGGAACCGGGAGACGAACTGCTTCGTGTCAACGGGGAAGAAATCGAGGACGTTTTTGATTACCATTTCCAGACCAACGACTCCTATCTGGAACTCACGATCCGGAAGAAAAACGGGGAAGAATGGGATCTGGAGATTGAAAAAGAGTACGACGAGGAAATCGGCATCACATTCGAGAACGAGTTCATGGATCAGTACCGTTCCTGCAGCAACAACTGCATTTTCTGCTTCATCGATCAGATGCCGCCGGGAATGCGTCCCACCTTGTATTTTAAGGATGACGATTCGCGTCTGTCCTTCCTGCAGGGAAACTATATTACACTGACCAACATGAGCGACCACGATATCGACCGGATTATCCGCTACCATCTGGCACCGATCAATATTTCGTTCCAGACAACGAACCCGGAGCTCCGCTGCAAAATGCTGCACAACCGTTTTGCGGGCAATATCTTTCCGAAGGTCCAGCGCCTTTACGAGGCGGGAATCGAGATGAATGGACAGATTGTGCTCTGCAAGGGATACAACGACGGCGCAGAGCTGGAGCGCAGTATTTCGGATCTGTCAAAATATCTGCCGCATCTGAAAAGTGTTTCGGTTGTCCCGGTCGGACTTTCGAAGTACCGCGACGGACTGGCGCCTCTGGAACCGTTTACCAGGGAGGATGCAAAAGAAGTTCTTGCCACGATTCACAAATGGCAGAAAAAGCTGTATGAACAGTGGGGACTTCACTTTATCCATGCTGGTGATGAATGGTATCTGCTGGCGGGAGAGCCGATCCCGGAGGAGGAAAATTACGATGGCTATATCCAGCTGGAAAACGGAGTGGGAATGCTCCGGCTTCTGGAAGACGAGGTTGCGGAAGAACTTTCGAAACGAGAAGGGGACGACCGTCACCGCCATGTAACGATTGCGACCGGAAAAGCTGCGGCGCCGTCGTTGGAAAAACACATGCAGAAAATTCGTGAAAAATATCCGAATGTACAGGCGGAGGTTGTCACGATTATCAACTATTTCTTTGGAGAATCCATTACCGTATCCGGTCTGATTACCGGAAAGGATCTGATGGAGCAGTTAGAGGGAAGAGATCTTGGCGACTGCCTGCTGCTTCCGTGCAACATGCTCCGTTCGGGAAAAAACGTCTTTCTCGACGATGTGACGGTGGAAGAGGTGGAAGAGCGCCTGAAAACACCGGTACAGATTATCGATGAGCCGGGCAGCGACCTGGTGAAAGCCGTTGTGGAGGAAAACCAGGAGACGATACACAGAAGGAGAACAATGTATGAGCAAGCCGATTGTAGCAATTGTGGGCCGGCCGAACGTGGGTAAATCCACCCTGTTTAATGTATTAGCCGGAGACAATATTTCGATTGTAAAAGACACACCGGGTGTAACCCGTGACCGTATTTATGCCGACGTGGAGTGGCTGAACCACAAATTTACGCTGGTAGACACCGGCGGTATTGAGCCGGAATCCAAAGATATCATTCTCTCCCAGATGAGAGACCAGGCGCAGATCGCCATTGATACCGCAAATGTCATCATCTTCATCACTGACGTCCGTCAGGGCCTTGTAGATGCCGATGCAAAAGTAGCTGATATGCTCAGAAGAAGCCGCAAGCCGGTTGTGCTGGTGGTCAACAAAGTCGACAACTTCGACCGTCAGATGATGGATGTTTATGAATTCTATAACCTCGGCATCGGAGAGCCGCACGCCATTTCCGCATCCGGAAAGCTCGGCATCGGCGATATGCTCGATGAGGTGACAGGATACTTTGAACCGGAGATGGAAAACGAGGAGGAGAGCGAGATTCCGCGCATCGCCATTGTTGGAAAACCGAACGTCGGAAAATCCTCCCTGGTCAACAAACTGCTGGGCTCGAACCGTGTCATCGTATCCGACATCGCCGGAACGACGCGCGATGCGATCGATACCACGATCATGCACAATGGAAATGAATATATTTTCATCGATACCGCAGGTCTTCGAAAGAAAAACAAGATCAAAGAGGAGCTGGAGCGGTACAGCATCATCCGTACAGTATCTGCCGTAGAGCGCGCAGATGTCGTCGTTCTTCTGATCGATGCAACCGAGGGTGTCACCGAGCAGGATGCCAAAATTGCCGGTATCGCCCATGAGCGTGGAAAAGGTATGATCATTGCGGTAAATAAATGGGATGCCTTGGAAAAAGATGACAAGACGATCTACCGCTTTACCGAAAAAGTAAGAAATACACTGGCTTACATGCCGTACGCAGAGCTTCTTTTCATCTCTGCGAAGACAGGACAGCGTCTTCCGAAGCTGTTCGAGACGATCGACATGGTTCTGCAGTACCAGAACCTGCGCGTACAGACCGGTGTCCTGAACGAGATTCTGACCGAGGCAATGGCAATGCAGCAGCCGCCGTCAGACCGTGGAAAACGACTGAAAATCTACTACATGACACAGGTTTCGGTCAAACCGCCGACATTTGTTATTTTCGTCAACGACAAAGAACTGATGCATTTCTCCTATGTTCGATATCTGGAGAATAAAATCAGAGAGTCGTTCGGCTTCCGCGGCACACCGCTGAAATTCATCATCAGAGAACGAAAAGAGAAGGAGCAGTAAAGAGTTATGGTACGGATCATATGCCTTTTGATCGGATACGCATTTGGCCTTTTTCAGACCTCATATATTTATGGAAGGGCGAAGGGAATTGATATCCGGGAACACGGCAGCGGAAACGCAGGAACGACCAACGCGCTCCGGACTTTAGGGAAAAAAGCAGGCGCCATCACGCTTGCCGGCGACTGCATCAAATGCATTCTGGCGGTCCTGACGGTACGCCTGATCTTCGGTGCATCGCACCCGGAACTGCTGAAACTGCTGACGGTGTATGCTGCGGCCGGAACGATTCTCGGCCACAACTTCCCGTTTTACTTAGGCTTCCGCGGCGGAAAAGGAATCGCTGCGACCGCGGGTCTGATTATCTCGTTTGACTGGAGAATCACGCTGGTCTGTGCAGCGCTGTTTTTCCTGAATCTTGCAGTAACACACTATGTTTCCCTCGGTTCCATGATGGTTTACGTTGTCTTTTTTGCAATGGCCGTTATCATGGGACAGGCGGGCTGCTTTGCGCTGGAACCGCCGTATCTCTATGAGATGTACGTGGTGATCGCACTTCTTGCCGTGCTTGCCTTTTGGGAGCACCGTGCAAACATCAAGCGTCTCATCGCGGGAACAGAGCGGAAAACGTATTTATCCAAAAAGTCGGAGAAATAAAATATGGCAAAGATTAGCATCATCGGAGCAGGAAGCTGGGGAACCGGCCTCGGCCTCCTGCTCTGCAACAACGGGCATGACGTGACGATCTGCTCGGAAAATGAAAAGGAAATTAAGAGCTTAAAGGAACACAGAGAGCATCTGACGAAGCTTCCGGGCGTAAAACTGCCGGATGAAATGAAATTCACCTGCGATGTGCGCGGCTCCCTTTCCGGACAGGACATCCTTGTAATGGCAAAAGCATCCCCGTACGTGCGAACCACATGTAAAAAGTATGCGGCGGATATTCCGGACGGCCAGCTCATCGTCAATGTGGCAAAAGGCGTGGAAGCCGATACCCTGATGACGATGTCTCAGATCATCGAGGAGGAAGTGCCGGGAGCGAATGTCGTTGTTCTCTCCGGACCAAGCCACGCAGAGGAAGTCGGCCGCGGCCTGCCGACCACGATCGTTGTCGGCGCGCATGACCGCGAGAGCGCACTGTATGTGCAGAATGTGTTCATGAGTCCGGTCTTCCGCGTTTACACAAGCCCGGACATCACGGGAATTGAACTTGGCGGAGCTCTGAAAAATGTCATCGCACTGGCAGCCGGAACGGCGGATGGTCTTGGCTACGGCGACAATACGAAAGCGGCTCTGATTACCCGCGGGATCGCGGAAATTGCACGGCTCGGCACGGCGATGGGTGCCCATGCGGAAACCTTCTACGGTCTTTCCGGTATCGGCGACCTGATTGTAACGTGTGCTTCCGTTCACAGCCGGAACCGGAAAGCCGGATACCTGATCGGCCAGGGCAGAACGATGCAGCAGGCGATGGATGAGGTTCAGATGATCGTCGAGGGCGTCTATTCCGCAAAAGCGGGTCTTACCCTGTCGAAAAAATTCGGAATCGAAACGCCGATCATTCAGGCCGTCAATCAGGTTCTGTTTGAAAACAAAAACCCGAAACAGGCTGTGGATGAACTGATGCAGCGTATGAAAAAAGACGAACTCGCCCCGGATCTCTGGGAGCGGTAAAAATAAGAAACCTGTCACTTCTGTGAAATGATACAGAGACGGCAGGTTCTTTTTTGTGCAGACCGAAATTTTTCAGCAAAAATACGGGAAAAAGATGACAATACTTTCGAAATCAAGTATAGTAATAGAAAGCGGAATAATTTTAACTGAAAAGATGCGGAGGAAAATACAGCAGGAGGAAGAAAGAATGAGAGGAGTAGAAACAAGAATTCAGGAAATCCGCCATGCCATTTTTACGGAAGTTGCAAAAATGGCGTATGACGTGGACTCTCCGGTGGAAAAGACGATCGAGGAAATTCCTTACCGTGTAATTCCCGGTGAGGTCGGAAATTTTAGAAATGATGTGTTTCTGGAGCGGGCGATTGTAGGAGAGCGGCTTCGCCTTGCAATGGGACTTCCGTGCAGAAGCGCGGCAGAGCACGCCCCGATCTCGGACAATATCAAACTGGCGGACCAGGCGGAGACGTATTATACACCGCCGCTCATTAATGTCATCAAATTTGCATGCAACGCCTGTCATGAAAAACGGGTTCTGATCACGGAGGGATGTCAGGGGTGTCTTGCACATCCGTGCGTGGAAGTCTGTCCGAAAAAGGCCATTACGCTGGACCGCACCAATGGACGATCCTATATTGATCAGGATAAATGCGTCAAATGTGGTCAGTGTGCCAAGGTATGCGGATACCAGGCTATTATTATTCAGGAGCGTCCGTGTGCGAGAGCCTGCGGAATGGATGCCATCGGTTCAGACGAGAACGGAAAAGCGGATATCGATTACGAGAAATGTGTATCCTGCGGCCAGTGTCTCGTCAACTGCCCGTTCGGCGCTATTTCGGACAAATCCCAGATCTTCCAGGTAATCCGTGCGATCCAGTCGGGAGAGCGCGTCTATGCAGCGCTGGCACCGGCGTTTGTCGGCCAGTTCGGACCGAAAGTAACGCCTGGAAAACTGCGTGCGGCGATGAAAAAGCTCGGTTTTGCGGATGTCTTTGAAGTTGCGATCGGAGCGGATCTCTGTGCGGCACAGGAGGCAGAGGATTTTGTGAACGAAGTTCCGGAGAAACTGCCGTTTATGGCGACATCCTGCTGTCCGGCCTGGTCTGTAATGGCGAAGAAACTGTTCCCGGATTACGCAAGCTGTATCTCGATGGCACTGACCCCGATGACGCTGACGGCGCGTCTGATCAAGAAACACAATCCGAATGCGAAGGTTGTCTTTGTCGGACCGTGTGCGGCGAAAAAACTGGAGGCCATGCGCCAGTCTGTCCGCAGTGAGGTGGACTTCGTTCTGACGTTTGAAGAGATGTCGGGCATTTTCGATGCGCGCCAGGTAGATGTGAGTGCACTTGAGGAAGATCCGGACGGCGTCAGCGATGCATCGGTGGACGGAAGAAACTTTGCTGTCTCCGGCGGCGTTGCAAAATCTGTGGAAAATGTAATCCGTGAAAAATACCCGGACCGCGAAATCAAGATGGCAAATGCAGAAGGTCTGAAGGAATGCCGGAAACTGCTGACAATGGCGAAGGCCGGAAAGTACAACGGTTATCTTCTCGAAGGCATGGCCTGTCCGGGCGGATGCGTGGCAGGAGCCGGCACGATGCAGTCGATCAAAAAGTCACAGGCGGCAGTCAACAAATATGCGGCGCAGGCAAAACACAAGATTTCCAGCCAGACAGAATATGTAAAAGAACTGGACAAGCTGGTAGACTAAAAAGAACAGCAAGGTGGAGAAAAAAGTGAAAAGAAAGAAAGATGGGCTTTGCGGCAGCGATTCTTGCAATGGTACTTTTGTTTGCAGGATGCGGCCAGACAGAGACAAAGACGGAGAGCAGCGGGACAAAAAGCACAGGATCAGAAAGTACAGTATCAGAAAGTACGCAGACAGAGAGCAGCACAGCGGCATCGGAAACAGAAGATGAGACACTGGTCCATGTGCTTGCATTAAAAGGACCGACCAGCATGGGAATGGTAAAAATGATGAGCGATAACGACAGCAAAGAGTCACCTGCGGACACGTTTGAACTTGCCGCTGCCCCGGATGAGGTCAGCGCAAAACTGGTACAGGGAGAGGTGGATATCGCCGCGGTTCCTGCGAACCTTGCAAGCGTACTCTACAACAAGACAAACGGCGGCGTGCAGGTGCTCGCAGTCAATACGCTCGGTGTCCTTTATATCGTCGAGGACGGCGATACCGTACATTCCATTGCGGATCTGAAAGGCAGAACCATTTATGCGGGCGGCAAAGGTGCAACTCCGGAGTATGCTTTGAATTATATCCTCGAAAAGAACGGCCTCGTACCGGGTGAGGACGTAACGATCGAGTGGAAGAGCGAACACGCCGAGTGCGTGGCAGCACTTGCAGAAGATGCCGATGGAATCGCCATGCTGCCGCAGCCGTTTGTAACGACGGCACAGACGAAAAAAGAAACGCTGCGCACCGCACTTGACCTGACCGAAGAATGGAACAAAATCCAGGAGTCCGAAGGAACGGCGAGCACACTGGTGACAGGTGTTACCGTTGTGCGCACTGCCTTTGCCAAGGAGCATCCGGAAGCAGTTGCAGACTTCATGGAAGCTTACCAGGCATCCGTATCCTACGTAACCGAAAACACTGATGAGGCGGCAAAACTGATCGGGGATTATGACATTGTTCCGGAGGCAGTCGCAAAGAAAGCGCTTCCGGCATGCAACATTGTCTGCATCACCGGTGATGAGATGAAAGAGAAGCTTTCCGGTTATCTCGGTGTACTCAAAGACCAGAACTCGGAGGCAGTCGGAGGAGAACTTCCAGGAGATGACTTCTATTATTCCGAATAAAAACAAAAAAGAGAAACAGAGAAAAACGAAGCTCTGGCCGATCGTGTTCTGGCTTATGATCTGGCAGGCGGTAAGCGTTTTTGTCGGGCAGGAGATCCTTCTGGCATCTCCTGCTGCTGTTTTGAAACGCCTTTTTACGCTTGTAACAGAACAGGTCTTCTGGCAGTCCCTGCTGTTTTCCGGAGCACGCATCGGAGCCGGATTCCTTCTTGGTGCGGCGGCGGGAATTGCAGGAGCTGCACTTGCCGGTCGGTTTTCCATTGCAGAAGAACTCCTGACGCCGCTGGTTGCAGCAGTGAAAGCAGTGCCGGTCGCTTCTTTTGTGATTCTGATCCTGATCTGGGTTTCTTCGAAGAATCTTTCGGTTGTGATTTCGTTTCTGATGGTATTTCCGATCCTGTATACAAACACGCGGAACGGCCTACGGGAACTGGACACAGCGCTTTTGGAGATGACAGACGTTTTTCAGGTTCCGCGGCCGGTGCGGCTGCGCTGGGTGATCCTGCCGCAGCTGTACCCATATATCCGGACGGGATGTTCACTTTCCCTCGGCCTTTGCTGGAAGGCCGGAACGGCAGCAGAAGTAATCGGCATTCCGAACCGATCCATCGGAGAGCATCTGTATCAGGCAAAAATATATCTCGACACACCGGGACTCTTTGCCTGGACGGCAGCGATCGTGTACGTCAGCTTCTGTCTCGAAAAAGCTGTTTTAAAAGGAATGGATCTTGCAGAAAAAAGGATGCTGGTGATGAAATGAGAGAAGATACGATTGAAATCTGCCATCTGAAAAAAGCGTATGGAGAACACGTTATTTTTTCGAATCTTACGATGGAACTGAAAAAAGGAGCAGTGACCTGTCTGATGGCTCCTTCCGGGGCTGGAAAGACAACCCTGCTGCGGATTCTGGCAGGCCTGGAGCAGGCGGACGGCGGAAAAATCGGGGGACTGGAAGCCTTAAGAAAAAGTATGGTTTTTCAGGAACCGCGGCTGGCAGAAGAACTGACAGCTGCAGCCAATATCCAGCTCGCGGTAAGGCGCCGCATGTTTGGAAAAGAAAAAAGAAGCTCCCGTCATCTTGTGGAGGAGATGGAGGAACTCGGCCTTTCGGGCTGTGAAAACCAGGCTGTATCGGAACTGTCGGGCGGCATGCGCCAGCGGGTGGCGGTTCTGCGGGCCATGCGCATGGACGCAGATTTCCTCCTTTTGGATGAGCCGTTCCGGGGACTGGATGCGGGGACGAAAAAAGAAAACGATGAACTATATCCGCAGAAAGGAAAAGAAAAAACGATGCTTCTGGTCACGCATGATTTAGAAGAAGCCGAAGCAATGGGGGACTGGATCTGCACCTGCAGCAGACTGGATGGTATCCTCGAAATAAAGAGAAACAGAAAAAGCAGCACAGAAATCTGAAACGGAAAGAAACAGATTTTCTGTGCTGCTTTTGCTGTGAATCCGCAGTTACAGCAGGTCATCCGGTATGGAAGCAGAGCGGAGCTGTTCGTCCATCGTGTCGATGAGCGCCATGTCGGCTTCAGAAAGTTCGAAGTCGAAGACATCCGCGTTGGCAAAAATGCGGTCCGGCTGTGTCGATTTCGGGATGACACTGATGCCCTGCTGGACGAGGTAGCGGAGGCCGATCTGTGCTTCAGTGCGTACATACTTTTCTGCCAGCTGCTGCATAATCTCACGGTTCAGATAAAGACCTCTTGCGAGCGGCGCATACGCTTGAACGGCGATTCCATGTGAACGGCAGAAAGCGATGAGCGGTTTCCGGTTCCAGAGCGGATGGCATTCGATCTGGTTGACGGCCGGGATGACGCCGGAAAATTCAAAGAGGGCGGTAAGGTGCGGCTCCTCGAAGTTGCTGACGCCGATCGATTTTGCACGCCCGGATTCGCGGATTTTTTCGAGTGCGCGCCACGTCTCCGGGTAGCAGCCCGGCACCGGCCAGTGAATCAGGTAAAGATCAACGTAGTCGAGACGGAGACGGTCGAGGCTGCGGTTGAAGGCACCTTCGATATCACCGACCCGCTGCGCGGTATTCCATACCTTTGTGGTAATAAAAAAATTTTCCCGCGGAATTCCGCTTGCGCGGATCCCGCGGCCGATGCTGTCCTCGTTTTTATAGGAGGAGGCGGTATCGATCAGACGGTAGCCGTATTTTGCCGCGGTGACAATTGCTTTTTCTGCCTCTTTTTCTGTCGATTTGTAAGTGCCAAGCCCCAGAAGCGGCATCGCTCTGCCGTCGTTCAATGTAATGGTTGGAATAGAAAGTGCCATAAAAACCCTCCGTATCTTGAATCAAAAAAAGATTCTGCCGTATTTCTCTCATAATTATGTTTAGTATAACATGAAAATTTAAAGAAATCAGACCAAATATATTAAAAAAGTTTAACACAATCGGGAAATGAAAAAAAAATAACAAGCCATGCAAGAAAAAAGAAGGATGCCAAGGACGGCCTGTATGGCAGAATTGTAACAGAAATTTTGTGGAGGCCGTATTGAATTTTGTGCATGAAATAGAGTATAATAAGTTTGAATTGATATTTATTTATCATTCCCTGTACAATCTGCAGGACGTTTCAGGAAAACAAAAGCGGACGAAACGGACGGCAGAGCAGAAAAACGGGGACAGAGGAGGCCATATTATGCATTTATTATATGACGAGAATGGAAATCCCATTCCGCACGGAGCTCACGACGAGCACCATCATCACCATGACCATCATCACGAGGGAGAAGACTGCGGACATGCCTGCAATGCATGCGGTTCCGAAGAAAAATGCAAGGACGAGAATCTTGCCCTTTTAACCTATATGCTGCAGCACAATGAACATCACGCAGCAGAACTCGACGAGATGGCCGACAAACTGGAAAAAGCCGGAATGGCGGACGCCGCAAAACAGATCAGGGAGGGAGTATCCGATTTCCAGAAAGGCAATATGCGCCTGTCCCTTGCACTGACACTTGTAAAAGAGCATTTGAAAGAAGTTAAGTAGAGGAGGCGTAAGCTATGTGCCTTGCAACGGTATACAAAAATCCGGAAAACACAGTTGTCTGTAAAAATGTGAGCCGCATCGATGTCGATGGAGAATACGTTCTGATCCGTGACATCATGGGTGAGGAGATCAGACTGCAGGGTAAGATCAAAATGGTAGATCTTGCAAACAGCATCGTAGAGCTGGACTGTGAATGATAATTGGTTGACGGAACCAGTTATTCTATAAAAGCGGTTTTAGGCCCCCGGGCTCTGCAAATCGGAACAAACAGAACAAGCGAACCGGGACTTAGAATAGGAATATATTATATTAAAGCGGAGGTAAATTGAATTATGAAACTTTCAGAAGAGATGAAAAACAAGACCCTTCTGTCTTTTGAGCTGTTCCCGCCAAAGACAGAGAAGGGACTGCAGAATCTGCCGGGTACCATCGACCACCTGATGAAATATAACCCGTCTTACATTTCCTGTACATACGGAGCAGGCGGCGGCAACGTCGGAGCAAACCGTGAAGTATGTCAGATGATCAAAAATGCCGGAACTACACCGGTTACCCATTTCACCGTTATCAAAAACACAAAAGAAGGAATCAAAGAGCAGCTGGATCAGTATCTGGTTGATGGCGTAGACCATATGCTGGCACTGCGCGGAGATATTCCGCTTGGTGAGACTACAACCTGTGGTGACTTTGACTATGCTACCGATCTTGTAAAATTCGTACGTGATACCTACGGCGACAAATTTGAAATCGCTGTTGCAGGTTCACCGGAAGGCCACATCTCCTGCAGAAGTCTGGAGTCTGATATCGCAGTTCTGAAACAGAAACAGGACAACGGAGCAGACTACATCATGACACAGCTCTGCTGGGATATGGAGCAGTTCAAATACTGGCTGGATGCAATCCGTAAAGCAGGAATCACCATGCCGGTAGACGTTGGAGTAATGCCGATCCTGGATCAGGCTGCTACTATTAACATGGCACTTTCCAGAAACGGCTGTGTGATGGACAGAGAGCTTTCCAGAATGATCTCCAGACACTGGCTGTTCCCGAACCCATTTGCAGCAAAAGATGCAGAAGGAAAACCGTTCGACGTATTCTACGACAAGAAAGTTGCAGAGTTCAAAGAAGAGGGTATCGAATATACCGTAAAACAGATTGATGCATACCGTGCACTCGGTGTCAACGGAATTCATCTGTATGCACTGAATAAATGGAAAGACGTATCTGAAATCATCGACAGATCCGGCCTTTGCACACTGGTTTAATGAATTAATTACTTGAATTTGGGAGGCATCCGATTTTTATGGCACATGTAATAGCTGTCGCCGGAAAAGGCGGCGTTGGAAAAACAACATTATGCGGCTTGCTGATCCAGTATCTCTGCGAGTCAGGAAAAGGTCCTGTTCTTGCGGTTGATGCGGACGCAAACTCGAACCTGAATGAGGTACTCGGTGTAGAAGTAGAAGCTACCCTTGGAGATATCCGGGAGGAGATTGCCCGTGCAGAGATGGCATCCAAAAACCCGATTCCGGCAGGTATGAGCAAGGCAGATTATGCGGAATTTAAATTTGCAGGCGCTCTGACTGAGGAAGATGATTTTGACCTGCTTGTGATGGGAAGAACACAGGGAAAAGGCTGCTACTGCTTCGTCAATGGACTTCTGCAGAATCAGCTTGCAAAGCTGTATCCGAATTATCCCTTCATGGTTGTGGATAACGAGGCAGGCATGGAGCATATCAGCCGTGGTATACTTCCGGGAATGGATACAGCTATTTTGGTCAGTGACTGCTCAAGAAGAGGAGTACAGGCCGCTGCGAGAATCGCGGAGCTGATCAAAGAATGCGATATGAAGCCGAAGCAGGTAGGACTAATCGTAAACCGTGCGCCGAATGGCGTGTTAAATGAGGGAACCCGTGAGGAGATTGAAAAACAGGGATTAACTCTCCTTGGCGTTGTTCCGCACGATGATCAGGTTTATGAATATGACTGTGACGGAAAACCAACCGTACGTCTGCCGGAAGACTCTCCGGTACGCGCGGCATTAAAGAAAATCGTAGAAAACCTTGATTTATAAAAACAGAGAATCTGCCCTCCGCTTTGTACACGCTGCAGACGGAGGGATATTTCAAAAGTAAAATATCCCCCATGGGAGGATGTTTTTACCATAAAAATATTAAAATACAATCTTGAGGAGGACAAGATGAGCGAATTCAAATTAACAAGCGTAGAAGAATTCGAACAGGCCACGAATGAGCTCCTGGAAAATGGTGCAAAGGTTGGCGCTGACGCATGGCAGTTTCGTGTAAAAAACCAGACCCCGCACTGTAAATTCGGTGAGCAGGGAACCTGCTGCCGTATCTGTACGATGGGACCTTGCCGTATTACACCAAAGGCACCGAGAGGAATCTGCGGATGCGATGTACACGGTATTGTAGGACGTAACTTCCTGCGCTTTACAGCAGGCGGTTCCGCAACACATTCCGATCATGGCCGTGAGATCTGCCACACACTGCATGAGGCTGATCCAAACGGAAACTACAAAGTAAAAGATCCGGAGAAACTGATCCGTATCGCAAAAGAGTGGGGCGTAGAGACAGAAGGAAAAGATATTTACGATCTGGCACATGAGATGTCCGAGCTGGCTCTTTTAGAGTATGGTAAACCGTTTGGAACACAGAGATTCCTGAAACGTGCTCCGCAGCACACACAGGAAATCTGGGAGAGAGAAGAAATCGCACCGCGTGCGATTGACCGTGAGGTTGCATGTTCTCTTCATATGACTCATATGGGATGTTCTTCCCTTCCGGAAGCACTCGTTCGCCAGTCCCTTCGTTCCGGACTTTCCGATGGATGGGGCGGCTCCATGATGGGTACCGAGTTCTCTGACGTACTGTTCGGAACTCCAAAGCCGATCGAAACCGAGGCAAACCTTGGTGTTATGAAAGAAGATGAAGTAAATATCATCGTTCATGGCCATGATCCGTCACTTTCCGAGATGATCTGCGAATACGCAGACGATCCGGAGATGATCGCATATGCAAAAGAAATGGGAGCAAAGGGAATCAACGTGGCAGGTGTCTGCTGTACTTCCAATGAAGTAGCAATGCGCCGCGGCGTGCCGATGGCAGGTAACTTCCTGCAGCAGGAAAACGTGGTACTGACCGGTGCCTGCGAGGCCATCGTTGTTGACGTACAGTGTATTTTCCCGGCCCTTGGACCTTTAAGCAAATGTTTCCATACTAAATTCGTTACCACCAGCCCGATTGCGCAGATGCCGGATGCAGAATACATTCGTTTCAACGCAAAAACAGCAGGTGAGAATGCAAAAGCCATCGTAAAAATGGCAATTGAAAACTTTAAAAACCGGAAACCGGAGCTGGTACATATCCCGCATATGAAGCAGAAAGCAACCGTTGGATACTCTTTTGAGTCCATCATCAAGACTCTGGATAAAGTAACCAATTCCCAGGTTGACCAGACCGGAACTCTGATGCCGCTGTGGCAGTGTGTGGCATCCGGCGTTATCCGCGGTGCAGTTGCCATGGTAGGATGCAACAACCCGAAAGTCCGTCCGGACACCGCTCACATCGAGCTGATGAAGAAGCTGATCGCGCACGACGTTATCATCGTTGCTTCCGGATGCTCTGCACAGGCAGCAGCAAGAGCAGGTCTGATGGACAAACGTGCTAAAGATCTCTGCGGTGCAGGTCTGAAACGTGTCTGCGAGCTGGCTGATATCCCGCCGGTACTCCACATGGGATCCTGTGTTGATATCTCCCGTATGATGGTTCTTGTAGCAGAACTTGCTAAAATCGGTAATGTCAATATTTCCCAGCTTCCGGTTGTCGGATGTGCTCCGGAGTGGATGTCTGAGAAAGCAGTTTCCATCGGAAACTATGTTGTAGCAACCGGTATCGATACTTACCTTGGCGTAGAGCCGTATGTATCCGGATCCACTGAGGTAACAGGACTCCTGACCAACGGTGTCCGCGACTGGGTTGAGGCAGCTTACACAGTAGAAAAAGACATCGACAAGCTGGGCGATGCAATGCTCGCACGAATCGAAGAGAAACGTGCCGCACTCGGCGTATAAAAAGGACAGGGCGGTCCCTGACGTAAAAAGAGACCGCCCTTTTTGAAGTGAAAAGGTGTAAAATGAAAATAGCAGTAACTGGAAAGGGTGGCGTAGGAAAAACAACCATCGCAGCGACCCTTGCAAGACTTTATGCAGAAGAAGGCCATCCGGTTCTGGCTGCAGATGTCGATCCGGATGCCAATCTGGGCCTTGCGCTTGGATTTCCGGAAGAAATCCTCGATTCGATCGTTCCGATTACCAAAATGAGAAAACTGATCGAAGAGCGCACCGAGGCAAGTGCAGACAACCGGTTTTACAAGATAAATCCGAGAGTAAGTGATATCCCCGATAAATACAGCAAAGAGTACAATGGAGTCAAACTCCTGACGCTTGGCACCGTGGAGACGGCCGGAAGCGGCTGTGTCTGCCCGGAGCATGTGATGCTGCGGAGAATCATCAACAGCCTGGTCCTTCACAGAGGGGATGTTGTCATCCTCGACATGGAAGCAGGCCTTGAGCATCTGGGAAGAGGAACGACTGAGGGCATGGATATGTTCATCGTAGTCATCGAGCCGGGTGCAAGAAGTATTCAGACCTATAAGAATGTCAAACGTCTGGCCGAAGAGCTTGGCGTTCATCAGGTTCATGTCGTGGCAAACAAAGTACGCGACGAAAAAGATGAGGCATTCATACAGGACCGTATCCCCCCGGAGGATCTTCTGGGCATGGTCCACTACAACCCGGAAATTATGGAAGCGGACAGGGAAGGTTCGTCTCCATATGATTACAGCGCGGCTGCAGTAGAAGAGATACGGAAAATAAAAAACAAAAATCGATAAGTCAAACATGCCTGGCATGGAAAAAGTGTGATAGGAGGAAAAACACATGACATTATTCGAGAGAGTATTTGGCGGAAATGATGCAGTATACGGTCTTACCGAAGCTGCCGTTGACGCCGCAATCGCAGCAAACGGAGAGGAAAAAGCAGTCAGCTTCCCGGACACTGCTTACGCACTTCCGTGTTACTATGCTGTAACAGGAGTAAAGGTTACTAACTTAAAAGAGATGAAAGAGGCTCTTGGCGTGGTAAAATCTCTGATGACAAGAGAAAATCAGCTGAATGATGTATTTATGTCCGGTGTTGCAACTGCACTCTGCGCAGAGTTCATCGAGGCAATTAAATACATCGACGGTGCAAAACCATATGATGAGCCGTGCTACGGCCATTTAAGCGATGCCATCATCCGTGAGCTTGGTGTGCCGCTTGTAACAGGCGATATCCCGGGCGTAGCTGTTATCCTTGGAAGCGCTCCGACCGCACAGGAAGGCGTGGATCTGGTTAAGAGCTATCAGGCACAGGGTATTCTTGTAACACTGGTTGGCGGAATCATTGATCAGTGTCAGGAATTAGGATACAAGACCGGCGCAAACGTACGTGTCATCCCGCTTGGAAAAGACGTAACATCTGTAATCCACGTTGTATCCGTAGCAATCCGTGCAGCCCTGATCTTCGGTAACGTAACTGCAGGCGATGCAGGCGCACTGATGACCTACACCAAAGACCGTGTACCGGCATTCGTAAATGCTTTTGCTCCTCTGGATGATGTGATCGTTGCATGCGGCGCTGGTGCGATTGCACTTGGTTTCCCGGTTATCACAAACGATGACAAAGACGTTCCGGCTATTCCGAAGAGTCTCATTATCCAGAAGGACGTTTCCAAATTCAACGCAACTTCTCTGGAAGCACGCGACATCAAGATCAAAATTACCAACATTGATATCCCGGTTGCATTCGCATCTGCATTCGAGGGTGAAATCATCCGCCGTGGTGATATGCAGGTTGAGTTTGACGGTTCCCGCGTAGACTGCTGCGAGCTGGTTCAGACAAAAGATGCTTCCGAAGTAGAAGATCACAAGATCGAGCTGATCGGACCGGACATCGACGAGTTCGAGGTAGGTTCCAAGCACAGCATTGCATACGTTGTTGAGGTTGCCGGAAAGAGCATGCAGCCGGATTTCGAGCCTGTATTTGAGCGTAAATTCCACAGCTACCTGAACTGCATCGAAGGTGTTATGCATACCGGACAGCGTGATATGATCCGTATCCGTGTCAGCAAAGAAGCTTTCAACGCAGGCTTCCGTGCAAAACACTTCGGAGAAGTTCTGTACGCACAGGTGAAGAACGAGTTCGAGGCTGTTGTTGACAAATGTCAGGTTAAGATCTACACCAATCCGGAAGACTGTACCAAGATCCGTCACGAAATTGCAATCCCGGTATTCGACAAACGTGACGAGCGTCTGTCTACCATGACAGATGAATCCGTACCGGTATACTACAGCTGTATCATGTGCCAGGCATTCTCCCCGAGCCATGTATGTGTTGTTACACCAGAGCGTCTCGGACTTTGCGGTGCTGTTTCATGGCTGGATGCAAAAGCTACCAACGAGCTGGATCCGAACGGACCTTGCCAGGTTATCACAAAAGAAAAAGTGATCGATGAGAGAATCGGTGAGTACGAGGATGTTAACGAGGCTGTTCGTAAACTTTCCCAGGGTGCTCTTGATGATGTATCTCTGTACTCTATCATGGAAAAACCAATGACATCCTGCGGATGCTTCGAGTGTATCTGTGGTATCGAGCCGTTCTCCAACGGTGTCTGCATCGCAAACCGTGAGTACGCAGGCATGACTCCTCTGGGAATGACCTTCTCCGAGCTGGCTTCCATGACAGGCGGCGGTGTTCAGACTCCTGGATTCATGGGACACGGCAAACACTTTATCGCTTCCAAGAAATTTATGAAAGCAGAAGGCGGCGTTGCCCGTATCGTATGGATGCCGAAAGAGCTGAAAGAGCAGGTTGCAGAGAAACTGAATGAAACAGCAAAAGAGCTGTACGGTATCGACAACTTTACCGATATGATCGGTGATGAGACCATCGCAGAAGATCCGGAGACACTGGTTGCATTCCTGACCGAGAAAGGTCATCCGGCACTTGGCATGGATCCAATGATGTAATTCGTATTTTACAGGCTTATCCTGTGAAAGAATAAGCAGACCGGCATGGCTTGGGAGGGGATTCCAAAGCGGAGGAGGAAGCCCTTTCCGGCACATGCCGGCAGCTGTAAAGTGATTTTCTGGGAAAAAACGGCTGACGAAAAGAAAACGGATACTTTTTGTCAGAAAATCTTGGAAAATATCCTGGTAAATCTTGCATTCTCCGGGAAAAAACGTTAAAATAATAACAGGTGTGTCCATGAAGCGGAATCATGGAGATATGCCTGTATGGAATTTTATTTTTAAGGAGGCTTTTTTTATGCCGTTTAATCGCAAACCACAAAAGTTTAATGCAGCAATTAAATCCGTTGTAATCGGCAGCGGAGACAAAACCGTAACTCTTGGCGGAGAAAACGTATTACCATTTTATGCTTTCGACGGTGAAATCAAAAACGGACCGAAGGTCGGCGTTGAAATCACAGACCTTGGTATGGAAGGAGAACCGGAAAGCGTAAAAGCATACTATGAAGGTGCAGCTACCATGGGCGAGATTGCAAAAAAAGCAGCAGCTATGGAAGGTGCAGATTTCCTCTGCCTTCGTCTGGCAGGCGGAGACCCGAACGGTCTGAACAAATCGGTAGAAGAACTCATTGAGACAGTCAAAGAGGTTGCTGATGCCGTTGACGTGCCGCTTGTTGTAGAAGGATGTAAAAACGTTGAGAAGGATTCCGAACTGCTCACAAAAGTAGCAGAGGTCCTTCAGGGAAGAAACGTTCTTGTTATGTCCGCAAGAGAAGAAGATTACAAGGCAGTTGGTGCAGCCGCAGGTCTGGCATACAACCAGAAAGTCGGCGCTGAGTCCGCTGTAGATATCAACCTTGCAAAACAGCTGAATGTTGTTATGACCCAGCTCGGTGTCAGCGCAGACAGCATTGTTATGAACGTAGGTTCTGCAGCAGTCGGATACGGATATGAGTACGTAGTATCTACACTGGACCGTATCAAAGCAGCAGCATTATCCCAGGACGATAAAATGCTGCAGATGCCAATTATTACTCCAATCGCTTCTGAGACATGGAATGTAAAAGAGGCAATGGCAACAGAAGAGGAATCTCCGGAATGGGGAAATCAGGAAGTACGAGGAGTCTCTATGGAGATTCAGACAGCAGCCGCATCTCTGGCTTCTGGTTCTGATGCAGTTATCCTCAAACATCCACAGTCTGTTGCAACCATTTCCAAAATGATTCAGGAACTGATGTAATCAGTACGTAAGGAAGAGATTAGGAGGATAAAGAATTATGGCATTATCAGGTATTCAGATTTTTAAAATGACCCCAAAGAAAAACTGTAAGGAGTGCGGATGTCCGACCTGTATGGCATTCTCCATGAAGGTTGCACAGGGCGCTATGGATATTTCAGCGTGCCCATATATGTCTGACGACGCTATGGCACAGCTTTCCGAAGCTACCGCACCGCCAATGAAGACGATCAAAGTCGGAACCGGCGACAGTGAGTACACTCTTGGCGGAGAGACGGTCCTCTATCGTCATGAGAAAACATTTGTAAGCAAAACCCGTTATGCGGTATCTCTCTGCAGCTGCATGTCTGACGAAGAGATCGATGCAAAACTGGAAGAAGACAAAAAAGTTGATTACGACCGTATCGGTGAGCGTATGTGCGCAGAGATGCTGTATGTAAACTATGCCGGAAATGGCGTAGACAAATACGTATCTCTTGTAACGAAAGCAGCAGCAACCGGAAAAGTTCTGGTACTTGGCTGTGAGGACGCAGATGCTGCAAAAGCTGCTCTGGAAGTATGCAAAGCAGGCAAACCGATCCTGAATGGTGCAAATGCATCCAACTATGAAGAGATGAGCAAACTTGCCACAGAGGCAGGCGTTGTTCTCGGCGTTAGCGGCGCAAATATTGATGAGCTTCACGACACCGTAGAAGCAATCGAGAAACTCGGCAACAAGAACCTTGTTCTTGATACCACAGAAGCAACCATCAAAGAGACCTTCGCTACTACCGTACAGGTAAGACGTGCATCCTTAAAGGATACAGACCGTACCTTCGGTTATCCGTCTATTGTAAATCTGGCAAAAATCGCACAGGGCGACAGATATATGCAGCAGGCACTGCTTTCCCTGTTCACCATGAAATACGGTTCTATCATCGTTCTTGAGGAGATGGGATACGCAGAGGCACTTCCGGTATTCGGACTTCGCCAGAACGTATTTACCGATCCGCAGAAACCGATGAAAGTAGAGCCGGGCATCTACCCGCTGAACGGCGCAGACGAAAATTCGATCTGCCTGACCACAGTAGACTTTGCCCTGACCTATTTCCTGGTATCCGGAGAGCTCGAGAGATCCGGAGTTCCGGTTAACCTTGTAATCAACGATGCCGGCGGACTTTCCGTACTGACTTCCTGGGCAGCAGGTAAATTCTCCGGTAACTCTATCTCCAAATTCTTCAAAGAGAATGTAGAAGATAAAGTAAAATCCAGAAAAGTTATCATTCCTGGTAAAGTAGCCGTATTAAAGGGCGACATTGAGTCCAAACTTCCTGGATGGGAAGTAATCGTTGCTCCGCTTGAGGCAGTTCAGCTTGTGAAATTCATGAAAGATCTGCAGGCAAACGGAGAACTGTAATACATAAAAAATCCGGGAGGAACTCCGGTATCCGGAAGTTTCTCCCGTGAAAAAATAATTATGGGGGATTCCCAAAAGAAAAGGAGAAGAGATATGGCAAAATTTGTAACCATCGGCGAAAGACTTTCTGTTACAGCTCCTACTGTAAACAAAGCATTCGCAGCAAGAGATGAAGAGCCAATTTTAAAGAGAGCAAAACAGCAGCTGGATGCTGGTGCCGTTTACCTTGATGTAAACATCGGACCGGCTGAAAATGATGGAGAGGACATTATGAAGTGGGCTGTTGAGCTGCTGCAGAGCAATTTTGACAATGTTCCGCTGGCTCTGGATACATCCAACAAAAAAGCAATTGAGGCTGGTATCTCTGTATACAACCGTTCCAAAGGAAAACCGATCGTAAACTCTGCAGATGCTGCAGGAAGAATCGAGTACGTTGACCTTGCAGCTGCAAACGATGCAATCGTTATTGCACTTTGCAACGGTGAAGGAATTGCAAAAGATAACGACGAGCGTATGATGTACTGCCAGACCCTTCTGGAAAGAGGTATGGAGCATGGCATGGAGCCGACAGATCTGTGGTTTGACCCGCTGTTCCTGGTTGTAAAAGGAATGCAGGACAAACAGATGGAAGTTCTTGAGTGTATCAAGATGTTCAGCGATATGGGACTGAATTCTACCGGCGGACTTTCCAACAACTCCAACGGTATGCCGAAAAACATCCGTCCGATCATGGATTCCGCACTTGTAGCTATGGCTATGATGCAGGGTCTGACCAGCGCCATCGTTAACCCGAATGACCTGAGACTGATGGAGACCATTAAATCCTGTGACGTATTCAAAGGCAACACTCTGTATGCAGATTCTTATCTGGAGCTTTAATCTTTAAATCTCGCAGGTTTTCCCCTGATGGTGCCGCAGCGTTTGCGAAAACCTGAGGCACCATCAGGGGTTTTTCTATCTAAAAGCGGAAAAATAAAAAAAGCGGAGAATATATACGACTGGGGGATTTACAGATTATGGCAAAAGTAACCTTTCGATTTGAAGAAGGAGAACCGGTAGTCACCTACGCAACCGAGGGCGAGCGCCTTCTTGAAGTAGCGCAGAAGAGCAATGTGCCGATCGATGCACCGTGTTCCGGAAACGCATCGTGCGGTAAATGCCGCGTTCGTCTTGTGAGCGGTGAGCTGGATTCCAAAATAACCCGCCATATTTCTGAGGAAGAATATCAGAATGGCTGGAGACTGGCGTGCGTCAGCACCGTCAAAGGCGATGTTGAAGTGGAAGTGCCGGACATTGCATCCGCTTACCGGAGCCGCATGAAAGTGGCAGACCTTAGTTCACCGAGTGAAATTGCAATTTTTGAAGATACGAAAAAGAAAATTACAGACGCCGGCCTGGAATTGAAAAACAGCATGCAGGTGATCAAAATCTCAATGGAAGAGCCATCTCTGGATGATACGATGCCGGATAACGAGAGAGTAACCTGGGCTGTACAGGCAGCGACAGGGCTTGAGCGGGTACGGATTCCGTACTCTGTACTGAAAAAAATGCCGGATGTCCTTCGGGAATCCCATTTTCAGGCACAGTGTGTCGTCCGGGTTACGGCAAATGACGTCTTTTTATACGATATGCTTCCAATGGAAGCAAAAGCAGTGGTCGGTGGTCTCGTTGTCGACATCGGAACAACGACAGTTTCTGCACTGATCGTGGATATGCTGAGCGGAGAAATCCTGGCAAAAGCCTCTTCCGGAAACGGACAGATCCGGTATGGTGCGGATGTTATCAACCGTATCATTGAATCCCAGAAACCGGGAGGCCATGAAAGACTGCAGAATGCAATCATCAAAGAAACCTTAAACCCGATGATTTCCAACATGTGCCGTGCAGCGAAAATCAGCAGTCAGCAGATTTACCGTGCGGCGATTGCCGGAAACACTACCATGGAGCATCTGATGATGGGCATCAATGCAGATCCGCTTCGGATGGAGCCGTATATTCCGGCCTTCTTTAAGACAAACTCACTGTTTGCATCGGATGTCAATCTTGCGATTCATCCGGACGCCCATATCATTCTGGCACCGAACATCGGAAGCTATGTGGGCGGAGATATTACTGCCGGCGCGTTGGTCAGCATGATCTGGAACCGGCCGGAGATGAGTCTTTTTATTGACCTTGGTACCAATGGCGAGCTTGCATTTGGAAACTCTGACTTTATGGTAAGCTGTGCCTGCTCGGCCGGACCGGCCTTTGAGGGCGGCGATATCAGCTGTGGTATGCGTGCGACCGACGGTGCGATTGAAAAATGTACGATCGATCCGGAGACGATGGAACCTTCGTACCATGTTATCGGAGATGAGGGTACGAAACCGATTGGTCTTTGCGGTTCCGGAATCATCGATGTAATTGCAGCGCTGTTCCGTGCGAAAATGGTTAATCCGAAGGGAAAATTTATCCGGGAAGGCAGACGGATCCGCCACGACAAATATGGCATGGGAAGCTATGTCATCGCATTTGAAGAGGAAGCCGGAAGCGTCCGCGACGTTGAGATTACAGAAGTAGATATCGACAACTTTATCCGTGCCAAGGGCGCGATTTTCTCAGCGATCCGTACGATGCTGAACTATCTGGATATGGATGTTTCCATGATCGAGGAGGTTTACGTAGCGGGCGGTATCGGAAGCGGCATCAACATGAAAAATGCCGTTACCATCGGTATGTTCCCGGATATTCCGCTGGAAAAATTCCATTACATTGGTAACTCTTCCCTGACCGGTGCGTATTCAATGCTTTTATCGACAGCAGCAGAGAAGAAAACGTATGAGGTTGCCCGGAACATGACATATCTGGAACTCTCTACGGTACCAACCTATATGGATGAATTTGTAGCGGCGTGCTTCCTGCCGCACACAGACACGACGATGTTCCCGTCTGTGGAAGCATAAAACGGAAGCAGAACTTTCTGTTACGATTCAAGGTGAAACACATGTGGTTTTGCTTTGAATTGTGGCGAACCTTTTTGAGAGGAATTGGATTTACATGGCAGTAGACTTAAATTACGAAAAAGACAGCAAAGAGCGTATTCCGTATGAGCATTATCTGGAAGTGTATCAGAATGCAGATCCAAAAGAGATTTCCAGCCGGTGCGACGTTCCGTATGATGCGGAAAAACAGGAGTTTACCGTTTCCCTGATGGGTGTTTCCTACCGGATTTCGTGGCCGGAGTACAACGTATTTCATATTGGAGATGATGGAAGCGTTTCGCCGATAATTGGCTGGTATCCACTCGAGAAAAAACCGAATGCAAAAATTTTGGTATTGCGTTATCTGACAGAGGGCGGAGCTGCTCCGTCTACCGGAAAATTTTTGACGTACCGGGAGATTCCGTGGGGAGAAGTTTATTTTAAACAGTTCCAGGGAAGATGCCTGTTCCGTCTTGCGTTTGGCTTTGGCGGAAAGCTGGATGCATTCCGTGAGATCATGGAACGTGTCGGCGCTCAGGCGATTTCATCCGGTGATGTCGGATATGAGCTGGAGTTTATGAAAGGGCTTTTTGTACGACTGATTTTATGGGCAGGAGATGATGAGTTTCCGCCGTCCGCGCAGATCCTCTTTTCGGACAATTTCCCGGCTGCATTTACGCAGGGAGAGGATATGGCGGTTGTGGGAGATGTCACAATTGATATGCTGAAGGCTCTGGCTGCAAAATAGTTATGGCTTGAGGCCATCAGGATGGCTTCTGGATCGAAAAAAATAAGCGGAGGAAAATAACATGGGATTTTCAACAGTACCTTGCAATGAGTTTGTAGAAGTGCTCGGTTCCAAAGCACCGGTTCCGGGCGGTGGCGGAGCTTCTGCACTGGTTGGCGCTGTCGGCACAGCGCTTGGCAACATGGTTGGTGCGCTGACAGTAGGTAAAAAGAAATATGCGGATGTCGAAGAGGAAATGAAAGAGCTGATGGCGAAAGCAACCACGCTTCAGGACGAACTGCTTCACCTGATCGAGCGCGATGCAGAAGTGTTCGAACCGCTCTCCAAAGCATACGGCATGCCGCGCGAGACAGAGGAGGAGAAGGCAGAAAAAGCAAGAGTCATGGAGATTGTGCTGAAGGATGCCTGCTCTGTTCCAATGGAAATTATGGAAAAATGCTGCGAAGCAATCGACCTGATCGTAGAATTTGCAGCAAAAGGTTCTGCACTTGCGATCAGTGACGCAGGTGTTGGCGCAGCATTCTGCAAAGCAGCCTTAGAGGGTGCTTCCCTGAATGTATATATCAACACGAAATCTATGAAAAACCGGGAATATGCAGAAGAACTGAATCGAAAATGCGATGAAATGCTTGCGGTCTATACCGTAAAAGCAGACGAGATTTTCCGGAACGTACTGGGAAGACTGAAAGCCTGAAAACAAACGGCTAGAGAAGCTTCCCGGCAGCAAGCGGGTTGCAAAAGGAGTTCTCTTTGACCGAAAAGAAAAGCGGAGGATAAAAAAATGGCAAAACAGTTATTAGGAAAAGAAGTAACAGCAGCATTAAATGAGAAGATTAAAGCAAATGTAGCAGAGCTGGAAGCAAAAGGAGTAAAACCGACTCTCGGAATCATCCGTGTCGGCGAGAGAGAGGATGACCTTTCCTACGAAAGAGGAGCAACCAAACGCTGTGAGACCTTAGGCGTTGCATACGAGAAATTCCTTCTTCCGGCAGACGTTACCCAGGAAGAGCTGATGGCTACCATCGACAAAGTAAACAAAGATGATTCTATCCATGGCGTTCTGATTTTCCGTCCGCTTCCGAAACATCTCGATGAGGCAGCAGTCATCAAAGCACTCTCCCCGGAGAAGGACGTAGACGGTATCACAGACGGTTCCATGGTAGGCGTATTCGCCGGAACAAAACAGGGCTTCCCGCCATGTACTCCGCAGGCCTGCATGGAGATCCTCGACCACTACGGTATCGACTGCACCGGCAAAAAAGCCGTTGTTGTAGGCCGCAGCCTCGTTGTAGGAAAACCGGCCGCCATGATGCTGTTAAAGAAAAATGCAACCGTAACCATCTGCCATACCAGAACGAAAGACATGCCGTCTGTAGTCAAAGAGGCAGATATCGTGATCGTAGCAGCAGGCCGTGCAGGTGTTGTGGATGATACTTACCTGCGTGCAGGCCAGACCGTTATTGATGTCGGAATCAACGTAAACGAAGAAGGAAAACTCTGCGGAGACGTTGCATACGCAAAAGCTGAGCCGATCGTTGAGGCAATCACACCGGTTCCAGGCGGTGTAGGATCCGTTACCACATCTGTTCTGGTCGGCCATGTGGTAGAGGCTGCCATGAGAAAAAACAGCTGATCATAGGCTGAAGATAAGAATGTGACAGAAAAAAGGCACTGTGCGTCCGAAAAAAGGGCGGCGGTGCCTTTTTTGCGTGCGCGGCAGTGCAGTTTTGGTGATAGGAGAGGGGGCCGGCTCATAGAATATAACAGTACATAGCAACAAAGATCGAAAAGGGGGACAACAGCGCATGGATGCATATTCAGTATACCGCGATATTCAGAAACGAACGAAGGGCCAGTTCCTGATCGGAGTGGTGGGGCCTGTACGGACGGGAAAGTCCACCCTGATCCGCCGTTTCCTGGAGGTGCTGGCACTGCCGTATCTTTCGGAAAAGGAACAGGCGGAGGTACGGGATGCCCTGCCTTTAAGCGGGGAGGGAAAGACGATCACAACGGTGGAGCCGAAATTTGTGCCGAAAGACGCCGTGGAGCTGCAGCTTGGGGAGGGCGATCCGATCCGGCTGCGACTGATCGACTGCGTCGGCTTTCTGGTGCCGGACGCGGCGGGAAATCTGGAAAATGAGAAGGAGCGGATGGTGAAAACACCGTGGTCCGAGCAGGCGATTCCGTTCCGGGAGGCGGCGGAGATCGGTACGAAGAAGGTGATCGCAGAACATTCCACGATCGGTCTTATGGTGACGTGCGACGGATCGTTCGGCGAGCTGCCGCGGGAGAATTTTCTGCAGGCGGAGGAACGGACCGTTGCGGAGCTCAAAAAGCAGGGAAAGCCCTTCCTGATTCTTGTGAATGCGAAAAAACCGTACCGGGAGGAGACACAGCGGCAGGTAAAGGAGCTTGAAACAAAATTCGGCGTGGCAGCGATGGCGGTGAACTGCGACCAGCTCCGCAAAGAAGATATTCTGCATATGCTCGAAAAGGTGCTGTATGAGTTCCCGCTTCAGCAGATGGAATTTTATATTCCCAAATGGGTGGAGCTTCTTGCCGATGACCATCCGCTGAAGGCAGAGCTGCTGCAGAAGATCCGTGAGATGTGCAGGGAAAAGACGCGCCTGAAGGATGCAGTGGGCGGAAAAACAGCGATTGCCAGTCAGTATGTCAGCCAGACACTGCTGCAGTCGATGGATCTTGCGAGCGGTACGGTGAAGGTGCGGATTGAGGTAAAAGAGCAGTATTATTATGAAATGCTGAGTGTACTTGCCGGCGTGGAGATCAAAGGCGAGTATGATCTGGTGCAGACGATCCGCGAGCTGTCGGCACAGCGGGAAGAGTACCGCAAGGTAGAGGACGCGATTCATGCGGTGCGCGGATGCGGCTACGGCGTTGTGATTCCGGGGAGGGAGGAGATTCAGCTGGAGGAGCCAGCCGTGATCCATCAGGGAAACAAATACGGCGTGAAAATTAAATCGGTGAGCCCGTCGATTCATATGATCAAGGCCAACATCGAGACGGAGATTGCGCCGATCGTCGGAAGTGAGCAGCAGGCGGAGGATCTGATCGCCTATATCAAAGAGAGCGCAAAGAGCCCGGAGGGAATCTGGAATACCAACATTTTCGGCAAATCCGTCGAGCAGCTCGTTGACGACGGCATCCGCAGCAAAATCGCCCAGATCACCGAGGACGGCCAGGCAAAACTCCAGGATTCCATGCAGAAAATTGTCAACGACAGCCGGGGCGGAATGGTGTGTATTATCATTTAATACAAAAGCTGTTCGAATATTTTTGAGTAATTGTGCAATAATACTTGAAAAGCGAACCAAAATAGCGTATAATCCGAATTGTGAAAAGAAAAGAAGAAAAATGTAACTTCCTGGAATGTTCGATGATCTCATTATTTTGAACCTACATTTACTTTAAACGGGAGGCTTATTATTGTCATGTGGATGTCAGGCCACCCTGGAAACAGACGTCAGTGGAAGGCAGAAATGATGACTGCGGCTACCCACCTAGCTTGCGTTGCTAGGAGTCAAAGTATGGGAAACGGCATTCCGGGGTTACAAAAGAGAAAAAAGAGAATCATGAAAATGGTTCTCTTTTATACGTTACATACAACCAAAAGGAGAAGGAACATGAAAAAACAGGGTTTTGGAACAACAAAAGACGGAAAAGAAGCATTGCTCTACACGCTCTCCAATAAAAACGGAATGGAAATCAGTGTAACCGATTACGGCGCACATCTGGTATCGGTTCTCGTTCCGGATAAGGATGGAAAGAAGAGAGACGTTGTCCTTGGATTTGACTCCGTAACCGGCTATGAGACCGACGGAAGCCATTTTGGAGCCACCATCGGAAGAAACGGAAACCGTATTGCGGGAGCAGCATTTGAACTGCACGGAAAAACATACCAGCTGGCAAAAAATGAGAACAACAACAACCTGCACAGCGGCCCGGACGGATACGATTACCGCCTCTGGAACGTAGAAGAGGCGGATGACAGCGCCGTTACCTTCGTTCTGATGAGCCCGGACGGAGACCAGGGATTCCCGGGAAACTTTGAAGTGTCCGTTACGTATACCCTGACCGATGAGAACGCCGTAGAAATCCACTATGAGGGAAGCTGCGATCAGGATACCGTTGTCAACATGACAAACCACAGCTACTTCAACCTGGCAGGCCACGATGCCGGATCTATTGAGAACCAGACACTTGTCTTAAAAGCGGAGCAGTTCAGCCCGGTGATCGATTCTGCATCCATCCCGACCGGCGAGCATGCACCGGTACAGGGAACCCCGATGGATTTCACCAGCGAGAAAGCAATCGGAGCAGAGATCGAAGCAGATTTCGAACAGCTCAAACTGACCGGCGGCTACGACCACAACTTTATCCTGGACAAGGCTGTCGAGGGAAGCATTGAGCTGATGGCAGTCGCATCCTGCAAAGAGAGCGGCATCACCATGGAAGCCTTCACGGATCTGCCATGCGTTCAGTTCTACGCCGGAAATTTCATTGCTCCGGTTACCGGAAAGAATGGGGTATTCTATGACAAACGCAACGGCTTCTGCCTGGAATCTCAGTATGTGCCGAATGCCGTCAACCAGGAGGGTGAGGAGAAACCGATCCTCGAGGCAGGCGATACTTACGACACCACAACCGTATACAAATTCATTTTCTAAGATCCTATTTTATAGCAATCCTCGAAAATAATGCAAAAAATTCAGCACCGCAGAGCGTGAATTACTGCGTCACAGATTTTCGTCGTACCTCGGTACGCCTTCAAATCTGTTCCTTGCAATTCGCGCTCTGCAGCACTGCCTTTTTTGCATTATTTTCGGGTCTTGCTATAGAAACAGCATAAAAAAGCTCCCTTCCTGCAGCGTCCTGTGAAAACAGGAGCGCAGGCGGGGAGCCTTTTTATGGGAAAATATGCAGAAAACGAATTCTGAAAAAACAGAAAAAGAAAAGACCCTGTTTTCGAATCCAACAGAATCTTACCAGTTATGTCATATTCTTTTCAGAGGTGGGTAACCGCTTCGCCATCTGAATCAACCTGCAAGCGGAATAGCAGACACCTTTAAGCGGAGGATGGCGCCTGACTAAGAACAGGCGAAACCAGAATCTGAAACGGTTTACCCGGCCGTTTAATGCAATGCATAAATCTCGCTCGAAGGTTTCTAAAAATCTAATCGAAAATTTTCAGACATTCCATATCCCATAATAGTCTTTGAATGGAAGCTTTCATCGGAAGCATCAACCCTATGCATACAGAGCAGGTTTCCTGACTTACAGATCATCGTTCCACATTCCTTCTCATATGTTGCGGACATACAATGGATTTGTTATGCTTCACTCCCTGATTACAGTGACCGGATCGCCCAGGAATCTCACCTGAATTCCCTCTCTCACCAAAAGACGGATCTTCTTTTGATGCACTCTGGATGTTGATATGAAATTTATACACAACCATACTATATACCATAGGGCGGTATTTGTCAAGGAAAAATCGCAAAAAGAAAAGGAATCAGACAAAAAGCCGTGTGCATAGAATGAGATATGAAGAGAAAAAATGATAAATTGGAACTGATACTGTTAGGAGTGGGGATTCTCCTGCTGCTGTTATTGTTTGTTGTGAAGCGCCGTCTGGATGCGCCGGAAGAGACAGCGACAGCAGAAAGCAGGACGGAGACGATGGAAGGCAAAAAGCAGGAGGAGACGATACAGAACATGGAACAGGAAAACGCGGCTTTTCTGAACAGTAAAAAGGAAGAACAAAAAGAAACAACGGCAGCCGGACCGGTGCAGATCCGTGTCCTTCTGACAGACTGCGGAAAGCTGGGATACGCACAGAAACAGGTGTCCCTGCGTGGAAACGCAAGCCTTTCCATGAACGACGGCGCATACATAGCTTCCCCGCAGGAGACGATCTGTGTGACGGAACAGGAATGCGGGGAAGTTGTGCATGTGGTGCCGGCCGATGAGACGGCGGGAACGGCGGTTTCCCTTACGGGAAAGCCGGAGGACGAGACGGTTTATCCGGGAAGTTTTGTCATCTATAAAAGCGAAGAGGGACTTCTCGTTGTAAATGAACTTGATCTGGAAATGTATCTTCGGTATGTCGTGCCGAGTGAGATGCCGTCCTCCTATGAAAAGGAGGCATTAAAAGCACAGGCGGTCTGTGCGAGAACGTATGCGTGTGCCAGGATTCGTGAAAAAACGTGGGAGAACTACCACGCGGATGTAGACGACAGCGTGGAAAGCCAGGTCTACCACAATATGGAAGCGCAGCCGGAGACAGACGCTGCGGTGGCGGAGACAGAAGGAAAAATCATCACCTGCGGCGGGGAACCAATTCAGGCGTATTTTTTCTCAACCTCCTGCGGGAAGACGAGTACGGATGAAGTGTGGAATACGGCGGAGACGGCAGAATATCTGAAGAGCGTGACGGTAGGCGGGGAGAAGCAGGAACCGGAGACGGAGGAGGCGTTTGCATCGTTTATCACCAAAAGGGACAGCACAAGTCTGGAAGTGGAGGACGGCTGGTACCGCTGGCAGGTGACGATTCCGGCGGATGTGCTGTCAGAACGGGCAGCGGATCAGAAAATCGGGGAGATCACGGGGATTGAGGTGCGGCGGCGGTCAGAGGGAGGTGCGGCAGAAACCGTCCTTATCGAGGGGGAAAAAGGATCCATGGAAATCGAGGGAGAGTATCAGATCCGAAAGTTCCTCTCGGCGAAAGGCTGGCCGATTCAGAAAAATGACGGAACTGTAAGCTGTGAGATGGAGCTGCTTCCGAGTGCCTGCTTTATCGTGGTTCCGGAAAAAGAAGGGGAAACGGTTGTCTCCTTTACATTTTACGGCGGCGGCTACGGCCACGGCGTCGGCATGTCACAGAACGGTGCGAAACATCTGGCGGAGCAGGGAAAATCGTATGAGGAGATTCTCCGCTATTTTTACCAGAACATCGAAATCGGCGACTGCCGTTCCCTTTTTTAAAAAAATCACCGAAAACAGATTTTTTGTGCTATAATGGGCGAAAGTGAAAAACAGTTAGAAAATGACGAGGAGAGAAACATGGCGACAATCAAGGACATAGCGGCACGCGCCGGCGTTACGGCGACGACGGTTTCCCGTGTGATCAACAACCGCGGATACATCAGTGAAGAGACAAGAAAAAAAGTAACGCAGGCGATGCAGGAGATGAATTACCAGCCGAATGAGCTGGCGCGTTCCCTGGCAAAAGCGCATTCCAATACGATCGGGGTTATCGTTCCGCACATCTCGCACCCGTTTTTCAGTAAAATGATCAGTGCACTCGAGAGCGCGGCGGCAAAGCGGGGCTACAAGATTCTGCTCTGCAACTCGAAAGATCAGCCGGAGAAAGAAACCGAATATCTCGATATGTTCATCTCCAACCGTGTAACCGGCGTTGTGATGGCAAGCCGCGATGTGCAGATTGAAAAGTTTCATGATCTGAAAATTCCGATCGTCAATTTCGAGCGAGAGGAAAATACGGAGGCCATTACAATCCAGTGTGACAACGAGCAGGGAGGAGCGCTTGCAGCATCGCATCTTGCGGACTGCGGCTGCCGCCATCTGCTTCATTTCGGCGGAATCGTCGGAAGAGATATGCCGGCGGACCGGCGTGCGGATGGATTCCTGCGCGTCTGCCGGGAGCGGGGGATTGAAGGGGAAGTTCTTTTGAGTGACCGCTTAAGCTACGGCTCCATGCACTATGAATCCTATATTGAAAAGGGCCTTCTGGAGCACCCGGAGACGGACGGCATTTTTGCAAGCAGTGACCTGATTGCCGCACAGGTACTCCAGCGCCTTTACGCCATGGGAAAACGGGTGCCGGAGGATATTAAAGTTGTCGGGTTTGATGACACTGTGATCGCCGGGATTACCACGCCTTCCATCACGACGATCCATCAGCCGATTGAGGAAATGTCGGAGCTTTCCATTGCGTATATCGACCGGAGAAGAAAGGGAGAGATGGTGCCGAATGTGACGACCATGCCGGTGAGCCTTGTGGTGCGCGATTCGGCGTGAAACAAAACGAAAAGAAAACTCTGCGGAAAAAGAAACCGCGGAGTTTTTTTCTGCCCTGCGGTAAACGATAGACAGAAAAATAGCAAAAAGACAAAGAAGAAGCCGGAAATTTGTTGAAAAATATGGTATGTAAACGGTTGACATATAATTCACACAACGGTATACTGCAAGAGAAGAAACGTAACACAGAATTACCGTTACCGGAATGATGTGACAAAATAAAGAATAAGATAAAGGAGAATAAACAACATGACAGTGGAATATCAGAGAAGACTCGAAAAACACTACGACGAGCTGAAATGGCTCTACTGTGAGCTGTATCCAAACGGCCAGGGACGCTTTGAGGAACTCTGTGCAGCCATGGAGCAGTGGTACAAAGAGCGGAATAAAAAATGGAAAGCGCTGGATCGGAAAAGAGAAAAACAGAAAGACTGGTACAAGAGCCAGAAAATGCTCGGTATGATGCTGTACATCGACGCATTCGCAGATAACATCAGCGGCCTTGAGAAAAAACTGGATTATTTAAAAGAGTGCAACGTCAACTACCTGCATCTGATGCCGTTCCTTGCAACGCCGAAGGGAAAAAGCGACGGCGGCTATGCGGTTGCCGATTACCGCACGGTACAGCCGTCCCTTGGAACGATGGAAGATCTGGCTGCCCTCTCTGAAAAATGCCATGACCAGGGCATGAGCCTTTGTATGGATTTCGTTATGAACCACACTTCCGAGGATCATGAATGGGCAAAACGTGCACTTGCCGGTGAAAAAGAGTACCAGGACCGTTACTTTTTCTTCGACAACTACGATATTCCGTCCGAATATGAAAAGACCTGTCCGCAGGTATTCCCGACAACGGCACCGGGCAACTTTACCTGGAGAGAGGACTGCCATAAATTTGTCATGACGACGTTCTATCCATACCAGTGGGATCTGAACTATGCGAACCCGGTTGTCTTTAACGAGATGGTAAACAATATGCTCTATCTCGTCAACCAGGGAATCGATATCGTCCGCATTGATGCCGTTCCATACATCTGGAAACAGCTCGGCACCACCTGCCGTAACCTGCCGCAGGTACATACCATTGTCCGCATGATGCGTATGATCACCGAGATCGTCTGCCCGGGCGTTCTGCTGCTCGGCGAGGTTGTCATGGAGCCGGAAAAGGTTGTTCCGTACTTCGGAACACTCGAGAAACCGGAATGCCATATGCTGTACAACGTAACGACGATGGCATCCACCTGGCACACGGTTGCAACGGCGGATACCCGCCTGCTGAAACATCAGATGGATATTGTGACGAGACTGCCGAAGGACTATGTCTTCCTGAACTATCTGAGATGCCACGATGATATCGGCTGGGGCCTCGATTACGAATGGCTGAAACAGTTCGGCATCGCCGAGGCACCGCATAAGAAATATCTGAATGACTATTTCCGCGGTTATGTGGAGGGAAGCGACGCAAGAGGAGAGCTCTATAACGACGATCCGGTGCTGCAGGATGCGCGTCTCTGCGGAACAACCGCTTCCCTGTGTGGACTTGAGGCGGCAGGCTTTGAGCAGAATGAGGCGAAGACCGAACAGGCGATCCAGAGAATTGAGATGCTGAACGCATACCTTTTCATCCAGTCTGGTATTCCGGTTATCTACAGCGGCGATGAGATCGGCCAGGTCAACGATTATTCCTACAAAGAGAGTGAAGATTCTGACCGCGCAGCCGACAGCCGTTATCTGCACCGCGGCCACTTCCGCTGGGATCTGGAGCCCCAGAAGGAGAAAAAAGGAACGGTTCAGAATCAGATTTTTGCTTCGATGAAAAAGATGGAGGAGCTGAAATTCAAATACCGTCCGTTTGAGGGTGAGGCGGATGTCTGGACCGAGGAAACGTATGATACGGCGCTTCTCTGTGTCTGCAGAAAATCCGGCAATGAGATGGTAACGGGTCTCTTTAACTTCAGCAATGAAGACCGCACGGCCTGGATCGATATGGGTGAGTTCACCTGGAAGGATCTGTTTACCGGCGAAAAACGCGTTCTGCGCGGTGTTCCGGTTCCAGCCCGCGGTTACGCATGGTATTACCGCAAATGGGATTGAAATCCCTTGCGAAGGAAAGAAAAGTATGATATGCTTTGTAGGCTATCCTGCAATACAAGATGTGTGCAATAATGGGATAGATTCACGAAAACAAAGAAAAGGCGGTTTTGCCAGATGATAAAAACAATCCGCGGTTTTATGAAGCGCCTGAATGAGGACCATGTCGGTGCTTATGCAGCGCAGAGCGCGTATTTCATTCTTCTTTCCTTTATTCCGTTTGTTCTTCTGGTTGTTACGCTTGTAAAATATACGCCGCTGACACGCGACGATGTTTACAGCGTTCTGATCAATATGCTGCCCACGGAGTTCCAGAGCTACGTGGGCGGTATTGTAAATGAGATCTTTTATCAGTCCGTTGCCTATATGCCGATTACGATCATCACAACGCTGTGGTCGGCGGGAAAGGGCATTGCGGCGCTGACAAACGGGCTGAACAGCATTTATCACGTAACAGAGACACGTAATTACATCATCAACCGGCTGCGGGGCATGGCATATACCTTGATATTTGTCGCTGCATTCCTCACCAGTCTGGTGCTTCTGGTCTTCGGAACCCGCATTCAGAATAAGCTGACGGAACATCTGCCGATGGTGGCGCGCGTGACATCCTCTATCATGGGCATGCGTACCCTGATTACGACAGGCGTGCTGGCGGTTCTGTTCCTGGTGCTGTATAAATGCATTCCGAACCGGAAGGCGAGCTTTAAGAGCCAGTGCCCGGGCGCACTGATCTCATCCCTTGCCTGGTCTATTTTTTCCCTTGCATTTTCCATGTACCTCGACATCGCGCTTGCGGCGTCCAATATGTACGGCAGTCTGACGATGATCGTGTTTATCATGATCTGGATGTATTTCTGCATGTGGATCCTTCTGATCGGCGCGGAGATCAACGCGTATTTTGAGGATAAACTGCGGAAACTGCAGAATGCGGCGATCGAGCATTTTATGGAAAATAAAGAGACAAATAAAGAAGCGGGAAAATAATGGCTTGACATCCAGGGGTCAAGACGGTACAATAAACATTGTTTATGAAAGTTTTATAAATAATCTAACAGGAAAAATGCTGTGAAGATGTTCAGAGAAATATTTTTTCCGCCAGAGAGAGGGAGTCATCGGCTGCAAGCTCCTTCAGGTTCAGGAATATTTCAAATTTCGCATTGGAGCAGATGTCCGGAACGCATAGCAGGATACTGGAAATGCAAGTAGGGACAGACGTTTGGTGTACGTTACAGCACCGGTTATGAGTGTCTGCAGGAAGTATCTGCAGAAATCAGGGTGGTACCGCGAAATTTCAGATCTCGTCCCTTTATGGGGCGGGGTCTTTTTTTCGTGAGCAACGAGCCAGGCAGCCATGCTTGCATGGATATCTGGCGACTGCCACGAAAATCAGATGCTCCGCTGTTTGCAGCGGGGTATCTGATTGTTTTTCACATTTACCATCAAACAAGCAAGAAAAAGAAAGTAGGAGAGTCAAATGCAGGAAAAAAGTGTATTAACCGGCCATCTGTCTGAATTAAAACAGAAGATTGAAAATGGACTGGAAGAGCTGAAAAGCTCCAAAGAACTGTATGAATTTAAGAGCGAGTATCTGGAAGGAAAGAAAAGTAAGATCAGCGGGCTGATGAAAGAAATGAAAAACATTGCCCCGGAAGAGCGCGCAAACTACGGTAAATCCGTCAATGAGTTAAAAGAGTGGGCGCTTGGCCGCTTCCAGAAAGTGGAAGAGGAGATGAAAGAGCGCGAGCTGCAGAAGAAATATGAGTCCGAGAAAATCGACCTGACCCTTCCGGCAGAAGAGACAGCGATCGGAAACCTTCATCCGGTTACCCTGATCCGCAAACAGCTCATCGACATCTTTGCAGGCATGGGCTTTGAGGTATACGAGGGAAGAGAAATCGAGACCGATTACTACAACTTTACTGCACTGAATACACCACAGGATCACCCGGCAAGAGATATGCAGGATACTTTCTATCTCTCCCCGGAATTCCTGCTTCGTACCCAGACATCGGCAGGCCAGATTCATGTCATGGAAAACAAAAAGCCGCCGATCAAGATCCTTTCCCCGGGACGTGTTTTTCGGTCTGATGACGACGCAACCCATTCTCCGATGTTCCATCAGATGGAGGGACTCGTTGTCGACAAAAACATCACCCTCTGCGACCTGAAAGGAATGCTCGACGTACTCGTACAGAAGATCTACGGCGAGGGAACCACAACCCGTCTCCGTCCGTCTTACTTCCCGTTCACGGAGCCGTCCGTTGAGGTAGACTGTAGCTGCTTCGCCTGCGGCGGAAAAGGATGCAGCCTCTGCAAGGGAACCGGCTGGATCGAGGTCCTTGGAGCAGGTATCGTAAACAAACGCGTGCTGGAAAACTGCGGCATTGATTCAGAAGAGTACAGCGGCTTCGCTTTTGGCATCGGCCTGGAGCGTATCGCCATGCTGAAATACGGAATCAACAACATCAAACTGTTATTCGGTTCCGATCTGCGGGTTTTAAATCAGATTAACGAGAAATAAAGACGAAACAGTTTGAATTTGGAGGTTTAATATGTTAGTACCGTTAAGTTGGCTGAAAGAATATGTAGATATCGATGTTACCCCGGAAGAACTGGAGAAAAAACTGTTCGACGGCGGTTTTGAAGTAGAAGAGCGTTATCAGGTGGGAAAAGACATCAGCAATGTTGTTGTCGGTCTGGTGGAGGGCTGCGAGCCGATCCCGGAGACCCATCTTCATGTGTGCCAGGTAAATGCAGGAGAACACGGCGCCATGCAGATCTGCTGCGGCGCAGACAACGTGCGCACCGGCGGAAAATTCCCGGTTGCCCTTCCTGGCGCTTCTGTTTATGCAACAGCAAAAGATCATAAGACCATCGAGGGTGTTATGACCATCAAAAAAGGAAAATTAAGAGGATATGAGTCCTGCGGAATGCTCTGCTCCGGCGTGGAGCTCGGCCTTACCGAGGATCTGTACCCGGGCGCAGGCTACAACGGACTGCTTGTTCTGCCGGAAGATGCCGAGCTTGGCGCAGATGTCAAAGAGCTGACAGGTCTTGACGACTGGATCTTTGATATCTCCCTGACTGCAAACAGACCGGACTGCCAGAGTATCCTCGGTATCGCAAGAGAAGTATCGGCGATGCTGGAAAAACCTTTAAAAATGCCGGCAACCGATTACACCGAGACGGATGTGGAAAAAGAAGGCTTCTCTGTCCGCGTGGAAGCTCCGGAACTCTGCCCGCGTTACAGCGCTCATTACGTATATGATGTAAAAATCGGAGAGTCCCCGGCATGGATGAAACGCCGTCTGGCACTCGTCGGCATGTCCGCAATCTCCAACGTGGTTGATATCACAAACTACGTCTTAAAAGAGATCGGTCAGCCGATGCATGCCTTTGACTGCTCTTATCTGGAAGGCAATGAAATCTGTGTCAGAAGAGCAAAAGAAAATGAAAAGATCGTGACCCTCGATGAGCAGGAATACACAATGAATGAGAACAACCTCGTGATCTGCGACGGCGTAAAACCGGTTGCACTTGCCGGTGTCATGGGAGGCTTAAACTCCGAGATCCGCGACACGACAGAGGCTGTTATGTTTGAGTCCGCAAAATTCGCACGCGACAACGTCAGAAAGACAGCCCGTGCGCTTGGAAAAGCGACGGATGCCAGTGCAAGATATGAGAAAGGCGTGGACGAGTATTCAACCGTACTTGGTATGAAACGTGCGCTGCATCTGATGGAAGAGCTTGGCTGCGGTAAAGTTTCCCGTACCCATTTCGATGTGAACACCGGAAACTCCATCGATCCGACTCCGATGACCGTCAGTGTCAGCAAAGTAAACGGCGTACTCGGTATCGAAGTTCCGGAAGCAGAGATTCTCCGCATTATGAAAAACCTGAACTTTGCACCGGAAATCAACGGCGATGAGCTGACCATCCAGGTTCCGGCTTACCGTGAGGATATGCTGCCGGAGGGAGAGAACGATGTCGAGCGCTATCCGGACGTGGCAGAGGAAGTCATCCGTATGTACGGCTACGATCACGTAACCGATACCTTCCTTTCCGCTGCACAGGTAACGATGGGCGGCTACAATGAAGAGCAGAAAGGCGAGCTGGCACTGAAGAATACCTTATGCACCATGGGTATCTACGAGTGCATGCATTACTCCTTCTTCTCCCCTGCAGATCTGGATCTCTTGAAACTGCCGGCAGATGCAAAAGAGAGAAATGCCATCGAGATCATCAACCCGATCAACCAGGATCTGTCCCTGATGCGTACCACACTGGCAGCTTCCATGCTGAATGCCATTTCCAGAAATGAGAAACAGGGCACCCTTGAAGGAAGACTGTTCGAGGTAGCAAGCATCTACATTCCGGAGTCCCTGCCGCTGACATCCTACCCGGATGAGAGAAAAGTTCTCTGCGTCGGAACCTTCGGAAACAACGAGAGCTTCTTCACTATGAAGGGCATCGCCAACACCATCGCCGAGAGCATGGACATTGAGTTCACCTACGAGCCGGTTCAGAAATCCTTCCTGCATCCGTATCAGGCAGTGAAAGTACTCTGCGAGGGTACAGAAATCGGATACTTCGGAAAAGCAGCATACGATATCCAGAACGAGCTGAGCATGCGTACTTCCGCTTACATCATGGAGCTTGACTTAAAAGAGCTCTCCAGATGGTACGGCAAAAAACGCACCTTCCAGCCGATCTCCAAATTCCAGGAGGAGAAACGTGACCTGGCATTTGTCATGGACAAAAACATCAGCTGCGGCGATGTAGAGAACTGTATCCGCGAGGCAAACAAATACGTAAAAGAGATCCGTCTGTTCGATGTTTACGAGGGCGGCCAGATTCCGGAAGGCAAGAAGAGCATGGCGTTCACCGTCACCTTTGCACCGAAGGAAGAAGCATTTGACTTCGAAAAAGTACAGAAATTTGTCGAGAAGATCTGCAAGAAACTGCAGAATGAGTTCAACATCGAACTGAGAGGCTGATTTTTATGAAACTTTATATCATACGCCACGGTGAAACTGCGTGGAACGTAGAAGGCAGACTGCAGGGCCAGACGGACACCGAGCTGAATGAGAATGGTGTCCGTCTGGCGAAAGTGACGGCGGAAGGACTGAAAAATATCCCGTTTGACCTTGGAATTTCCAGTCCACTGCGCCGCGCAAAGCACACGGCAGAGCTCGTCCTTGCGGGCAGAAATGTGCCGCTTACGACCGACGACCGCCTGATGGAGCTTTCCTTTGGCTCCTGGGAAGGGCTTGGATGCCGGGCAAACAATTTTGAGATTCCGTCTGAACACTTCGACGATTTTTACAGAGATCCGTTCCACTTCTGCCCGGCGGGAGACGGAGAGACGATCCAGGAGGTCTGCGACCGGGCAGAAGCGTTCTATCATGAGCTGACTGCAAAACCGGAGCTCCAGGACAAGACGATCCTGATCGCCACCCACGGCTGCTGCATGCGCGCGCTGCTACGCAATGTCTATGAAGACAAGAACGACTTCTGGCACGGCGGCGTGCCGTACAACTGTGCGGTCAGCATCATCGAAGTACAGAACGGTGTTTCCACGCTGCTTGCGGATAATAAAATCTATTATGATCCGTCGGACTGCGTAAACTTTTATAAAGAAGTAAAATAAAAAATGATATTCAGAGGCAGACATAAAAGGAAAGTATTTCCCTTTGTGCCTGCCTCTTTAAATCGCGTTTGCCGTCTGATAGAAAGTGTGATACTATAGAAATAACGGATTTTAACACCAGTAGACAAGAAGTCCCCCGTTTCTGAAGCGGTGGGATGAATTGCTAAAAGAAACATAACGGCAGTGGCGGGCGGAGAGAAATCGGTATTCTCCACTGACATGAGGCAAGTCACAGTCGAACTATTTTCGACATGTCAGACTCCGTGAAATACCGACTATGAGTTGAAACAATGAAAGCGAAAAAGGAGGAACACAAGTATGTCCATGGTAACACTGGGAAGTACAGGAATCTGTGTAAACAAGAACGGCTTCGGCGCGCTGCCGGTACAGCGTGTCACGAAAGAAGACGCTGTTTATCTGCTGCGCAAAGCGTATGACGGAGGCATCCGCTTTTTTGATACCGCGCGTGCATACAGCGACAGCGAGGAAAAATTAGGCGCAGCGTTTGAGGGAATGCGTGAGAAGGTCTTTATCTCTACGAAGACGATGGCAAAGGATGTGGAGGGCTTCTGGAAGGATCTGGAGACAAGCCTTTCCCTTTTGAAGACGGATTACATCGATATCTATCAGTTCCACAATCCGTCCTTCTGTCCTAAGCCGGGAGATGGAACCGGCCTGTATGAGGCGATGCTGGAAGCAAAAGCACAGGGAAAAATCCGCCACATCGGTATCACGAACCACCGCATGAGCGTGGCAGAGGAGATCATCGAGTCCGGTCTTTACGAGACGCTGCAGTTCCCGTTCTGCTATCTGGCAACGGACCGTGAGAAAGCACTGGTACAGGGATGCAAAGAGAAAAATATCGGCTTTATCGCAATGAAAGCGCTCTCGGGCGGGCTGATCACAAACTCCGCGGCTGCATATGCTTTTGAAGACCAGTACGACAACGTGCTTCCGATCTGGGGCGTCCAGAGAGAAAAAGAGCTGGACGAGTTCTTAAGCTACATTGCCTGTCCGCCTGCCATGACGGATGAAATCAAGACGATCATCGAGAAAGACCAGAAAGAGCTCTCCGGCAACTTCTGCCGCGGCTGCGGTTACTGTATGCCATGTCCGGCAGGCATTGAGATTAACACCTGCGCGCGCATGAGCCTGCTTCTGCGCCGTTCCCCGTCCGCCAACCAGCTCACCGAGCGCGGCCAGGCGATGATGAAGAAAATCGAAGGTTGTCTCCACTGCGGCGCCTGCATGAAGAAATGTCCCTACGGTCTGAATACGCCGAAGCTTCTCGAAGAGAACTACGAAGATTATAAAAATGTACTGGCAGGAAAAACACTGGTATGAGTAATCTGATCTTCAGCCTGAACGCGACGATGCCGATCTTCCTGACAATGATTTTGGGACTTTTCTTTCGAAAGGTTGGTATTCTGGACGAATCGTTCACAAGCAAAATGAACAAATTTGTGTTTAAAATCGCACTCCCGGTGCTGCTGTTCCAGGACCTGTCGGATTCTGATTTCTCCGCTGTGTGGGATATCAAATTCGTTCTGTTCTGCTTCTTTGCAACACTGCTCTCAATTCTTGCGGTATGGGGACTTTCCCATCTCTTAAAAGAGAGAAGTGCAAGAGGCGAATTTATCCAGGCGGCGTACCGGAGCAGTGCGGCGATCCTTGGTATTGCCTTTATCCAGAATATCTACGGAAATTCCGGCATGGCGCCGCTGATGATCATCAGCAGTGTGCCGCTGTATAATATCATGGCGGTTGTCGTTCTTGCGGTATTCGGTCCGGAACGGGAGGAGATCACGGCAGATTTTGTGAAAAAGACGGCGAAAAATATCGTGACAAACCCGATTATCCTCGGGATCGCTGCAGGACTTCTCTGGTCGGTGCTTCGCATTCCAAAGCCGGTGATTCTGCAGAAAACGGTGCAGAATATTGCGGTACTTGCAACGCCGCTCGGCCTGATTGCGATGGGTGCGTCGTTTGAGGCAAAGAGCGCGGCAAAGAATATCCGGCCGTCGATTGCTGCAGCTGCGATTAAGCTGGTCGGTCTTGCAGCTGCCTTTCTGCCGATCGCCGTGATACTTGGCTTCCGTCAGGAAAAATTGGTGGCAATCCTTGTGATGCTGGGTTCCGCAACGACGGTGAGCAGTTTTATCATGGCGAAAAATATGGGTCATGAGGGAAGTCTGACGGCAAACACCGTTATGCTCACAACGTGCGGCAGTGCCTTTACGCTGACGTTCTGGCTGTATCTGATGAAAACGCTGGCGTTTATCTAACCGGATTGCGAATATCCGCTTTGATTTTCAGTACACCAAAAGCGTGTCCGGGATTTTGTCCGGGCACGCTTTTATCAATCATAAAAATCAGAAAAAGAGGGAAAAGAATGGACTTCAAAAATGCGGTCAAAGCATTACAGATTGGAAAAAAGGAAGGAAAAAAATTCCGCCTTTCTACGGAATTTGGGAAAAATCCGGAAGAAGAGCTCCCGTTTCCGGAATATCCGCGTCCGCAGATGCGCCGGGAAAACTGGACAAATCTGAACGGATGGTGGGAGTATGCGTTCACGGAAACGCAGAAAATGCCAAAACAGCGGGACGGAAAAATTCTCGTTCCGTTTTCCCCGGAGTGCGATGCGTCCGGCGTGAAGCGGCAGCTGCTTCCAAAAGAATATCTGTGGTACTTCCGCACGATTCAGCTTCCCAAAATTCCTGCCGGAAAACGGCTGCTGCTGCAGTTCGGCGCCGTGGATCAGGATGCGGTAATTTACTGCAACGGAAAGCGTGCCGGAGGCCATCTCGGCGGGTATCTTTCTTTTTCAGTGGATCTTACGCCGTATCTCAAAACGGGAGAGAACGAGCTTGCCGTCAAGGTGCGCGATGAGACGGACACGGACTGGAAGGGCCGCGGAAAGCAGAGCCTTACCCCGGGCGGCATGTTTTACACCGCGCAGAGCGGCATCTGGCAGAGCGTCTGGATGGAATGGGTGCCGGAGACGTATCTGGAACGCATCGTGATCACGCCGGAATATGATACGGCGAGCGTAAAAGTACGGGTTTTCCTCAACGGACCGGATGCGGGACTGACGAAAAAAATTACGGTGCGGGAGAGCGAAGCGCCGGATGCGAAGGTGATCTGCGTCCGGGAGACGAGAGAAAACGAGGCGGAGCTGATTCTCGGTAATTTTGCAGGCTGGAGCCCGGAACATCCGCATCTCTATGGGGTTTCCATTGAAGCGGGAGAAGACCGCATCGAGAGTTATTTCGGCATGCGCAAATTCGGCATTGGAAAAGATGAGAAAGGAATCACGCGTCTTCTCTTAAACGGAAAGCCGTATTTCCAGAACGGTGTCCTCGACCAGGGTTATTGGCCGGAAAGCTTCTACACGCCGCCGTCCGATGAGGCGATGGTTTATGACATTAAGACGGCCAAACGCCTCGGTTTCAATATGATCCGGAAACACCTGAAAGTTGAGTGCGCAAGATGGTATTCCCACTGCGACCATATCGGTATGCTGGTGTGGCAGGATATGATCAACGGCGGCGGCCGGTCGATTCAGACGTTCCTTTTGTACCTTCCGACCGTACTGCCGTTTGTGACAACGGAATTCAGGGATAACTGTTATCCGCTCTTTTCGCGGACCTCAAAAACGGGAAGAGAGTGGTGGAAGCGGGAGTGCCGCGAGACGGTTCATCAGCTTTACAATGCACCGTGCGTGTCGCTCTGGGTTCTGTTCAACGAGGGATGGGGACAGTTTGATGCCAGGGAGATGACAGAAATGGTGCGCGCTCTCGATCCGACGCGGCAGATCGACCACGCGAGCGGCTGGTACGATCAGGGAGCGGGGGACATCAAGAGCCTTCACAATTACTTTCGTCCGTTAAAAGTAAAACCGGAGGAGCGCGCGTTTGCTTTTTCTGAATACGGCGGCTATACGTATCCGGTACAGGAGCATCTCTACTCCGAAAAATCGTTCGGCTACCGCACGTACCAGAACCAGACACAGTACCAGAAAGCGATGAATGCACTGGCAGAAAAGATAAGAGAACTCACAGAACAGGGACTTGCCGCAGCAGTCTACACACAGCTTACCGATGTCGAGGAGGAGTCGAACGGCATCCTTACGTATGACCGGAAGGTATGCAAATGGGAACCACAGGAGGCAAAAGATTTTTGCCCAAAAGAATAATTTGGTAAAATTTTTGTTGACAAAGTGAGGATAAGTTGCTAATATATTGGATAAGGCGTTGGAAGTTGTAAGAAATTGCTGAAAATCCGCGGCGCCTGCGGATGGAGGAAAGTTGGTGTTTATGGAACAGAAAAGAACATTATCCCTGCTGGTGGATAATACGCCGGGACTTTTAAGCAGAGTAGCTGGTCTTTTCAGCCGACGCGGATACAATATCGAGACGATCACCGCCGGTGTGACAGCAGACCCGCGATACACAAGAATGACTGTTGTTCTGTACTGCAGTGATGAAATGATTCTGGAGCAGATCAAAAAACAGCTGGCAAAACTTGTCGATGTGCGGGATATCAAAGAGCTGAAGCCGGACGAGAGTGTCAGACGAGAGCTGATGCTGGTCAAAATCCGTGTGAATGAAAATGAACGCCGCAATGTCATCGCCATCTCCGATGTCTTCCGTGGAAGAATCGTGGATGTGGGACAGGAAAGCCTGATTGTAGAGCTGACCGGAAACCAGTCAAAGCTCGAAGGGTTCCTGAATCTGGTACAGGGATACGAAATCCTGGAACTGGCCAGAACAGGAGTGACAGGACTCTCCAGAGGAGCCCACGATGTGCGTTACCTCGATTAACGCAGATCACATTACATACGTTTGCTAGAGGAATGAAATTTTTGTATAGAAAAGTTCATTTCCCTGACAAACAGCAAAAGGCAGAAATGCTTTTCGCTGTATAAATTGACCGACCTGCCGCCGGTCAAGACATTCTATATATTATGGAGGAAAATAAAATGGCAGCAAGACTTTTTTATCAGGAAGATTGTAATCTCTCTTTACTGGAAGGCAAAAAAATCGCAATTATCGGCTACGGAAGCCAGGGACATGCTCATGCACTGAACCTGAAAGATTCCGGCTGTGATGTTATTATTGGACTTTATGAAGGCAGCAAATCCTGGGCAAAAGCAGAGGCACAGGGATTCAAAGTATACACCGCTGCTGAGGCTGCAAAACAGGCTGATATCATCATGATCCTGATCAACGATGAGAAACAGGCTGCAATGTACAAAAAAGATATCGAGCCAAACCTGGAAGAGGGCAACATGCTGATGTTCGCTCATGGTTTCGCTATCCACTTCGGACAGATCGTACCTCCGAAGAACGTAGATGTAGCTATGATCGCTCCGAAAGCACCTGGCCACACAGTAAGAAGCGAGTATCAGGCTGGCAAAGGAACTCCTTGCCTGGTTGCTGTTGAGCAGGATTACACCGGAAAAGCTCTGGACAGAGCACTGGCTTACGGCCTTGGAATCGGCGGAGCAAGAGCTGGTCTTCTGGAGACAACCTTCAGAACTGAGACCGAAACAGACCTGTTCGGTGAGCAGGCAGTTCTCTGCGGCGGTGTATGCGCCCTGATGCAGGCTGGATTTGAGACTCTGTGCGAGGCTGGATACGACCCAAGAAACGCATACTTCGAGTGCATCCATGAGATGAAACTGATCGTAGACCTGATCTATCAGTCAGGCTTCGCTGGAATGAGATACTCTATCTCCAACACAGCTGAGTACGGCGATTACATCACAGGACCGAAGCTTATCACAGAAGAGACCAAGAAGACTATGAAGAAGATCCTTTCCGACATTCAGGACGGTACTTTTGCAAAAGAGTTCCTGCTTGACATGAGCCCAGCTGGACGTCAGGTTCACTTCAAAGCCATGAGAAAGAAAGCTGCTGAGCATCCATCAGAGAAGGTTGGCGAAGAGATTCGTAAGCTTTACAGCTGGAACGGCGAAGATAAGCTGATCAACAACTAATTTTAACTATAAAGAAATCCGGGGCGACCCGGATTTTTTTATATAACAGAAGCTTCATGGTGTAATTTCCTGTTACATTCAAAACATTGCATCGGTTTTTTGACCTTTTGACCCTGGTATCATCAAATTATATGAACAGGCTTTGGGAGGATGTCACCAGCTCCTGTGCTTTTTGCTCCACTGCGGCGAGCAACAAGCCGATTTTCACGGGAGGGGAATATAAGTCCCAGCGGTACCTCAACAAGGGCACCCTCATCCAGCTCTTTTTGCACAAATTCCTTGATCACGCATGCGATTCCAAGACCTACCTGGGCAAACTGGATCAGAAGATCCATAGATGAAACCTCCAGAATATGTCCAAGCTGAAGCTGATGGTCGTGAAGCATGATATTTACAGACTGCCTTGTAATATTCTGTTCATCAAGAAGCATGAAGGTTGCAGTATGGGACAGAGGCTCCAAAGGGAAAAGCCTGTGCTGATTTTCCAGATATTGCTTTGTGGCTACAAAGGTATCCTGAATCTGCAGCAGAGGAAGAAATTCATATCCAGATAATTTTCCCGGACGCCCAATAAGACCAATATCGATTCTGTCTTCTTCCAGAAGGCGCAGTGTCTGGTAAGTAGACTGACAGGAAATAGTAATGCGCATCTGCGGATTTGCAGAAATAAAATTTTTCAGCCTTGGCATCAGCACATATTTACACAGTGTGGTGCTGGCACCAATACGCAGTCTTGGAATTTCCCTGGAACGATTGTGCAAAATGGAGTCTTCTCCTTCCGAAAGAAGCTCGAAGGCTGCTTTTACTTTTTCATACAGAAGCTGTCCGTCCGGAGTGAGAGTGACACCTCTGGAGCTGCGCTTAAAAAGAATAGTGTCCAGATTATCTTCTAATTTTTTGATGGCGCGGCTGATAGCCGGCTGGCTGATGTATAGCTCTTTGGCAGCCTGGGAAATATTTCCTGTGCGGCTGACTATATAGAAAATATGATAAAGCGATAGATTTTCCTGCATATGTGATTCTCCCTTTTTTATTCATATTAATATAACTACTGGTTATAATAAATATGATTAATATGTATTGTTATTATAACAGAGAATGTGCTAAAATAGCAACATACAGTGATAAAGAAGGGAAGAATCACCTCGCGGTATATATTTGCTGAAAAATACCATGATGTTGGGTCAAAAGGCTTTTGACCTTTGACCCTGGTATCATACCATTATACAATAACTAGGAGGAATATAAAAATGGGAATGACAATGACTCAGAAGATCCTGGCGGCTCATGCAGGCTTGGATCATGTAGAAGCAGGACAGCTTATAGAGGCACAGCTTGACCTTGTTCTTGGAAACGATATCACTTCTCCGGTAGCTATCCATGAGATGGATAAGATGACAGTAGATACCGTATTTGACAAAGATAAAATTGCACTGGTAATGGATCACTTTATTCCGAATAAGGATATTAAGTCTGCTGAGCACTGTAAATGTGTTCGTGAATTTGCCTGTCGCCACGATATCACCAATTATTTTGATGTAGGACAGATGGGAATTGAGCATGCGCTCCTTCCGGAAAAAGGTCTTACAGTTGCAGGCGATGTGATTATCGGAGCTGATTCACACACCTGTACATATGGAGCTCTTGGAGCTTTTTCCACTGGTGTCGGAAGTACTGATATGGCAGCGGGAATGGCTACAGGCAAGGCATGGTTTAAGGTACCGTCTGCCATTAAATTTAACATCGTTGGCAAACCGAAAAAATGGGTAAGCGGTAAGGATGTGATCTTACATATCATTGGAATGATCGGCGTGGACGGAGCTCTTTATAAATCTATGGAGTTCGTGGGAGAGGGAATTAAAAACCTGTCTATGGACGACCGTTTTACTATTGCTAATATGGCAATTGAGGCTGGCGGAAAGAATGGAATTTTCCCGGTTGATGATCTTGCAATCGAATATATGAAAGAGCATTCCAAGCGCCCGTATACAGCATACGAGGCTGATGAGGATGCTGTTTATGAAGCTGAGTACACAATTGATCTTAGCACATTGGAACCAACCGTTGCGTTCCCTCATTTACCAGAGAACACTAAGACCATTTCTGAGATTGGAGAGCCGGTTGTTGTAGACCAGTCTGTAATCGGATCCTGTACGAATGGCCGTATTGACGACCTTCGTGTTGCAGCTCAGATTCTGAAGGGACGCAAGGTTAAGAAAGGGCTTCGCTGTATTGTGATTCCTGCGACTCAGGCAATTTATCTGCAGGCAATGGAAGAGGGGCTTCTTAAGATTTTCATTGAGGCTGGAGCAGTTGTAAGTACACCTACCTGTGGACCGTGCCTTGGTGGATACATGGGTATTCTGGCCGCTGGTGAGCGCTGCATTTCTACTACTAACCGCAACTTTGTAGGACGTATGGGACATGTGGAGTCTGAAGTTTACCTGGCAAGCCCGGCAGTAGCTGCAGCAAGTGCAGTAACCGGTTATATTTGTGCACCGGAAGAATTAGGATTATAAGGAGGAGTACTTATCATGCAGGCAAAAGGCAGAGCTTTTAAATATGGAGATAATGTTGATACAGATGTTATTATTCCGGCACGTTATCTGAATTCTTCAGACCCGGCAGAACTGGCAACTCATTGCATGGAGGATATTGATAATACTTTTGTAAAAAGAGTACAGAAGGGTGATATTATTGTAGCAACTAAGAATTTTGGCTGCGGTTCTTCCCGTGAACATGCGCCGATCGCTATTAAGGCAGCTGGTGTCAGCTGTGTTATCGCAGAGACATTTGCGAGAATTTTTTTACAGAAATGCAATCAACATTGGACTTCCGATCATTGAGTGTCCGGAAGCAAGCAAGGGCATTGATGAGGGGGATGAGGTAGAGGTGGATTTTGATTCTGGTATGATCTACAATCGCACCAAAGGAACTGAATTTAAAGGGCAGGCCTTCCCGGAATTTATGCAGAAGATCATTAAGGCGGAAGGACTTGTTAATTATATTAATGCACAGCATTAATATAATTGTTAACAGGCAAAGTAAAATATCCTGTTAAAGGGCGAAAACTCCCAATCAATAGAAATTTGTCCAAGCATAAAAACTGACCTTGATGGACTGGGAAAACCAGCTGTCAAGGTCTTTTGGTATATGGGCGAAAACCTTGATTTCTGTGATTTTTCTCAATAAAATTGCAGTTTTACCTACGTTCAAGGTCCTTTTATAATTGGATAGGAGAGTTATACATGGGTTACCCGTCTATTCCGTTCACAGTAACACTTACAGACGATTTTAATTTGTTTTTTGAAAAAACTGTTGATTTTTATTATAACATTTGATACAATATCAACTGTTCGCGGGGTATGGCGTAGCTTGGTAGCGCGCACGGCTGGGGGCCGTGAGGTCGCAGGTTCAAATCCTGTTGCCCCGATTAGTCATTGACAAGTGACTTGAAAAATGTTAAGGTAATAACCACAAAGAACATATAAGAGAAATGCTTTGATAAGGAGTAGTACACAGGTACCGGAGCGCAGAGAGTCATCGGGTGGTGTGAGATGACGGAAGGAAACTGTAGAACTCGCCTTGGAGCAGCTGTCTGAAATTACTTCGAATGATTAGAAGAAGCGAGAGTAGACACAGCCGGATTCCACCGTTACAGGGAAAGGATATAAGGAGTAATCCCGTATCCGATAAGTGTATGGATTCTATTCATGAAATAAGAGTGGTACCGCGTAAGATGTATGTCTTCCGTCTCTTGCACCTGTATGTGTGCAGAGCTGGAGGACTTTTTTTATGTGATAGTAATTCCATTGGAATTTAATACCACATAAAGCTGCTTTATCAGACTGAGCTCTGACCCAGCAGACAAAGAATCCTTCCGTCACAGAAAAGAGAAAAATTAATTTACAATATGGAGGAATAAAAAATGATGAATGTAAGCAAATACAAAAACAGTATTATCTTCCACCAGAAATCTGTATGGACTGGGCAAAAAAGGACTATATTGACAAGGCACCTGCATGGTGTTCTGTAGACCTTCGTGACGGAAACCAGGCACTTGTCATCCCAATGAGCCTGGAACAGAAGGTTGAGTTTTTCAAACTTCTTGTACAGATTGGGTTTAAAGAGATTGAAGTAGGATTTCCAGCTGCTTCCGAGACAGAGTATACGTTCCTTCGTACCCTGATCGATCGCAAACTGATTCCTGAAGATGTTACGATCCAGGTACTGACTCAGGCAAGAGAGCATATTATCCGTAAAACCTTTGAAGCCGTAAAAGGTGCGCCTAAAGCTATTGTTCACGTATACAATTCCACATCTGTTGCACAGCGTGAACAGGTATTTAAGAAATCCAAAGAAGAGATTTTAAAGATTGCCGTAGAAGGTGCGAAATTATTAAAAGAACTGGCTGAACAGACAGAAGGAAACTTCCAGTTCGAGTATAGCCCGGAGAGCTTTACAGGAACTGAGCCGGAATATGCCCTTGAGGTCTGCAATGCAGTTATCGATGTATGGCAGCCAACTCCGGACAATAAATGTATCATCAACCTTCCGGTAACAGTGGAGCATTCCATGCCGCATGTATATGCAAGTCAGGTTGAGTATATGTGCAAGCATATGCTTCACCGTGAAAATGTAATCGTATCCTTACATCCTCACAATGACAGAGGTTGTGGTGTGGCAGATTCTGAAATGGGAATTCTTGCCGGAGCAGACCGCATCGAGGGAACTCTTTTTGGAAACGGAGAGCGTACTGGTAATGTTGATATTGTAACACTTGGAATGAACATGTATTCCCAGGGAGTAGATCCGAAGCTTGACTTCTCCGATATGCCTCACATCTGCGAGGTGTATGAGCGTTGCACGGGAATGACAGTTGGAGAGAGAAGTTCCATACAGTGGAGCACTTTGTTTTTGCAGCATTTCTGGTTCCCATCAGGATGCAATTGCCAAAGGTATGCGCTGGATCGAGGAAAAAGATCCGAACCGCTGGACAGTTCCGTATCTGCCAATTGATCCCACAGATGTTGGACGTAATTATGATGCAGATGTTATCCGTATCAACAGCCAGTCTGGCAAAGGCGGCGTAGGCTACATTCTGGAAACAAAATACGGTCTGAACCTTCCGCCAAAAATGCGTGAGGCAATGGGTTACGCAGCCAAGGGTGTTTCTGATCACCTTCATAAAGAGCTTCATCCAGATGAAATCTTTGATCTGTTCAAAAAGACTTTTGAGAATGTGGGACAGCCGTACAGCATTAATGAAGTGCACTTCCAGCAGACGAGCGAGGGAATTACAACTAAGGTAACCTCCACATTTAATGGAAAAACAATTAGCACAGAGGCTGTGGGAAATGGACGTCTTGACGCAGTGAGCAATGCCCTGAAGAAAGCATACGAATTGAAGTATTCTCTGGAAGTATACCAGGAACATGCGTTAGAGCGCAGCTCCAGTTCTAAGGCTATAGCATATGTTGGAATCAAGAAACCTGACGGAACTATGGCGTGGGGAGCAGGCGTAGACCCGGATATTATCCGTGCTTCCATTGATGCACTTGTAACAGCAATTAATAACCGCTGAGAGATTTGTTTAAACCTTATTTATAATAAGAAGCATATTTGATAACAAAAAGACAAACCACCGCAAATCAGTTCATAAAAAAGACTGTGCGGTGGTTTGTTGCTTTGAAAGGTAACGGCGCTTTTTGTCAGAATTCGGCGATAAAAAAAGGTTTGACGAACAGAAAAAGAAAAGCTATAATAAAATCCATAAGAAGGGGAGAAATAACCATACCTAAGAATAAAAGGGGACAAATAGAAACAGGGTAAATTTATCAAAAATATTACATGATTTTGAATGAATCATCCTATTTCCTTCTTGTTGCCTTTCTTTTTTTACCTGTTTTTAGAGAAAAAAGCTATAGAAAGCAAAAAAAATCTTGACATTTTGGAGTTTATTAAATATAATTTTCCTATAAATTACAGAAATGTTACAGAATAAATAATAAAAGAAATCAAAACATAACAGAAGTGCAAGGAAAGAAGAATATGAAATTAAAAAGAAGTTTACAACATGTAACAACTTGCAAGAGCGATGCCCAGAAAAAAAGAATGGAAATGCTCTTGTACATAATTTTGTAGCTCTTAGCGCCTGCGCCACGTTGGCAATGATTTTGGCAGTTGGAACGAAGGTGGCGGAGTTTGGTCCACGGAGCCAGGTATATGCAGCTTCGGACAAAGAGAATAGATCCGCGGATGCCTGGACTGACCTTGGAAGTGTAGAGTATGATCTGCCTACCGGAATTGCCGGTATGGTAACCAGTGTTGCAGATACTCCTTCAGCAGGAACATCTGTAACAAGAATTGGAACTTCATGCGAGAGAGTCATGGTAGGCCAGCGCGTGAAGCAGATAAAAGGAAACGTGGATGAGCTGAATGTAGGGGACTCTATGGCTGATACAGTTGCGAGCTTTGATGCAGCTGCAGTATCCATGTCTGCAAATCCGAAGATCATGTCGGACGCAGATTATGATAACCTGCTTCATATAGTAGAGGCAGAGGCGGGTACAGAGGACATTAAAGGTCGTGTACTAATCGCAAATGTAATTATGAACCGCCTTTCCCATGAGGAATTTCCAGATACCATTACAGGTGTTATTCTGGATCAGAGAAATGGAATTCCTCAGTTTTCACCTGTTTACGATGGTAAGTTTTATGAAGTAACGGTAACAGATGAGACCAGGGAAGCTGTGAAACAGGCATTAGAGGGAACTGACTATTCAGAAGGAGCTCTGTTCTTTGTTCAGCGTTCTGCTGCGGACAAAAAGAACGTGTCCTGGTTTGATAAGGATTTAAAAAAATTATTTAAATATGGTGTTCACGAGTTTTACACCTACCCGGATGAAGCTAAGTCACAGAACACTGAGAATGAAACCTCAGAAGATGACACAAATGTTGTTCAGATGGTGAAAAAATAATATTTTAATAACAGTAACATTCTGTAATTAAAGAGATATAAGCCGCCAGGAAATTACAATTCCAGGTGGCTTTTTTCAAATTGGGTGTTGATTTAGCACGGTGAAGTATGTATAATACCTGTAAAGTTAAAACATGATAACAAAGAGAGGATGACTGTCGGAAGGTTACAGATTCCGGAATGTGTACCTCATAACAATAAGCGAAAGGCAGGAATAACAAATGCAGGTAATGTACCAGAGCACCAGAGGAAAAAGGGGAGCCGGTAACCGCTTCCCAGGCTATTTTGAAGGGACTTTCTGAAGATGGAGGTCTGTTTGTACCCACAAGCATTCCATCCCTTGATGTTTCTATGGAAGAGCTTTCCCAGATGTCTTATCAGGAGACAGCATATCAGGTAATGAGCCGTCTCTACAGATTTACAGAGGAAGAATTAAGAACCTGTATTAACAGTGCATATGATAAGAAATTTGATACAGATGTGATCGCACCTCTTAAGGAAGCAGACGGTGCATATTTCCTGGAGCTGTTCCACGGACCGACCATTGCGTTCAAGGATATGGCACTGTCTATTCTGCCATACCTGATGACCACCGCTGCGAAGAAGAACAACGTGAAAAATGAGATCGTCATTCTTACAGCGACCTCAGGAGATACCGGCAAGGCTGCACTGGCTGGTTTTGCGGATGTTCCGGGCACAAGAATTATTGTATTTTACCCGAAGCACGGCGTAAGCCCCATCCAGGAGAAGCAGATGGTGACCCAGAAGGGCACCAATACTTACGTAGTCGGCATCACAGGCAACTTTGACGATGCCCAGACAGCAGTGAAGAAAATGTTCAATGACAAGGAGATGGCAGCAGAGCTTGCCGATGCAGGCTTCCAGTTTTCTTCCGCCAACTCCATTAATATCGGACGTCTTGTTCCGCAGATCGTATATTATGTATACGCTTATGCCACACTGGTCCGCCAGGGCAAGATCCAGGCCGGCCAGGAGATCAACGTGGTAGTACCTACAGGAAACTTCGGAAACATTCTGGCAGCATTTTATGCGAAACAGATGGGACTTCCGGTGAAGAAGCTGATCTGTGCATCCAATGAGAACAAGGTATTGTTTGACTTCTTCTCCACTGGTACTTATAACCGTAAGAGAGATTTCATCCTTACCAGCTCTCCGTCTATGGACATTCTGATTTCCAGCAACTTGGAGCGTCTGATCTACCGTATTACAGGCGAGAATCCGGATACCTGCGCGCAGCTGATGGAAGCACTGTCAAAGGCGGCGAGTACACCATTACACCTGAGATGAAAGCACAGCTTGCAGACTTCTACGGCAACTTCTGTACAGAAGAGGAGACAAAGGATGCCATCCGTGAGGTTTATAAGGCCAGTGATTATGTCATTGATACGCATACTGCAGTTGCGGCAGGCGTATATAAGAAATATGTGGCAGATACAAAGGACGATGTTCCGGCAGTGATCGCTTCCACAGCAAGCCCGTACAATTTACAAGAAGCGTTATGGATGCTATTTCAGAGGGACATGAGAATCTGGATGACTTCGGACTTGCAGACGCCCTGGAGAAGCTCTCTGGCGTAGCAGTGCCGAAAGCTGTCAACGATATCCGTACCG
>ENA-OQDT01000076-OQDT01000076.1-human-gut-metagenome-genome-assembly--contig:-NODE-76-length-54586-cov-13.952992_pt1 | contig 54586 bp, 41 predicted proteins | sample MGYA00242786_ERZ504617 | MGnify/ENA primary metagenome ERZ504617 (study PRJEB26092, sample SAMD00036337) | human gut metagenome | host: Homo sapiens | study: EMG produced TPA metagenomics assembly of...
ATGTTCTCGCTGAAACGCAGTTGCAGGGCTGCCGCACCCACGCCGCGACCAGCACTGCCAGCACCGTGCAGAGCAGTGCGCGGCGCCGTTCGAAGAAGTCGTAGAGGGTGATGAAAAGTTTATTCATGGCCGGGCGTGCGTTTACAGAGTACGAGCAGGGCATAGCCGACCGCCGTCGCGGCCGCACCGCATACGGCGGCCATCGTGAAGCTGCCCGCGATGTATTGTACGAGGTCTGCGGCCACCCGTTCTAGGGTGATGTCCGAGAGCGAGAGCGGCATGTCGCGCTGCAAGACCTGCGCCCCCGTCCAGTAACTTCCGTAGAGGATGAACGGGATCATCGGCGGGATGCTGATGTTCGAGCTGATAACCGCCACGGCTTTGTTCAGGTGTGTGAAATGCGCCGTAACGGCGGCCGCGATCATCTGGTCGTCAGCCAGTGCGCTCATGTCTGCCAGCGCAGTGTGCGCTTTGGCGATTATATGTACATCCGCACCTATCACGATGGCTACCACCTGACCCCGGGCGAGGAGCTGTTCAACGTGAAGGAGGATCCGCATGAAATCCACGACCTGGCCGAAGAAAAGCCGGAGTTGTGTTGGCGTGCTGCATGGTATCTGGAACATTGGGCTGCAGACAACATGCTGAGCAACATTTATAACTACCATGAAGACCCGCTGTGGAACGTCATCGCCGAGGGCGGCCCCTTCCACTGCCGCGGCTACCTGAAAGATTACTGCAAGCGCCTGGAAGATACCGGCCGCGGTGACTGTGCCGAAGAGCTGCGCCGCCGCCACAAGGGCGAACTGAACAAGTAAATCCCACCCTGCAGGCTTGGGCCTGAAACAAGGAGGTTTGTATGGCAAAGCAACCACACATCATTATTTTTAACCCGGATGAAATGCGCGGCGATGCGCTGGCCCACCTGGGCAACCCGGCATCCATCACCCCTAATCTGGATGCCTTTGCGGCCATGAGGCGGTGTCCTTTGGGCAGGCATACTGCCAGAACCCTGTCTGCGTGCCCAGCCGGTGCAGCTTTTTTACCGGCCTGTATCCCCATGTGCGCGGCCACCGCACCATGAGCCACCTGCTGCGCCCCGGTGAGACCAGCATGCTGAAAGAGCTGAAAGAGGCCGGTTATTACGTCTGGATGAACGACCGCAACGACCTGACCGCAGGCCAGATCCCCGGCTGGACGGAAAGCCATGCGACCGAAATTTATTACAGCGGCCAGAAAAAGCAGGGTCCCGGTAATGTGAACCCCGACCAGCGCGGGGAACCCGGAAACAAATATTATTACTCCCATTATGAGGGCCAGCTGAAATGCAACGCCGAGGGCAAGAACTATAACGGCGATGACGAAGTAGTGGATGCCGCTATCGAGCGCATCCATAACCGCCCGGCCGACCAACCGCTCTGTATGTTTCTGGGCTTGATTTATCCCCACACGCCGTACCGGGTGGAGGAACCGTATTTTTCCGCCATTGACCGTGCCAAGCTGCCCAAGCGGGTCCATGCAGATGACTGCACCGGCAAGCCCCTGATGGAATCGGAGATCCGCAAGTATGCCGGAATGCAGGACTTTACTGATGCCGACTGGGACGAATTGCGCGCCGTATATCTTGGCATGTGCATGAAGATCGATGTCCAGTTCGGCAAGTTGGTTGAAGCTTTGAAAGAAGAGGGCATTTACGATGACTGTGCAATCTTCTTCCTGAGCGACCACGGCGATTTTACCGGCGATTTTGACCTGCCGGAAAAGGCGCAGAACTGCTTTGAGGATTGCCTGACCCGCGTGCCGCTGCTGATCAAGCCGCCGAAAGATATTCCACTGGACCCCGGCATCAGCAACAGCATGGTGGAGTTGGTGGATTTTTACGCCACGGCGATGGATCTGGCGGGCGTGCAGCCCACCCACACCCACTTTGGCCACAGCCTGCGCCCCGTGTTGGCGGACCGCAGCGCCAAAGTGCGGGATTACGTTTTCTGCGAAGGCGGCCGCCAGCCGGGCGAAACCCACTGCGATGAATATCACCGCAACAGCAAGAACGGCAAAGGCACCCCGACGTATCCCTATGCTTTATTTTCAAAACTCTATTTAAATACCAACAATTAAACTTTTCATCATGGAAACTACTCAAAAAAATGCAGCCTCTTTTAAAGGCATCAGATCCGCCGGTTGGGTAATCGTAATCTGTTTTATCATCGCCGTGCTTATTTTTCACTTTGTGTTGGGAAATCCCTCCAACTTTATGAACAACGACCCGAACAACCATCCGTTGCCGGGTAACTTCCTCGGTACCATCTATAAAGGTGGATTCATTGTTCCTGTAATTCAAACGCTTTTGCTGACTGTCATCGCACTGAGTATTGAACGTTATATTGCCATTGGCGCTGCCTTTGGTAAGGGGTCATTGGTGAAATTCGTAGCTAACATCAAAGCAGCCTTGGCTGAAGGTGATATGAAGAAGGCACAACAAATCTGCGATTCACAACGTGGTTCTGTAGCCAATGTGGTAAATGCCACTTTGAAGAAGTATGCCGAGATGGAGAATGACACAGAGCTGTCCAAAGACCAGAAACTGCTTGCCATCCAGAAGGAATTGGAAGAAGCCACTGCGCTGGAACTGCCGATGATGGAGCAGAATCTTCCTATTATTGGTACCATCACGACTTTAGGTACATTGATGGGATTGCTCGGTACAGTTATCGGTATGATCCGTTCATTTGCCGCCCTTGCAGCCGGAGGTTCAGCCGACTCCATGGCTCTGTCGCAAGGTATTTCTGAGGCTTTGATTAATACTGCCTTCGGTATCTTGACCGGTGCATTGGCCGTTATCTCCTACAACTATTATACAAACAAGATTGACAAGTTGACTTACAGCCTCGATGAGGTTGGTTTCTCCATCGTGCAGACTTTTGCAGCTACCCATAAATAGTTGACTGCTGATAGTTGGAGCTGCGCTGTGACGTAGGCTTCTATTATCTATTCAACGAATGAATTCTCAATTTTAATTTTCAATGAAACGATTATGGGCAGAGCGAAAATAAAAAAGAAAAGTACGTTCATCGATATGACGGCGATGAGTGACGTAACTGTACTGCTGCTGACCTTCTTCATGCTGACTTCTACGTTCGTGAAGAAAGAGCCGGTACAAGTAACGACTCCCGCCTCTGTATCCGAGATTAAGATTCCGGAGACAAATGTACTCCAGATATTGGTCGATCCGAGCGGAAAAGTATTTATGAGTCTGGACAAGCAGTCCGACTTGCGCGAAGTGCTGGAAGCTATGGGGCAGGAGTATGGAGTGACTTTCACTCCGGAGGAAACTAAAAAATTCATGCTGGCGTCTACCTTTGGTGTGCCGATGAAGAGTATGAAGAAATACCTCGACTTGCCGCAAGACCAGCAAGATGCTGTATTGAAGAATGAGGGGATACCGACAGACAGTATTGACAATCAGTTCAAGGCCTGGGTACGCAACGCCCGTGCAGTGAACAGTGATTTGCGCATTGCCATCAAGGCAGATGCCAATACTCCTTATTCCGTAATAAAAAATGTGATGAACTCACTTCAGGACCTCAGAGAGAACCGGTACAACCTGATTACTTCTCTGAAGACCACAAGTGAAGAGTGACAAGCTACGAGTTACAAGTAGAACAAGAAAGGAAACATTATGGCTGAAATACAAGAAAGCGGCAACAAGAAAGGTGGAAAAAGCAAGCAGAAGAAAATGACTGTCAGGGTGGACTTTACACCTATGGTGGACATGAACATGTTGCTGATTACCTTCTTTATGCTTTGTACCTCACTGAGCAAACCTCAGACCATGGAGATAAGCATGCCGAGCAATGACAAGACCATCACCGAGGAGCAGCAGACCAAAGTCAAGGCTTCCCAAGCCATCACGCTGTTGCTGGGGGATGACAACAAGTTGTATTATTACGAAGGGGAACCTAACTACAAGGACTATACTTCACTGAAGGAAACTACCTATCAGGCGGATGGTCTGCGGGCAATGCTTCTGCAACGTAATAGAGTTGCTGTGAACGAGGTGAACAGACTGAAGCAGCAGAAACTGGATCTTAAGATATCAGAGGATGACTACCGGAAACAGCTTTCCGAGATAAAAAGCGGAAAGGATACGCCGACAGTCATCATCAAGGCTACCGATAAGTCTTCGTACAAGAATCTGATTGATGCTCTCGATGAAATGCAGATATGTAATATAGGTAAGTATGTGATAACGGATATTGCCGAAGCCGACGAGTTCTTGATGAAGAACTACGAAAGCAAGGGCGAATTGTCCCAGAACATTGCTGAATGATGTGTAACACCCAAAGAAAGGAAAGAATATGGCTAAAGTAGATTTAAGCTCCCAAGCATGGTGTGACCTCGTGTTCAGTGGTAAGAACAAAGCATATGGAGCCTATAAGATGCGTGAGACCTCTCCCAGACGGCACAACATTGCCGTGATACTGGTAATTGTAATTGCATTGATAGGTTTCAGTATCCCTACGCTGATAAAGATGGCTACCCCCAAACAGAAAGAGGTGATGACCGAAGTGACTACCCTTTCGCAGCTGGAAGAACCGGAAGTGAAGCAGGAAGAGATGAAGCGGATAGAGCCCGTGGCCCCACCGCCGCCTGCATTGAAAAGCTCCATTAAGTTTACCGCTCCCGTCATCAAAAAGGATGAGGAAGTGAGGGACGAGGATGAAATAAAAAGCCAGACAGAACTGACGGAAACGAAAGTTGCCATCTCCATTGCCGACGTGAAAGGTAATGACGAGGAACACGGCAAGGACATCGCCGACTTGAAACAAGTGGTGACGCAGGCCGAACCGGAACCTGAAAAGGTTTTCGATATGGTAGAGCAGATGCCCCAGTTCCCCGGTGGTCAGGCCGAGATGATGCAGTTCATCAGCAAGAATATGAAGTATCCGACCATTGCCCAGGAAAACGGTACGCAAGGGCGTGTAACCTGCCAGTTTGTGGTAGGTGCCGACGGCAAGGTGCGTGATGTGAAAGTGCTGAGAGGTGTAGACCCCTATCTGGATAAAGAAGCTGTCCGTGTGATTATGTCCATGCCCAAATGGATTCCCGGCAAGCAGAATGGTAAGGCCGTATCGGTGAAATATACGATACCGGTGATGTTTAGATTACAATAAGTGTGTGTGTTATGAAAACGGTGAAACAACTTCAGCTTTCAGGCTTGCTGGTGCTGCTGACTCTGCTGTCTGCCTGCCAAAGCAAGCCCAAGGACGGACAAACGGATACGTATACCTCCGGTGTGATTGCAATTGCTGCGGACGAAAGTTTCCAGCCTATTGTGCAGGAAGAAATTGACGTGTTCGAAGGACTGTTCCCCTTGGCAGGAATTGTGCCCCGTTATGTGACGGAAGTCGATGCCGTCAACCTCTTGCTCAAGGACAGTCTGCGGTTGGCAATAACCAGTCGCAGACTGACTCCCGAAGAGATGAATTCCTTCAATAGCCGGAAGTTTTTTCCGCAGGAGATAAAGATTGCTACGGACGGGCTGGCATTGATAACCCATCTTGGCAATCCGGATTCATTGATTAGTGTGAAGGACATCCGCCGCATCCTGACGGGTGATGCGAAGCAGTGGAAAGATATCTATCCGGCTTCCCGTCTGGGGGATATCAGTCTTGTGTTTGACAACAAGAACTCCAGTACCGTACGTTTTGCTGTCGATTCCATCTGTAAGGGTGTACCGCTTTCCAGTCAGTTGAAAGCGTTGAAAACCAATAGGGAGGTGATTGACTACGTGGCCCGCACGCCTGATGCCATCGGTATTATCGGCGTGAACTGGCTGAGCGACCGGAATGACAGTACGGGGCTCTCTTTCAGTAAAGAGGTGCGGCTGATGTCCGTCAGTGCTGCTGACAAGGCCATGCCGGACAACAGTTACAAACCCTATCAGGCGTATTTGTATTACGGTGATTATCCGTTGGCACGCAGCATCTATGCCTTGTTGAATGATCCGCGGAGCGCACTTCCGTGGGGATTTGCCTCTTTCCTCGCTTCCGACCGGGGACAGCGGATTATATTGAAGTCGGGATTGGTCCCCGCCACCCAACCGGTGCGCGTGGTGAACGTCAAGGATGAATAACTAAAATGAATGCTAACATGAAACGTAGATTTGTATTTTGTTTGGGAGCGATGCTGTTTGCAGGTACGCTCGCCGCACAAACGCCGGTGCCCGAATGGCAGGCGGGGGTGGATAAAGTAAAAAGTCTGATAAAGACGAATCCGGAGCAGGCTTCCGACGCAGCCGGAGAACTGCTGAAGGGCAAGAACAAGAAAAATGTGGAGCTTGTGACTTCCGTGGCCCGTGCCTATCTGGATGTAGGACAGCTGAAAGAGGCGGAAACCTATCTGGAGATGGCAAGAAAGGCCGACAACAAGGCTCCGGCAGTTTCTGTACTCGAGGGTGACATCGCTTTTGCCCGGAAAGATATCGGAAAGGCATGCCAGCTTTATGAGCAAGCCATCTATTTTGATTCGAATTATAAGGATGCGTATCTGAAATATGCGCAGGCATACAAGTCTGCCAGTCCTTCGCAGGCCATAGAGAAGCTGAACCAGCTGAAGGCCATAGCTCCGGATTGCCTGGAAGCAGACAAGGAGCTGGCGGAAGTGTATTACGCCACCAACCGTTTTGGCAAGGCTGCCGACACCTATGCCAAGTTCATCGATACTCCCGTGGCTACGGAAGATGACATCCTTAAATATGCTTTTGCACTATTCCTGAACCACGACTTCGAGAAATCCTTGGCGGTGGCGCAGAAAGGTTTGCAGAAGAATGCCCGCCATGCCGCATTCAACCGGCTTGTGATGTACAACAATGTCGACCTCAAGCGTTATGACGAGGCAGAGAAGGCTGCCGATGCTTTCTTCAATGCTTCGGATAATGCCGATTATTCATGCTTGGATTACCGCTATCACGGTGCTCTGTTGAGTGCTCTGAAGAAATATGACCAGGCCATTGAGGAATATGGTAAGGCATTGGAGAAGGATGAGAGTCAGGTGGATTTGTGGCGTGAGATTGCCGATGCTTATGAATTGAAAAACGACTATACCCAAGCCATTGCTGCTTATAAAAAGTACTATGACTCGCTGGCACAAGATAAAAAGACGTCCGAAAACTTATTCCAGTTAGGGCGTCTGTACTACGGAGAGGGTACGTCCTCGGACACTCTCTCCGTTCAGTCTGCCGACCGCATGGCGGCATTGCAGGCTGCCGACTCTGTGTTCGCACTTGTTGCCGAACAAGCTCCCGACAGTTATTTGGGAGATATGTGGCGCGCCCGCACACACTCTGCCATGGACCCCGAAACTACAGAGGGATTGGCGAAACCTTATTACGAGAAGGTGGTGGACGTACTGCTTGCCAAAAACGAACCGAGGTACAACTCTGCATTGATAGAGTGTTACAGTTATCTGGGCTACTACTATCTGTTGAAGAGTGACTATGCTACTTCGAAAGAGTACTGGAATAAAATTCTGGCTATCGACCCCACCAATGCCACAGCAAACAAGGCATTGGACGGCATCAAATAGCAATAATTTTAGTTGTTTGTCGTGTCGGGAGGAGTGGAGAGTGATTCTTAGCTCCTCCTTTTTTGTTGCAGGGTCCCCCTTGGAGGCAGTGATTGCTTGCGGTAGTCCGTGGGTGAAGTGCCTAAGTGTGTCTTCACATACTTCCCGAAAAAGGAGATGTTGGGGAAATCCTGATGCTCGGAAATCTCCTTGATAGACTTATTGGAATACTTCAGAAAATATTTGATGTCTTCGACCACATAATCGTTTATCCACTCGAAGGCTGTCTTTCCGCTGACCTTTTTGCAGACGGTGGAAAGATATTTGGGAGTAACACACAGCTTACCCGCATAATAGGAAATAGAACGTTTTTTCACCTCGGTGCAGGCCAGCAGGTCGAGGAATCTCTTGAATAGAATGTTGCTCCGCTTCACCATTTGGCTTTCGGGAGGGGTGCTCAACTGGTTTAAATCTGCCAGCAGCTCATACAGCATGGTGCGTATCAGCGACCTGATGACTTCTTTGTAGTAGGGCTGCTCCGCTTGTTTCATTCGGGCACGTATCACCTTATAGTATAAATCGAACAGTTGCACTCTGTCCTTGTCAATGCGTACTACCGGATTCTGGCTGATATAGAAAGCCTTGTTCCATATGTCACTACTTTTATGAAGGTACTTCTGTGTAATCTGGGTCGACAGACAGAACATGGCGCCCTTGAAGTCGGAACTGGTTGTGCAATTGCTCAGAATCATATTGGGCATACAAATCAGCATCTCACCGGGGTAGATAGCATATTTTTGGGTATTGATGTTTATCTGCAGTCTTCCTTTTACACAGACCACATAGATGTTTGCATTCAACTTGAAATACTTGTTGAAAAGCAAGTTCTTGAAATCTCCAAGTATAGCAATATCGTTGTCGGTATAGTCCGTACTTGTATATTCTGCTATATTGTATGTGTTAAGTTGGTAAATCTTTTCTTCGTTTTTCATATTCATGTCTTTAGCTCCTTTGCAAATGTAAAGCAAGTGGCAGGAAATATAGAGTCCTAAATGGATACAGAAGTGTCCTAATCTTCTTGCGTGTGAGGCTAATTTCGAACCAAAGAATAGAATTGTTCCTTTTTCTGAGCATTTTTTTTCTTGAAACGCTTGTCGTATTGAAAAGAATGTCTACTTTTGCGGTGTACTATTATACTAATACACATAAACAATAAGATATTTAATTCATCCAAGCGTATGTTACAAGTAGAAAACATTTCATTTAGTTATCGCAAGGGGCGGAAAGAAGTCCTGAGCGATTTTTCACTTTCGCTGGAAGCCGGCCGGGTTTACGGTCTGTTGGGTAAGAACGGAGCCGGCAAGTCTACGTTGCTCTATCTGATGAGCGGTTTGTTGGCTCCCAAACGTGGGAGAGTGATGTATCATGATACCGACATGCGCCGCCGGTTGCCCGTCACGTTGCAGGACATGTTTCTGGTACCCGAGGAGTTCGAGCTGCCTCCTATTTCCTTGGTCAGCTATATTGAACTGAACAGTAAGTTCTATCCCCGTTTCAGCAAGGAAGACATGGTGAAGTACCTACATTTCTTCGAGATGGATATGGATGCTGATTTGGGAGCCTTGTCCATGGGGCAGAAAAAGAAAATCTTCATGAGTTTTGCGCTGGCCACCAATACTTCCCTGCTGCTGATGGATGAGCCTACCAATGGACTGGATATTCCGGGAAAGAGCCAGTTCCGCAAATTTCTGGCTTCGGGTATGTCGGACGACAAGACGATTGTCATTTCCACCCATCAGGTGCGTGACATTGACAAAGTACTGGACCATGTGCTGATTATGGACAACAGCCGCGTATTGCTGGACGAATCCACTGCCAGCATTTGCAGTAAGCTGTTCTTCTTGGAGAGTGACGACCGGGAGTTGGCTGCGACTGCCTTGTACACGCTTCCCTCCGTACAAGGCAATTTCTTGATGCTGCCCAATACGGAAGGTGAGGAATCGGAGATTAATCTTGAACTGCTGTTTGGCGCCGTACTTGCAGAGCCTGGGAAGATAGCGGAAATGTTTCACACTAAAACAAATGAATAATGATACGCGATACCTTTTTTAGTTTGCATCGCTTTGTGAACGTATGCCGCAAAGAGATGGTGGAGAATTGGAAGACCTATATACTCCGCTCGGTGATGGTCTACGGAATGTTGGCCATAGTCTTTGTCTGGAATGGATACTATCAGTATCACAATCTGGAAGCGGGAGCTGTGGGCATGGACCCTATCTGGGAGTTTGAGTCCAGATTCTTTCTTTGGGGACTTGTCATTTGGGGATGCATTAGCGCCTCGTTTACCATGGAAAGGATGAAAAGCAAGACGAGTCGTACCGTTGTGCTCATGACACCTGCCACCATGTTCGAGAAATTCTTTGCCCGCTGGCTGGTGGCTACCTGCGGCTTTATCTTGGTCTTTCTGATAGCTTTCAAGCTGGCGGACTTGACAAGAGTCGTCTTCTATCTTCTGGCCTACCCGGAGCTGCATGTCGTTCACTCCTTTCCGTTGTGGGAATTCTGCTGTAACACGAACCGTTTCTATGAGACGATAGGAAGCGGACCGGCTGTGGTGGGTATATTCCTGAGCTGCTACTTTTTTCTACAGTCTTTCTTCCTGCTGGGCAGTACGGTCTGGCCCAAAAATGCACTTATCAAGACTTTTGCGGCCGGTGTCTGCATCTTCGTTTCATATATCCTGATAGCTGTATTGTGTCTGGAAACCATTCTACCCAATAATTTTTTTATGACCGAGCCTTATATCAACAGGGAAGCATCGAGTGACTGGCTGATTTTTATAACTTCGTTTTTCGCCCTTTTCAACTGGGTGCTTGCCTATTTCCGTTTCAAGGAGTCCGAAATCATTAATCGCTGGTAACTATGAACTTTAAGGAAAGCAAAGCCATCTACCTGCAAATAGCAGACCGCATTTGCGACGAGGTACTTCTCGGGCAATATCAGGAGGAAGAACGTATTCCTTCGGTACGGGAATATGCGGCTGTGGTAGAGGTCAACGCCAATACGGTGATGCGTTCGTACGACTACTTGCAGACGCAAGGAGTGATTTACAACAAGCGGGGTATCGGCTATTTTGTGTCGGTAGGTGCACGTAAGCTGATTCTTTCGTTGAGGAAAGAGTATTTTCTGAAGGAGGAAGTGGATTATTTCTTCAAGCAGATTTTCACGCTGGGCATCTCTGCCGAGGAGTTGTCCGGGATGTATCAGGAGTTTATCAAGAAACAAAAATAAAAGAAGACAGTTATGAAACGAACGACTTATATAATGATAGGAATGCTGGTTACCGGTGTGGCAATGGTATGCGGACTCATGTTCTATGTGGTGGACCGCAATGTCACTCAGAAAGATAATTTTATGGAAATCGGCGGAGAACGGAAAACGGTGCAGCTGCCCTCGTGCAGGGTGTTGAAGCTGACACAGCCTCCGGTGGTGTGGAAACAGAAAAAAGAAGGTATTGTGGAGGCAGAGCGTATGTTCTCGTTCGGGGAAGTGCCGTTGGAGGTAACTGCCGGAGACTCTTTGCAGCAGGGCAGTTTCTCCTATGCAGGGGATATGGAGGCTTTTATGTCGATGACTTCCGTTGGCGATACCCTGCTCGTCACCTTTGACTTTCCGGAGGATAAGCTGGAACAGCATCTTCAGAATGACATTTGGATAAGGGTTCGTTCAGAAGGGATGGAATTGCGGTTGCCTGCGGAGGTACAAGCGGTTGTGGTAGATGTGGAAGATATGGAAGCCAATTTCTACGGACTCCGTTGCGATACGCTCTCTTTCCGCACGCGATACCTTGCCCGGCTGGAAGATTGCCATGTCACTGCGCTTGCGGCGCAGGCGCAGAGCTTGCATCTCAACAGCGGCACAGTGCGCAACCTTTATCTGAATCTGGACGAGATAGCCGACTGGGATGTCAATACCGGTTCCTTCCATATCGATACGGAGCATCTGTCCGGCAGTCGCTATCATCGTTGTCTTTTGCAGAAGAATGAATGCCGCCGGGTGTTCTGGACACCGTTAAAGGATGATGCCTCTTTGAGTGTGGAGTTAAAACAAGCAGTTAAAATAGAAGTAGGTGAGTAGCCATAATACGAAATGACTTATCTTTGCACATGAATCAAAAAGTGTAGAGTATATGGCCTTGCAATTGGCATTCGTATTGGTAGCTATCATTATAGGCGCCCGCTTGGGCGGCATTGGACTGGGTGTAATGGGAGGGATAGGTCTGGCAATTCTGACGTTTGGTTTCGGATTGCAGCCTACATCACCTCCCATTGACGTTATGTTGATGATAGCCGCCGTCATTTCTGCCGCATCCTGCATGCAGGCGGCTGGCGGACTGGATTATATGGTAAAGCTGGCAGAACGGTTGTTGCGGAAGAATCCTTCGCAGGTCACCATCTTGAGCCCTATTGTGACCTATTTGTTTACTTTTGTTGCCGGCACGGGACATGTGGCATATTCGGTGCTTCCCGTGATTGCCGAGGTTGCCACGGAGACCAAGATTCGTCCCGAGAGGCCACTGGGCATTGCGGTGATTGCTTCGCAGCAGGCTATTACGGCAAGTCCCATTTCGGCTGCCACCGTCGCACTGCTTGGGTTGCTGGCGGGATTTGATGTCACCTTGTTCGATATTCTGAAAATAACGATTCCTGCTACCATTATCGGGGTACTTGTGGGCGCCTTGTTCTCCATGAAGGTGGGCAAGGAGCTGGCAGACGACCCGGAGTACAGAAAGAGGTTGACCGAAGGCTATCTTGATGTCAAGAAGGTGGAGATAAAGGATATACACAATAAACGGCATGCCGTCTTGTCCGTGCTTATCTTTATCCTTGCCACTGTTTTTATCGTGTTCTTTGGTTCGTTCGACAGTTTGCGTCCTGCCTTCGTGATAGACGGCGAGACGGTGAGACTCGGCATGTCCGCCATTATCGAAATCGTGATGCTCTCTGCCGCCGCCCTCATCTTGCTGCTGACTCGCACCGACGGCATGAAGGCAACGCAAGGTTCCGTCTTCCCGGCAGGCATGCAGGCGGTGATTGCCATATTCGGCATTGCCTGGATGGGAGATACTTTTCTTCAGGGAAACATGCTTCAGTTGACCCAGTCCATCGAGGGAGTGGTGAGGCAAATGCCGTGGCTGTTCGGGATAGCCTTGTTTGCCATGTCGATTCTGCTTTATAGCCAGGCCGCCACTGTGCGCGCACTGATGCCTTTGGGCATCGCTTTGGGCATTTCGCCTATGATACTGGTTGCTCTGTTCCCGGCCGTAAACGGTTACTTCTTTATTCCCAACTATCCCACCGTAGTAGCGGCCATTAATTTCGACCGTACCGGAACTACCCGTATCGGCAAGTATGTGCTGAATCACTCGTTCATGCTTCCCGGACTTGTTTCGACTGGCGTTGCCATCGGGCTGGGGTTGCTTTTCATCAGGATATTCTAAGGGAAACCGCTGCTTTCAATCCGTTGTATATAGGGCTTTGTTTACTTGTGTATAGGGGAGTGTTCCCTTTTACTCATTGCCTTATCAGCGCCTAATGGTCGTGCGGCGATCTGCTGACGGCTGTTAAGCGGGTTGTTGATGGCCGTTAGGCGATTGCATCATGGCCGTTGCATACTGTTGATTCCTTATGTCCGACGTAATAAATACCTTCATTCTCTGAATAAAGCACAGAGGAAAACAGTATTGAAGTCTTGGCTTTGTGTGGCTGTACGCATTTGTTCTGATTGCATTTGAAGGGGGAGGAGATGGAATTAATACCGTGTTTGCAGGATATTGATTTCGTGCAGGTACGATATAAATAAGATGTGATACAAGAAATTAATAACTTGTGTTACTTCATGTTAGCTTCTTGTGTGTCAGTATTTCTGTTTGTGAAACGGTGTGGAAGCAAATTTTGCTTCCACACTTTTGAGTTGCTTCCACCGCATCTGTAATGCCGATGAATAAAGGGATGTGGAGAGGAGGTGGAAGTGTGGAAGCAATTTGCACAAACATTATTTGCGCAAACATTTTTTTCTGTCCTTGATGGGAATTAAAAAAATGAGGATAAAACGGTTTATAAAACCTTTTATCCTCATTGTAGTTGCGGAGATCCGACTCGAACGAATGACCTTTGGGTTATGAGCCCAACGAGCTACCAACTGCTCCACTCCGCGATGTTATTGTTTTGTGGGTGCAAAGGTACGGCTTTTTATTTAATATGCAAATAAAATGCATGATATTTTTGAGGTTAAGTGGATTTTAATGAGTAATATGTTGATAAATAGAACGATAATAAGCCTACTTTTTTTCTTCCTTTTTAGGGCTGTTCATTAATAAAATGAATGTTTTCTTGTAAGATATGCGGAAATGTCTTACTTTTGCTCAAATAATAAAGCAATGTGCAATTAATCTATGACCGTATCGAAGACAAAAGCTAAATTAGTGGACGTTGCCCGTCAGCTGTTTGCAAAGATGGGTGTTGAAAATACCACGATGAATGATATTGCCCTCGCTTCAAAGAAAGGTAGGAGAACGCTCTATACCTATTTTAAGAGCAAGGAAGATATCTACTTGGCTGTTGTTGAGTCGGAGCTGGATATTCTTTCGGATATGATGAAGCACGTGGTAGAGAAAGATATTCAGCCGGACGAGAAACTGATGGAAATGATTTACACTCATCTGGATGCGGTAAAAGAGGTTGTCTTTCGGAATGGTACTCTTCGTGCCAATTTCTTTCGGGATATTTGGAGAGTGGAGAAAGTGCGCAAACGTTTCGATGCTACAGAGACCCAGCTTTTCAAGGAGGTTCTGCGTGAAGGTATGGAGAAGGGTGTTTTCCAGATAGATGACTTGGATATGACTGCCGAGATTGTGCATTACAGTGTCAAAGGTATTGAAACACCTTATATCCGCGGCCATATAGGGGCCAATCTGGACGATGCGGTACGCGATACTTACGTGACCCGTCTGGTACTTGGTGCATTGGGAAAGAAGTAAGAATACATTTTATAAATAATTTTAAAATAATATGGGATTATTAGATGGAAAAACAGCCATTGTGACAGGTGCTGCACGCGGCATCGGCAAGGCTATCGCTTTGAAGTTCGCTCAAGAAGGAGCAAATATTGCATTCACTGACTTGGTGATTGATGAAAATGCCGAGGCTACGGCAAAAGAATTGGAAGCTTTGGGAGTAAAGGCAAAAGCTTATGCCTCCAATGCAGCAAACTTTGAAGACACTGCCAATGTAGTGGCAGAAATCCATAAGGACTTTGGACGTATTGATATTCTGGTAAACAATGCCGGTATCACACGTGACGGTCTGATGATGCGTATGAGCGAACAGCAATGGGATATGGTTATCAATGTCAACCTGAAATCGGCATTTAACTTTATCCATGCCTGCACACCCATCATGATGCGCCAGAAGGCGGGTAGCATTATCAATATGGCATCTGTGGTAGGTGTTCACGGCAATGCCGGCCAGGCCAACTATTCTGCTTCCAAAGCCGGTATGATTGCTTTGGCCAAGTCTATCGCTCAGGAGCTGGGTTCTCGTGGAATCCGTGCCAATGCCATTGCTCCGGGCTTCATCATGACAGCCATGACCGACGCCTTGTCTGAAGAGGTGAAGGCTGAATGGTGCAAGAAGATTCCTTTGCGTCGTGGCGGCACACCCGAAGACGTGGCAAATATCGCTACTTTCCTGGCTTCTGATATGTCTTCTTATGTATCCGGTCAGGTTATTCAGGTAGATGGTGGGATGAATATGTAATTTAATGATTAATGATTAGTGATTAATGTTTAATGAGAAGTTGGGTGTTAGTCATTAATCATTAATCACTAATCATTAAACATTAACAACCGATGACTGTCGTATACGAAGACAATCATATCATTATAGTCAACAAGACCGCTTCCGAGATAGTTCAGGGAGACAAAACGGGTGATACACCGCTTTCGGAAACTGTAAAGCAGTACCTGAAAGAGAAGTACAGCAAGCCTGGAAATGTCTTTATCGGTGTCGCCCACCGGCTGGACCGCCCCGTGAGCGGTCTTGTTGTTTTTGCCAAGACCAGTAAGGCACTGTCGCGTCTGAACGAGATGTTCAAGAATAGCGAGGTGAAGAAGACTTACTGGGCAGTAGTGAAGAACTTACCCCGCGAGGAAGAGGGGGAATTGGTGAACTATCTGGTGCGAAATGAGAAACAGAACAAGAGTTATGCATACGACAAGGAGGTGCCGGGCAGCAAGAAAGCGATTTTGCATTACCGGCTCATCGGGCGGTCGCAGAACTATTATCTGTTGGAAATAGATTTGAAAACCGGACGCCATCACCAGATACGTTGTCAGTTGGCAAAGATGGGCTGTCCCATCAAGGGAGATTTGAAGTATGGTTCGCCCCGCTCCAATCCCGACGGCAGCATCTGTCTGCATGCGCGGTATATCCGTTTTGTGCATCCGGTGTCCAAAGAACCGATAGAAGTGGAGGCTCCCGTCCCTCCTGGAAATTTATGGAATGGTTTTGAAACGATTTAATCTTACAGTAATGAAGAAAATCACAGTTTTGTCGGGTTTGCTGCTCCTTGCGGGATTGGCTGCCCAAGCTCAGGAAAGAGTTGCTGAGTATAATGTGCGTCCTGCCGTTACGGTGCGCACTCCCCTCCAGGGCGATAGTATCAACTTCAAGGGAGACAAGTTTACTACCGGCAATCTTCTGAAGACGAAGGTCAGTCTCGACTTCGACGGAGGTCGGTACGAACGTATGGTTGCTGATACGGCTGGATATGTAACTGTGGCAAAGGCAGACAAGGACAATCTGTTCTATCTGTTTGCTACCAATCTGCGTGCGGAGCGTTTCATGAAGGGCAAGCTGAATGTATATTCTCCTGCCCGTTTTGAGGTGTTTGTAAACGGTGAATCCAAGCAAGTCAAGGAGACAGCGGAGGACAGCTTGTCGCAGGTCCGTCCTACGGCTGTCAGTCTGCGTATGGACCCCGAAGCGGATTATGAGATTGTCATCAAGTTGCTTTCAAGCGCGGACGACAAGATGCAGCCGATGCTGAAATGCGAATTTGAAAAGGAAAAGGACTTTGCCGATGTAGCCTGCCGGATGGCACCGGACATGAAGAGACGTTTCTCTTTGTTCAACACCAATTTCGGCTCCCGAGCGAGCAGGGTTTCTCTTTCGCCCAACGGCAAGTATCTGCTGACCCGCTATTCGGACAATTACGACGTGAAGCGTTCCAGGACCCGTTGTGAGCTGACCGAGGTAAAGACCGGCCGGGTGATATTGCCCAATGCCAATGAAAAGATGAACTGGATGCCCAACAGCAACAAGCTCTATTATACGGTTATGGGCGAGGAGCAGAATGACCTGGTTGTGTTCGATCCCGCCACGATGCGTGAGGAAGTGCTGCTGAAGAATGTTCCCGAAGGATATTTCAGCTGGTCTCCTACAGAAGACTATCTTATCTATATGCTCACGGACGAGGGCGAAAAGGTGAGTGGCCCGTTGAAACGTCTCTTGCATCCGGACGACCGTATCCCCAATTCTCGTGACCGCTATTATCTCATGAAATACGATGTGGCGACGGGACTTTCCGAGCGCCTGACCTACGGTAGTCACAACGTCTATCTGAATGATATTTCCCCGGATGGCAAGAAACTGTTGTGCAGCACTTCCAAGCCGGACATCACTCGATGCCCTTTCTCCCTCTCTTCTCTTTTCGAGATTGATTTGACCACCTTGCAGGCAGATACGCTGGTCGCCTGGGATGCTTATCTGGGAAGTGCTTCTTACTCTCCGGACGGGAAGCAGCTTCTGGTGACGGGCAGTCCGTCTGCTTTCGGAGGCATTGGCAAGAATTGCGGTGAACATCCCATAGCCAATGACTTTGATACCCAAGCATTCATTATGGATTTGGCTACAAAGAAAGTGCAGGCTATCACGCGCGATTTCAATCCTACGGTGTCTCTCGTGCAGTGGAACCGTGTGGACGGATGTATCTATTTCGATACGACTGATGGGGATTGCAGGCATATCTACCGTTATGTTCCGAAGACGGGCGGCTTTGAAATGCTTCCGCTTGAAGAAGATGTGATTACTTCCTTCACGCTGGCCAATGACAATCCGGTTGTGGCTGCCTATGTGGGCGGAGGAAACACCAGCACGGGCGTAGCTTATACGTACGACACGAAGAAAAAAGTTTCTACCCTGCTTGCCAATCCCATGAAGCCCATCCTCGATAAGATTGAGCTGGGACAGATGGAAGAGTGGAACTTTACAGCTTCGGACGGTACGGAGATAAAGGGAATGGTTTGTCTGCCGCCGTCTTTTGACCCGAACAAGAAGTATCCGCTTATCGTATACTATTATGGAGGAACGACTCCTACAACCCGCGGTATAACTTCCCCGTACTGTGCACAGTTGTTTGCGTCACGTGACTATGTGGTTTATGTTATCCAGCCCAGTGGTGCCATCGGGTACGGCCAGGAGTTCTCTGCACGCCATGTCAATGCATGGGGTGAGCGTACGGCCGATGAGATCATTGAAGGTACGAAGAAATTCTGTGCAGCCCATCCGTTTGTCAACGATAAACGTATCGGATGCCTGGGTGCCTCTTATGGAGGATTCATGACGATGTATCTGCAGACTAAGACGGATATGTTTGCTGCCGCTGCCTCGCATGCTGGCATCAGCAATGTAACGAGCTATTGGGGCGAGGGTTATTGGGGATATTCCTATAACTCTGTTGCGGCAGCCGATAGCTATCCTTGGAATAATCCCGATTTGTTTACGAAGCATGGAGCATTGTTCAATGCGGACAAGATTAATACCCCTCTGTTGTTGCTGCATGGCACGGTAGATACAAACGTGCCTATCGGTGAAAGTATCCAATTGTATAATGCGCTGAAGATATTGGGTAAGCCGGTGGAATTTATTACCGTAGATGGTGAAAACCATTTTGTACTTGATTATGCAAAACGTGAATTGTGGCACAATTCAATTATGGCTTGGTTTGCCCGCTGGCTGCAGGATAGTCCGGCATGGTGGAATGACCTTTATCCGGAAAGACATTGGTGATGTTTTAATTAACAATTGATAATAAAAAAGCGTTCCCAGAATAGACAAGGAGGAAACGGCTTTTTGTTGTAGTGTGCTTACTGTTATTGGGCCACTTTTGCTGTGTCTTGGACGTTCTCGGCTTTCTGCAAAGTATCCGTTACCACAGTGTCGTTAGACAAGGTTGTTGTCTTACTCGGCTGTTCTACCGGAGCCTTAGCTTGAGCCAAGAACGTTCCGCCACAAACAAACATAAACAGGGCTGCTACTAATACTAATTTTTTCATAATTCATTTGCTTTTAGGTTGGTATATCTTATTGTTAAGTCTAAGTGCTTGCTTGTTGTAGCGCTTGTTGCTTACGTCTAATATAGGTCAAATGGTGTGCCAGAAAGAGTGTGTGTTGGATAATGTTCTGATAGTTAGTGATATATGTTTCTGTGCAAAGTGTGGCATAGTGTGGAAAAGTGTGGAATGTGTGGAGGGGAGTGTGGAATAATTCCACACCCTTTAGTCGGATATGTTATAAAGCTTCAACTTGTTGTACAGCGTTTTGCGGTCAATGCCCAACAGTTGTGCAGCGCGGCTCTTGTTGTTTCCCGTCTGCCGCAAGGCTTCGATGATTTGATGCTTCTCTGCCTCCTCATTGCGGAGAGGGATACCGATGATGCCCGGTGCGGGTCCTTTCAGTTCATTCAGTTCGTTGATAGTAATGAATTTGCCTTGTGCCAGCAAGGTTGCACGGCGTACCATATTCTTCATTTGGCGTAGATTGCCGGGCCAGGGATATTCCAATAGGGCGCGGGATGCCTTGTCATCAAAGCCGGTCAGTTGCTTGTCCATTTCGCGGTTGGCCTGGTCCAGAAAGAAATTGGCAAAGAGCAGGATGTCTTCACGGCGGTCTTTGAGTTGCGGCATACGTAGGGTGAATTCATTGATACGGTGATATAAATCTTCACGGAACGCCCCTTTTTCGATGGCTTGCTCCAGATTTTCGTTGGTGGCGGATACCAGACGTACATCCACGCTTATCTCTTTGTTTGAACCTACCGGACGTATCTTGCGCTCTTGCAAAGCACGCAGCAACTGTATTTGCACTTCATAGCTCAGATTGCCTATCTCATCCAGGAAGATGGTACCGCCGTTGGCTTCGACGAAAGCGCCCGTTTTGTCGGTCAGTGCGCCGGTAAAGGCGCCCTTTATGTGCCCGAAGAACTCCGAAGCGGCCAATTCTTTGGGAATAGAACCGCAATCGATGGCTACAAACGGCTGGTCGGCACGCTTGCTGAGCTGGTGGATGCGGTGAGCTACGTATTCTTTGCCCGTTCCGCTGGCACCATTGATGAGTACAGACATATTGGTAGGTGAAACCAGTTTCACATAATTGTAGAGTTGTTTGGCTGCGTCGCTCTCTCCCTCAAGGAAGTCGGAGGAGGACAATGAGCCTTCTGCACCCTTCAGAGGCTGATTTTTCATCTTGTCGGAATGCATCGTCTGTTTGGGTGAAACGGATGGTCTGTTTGGGGTAAACGCATCATCTGTTCGGGACGAATGCATCATCTGTTTCAAAGCGGAGGATGATGCATTCAAGGCTTCGCCTATTTTTTTCAGTAATTCGTCCGGGTTCACAGGCTTGGCAATGTAATCGCAGGCTCCCAGTTTCATGGTTTGGACGGCCGACTGTATGTCAGCGTATCCTGTCATGATGATAAGCGGTATTTGCAGGCCGTGTTCGCCCAGCCATTTCAATAAGTCAATGCCATCCTTGTCGGGCAGGCGCAGGTCAGACAATATCAAGTCTACGGTTTCCGACTCAATATGTTTTTGAGCACGGGCAATGTTGCTGGCAGAGGTTACTTGGAAACCTTTTTTGCCGAGCCATGTTTTTAGCATCATGCCGTAAGTAATATCATCTTCTACAATTAATATGGATGTCATTGCTTTAGCCTTTTATCTCTTTTATGTAGGCAAAGGTAAGTGCTTTTGTCTGATTTTAGTATATTTGCAAACTTAAATTAAATAAAAAACAAAATGAAAAGAAATCTTATTGTATTATTAACTATACTGGTTTGCAGTCTGACTGCTTGCAAGCCGGGACAAAAGAAAGAGGAAGATATGGAAAAAGAAACGAAGCTGAAGATTGAAACAAGTGCGGGTGACATCACCGTGAAACTGTATAATGAAACCCCGAAACATCGTGATAACTTTATCAAGCTGGTGGAAGACGGCACGTATGAAGGTACGCTGTTCCACCGTGTCATCAAGGACTTTATGATACAAGCAGGTGACCCGGAATCGAAGAAGGCTCCGAAAGGCAAGATGCTGGGGGCAGGCGACGTGGGTTATACCGTTCCTGCCGAATTTGTTTATCCGGAGTATTTTCACAAAAAAGGTGCTTTGTCGGCTGCACGCCAGGGTGATGAGGTGAACCCTGACAAGGCATCATCCGGCTGCCAGTTCTACATTGTGACCGGAAAAGTGTATAATGACTCTACCTTGCTGGGGATGGAACAGCAGATGAATCAGATGCGCTTGAACAATGCTTTCAACGCGTTGGCGCAGAAACACATGAAGGAAATCTACAAGATGCGCAAGAATAATGACCAGGACGGTCTGATGGATTTGCAAGATTCCTTGATTGCGCAGGCAGAGGCTCAGGTTGCCAAGGAACCGGAGTTCAAGTTTACCCCCGAGCAGGTGAAGGCTTATACTACCGTGGGCGGTACTCCACATTTGGACGGTGCATATACCGTGTTCGGTGAAGTGCTGGAAGGTATGGATATTGTTGATAAAATACAGAAGGTCAAGACTGACCGTAACGACCGTCCCGAAGAGGATGTGGTTATTAAAAAAGTGACAGTGATAGATTGATGATAGATTCTGTCATTCCATTTTATGAAGATAAACAAAAAGATATTTGACAACGGTCTGCGGTTGGTGCACAATGAGGACACCAGCACGCAGATGGTTGCCTTGAATATTGTTTATGACGTGGGTGCCCGTGACGAACATCCCGAGCATACGGGCTTTGCCCATCTGTTCGAGCATCTGATGTTCGGAGGTTCGGTGCATATTCCTGATTATGACGCTCCTTTGCAATTAGCAGGCGGGGAGAATAATGCATGGACCAATAATGATATAACCAATTACTACCTGACGGTTCCAAAATCGAATGTGGAAATCGGCTTCTGGCTGGAGTCCGACCGCATGCTGGAACTGGCATTCAGTGAGCAAAGTCTTGAAGTGCAGCGTGCGGTAGTGATGGAGGAATTTAAACAACGTTGCTTGAACCAGCCGTATGGTGATGTGGGACATCTGCTTCGTCCTTTGGCTTATCAAACGCATCCTTATCGCTGGCCTACTATCGGGAAAGACCTCTCTCACATTGCCAATGCCACGCTGGACGAGGTAAAGGAATTCTTTTTTCGTTTTTATGCACCTAATAATGCAGTGCTGGCCGTTACCGGAAATATTTCGTGGGAAGAAACGGTTAGGCTGACAGAAAAATGGTTTGCTCCCATTCCCCGTAGGAATGTGCCCGTAAGGCAATTACCGCAAGAAGTTGTACAGACGGCAGAACGCCGGCAGACGGTGGAACGGAATGTTCCTCTGGATGCTTTGTTCATGGCTTATCACATGTGCAGCCGTGAGGATGCCGATTATTATGCCTTCGATATTCTGTCGGATATTCTGAGCAATGGACGTTCCAGTCGCTTGACCCGCAGGCTAGTGCAGGAGCAGAAGTTCTTTTCCAGTCTCGATGCCTATATCTCCGGTACACGGGATGCCGGCCTGCTGCATATCAGTGGAAAACCATCTGCAGGCGTATCTTTGGAGCAAGCCGAGGCTGCTGTCCGGAAAGAGTTGGAAGAGTTGAAATCCGGGTTTGTTGGAGAACAAGAATTGGAGAAAGTAAAGAACAAGTTTGAGTCTACACAGATATTCGGCAACATCAATTATCTGAATGTTGCCACGAATCTTGCCTGGTTTGAACTGACCGGACAGGCAGAAGACATAGACCGTGAAGTGGACAATTACCGCTCTGTGACGGCAGAACAGCTTCATAGGGTCGCCCAACAGACCTTCCGCGATGAAAACGGGATTGTGCTTTATTACCAAAAAGAAAACCTTTAGTATGAAAAAATTATTTGATACGTATAAGCAGCACTATAAAGCATTGCTTCTCCTGGGGCTACCCATTGTGGTGGGGCAGTTGGGAGTCATTGTGCTTGGTTTTGCCGATACGCTGATGATTGGGCATCACAGCACGGAGGAACTGGGTGCCGCTTCTTTCGTAAACAATCTGTTTACTCTTTGCATTATTTTCAGTACGGGCTTCAGCTACGGGCTGACACCGGTTGTAGGGGGCTTCTACGGTAACCGCCGCTTTGCCGAGGCAGGGCAGGCGTTGCGGTGTAGCCTGGTTGCCAATGTGCTGGTGGCTTTGTTGCTGACTCTTGTCATGGCTGTTCTCTATTTCAATGTGGAGCGGCTGGGACAGCCCGGAGAATTGCTGCCTCTAATCAAGCCTTACTATCTGGTGTTGCTTGCTTCACTGGTCTTTGTCATGCTGTTCAACGGTTTCAAACAGTTTACGGACGGCATCACCGATACCAAGACGGCCATGTGGATTCTGCTCGGAGGGAATGCGCTTAACATCGTAGGAAACTATATACTTATCAATGGAAAGCTGGGCTTTCCGGAGATGGGACTGCTTGGTGCGGGTATCAGCACCTTGTTCTCCCGCATTGTGATGGTGGTGGTCTTTGCGGCGATTGTGCTTCGCGGCCGCCGGTTTATCCGTTACAGGCTCGGCTTCATGCGGCTGGGGTGGTCGATGCCGATGTTCAGGAAGCTCAATGCACTGGGCTGGCCCGTGGGTATGCAGATGGGTATGGAGACCGCTTCCTTCAGTCTGAGCGTCGTCATGGTGGGCTGGCTGGGGACACTTGCCCTAGCATCGCATCAGATAATGCTTACTATCTCTCAGTTCACCTTCATGATGTATTATGGCATGGGCGCTGCGGTTGCCGTGCGTGTCAGCAACTTCAAGGGGCAGGGAGACGGGCAGAATGTGCGCCGCTCGGCGTATGCCGGCCTTCACATCATCCTGTGTATGGAGGTGGTGTTGCTGGGTATCGTCTTTGCACTTCGCGGTCAGGTAGGGGGATGGTTTACGGACAATGCGGAAGTGTCTGGCATGGTTGCCGCTCTCTTCTTCCCGTTCTTGATTTACCAGTTCGGCGATGGGTTGCAGATTAACTTTGCCAATGCCCTGCGCGGCATCTCGGATGTGAAACCGATGATGATTATTGCATTTATATCCTATTTTATTATATCTTTGCCCGTAGGGTACCTTTGCGGTTTCGTTTTCGGTTGGGGGCTGACGGGAGTCTGGATGGCTTTCCCGTTCGGACTGACCAGTGCGGGAGTGATGCTGTGGTTGAGGTTCCGTAAACAGACCAGGGAAAGGATTTGATAGTATGAATAATGTCTCCAAAGTAAAGATTGCCGTAGGCTACACTTTGTTGCTGGCGGTATTGTTTTTTTCCTTGTTTTTCGTACACCGGGAAATGGAGAACCTTATTCTTACTGATGACCGCGATGTACAATGGACAGACAGCGTGCTTGCCTTGATACGCGAGAAGGATACCAATACGATAAAAATGCTGCGCACGCTGAGTGAGGCGAATGACAGCATGGTATCCACCAGTGACATTGAGCAGATAATTGCCCAGCAGGACTCGGTAGTGACCCAGCAGCGTGTGCAGCACCGTATCATTACACATCGGGATACCGTCGTGACACGTCCTCGGAAGAAGGGGTTCTTCCGTCGTTTGGGTGAAGTGTTTGTCCCCCCAAAGAAAGATACAGCTATCCAGGTAAAGACCTCTCTTGAATTTGCAACGGATACGGTGATTGAACCCTATAATCCGGCCGATTCTTTGCATGAGAAACTGCGTGCCGTGGCCCAGCAGAAAAAAGCTGTAAACACTGTTATACAGCGACGTAAACGCTATCTGCAACGCTTGGACCATATGCTGACCGCTCGTATTGACAGCTTGCTGAAAGATTACGAGACGGAAACTCTGCTGCGTGCACGGACGGAAGCCGAGTATCAACAAGCGGTCCGACGCCGTTCGGCCAAGATTATCAGTGGCATTGCCGTAGGTGCGGTGTTGCTTTCCGCTTTTTTTCTTATTATCATCGGCCGCGACATAACCCGAAGCAACCGTTACCGTCGTGAGTTGGAAGAGGCCCGTCGTCGTGCCGAGGATTTACTCGCTGTCCGTGAAAAACTGATGCTTGCCATTACCCATGATTTCAAAGCCCCGCTCGGTTCTATTATGGGCTATGCCGACTTGCTTTCCCGTCTGACGGTGGATGAGCGTCAGCGGTTCTATCTGGACAATATGAAAACCTCATCGGAACATCTGCTGAAGCTGGTCGTTGATTTGCTCGACTTCCATCGTCTTGATTTGAACAAGGCCGAAATCAACCGGGTCACCTTTCATCCTTCCCGCCTGCTTGAAGAGATACACGTCAGTTTTGAACCACTTACGGCTGCCAAAGGACTGGCGCTTCATTGCGACATTGCCCCGGAGCTGGGCGGTACCTATATTTGCGACCCCTTGCGTCTGCGCCAGATTATCAACAATTTGCTGTCCAATGCCGTGAAGTTTACGGACCAAGGCAGTGTTACCATGACTGCCCGTTACGAGGACCGTCGACTGGTAGTTGCCATTGCTGATACCGGTAAAGGTATGGAACCTGCCGACCGGGAACGTATCTTCCAGGAGTTTACCCGCTTACCGGGTGCTCAGGGTAAAGAGGGGTTTGGACTTGGACTTTCCATTGTCCGTATGCTGGTACAGTTGCTTGAAGGCACGATTGATGTAGACAGTGTGCCAGGCAAGGGAAGCACTTTCACCATATATATTCCTATCTATCCCGTAAGGAGTGAAGGACGGAGAATGAAGGATGAAGAATCGGGATGTGCTGCCACGCCGAATGGCAATTCTTCATTCCCCGTTCCTCATTCTTCACTGAAGAATGTCCTCCTTATCGATGATGACCGTATTCAGCTTACCCTTACTGCCGCCATGCTTCAGCAGAGTGGTATAAATTCTGTCTCTTGTTTACAACTGGATGAACTGCTGGATGCCTTGCGCACTGCAACCTTTGATGTTCTGCTTACTGATGTGCAGATGCCTGCTATTAATGGTTTTGATTTACTGAAACTGCTTCGTGCTTCGAACATACCGCAGGCACAGTCTGTTCCGGTGATTGCTGTCACTGCCCGCAGTGACATGCAGCGTGAGGAATTTACGGTGCATGGATTTGCCGGATGCCTGCATAAGCCGTTTACCGTCAGTGAATTGCTACATGAATTGAATATGGAGGACAAAGGGATGGAGGTTACGGAAGTTTCGGAAACTTCGGCTTGCCCGGGGTATAAATTCTCTTCGCTCACTGCTTTTTCGGTCGATGACCCCGAGGCGGCAAAGTCCATTCTGGAAAGTTTTGTGGCTGAAACCCGCCTCAATGCGGAGCGTTTGCAGAAGGCTGTGGAGAATGAGGATGTGGACGAGATGGCTGCTGTCTCCCACAAAATGATTCCCCTCTTTACTTTAATTGGAGCAGCGGAACTGGTTGCATTGCTGAAACTGTTGGAAACTTCTCATGGAGTGCCTTTTACCGGAGAGTTGAAAGAACACGCCCTTGCCGCCCTCGTTTTGATAGAGGATGTCATTACTCAGGCAACAGCTTTTCCGTAATGGGGGAACAGAGAAGAATACGTGATTTTTCTCTGTCGGGAACCAAATGTCGAAAGAAATTGTTTACTTTGTAGGACTTTTAAATACGATGAAAGATTGACGTTCCGATGAGAAGAAAATGGTTGAGAACAGCACTGTGGGTGTTGCTTACTCCTATTATACTGTTTATAATATTGATGATATTGCTTTATGTGCCTCCCGTACAGAATTTGATACGGAAGCAGGCTACGGCAATTGCATCAGGTGCTACGGGTATGGACATATCCGTGGAGCGGATTGACCTTCGCTTTCCTTTGAATTTGTTGGTCCGCGGTGTATTGGTGGTACAGCCTGCCGACAGTGCTGTTGATGTGCAGCATCCCGATACCTTGCTGAATCTTGGAAGTTTGAACGTACGGGTACAGGCATGGCCTTTACTCAAAGGGAAAGTGGAGGTGGATGACATTACCTTGAAACAAGTTGCTGTCAACTCCTCCAATTTAATGGAAGGTATGTGCATCAAAGGGGTACTGGGGCATTTCTTTTTCGAGAGCCATGGCATAGACCTTACAAAAGAAGATGCCATCCTCAATAATATAGAATTGAGCGATACCCATGTGCAGGTGATGCTTGCAGATACCACTGAGACTCCCAAGGACACTACTGACACTGCGTTAAACTGGAAAGTCACACTCCATACTCTGAAGTTGAAGAACGTCTCGGTCGATTTACAGATGCCATTGGACTCCATGGGGCTGAAAGCCCATATAGGAGATGCTGAGATTGCGGACGCTGCTGCCGACCTGAAACACCAGTTCTATGGCTGGAGAAAATTCCTGCTGACTGGAACTTCTGTCAATTATGATACCGGTGGCCCGGGGAGTGCGATAGGCTTCGACCCCTCGCACATTGCTCTTCGCGACATTCGTATGGGCATTGATTCTGTGATGTACTACGGCAGAGATATGAATGCCGTTATCCGGGAATTTTCCATGTATGAGCGTTCCGGTTTGAGTGTAACTTCCCTGACCGGGCGGTTGTTTGCCGATTCTACCGTTATCCGTATCCCTTCTTTGAAGTTGCTGACACCTCATAGTGAGATGAACCTTACGGCACAGACTTACTGGGAACTGATAAATATACCTACCACCGGCCGTCTGACAGCCCGTTTCAATGCCCGTATCGGCAAACAGGATGTACTGCTTTTTGCCGGTGGCTTGCCGGAAGCTTTCAAGGAAGCCTATCCGTTCCGTCCGTTGGTGATTCATGCCGGTACGGAAGGAAACCTGAAGCAGATGCAGATTTCCCGTTTTACGGCTGAGCTGCCCGGAGCCTTTTCGTTGAGTGGGGGAGGAGAATTCTGGAGCCTGACCGACAGTGTGAAACGCAATGGAAGCATGGACTTCGAAATGCATACGCAGAACTTGAACTTCCTGACCGGACTAGCTGACATTGCTCCCGATGGCTCCATCATTGTGCCGGACAGTATGCACCTTGCGGCACGTCTCGGTATGGAGGGGGCGCAGTGCACTGCCGCCCTGAAACTGAAGGAGAAGGAAGGCGCCTTGAATTTGGACGCCGCCTATAATCTTGCTACGGAAGCCTACCATGCCGACCTTGCCATCAACAACTTGCAGGTGCATCACTTCCTGCCCAAGGACTCTATCTATACTCTTACGGCAAAGATGTCCGCTAAGGGGCAAGGGGTGGATGTGGCATCACGAAAAACTGTGGCCGCTTTGAATGCCTCCTTGGAAAAACTACAGTATGGCCATTGGGACATTTCCGGTGTAGATGTGCATGCCGGACTCAAGTCATCCGTTGCTACCGTCCGTCTTGCCAGCGATAATGTCCTTCTCAAGATGCAGGGAAATGCGGATATGCGTCTTGACCGCAACTATCTGGATGGCGCTTTGGATTTAAATGTGGAAGAGGTGAATCTGCATAAGCTGGGTTTGGTGCCCCGACCATTGAAAAACCCGTTTGCCTTTACAATGGGAGCGGAGGCACGTCATGATTCTCTCAAGTTGAGGCTTGATGCCGGTGACTTGAATCTGCGTTTCCGCGCTCACAGCACGTTGAAGAAGTTGATGGAACAGTCGGATAAATTTGTCTCTATCCTGACAAAGCAGATTGATGAACGGCGTTTGGACCATGCCGCTTTGCGCCAAGTCCTTCCTTCAGCGGGCATGCATCTGGAAGCCGGTAACCAGAATCCCGTCAGCTATTTCCTGGCTGCAAAGGGTATTTCCTATAATGATTTCAAACTGAGCTTCGGATTTACTCCGCAAGTCGGCATCAATGGACGTACAGCTGTTCACGGATTGCGCATGGACTCCTTGCAGCTCGATACGATATTTTTTACAGTGAAGCAGGATACTGCCCGCATGAAGTTGCAAGGTGGTGTCATAAACGGTCCTAAGAACCCGCAGTTTGTGTTCCGTAGCACACTGACGGGTGAAGTCCGTAATGAAGATGCGGAACTGACTGTGGATTATGTGAATGGAAAAGGGCAGACCGGTGTTCTATTCGGTATTAATGCCCGTCCGTTGACCGAAGGACACGGTCGCGGTAATGGTGTGCTGCTGAACCTTATTCCTGCCGAGCCGATTATCGCTTTCCGTAAATTCCACTTTGCGGACAATAGTAACTGGATTTATCTGCATAAGAATATGCGCGTCTATGCCAATATTGATATGGACAGCGACGATGGTCTGTGTTTCCGTATGCAATCCGACAAGAATGATACCCTTTCCTTGCAGAATATAAACGTAGAACTGAGCCGATTGCGCCTGGATGAACTTACGGAGGTACTTCCTTATATGCCCCGGCTTACGGGATTGTTCTCTGCCGAAGCAAATTATATACAGACTGCCACTTCCCTGCAGGTGTCTGCCGAAGCCAATGTAGAGAAACTGACCTACGAACGCCAACCGGTTGGAGACATCGGCCTGGGGGCTACCTGGTTGCCGGGCGACAAGAATACGCACTATCTGAATACCTATTTTACATATGATAATGAAGAAGTGATGACCGCCGACGGTATCTTGACGCAGAAGAACGGAAAGGATACCCTGGAAGTGTCCACCCGTTTCGAGCATTTTCCATTGAAGATGGCCAATGCATTCATCCCTGACCAAACGGTGGCCTTTACCGGAGATATTGATGGAGGGCTTTATATTTACGGTTCGCTGGACAAGCCTCAAATGCATGGTGATATTGTTTTGGACAGTGTGTCTGTCTATGCACGCCAGGCGGGAGCACGTTACTGGTTCGACAACCGTCCGGTACAGATAAAGGACAATCAGTTGATATTTGATAAGTTTGCCATTTATACCACCAGCAAGAATCCGTTTACGATTGACGGTAAGGTTGATTTCCGGAATATGGAGCGTCCTACTGCCAACCTCAATCTGCTGGCAGAGAACTATACGTTGCTGGATGCACCGCGTACCCGCGAAAGTCTGGTGTATGGAAAGGTGTTCGTCGACTTGCATGCCACGGTGAAGGGGCCGCTTGACGGGCTCACGATGCGTGGAAACATGAATTTGCTGGGCAATACCAACGTAACCTACGTGTTGACCGATTCCCCTTTAACGGTGGAAGACCGTCTCAGTGGGCTGGTTACCTTTACCTCGTTCACCGATACGACGTCGGTAAAAGCAGATGAGGTTCCTGCCATGTCTTTGGGAGGATTGGAAATGTATATGTCCGTCCATATTGACGATGCTGTCCGTCTTCGTGCTGACTTGAGTCCCGACCGCAGCAAATACATCGAACTGGAAGGTGGCGGTGATTTGAATATGCAGTATACTCCCCAAGGGGATATGAGCCTTACCGGACGCTATACCCTTTCGGGTGGCGTCATGAAATATTCGCTGCCTATCATCCCGTTGAAGGAGTTCCAGTTCAATCCCGGCAGTTATGTGGATTGGCGGGGGAATATTATGAATCCTACGCTGAGTCTGAAGGCTACGGAACGTATGCGTGCTTCTGTGGCCGATGGTGACGGGGACGGTTCGCGCATGGTGAACTTCGATGTTTCCATTTCCATCAAGAACAGGCTTGACGCTCCCGATTTGATATTCGATATTTCGGCGCCCGAAGATGCCGCAGTAGAGAATGAGCTGCAGGCAATGGGTGCAGAAGAGCGTAGCAAGCAGGCCATTGCCATGCTTGCCACGGGTATTTACCTGAACAGTGGTGCCAAAGGAGGAGGTTTGTCAATGGGAGCCGCCTTGAACTCAGTGCTTCAGAGCCAGATAAACTCCTTGGCGGGAGGTATAAAAGGGGCCAATATCAGTGTAGGTGTGGAAGACCGTACCTCTGCTGAAACGGGTGACACGCAGAAAGACTTCAGTTTTCGTTATTCCCAGCGTTTCTTCAACGACCGCGTACAGATAGTCATCGGTGGAAAAGTGTCCACCGGGGCCAATGCCACGAACGATGCGGAATCATTCATTGACAATATATCGCTGGAATACCGTCTTGATGCGTCGGGTACTCGATATGTCCGTGTATTCCATAATAAAAACTACGAAAGCATACTCGACGGTGAGATAACCGAAACGGGTGTCGGCCTTGTGCTGCGCCGGAAGATGGACCGATTGAGTGAACTCTTCATCTTCAGGAAGAAAAAGATAAAACCGGAGGCTGAAAATAGCGATATGAAAAAGTAGGAATGTGATATGAAACGACTGATATTATATATTGCAGGATTGATATTTCTGGCAGGTTGCTCCACCACGAAGCACTTGCCCGAGGGGGAGATACTCTATACCGGCCAAAAGCCGATGATTGTATTGAACCGCAGTGAAACGTCTGTTGGTGAGATTGCTATGGAAGAGGTGGAAGCCGCCCTTGCTACGGCACCGAACAATTCGTTGCTGGGAAGCTCTACTATCCGCTATCCCTTTCCTTTCGGACTGTGGATTTACAATGGTTTCCAGAAGTATGAGAAGGGATTCGGAAAGTGGATATTCAATAAATTTGCCGCCACTCCGGTGCTTATGTCTACGGTGAATCCCGATATACGCCAGAAGGCGGCGGTTAACTTGCTGCGCGATTATGGCTATTTCAACGGAAGCGTCAGCTACAAGACATTTATCGACCCGAAGGACTCGCTGAAGGCAAAGTTGCAATATACGGTGAACATGCGTAACCCCTACTTTATAGATACGGTATATTATCGTGGTTTCAGCGAGCGTACCACTCGCATTATGGAGCTGGGACGCCGACGTTCCCTTATCAGTTCGGGAGAACAATTCAATGTGGCTGATTTGGATGGGGAGCGTACCCGTATCAGTACCCTGCTGCGTAATGTGGGCTGTTATTATTTCCGTCCCGACTACCTAACCTATCAGGCCGATACCATGATGGTTCCCAATGGGCATGTCCAGATGCGCTTGATTCCCGTTCCCGGTATGCCAAAGGTAGCCGAGAAGCAGTTCCGTGTGGGGCGTAAATCCGTCTATCTTCTTGGAAAGCAGGGGCAGGAACCCAATGACAGCATGGATTACAAAGGCTTGACCATACATTACTACAACAAACCTCCGGTACGTCCCAACATGCTTTACCGTTGGTTGAACTATCAAGGTTATCGGCGGAAACGTCAGATACAGGACAGCGCAGGTATTGCCCGCCAGCGTTCTATGCAGAGTTTGTATAGTTTGTACCGTCAGACCCGTATTCAGGAGCGTCTGGCAAGCGTCGGTATTTTCCGTTATGCGGAGATGCAGTATATACCGCGTGATACGGCGTTTGTGTCTGATACATTGGATGTGAGGGTCATTGCCGCGCTCGATAAACCCTACGATGCGGAGTTGGATTTTAATGTCACCATGAAGAGCAATAACCAGACGGGACCGGGTGCCGCTTTTACGGTGACGAAGAACAATGTCTTCGGTGGCGGTGAAAGCTGGAATGTGAAGTTGAACGGTTCGTACGAATGGCAGACGGGCAAGGCAAGTTCTTCCTTGATGAACAGTTATGAACTGGGTATCTCCACTTCGCTTATCTTTCCGCGCGTGGTGTTTCCTAGGATGGGCGACCGTGAGTATGACTTCCCGGCTACAACGACTTTCCGTTTATATGCCGACCAGATGAACCGTGCCAAGTATTATAAGCTGTTGGCTTTTGGCGGTAATGTCACTTATGACTTCCAGCCCAAATCGACTTCCAGGCACAGTATAACTCCTTTCCGGTTGACATTCAATGTACTGCGCAATCCTACTGCCGCTTTCGATACGTTGCGTGCCGAGAATCCGGCACTCTACGTTAGTTTGCGCGACCAGTTCATTCCTGCCATGGAGTACACCTATACTTATGACAACGCTTCCGTGCGCGGCAAGCGTAACCCCATCTGGTGGCAGACCACCGTTGCGTCGGCCGGTAACCTGACTTCTGCCGTCTACCGTATTTTCGGCAAGCCGTTCAGTGAGGAAGGAAAGAAGCTTTTCGGGGTACCTTTTGCACAGTTCTTGAAGCTGAACTCGGAATTCAGGTACCATTACCGGATAGACAAGAACCAGATGATAGCCTCGCGTATTGCCGGAGGGGTGATATGGTCGTATGGCAACGCTACGACCGCACCTTATACGGAACAGTTCTATATCGGCGGTGCCAACAGTGTGCGCGCCTTTTCTGCACGCAGTATAGGTCCGGGCGGCTATCCTCCCGAGACGGATAGGAAATATACCTATATCAACCACGTGGGTGATATTCGCATAGAAGCCAATATCGAGTATCGCTTCCGTATGATTGCCGACTTGCATGGAGCGGTGTTTCTGGATGCCGGCAATGTATGGCTGATGCGTAAAGATGAAAACCGCCCGAATGGTGAATTTACGTTGAAGAATTTCCCGAAACAGATTGCTTTGGGCACGGGATTTGGCTTGCGTTACGATTTGGACTTTCTTGTTTTTCGTCTGGACTTGGGTATCGGGCTGCATGATCCGTATGATACCGGGAAGTCGGGGTATTATAATATTCCCAAGTTCAAGGACAGCATGGCGTTGCATTTTGCCATCGGTTATCCGTTCTAAATGTACCTTTTTGAACGGATAGTGGTAAAGAATGAACTAAAACTCCCTTCTGTCAGCCATAAATTTTTGTACATTTGCAGCCGTTATCAACTGTGATATACTAACCTTTTTAAATAATAACTAAATATGAAACCAACTTTATTCTTATTGGCAGCCGGCATGGGCAGCCGTTATGGTGGCTTGAAACAATTGGACGGACTAGGCCCGAATGGCGAAACTATCATGGATTATTCTATTTACGATGCCATCAATGCCGGTTTTGGAAAGCTCGTTTTCGTAATTCGTAAAGATTTTGAGCAGGATTTCCGCGACAAGATTATTTCCAAATACGAAGGCCATATCCCCTGCGAACTGGTATTCCAGTCCATCGATGACCTTCCCGAAGGCTTCACCTGCCCCGAAGGCCGTACCAAACCTTGGGGAACCAACCATGCTGTAATGATGGGTGCCGATGTAATAAAGGAACCGTTTGCTGTTATCAACTGCGACGATTTCTACGGTCGTGATTCCTTCCAGGTAATGGGCAAATTTCTTGCAGCCCTTCCCGAAGGTTCCAAAAATGTATATTCCATGGTAGGCTTCCGCATCGGTAATACATTGAGCGAAAGCGGTACCGTATCCCGTGGTTTGTGCGGAACGGATGCAAACAACTTGTTGACTTCTGTAGTAGAGCGTACCAAGATTCAGCGTATGGACGGCGAGGTGAAGTACATCGATGATAACGGTGAATGGACTGCCACTCCCGAGACGACTCCGGTCAGCATGAACTTCTGGGGCTTTACTCCCGATTACTTTGCTTACAGTGCAGAGTTTTTCAAGAGCTTCCTGAGCGACCCGAAGAATATGGAGAATCTGAAAAGCGAATTCTTCATCCCGCTGATGGTGGATAAGCTGATTAACAATGGCACTGCTACCTGCGAAGTGCTCGATACAACCAGCAAGTGGTTCGGTGTGACTTATCCCGAAGACCGTCAGAGTGTAGTCGACAAGATTCAGGCTTTGGTGGATGCGGGCGAGTATCCTGCGAAGCTGTTCTAAAGTAAGACGGAAGGATAACTTGATTCGCATTAATTTATTTGGGTAAAAGAACAAAAGGACAAATATGGGGAAGGCGTTTGCCAGAGCTATATTTGTTCTTCTGTTTTCTGTTCACGAGGTGTCTGGTGCAAGCATACTGAAATGTTGGAACAGAACCCTGCATTGGGCTCACCGATATTGGAACCTTTGAAATCAGATTACTCCAAGTATGTCCGGAACAGCGTAGGGAATTGGTTAAATGATGCAAGTAAGACGCAATCCGGATTTGTAAGGAAGCTTTGCAGGCGTTGGGAAAGTGAAACGAAAGAGACCAAGTATATCGTTAAGAAAGCGCTGAGGACTGTCGGTAAATGAGTGTCTGTTCCAAGGTATGGGGTGAGTTTTGGGCTTACTGAATCGATGTGCGGGAAAAAGGGCATTATATCCTCAAACATAAATCGTTATAACCAAGTGATGAAACAATTAATTGCATGTTGCGGGTTGGATTGCGAAAATTGCGCCGCCCGTATAGCCACTGTCAATAATGACGATGAGCTGAGAGAGAAAACTGCCAAAGAGTGGAGTGTGCTGAACAATACGCCAGAAATTACGCCGGAAACCATCCATTGTATGGGGTGCCGTGCAGACGGGGTGAAGTTTGCCTATTGCAGCGATTATTGTGCTATCCGCAAATGTGTGTACGAAAAAGGTTTCAATACTTGTGGCGACTGTAAGGAACTGGATACTTGCCAGGTGGTAGGTGCGGTTCTTCAGCATGCGCCCGGTGCAAGGGAAAATCTTTATTAACCGTAAAATCTTTGATTAAATAAAATATTGCGTATCTTTGCAGTATGACAAAGACATTTAAATCGGATTTGGTTTTGTAAACAATCTGTGTTCCCTGCACAGATTGTCCCCCCTTCGTTTACTCTCGGATAACTTCTTTCGAGAGTGTTTTTTTATTGTTATAATTCAAGTTTAATCCGCATATTATGCTGAAGGTATTGTGATACTTTCCGTATATGCAAAATATAGTAAGAAAATGAGTAACGAAAATAAAACTATCCACGATTTCGAACTTAATTTAATCTGTGACTTTTTCTCCAATATGGAACGACAAGGCCCTGGCAGTCCTGAAGCGACGTTGAAGGCATTGAGCTTTGTAGACGGTCTTACCGATGAATCCTTTATTGCCGATATCGGCTGTGGAACGGGTGGCCAGACAATGGTAGTAGCTGGCCATGTGCCGGGGCGGATTACAGGAATTGACCTTTTTCCCGGCTTTATTGATATCTTCAACCGTAATGCAAGGCAGTTAGGCTTGCAGGACAGAGTAAAAGGAATTGTCGGTTCAATGGATGCCCTTCCTTTCGGTGAGGAGGAGCTGGATATGATTTGGTGTGAAGGTGCTATCTATAACATTGGCTTTGAACGTGGCTTGAAGGAGTGGCGTAAGTATCTGAAACCGGGAGGGTATATTGCCGTCTCCGAGAGTTCATGGTTTACGGACGAACGCCCTGCGGAAATCAATGACTTCTGGATGGACGCTTACTCTGAAATGGATACACTTCCCAATCAGGTGACCAAGTTGTACAAGGCGGGTTATCTCCCCGTTGCTACATTCATTCTGCCGGAGAATTGCTGGACAGAGCATTACTTTGCTTCAAAGGTTGCGGCCCAGGAGATTTTCCGTAAGAAATATGCCGGTAATAAAATTGCCGAAGAGTTCAGCTCACTCCAAATGATTGAGGATGAACTATACGGCAAATATAAGGAATTCTACGGTTATGTGTTTTTTATTGCTAAGAAGGTAGATTGATGGCAGACTTCTCTTATTGAGGAATGCGGGTATTCTCATGGCAGAATATCCGCATTTTGTGTTTTGAGTGGATTTTATTGTTTTGAGGATGTGCGGAACTTCTGAGGAGGTATTCCCGTATGACGTTTAAAGAATTTGTTGAAGAAGGCCGCATTATTAAAACCTAGACTCACGGCTATATCCTTTATCGGAGTGTTGGCGGTACAAAGTTGTGCTTTGGCATCCATGATGATAGTATTGTTGATGATTTCCATGGCTGTATGTCCTGATTCCTTTTTGACAAGGCGGCAAAGAGCTGCCGGTCTCATATTCATTTTCAATGCATAATAGGACACTTGATGCTCCCGGACATAGTCTGTGTGTACCAATCGGATAAAAATGCGGTATTGGTTGAAATGCCTGCTGCCCGGAGTCTCTTTTATTCTAGGGCGTTCCGGACAGAGTTCGGATATACCTTGTAACAGATAGGTCAGTAGAGTTTGCAATGAAACTAGACTTGAGGGGCTTTCTGTTCTTTGGTAGAGGTGTGACAAATAGGTCATGAACTCGGCATAAAGCTGGAAGTCCGTTTTCGATAGAGGAAAAATATAGTGTTTGCCTATAATGTGAAACTTATCCATCATGACCTTGCCGGCCCCTGAACTCTGGATAAGTTGTTGGGAAAATATGACGACATATATTTCAGCATCGTCTGACGTGTGTAGCAATTGTACGAAGGTCTCGGGAGGAATAACTAGGAGGGTGTTAGCTTCAACCCTGAATTGAGTATGGTTTATGATGGTTTTCAGAACTCCTTTGGTGCATAGAGCGAAGATACTGGCCTTGGTGTGGTATGGCTTTTCCACTAGCGGATTCAGTTCATTGGTTGTGATATGATTGCAGGCAATGAACTCGGCATTTATATTGAATTCGGATATATTCATGTTGGAGATTTTAAGACACAAAAATGGGGGATAATAATGTATAAATGACAGAGATAACAGTTAAAATCAATATTACGCTCAATTTGTCTCTGTTAAATAAGGTAAAGTTGTGAATAATAGAATATATACATGCTAAAACGGAATATTGATTTATAAGGGTTTGTTTGTGGCATAAGCATTTTAGCCCGAACTTTGCTCCTTGTATGATAAAACAATTCTGATGAATCCGAATGTTCCTCAAGAAGTACGTATAATAAATGCCATCTCCGAGCAGTTGTTCAACTCATGGCCCGTCAGCATTATTATGATTGATTTGGAAGATTGTATCTGGCGTCTGAATCAGCAGGTGATGAATGAACTCCATTTGAATGAGTATGTGATAGGGCGGCGTATCACTGACTTATTGGAAGTGGTATGTGATAAAAAGAATGTGTTAGAAGACCTTTTGCTGCAACTTCGGGAGAGGGATGTGCGGATTATTCCCTTAGATATCAATTGCTTTATACGTGAATTGAAGAGTGGTATCAGTTTTCTGATACAAGGTGCTATGGTGGGAATTCATGAAGATGGACAATTGGTGAGGATTGTACTCTATTTCAGGAATGTGTTGGAAGAACGGACACAGAAGCATTTGCTGAATATTGCGCTGAGCCGCACCCAGATATTTCAATGGTCTTTCGACATGGAACATAATCTGATGATTATAGAACCGCGTTATTTTGAATATTTGGGGATTCCTACGCGTGACTATACGCTGACGCCTGAGGAATTCGCATTTCTGATTCATCCGGACGACCGGAAGGGAGTGTTTGATGCTTTGGCTTTACAGTTGCATGGTAATTTGTACGAACGCCCAGTGGAATACCGTCTACGGAGGGGAGACGGCAAGTGGGAGTGGTTTGAGGCGCAATCTACCTATGTGGGGCAATTGACGGATTTGCCGTTCCGTATCATCGGTATTTGCATGAGTACGCAGAAATACAAGGATACGGAGAATAAATTGAACGAGGCTTTGCAGAAAGCGCAACGTAGCGATGAGTTGAAGAGCGTATTTCTTGCTAATATGAGCCACGAGATACGTACGCCACTAAATGCCATTGTGGGCTTCTCTACACTGCTGGCTTGTGGGGATGCCGACTTGTCGCGGCAGGAGATTATGGAATTTACGTCTTTGATTGAAAAGAACAGCCAGTTGTTAATGGTGTTGATTTCAGATATTCTGGATTTGTCCAAGATAGAATCGAACACGATGGAATTCCATTTTGAGAAGGTTTCTTTAAATGGCATATTGGAAAGCATTTACAGTGCGCAGAAGATGAATCTTCGGAAAGGAGTGGAGTTACTGCTAGACCTTCCGGACCGGGCGGCAGTTATCTATACAGATCCTACGCGTTTGGGGCAAGTTGTCAACAATCTTATCAATAATGCGGTGAAGTTCACTGCTGAAGGACGCATAACCATAGGGTATAGGCTGAAGGACTTTGCTACATTGGAAGTCTTTGTGGAAGATACGGGAACTGGCATGTCGGAAGAAGTTCTGGCGCACATTTTTGAACGTTTCTATAAGGGAGATGCTTTTGTGCAGGGCACGGGATTGGGATTGGCCATTTGCAGGACTATCGTTGAAAGGTTTCATGGAAAAATAGAAGTGGCTTCAACTCTTGGCAAGGGGAGCCGCTTTGCAATTGTCCTTCCGCAGGAAATGCGGGAGTAGTGTTCTCTTTCTTGGATATTTGATGTAATTATGTGAGCGTATGATATTGTATAACGTTGAAAATCGCTACCTTTGCAGTCTTGAACGCTAAATTCATTGACACTATGATATCTGTAGAAGGACTGAAGGTAGAATTTAATGCCACTCCTCTGTTCGAAGACGTCTCTTATGTTATCAATAAGAAAGACCGTATAGCTCTTGTCGGCAAGAATGGTGCCGGTAAGTCCACCATGCTCAAGATATTGGCTGGCATTCAGCAGCCCACTGCCGGCATTGTTGCCGTTCCTCGCGAATGTACTATCGGGTATTTGCCCCAAGTGATGATACTCAGTGACAAGCGCACCGTAATGCAGGAGGCTGAACTTGCCTTCGAGCATATTTTTGAGATGCAGGCGGGCATCGAACGCATGAATCGGCAACTTGCCGAACGTACCGATTACGACAGCGAGGATTACCAGAAACTGATTGACCGCTTCACTCACGAAAACGAACGTTTTCTGATGATGGGCGGCACCAACTACCGTGCCGAAATAGAGCGCACGCTCCAAGGGCTGGGCTTCAGCCGCGAGGACTTTGACCGCTCTACAAGCGAGTTTTCCGGTGGTTGGCGTATGCGTATAGAGCTTGCCAAGCTGTTGCTTCGCCGTCCGGATGTGTTGCTGCTCGACGAGCCTACCAACCACCTTGACATCGAGAGTATCCAGTGGTTGGAGAACTTCCTTTCCACCCGTGCCAATGCGGTGGTGCTTGTCAGCCACGACCGCGCCTTTTTGAACAATGTCACTACGCGTACCATCGAAATAACTTGTGGACGCATTTACGACTATAAAGTGAAATACGATGAGTTCGTGGTGCTTCGCAAGGAGCGCCGGGAGCAGCAACTACGTGCTTACGAGAATCAGCAGAAGCAGATACAAGATACGGAAGATTTCATCGAACGTTTCCGGTACAAAGCTACCAAGGCTGTGCAAGTGCAGAGCCGCATCAAGCAGCTCGAAAAGATAGAGCGCATCGAAGTGGATGAGGAAGACAACTCCTCTTTGCGCCTGAAGTTTGTTTGCAGTAGCCGTAGCGGTAATTATCCCGTTATCTGCGAGGATATGGAGAAATCCTACGGTGGGCACGTTGTTTTCCACGATGTGAATTTGACTATCAACCGAGGAGAGAAGGTTGCTTTTGTCGGTAAGAACGGCGAAGGTAAGTCTACGCTTGTAAAGTGTATTATGGGTGAGATTACGGATTATACCGGTAAGCTTACACTGGGACATAATGTGCAGATTGGATATTTTGCCCAGAACCAGGCACAGCTTTTGGATGAGAGCCTGACTGTATTCGATACGATTGACCGCGTGGCCGTAGGGGATATCCGCCTCAAAATCCGTGATATTCTAGGTGCTTTCATGTTCGGCGGTGAGGCTTCGGATAAAAAGGTGAAGGTGCTCAGCGGTGGAGAGCGTACCCGGCTTGCCATGATAAAACTGCTGTTGGAGCCGGTGAATTTCCTGATTCTCGACGAACCTACGAATCATCTTGACATGCGTTCCAAAGATGTGTTGAAGGAGGCTATCCGCGATTTTGACGGAACGGTGATAATAGTCAGCCATGACCGTGATTTTCTGGACGGACTTGCGACTAAAGTGTACGAGTTTGGTGGCGGACTGGTGAAGGAACATCTGGGAGGAATTTATGATTTCCTGCAAAAGAAGCAGATAGAGAGCCTGAATGAGTTACAGAAATCCCCTTCACTTTCCGCTTCGCCCACTGCCGGTAAGGCGGCATCGGGAAATGCTGGTGCAGAACCGGTTCAACCCTCGGCAGCCAAACTCTCTTATGAGGAGCAGAAGGAGCTTAATAAGAAGCTCAAGAAACTGGAACGTCGCGTTGCCGATTGTGAAGCGGAGATAGAGCAGACGGAGGCTGCCATTGCCATTCTTGAGGCCAGGATGGCCACACCGGAAGGTGCTTCGGACATGTCGCTTTATGAGCAGCACCAAAAACTGAAAGAGCAGCTTGACCGCGTGATGGAAGAGTGGGACGCGGCTACTGTAGAGTTGGAGAATCACTAACTATTATATTTTATATGTTTATGAAAGCAAATCATTTGTTACCCATTGCAGCATTCTGTCTGATGACGGCTTCCTGCAACACCGGCAAGCAGCAGGCTGAACTTACAGCAGGCATCCAGCTCGCCAATCTTGACACAACGGCTCTACCCGGAACTGACTTTTACCAATACGCATGTGGCGGTTGGATGAAGAACAATCCGATTCCTGCTGAATACTCACAGTACGGTTCTTTTACTATCCTTGCAGAAAACAACCGCAAGCAGATTCAAGGACTGATTGAAGAGCTTGCCGCCACCCAGCACGAAGTCGGCAGCGTGGCACAAAAAATCGGTGACTTGTACAAAATCGTAATGGACAGCGTGAAGCTGAACAAGGACGGTGTAGCCCCCATCAAGGCTGAACTCGACCAGCTGGCTGCTTTGAAGGACAAGAAGGAGCTTTATGCCTTGCTGGGCGATATGCAGAAGAAGGGTATTATCGCCTACAACGTGCTGTATGTTGGCGCTGACGAAATGAACAGTAGCATGAATGCTGTACAGACCTATCAGACCGGGCTGAGCATGGGCGAACGTGAATACTATCTGGAGAATGATGAGGCTACTGCCAAAATTCGTGATGCTTTCCGTACACATGTACAGAAGATGTATCAGTTGGCTGGTTTCGACGAGGCTACTGCCAAGAAAGGTATGGAGGTGGTGATGGATGTGGAAACACGTCTTGCCAAGGCTTTCCGCTCTCGTACGGAGTTGCGTGACCCGCATGCCAATTATAACAAGATGAGCATGGAAGAGTTGAAGAAGAATTATCCTACTTTCGATTGGGATGCTTATTTGTCTGCCATGGGCTTGAAGGATGTGAAGGAAATCATCGTAGGCCAGCCCGCTTCACTGAAAGCTGCTGCCGATATTCTGGATACGCTGCCCATTGAACAGCAGAGCCTTTATCTGCAATGGAAATTGATTGATTCTGCCGCAAGCTTGTTGAACGATGCTATGGCAGAACAGAACTTCGACTTCTACAGCCGCACCATGAGCGGTACACAAGAAATGCAGCCCCGCTGGAAGAGAGCGGTAAGCACTGTAAGCGGCGCGCTGGGCGAAGCTGTAGGTCAGATGTACGTGGAGAAATATTTCCCTGCTGCTGCCAAGGAGCGTATGGTGACTTTGGTGAAGAACTTGCAGGAAAGCCTGGGCGAACGTATCCAGAATCTTGCTTGGATGGGTGATTCCACTAAGGTGAAAGCTCTGGAGAAACTGGCTACCTTCCATGTGAAGATTGGTTATCCCGACACTTGGAAAGACTACTCCACACTGGAAATCAAAAACGACTCTTACTGGGCAAACATGGAACGTGCCAACGAGTGGAGCCATGCCGAAATGATAGCCAAGGCCGGCAAGCCGGTGGATAAGGACGAATGGCTGATGACTCCGCAGACCGTCAACGCTTACTATAACCCGACTACGAACGAAATCTGTTTCCCCGCCGGTATCCTGCAATATCCTTTCTTCGATATGAATGCGGATGATGCCTTCAACTATGGTGCCATCGGTGTGGTAATCGGTCATGAGATGACTCACGGATTCGACGACCAGGGTCGCCAGTACGACAAGGACGGTAACCTGAAAGACTGGTGGACTGCTGAAGATGCCAAGAACTTTGACGAGCGTGCTCAGGTGATGGTGAACTTCTTCGATAGCATCGAGGTTGCTCCGGGCGTATATGCCAACGGACGCATGACATTGGGTGAGAATATTGCCGACCACGGTGGTCTGCAGGTTTCTTATCAGGCATTCAAGAAAGCTACGGCTGCCAATCCGCTGCCGGTGCTGGATGGTCTTACTCCCGAACAACGTTTCTTCCTGGCATACGCAGGTGTATGGGCCAATGATATCCGTCCCGAAGAAGTGTTGAACCGCACGAAGAGTGATGTGCACTCATTGGGTGAATGGCGCGTAAACGGTGCATTGCCGCAAATCGGTGCTTGGTATGAGGCATTCAACGTGACAGAAAAAGACCCGATGTTCTTGCCGGTAGAAAAACGTGTATCTATTTGGTAAACCAACAAAATAACCCTTAAAAAAAGGCGGCAGACTGGAAACAGATGCCGCCTTTTTTAATTATACCTAATTTATTGTGTATGAATGTATGTATGAATAAACAAAATTTGTAACTTTGCGCATCAAATACTAATATACGCATACTTTAATACGCAAATCCATGTCTGAAACAAAAAGAATCAAAACAGCTCTGGTATCTGTTTACCATAAGGAAGGTTTGGACGAAATCATTACCAAACTGCATGAAGAAGGTGTAGAGTTCCTCTCAACCGGTGGAACCCGTCAGTTTATAGAATCCCTGGGTTATCCCTGCAAGGCAGTGGAAGACCTCACTACATACCCTTCCATCCTGGGCGGACGCGTGAAGACTTTGCATCCGAAGGTTTTTGGAGGTATTCTTTGCCGCCGCGGATTGGAGCAAGACATGCAACAGATTGAAAAATATGAAATCCCCGAAATAGACCTCGTCATTGTTGACCTCTATCCGTTTGAGGCTACCGTTGCCAGTGGTGCCGAAGAACCTGCCATCATCGAAAAGATTGACATAGGCGGTATCTCTCTGATTCGTGCCGCAGCCAAGAACTATAACGACGTGGTTATCATCGCTTCGCAAGCACAATATCAGCCGTTCCGCGACATGCTGATGGAACACGGAGCCACTACTACCATCGAAGAACGCCGTTGGTTTGCCAAAGAGGCTTTCGGAGTGTCTTCACACTATGATTCTGCCATCTTCAACTATTTCGATGGCGAGGAAGGTTCCGCTTTCCGTTGTTCTGCCAACAGCCAGAAGACTTTACGCTATGGCGAGAATCCGCATCAGAAAGGTTATTTCTATGGCAATATTGATGCTATGTTCGACCAGATTCACGGTAAGGAAATCTCTTATAACAACCTGCTCGACATCAATGCTGCCGTTGACTTGATTGACGAATTCAAGGATACGACTTTCGCTATCCTGAAGCATAATAATGCTTGTGGACTGGCTTCACGTCCCACTGTGCTCGAAGCATGGAACGATGCGCTTGCCGGTGACCCGGTATCCGCTTTTGGTGGTGTGCTCATCACTAATGCCGTGATTGACAAGGCTGCTGCCGAAGAAATCAATAAAATTTTCTTTGAGGTGATTATCGCTCCCGATTATGATGTGGATGCGTTGGAAATCCTCGGTCAGAAGAAGAACCGTATTATCCTGGTCCGCAAGCCGGCAGCTCTGCCTAAGAAGCAGTTCCGCTCTTTGCTGAATGGCGTATTGGTTCAGGACCGCGACCTTAAGGTGGAAACTCCTGAAGAATTGAAGACTGTAACTACGAAGGCTCCCACTGCACAGGAAATTGAGGATATGCTCTTTGCAAACAAGATTGTGAAGAACAGTAAGTCGAATGCCATTGTGCTGGCAAAAGGAAAGCAGTTGTTGGCAAGTGGTGTAGGTCAGACCAGCCGTGTGGATGCTTTGAAGCAGGCTATCGAGAAAGCCAAAAACTTCGGTTTCGACTTGAATGGCGCTGTAATGGCAAGTGACGCATTCTTCCCTTTCCCCGACTGCGTGGAAATTGCCGGCAATGAAGGCGTAACAGCCGTCATCCAGCCGGGTGGAAGTATCAAGGATGAACTCTCGTTTGAATATTGCAACGAGCATGGCATTGCCATGGTAACTACGGGATTCCGTCACTTTAAACACTAATTCGGATTTACGATTTGACGATTTACGATTTACGATTGAAGTTACATCGTAAGTCTGAATCTCAAATTGTAAACAAGAGGAATATCAATCGTAAATCGTAAATAGTTAAATCGTAAATATTAATGGGATTATTCTCCTTTACACAAGAAATAGCGATGGACCTTGGCACAGCCAATACCATCATCACCACGAATGGCAAGATTGTGGTGGATGAGCCTTCGGTGGTGGCTTTGGACCGTCGTACCGATAAGATGATTGCCGTGGGTGACAAGGCAAAGATGATGCACGAAAAGACCCACGAAAACATACGTACCATCCGTCCGTTGCGCGACGGTGTGATTGCCGACTTCTATGCCTGCGAGCAGATGATACGCGGACTTATCAAGATGGTGAACAACCGTAACCGTCTCTTCTCTCCGTCACTCCGCATGGTAATCGGGGTTCCTTCGGGCAGTACCGAAGTGGAGCTGCGTGCCGTGCGCGACTCTGCCGAGCATGCCGGCGGGCGCGACGTTTATTTGATTTTCGAGCCGATGGCTGCTGCCATCGGTATCGGTATCGATGTAGAGGCTCCCGAAGGCAACATGATTGTTGACATAGGTGGTGGTTCTACGGAAATTGCCGTTATCTCTTTGGGAGGTATCGTAAGTAACAACTCCATCCGCATTGCCGGTGACGACTTGACTGCCGATATTCAGGAATACATGAGCCGCCAGCACAACGTGAAGGTCAGCGAGCGTATGGCTGAGCGTATTAAGATTAATGTGGGTGCTGCCTTGACGGAACTCGGTGAGGATGCTCCTGAAGACTATATCGTTCATGGTCCGAACCGCATCACGGCATTGCCCATGGAAGTGCCGGTATGCTATCAGGAAGTGGCGCATTGCTTGGAGAAGTCTATCTCTAAGATTGAGACAGCCATCTTGAGCGCATTGGAAAATACGCCTCCCGAATTGTATGCCGACATCGTTCACAACGGTATCTATCTTGCCGGTGGCGGTGCATTGCTTCGTGGACTGGATAAGCGTCTGACTGATAAAATAAACATACCGTTCCACATTGCGGAAGACCCCTTGCATGCCGTTGCCAAAGGTACGGGCGTGGCATTGAAGAACGTTGACCGCTTCTCATTCTTGATGCGGTAATGCGAAATTTATTAAACTTTCTCATTAAATATAATTACTGGTTCCTCTTTCTTCTGTTAGAGGTTGCCAGTTTATTTATTATTTCGCTTTAATCATTACCAGCAGAGTGTGTATTTCACCTCTGCCAATGGCGTGGCGGGGAAGGTTTATGAAATATCGGGTGGCATCACTTCCTATTTCCACTTGAAGACGGCCAACGAAGACCTGCTCGACCGCAACATGTGGCTGGAGCAGCGGCTTTCGTTTCTGGAAAATGTCTTGAAGGAGAAAGGATTGGACTCCGCCAGGTTGTACAGCATGGAACGGCTTGCTCCTACGGAGTATCAGATATTCAAGGCGAATGTCATAAAGAACAGCTTGAACAAGGCTGACAATTATATCACTTTAGACCGTGGAACAACAGAAGGTATCCGTCCTGAGATGGGAGTTGTAGATGCCAATGGCGTGGTGGGTATTGTGTATAAGACCTCTCCCCATTACTCGTTGGTCATTCCGTTGCTGAACAGCAAGTCAAGCATCAGCTGTAAGATTGTGGGCAGTGATTATTTCGGTTATTTGAAGTGGGAGGGAGGTAATTCCCGTTTTGCCTATCTGAAGGATTTGCCCCGGCATGCCGAATTCAATCTGGGAGATACAGTAGTGACCAGCGGCTATTCCACCGTGTTTCCAGAAGGTGTCATGGTGGGGACGGTGGATGACATGTCTGACTCGCACGACGGGCTTTCGTATCTGTTGAAGATAAAGCTGGCTACGGACTTTGGAAAGGTGAGCAATGTGCGCGTCATTTCCCGCAACGGGCAGGATGAACAAAAGGCATTGGAGTCGAGGGCAGACGAGAAGTGACTAAGAAATTAGGGATTAGGGGTTAAGGATTAGGGATTAATCATCTTTATATCTTATAACTTATACACTCAATAACTTGTAACTCGTAACTTATAACTCATTAGCGTTGTTAATTAATTATCTGCATAAAATAGGATGGTTCATAGGCTTGGTACTGTTGCAGGTGCTGATATTGAACAATGTGCATATTGCAGGATATGCCACTCCATTTCTGTATATCTACTTGATACTGAAGTTTGAGTCGGACACTCCCCGCAATGCGTTGATGTTGTGGGCATTCTTTTTAGGGCTGGCTGTCGACGTCTTTTCCGACACACCGGGGATGAACGCTGCCGCTACGGTGTTGCTGGCTTTCTTGCGCCCCACTTTCCTGCGGCTGTTCGTGCCTCGTGACACGCTGGATACACTGGTTCCGGCCATCCGTACAATGGGGATTCTTCCTTTCCTGAAATATCTGGTTGTGAGTGTGCTGATACATCACGGCTTGTTGCTTACCCTCGAATTCTTCTCTTTTGCCCATATTGGTACGCTGTTGTTGAGAATTGCGGCAAGTACCCTGCTTACTGTGACCTGCATTATGGCTGTTGAGGGAATAAGAAAGAAAGGATAAAGGGATTAAGGATTAGGAATTGATGAAAGACTATACACTGGAAAAGCGGAAATATGTAATTGGAGCGGCGGCTATTGTCATCGTTCTTATTTACGTGTTCCGGCTGTTCGACCTGCAAATCATGACTGATGACTACAAGAAGAACGCGGACAGTAACGCTTTTCTGAACAAGATACAATATCCATCACGGGGGGCTATCTACGACCGTAACGGTAAGTTGCTCGTGTTTAACCAGCCTGCCTATGATATTACGTTTGTGCCTCGGGAGGTGACGCAGCTGGATACACTCGACCTTTGCAGTGCCTTGAACATTACCCGTGAGCAGTTTGACAAACGGATGAAGGACGTCAAGAACCGCTGGATGAACCCCGGTTATTCCAAATACACCCATCAGGTGTTCATGACGCAGCTTTCTGCCGAAGAGTGCGGTGTGTTTCAGGAGAAGCTGTTCAAATTTCCAGGTTTCTATATTCAGCGGCGTACTATCCGCCAATATACCTATAACTCTGCCGGCCATTTGCTGGGAGACATCGGCGAAGTGTCCAAGAAAGACATTGAGAACGATGACTATTATATTCGCGGAGACTATATAGGCAAGCAAGGCATCGAGAAATCCTATGAAAAGTATCTGCGTGGAGAGAAGGGGGTGGAGATTCTGCTTCGTGACGCTCACGGGCGCATCCAGGGACACTACATGGACGGACAGTTGGACCGTTCCTCCGTACCCGGCAAGAACCTGACACTAGGCATCGACATTGACCTCCAGATGTTGGGCGAACGGCTGCTTCAACACAAAATCGGTGCCATTGTGGCCATCGAACCGGCTACGGGTGAGATTCTGTGCATGGTTTCCTCGCCTACCTTTGACCCTCATCTGATGATAGGGCGCCAGCGGGGAAAGAACCACCGCCTGCTGCAGATGGACAAGCGGAAGCCTTTGTTGAACCGTGCCATCATGGGAGCTTATCCGCCGGGCTCCACCTTCAAGACGGCGCAGGCACTGACTTTCCTTCAGGAAGAGATTATCCACGAAGATTATCCGACTTTCCCTTGTGCGCATGGTTTCAATCATAAAGGCCTTCATGTGGGATGTCACGGACATGGTTCGCCTCTGTCGCTGATTCCTGCCATCGCTACCTCTTGTAATTCCTATTTCTGTTGGGGATTGTATCGCATGTTCGGTGATAAAAAATACGGTTCGCCGCAGAATGCCATTACCGTATGGAAAGACCACATGGTATCGCAGGGCTTCGGCTATCGGCTCGGTACCGACCTCCCCGGCGAACAGCGTGGACTGATACCGAATGCAAAGTTCTACGACAAGCCCTATCGGGGTTCGTGGAACGGTCTGACGGTGATTAGTATCTCCATCGGGCAGGGAGAGATTCTCGCCACCCCGTTGCAGATAGCCAATCTGGGTGCCACCATTGCCAACCGGGGGCATTTCATTACTCCGCACATCGTGAAGGAGATAGAAGACAATGAACTGGACAGCATCTATCGCAATCCCCGTTATCCCACCATCGACCGCGAATATTATGAAATGGTGGTGAAAGGCATGCGTGCCGCTGTAGACGGAAGTACGGGTAGCGCCACTTGCCGCATGGCGGGAGCCATCCTGCCGGGTGTGGAGGTCTGCGGAAAGACGGGCACGGCACAGAACCGCGGCAAGGACCATTCTGTCTTTATGGGCTTTGCCCCGATGGACAACCCTAAGATAGCCATTGCCGTCTATGTGGAGAACGGTGGTTTCGGTGCCACGTATGGCGTACCTATCGGTGCCATGATGATGGACCAGTATCTGCATGGAAAGCTGTCGCCCGAGAATGAGATACGGGCGGAAGAATTCAGTAACCGGGTGATACTTTACGGAGATGAGGAGAGATGATGATTAGGGATTAAGGATTAGGGGTTAGGGATGAACGGTGAGTGACTTCAATAGTAAATAGTAAATCGTAAAATCGTAAATAAATTGGTGACAAGGAGAGATAGCATATGGAAATCATTGGACTGGGTGACGATTGTCGTTTACCTGCTGCTGATTGTATTCGGCTGGTTCAGTGTCTGTGGGGCGAGTTATGATTATGGTGACCGTGACTTTCTGGACTTCTCTACGCGTGCCGGCAAGCAGTTTGTCTGGATTATATGTTCCTTCGGGCTGGGGTTTGTGCTGCTGATGCTGGATGATTCCCTCTATGACATGTTCTCCTACCTTATATATATAGGGCTGATGCTGTTGCTGATTGTCACGATATTCATTGCGCCCGACACGAAAGGGTCGCGGTCGTGGCTCATCCTGGGGCCGGTCAGTTTGCAGCCGGCGGAGTTTGCCAAGTTTGCCACGGCGCTGGCGCTTGCCAAGTATATGAGTGCCTACTCGTTTACGATGAAGAATTGGAAAAGCTCCCTTATGTTGGCTTTCCTGATTCTCTTCCCCATGTTGCTGATTATCCTACAGCGGGAGACGGGTTCGGCATTGGTGTACTCTGCATTTTTCCTGATGCTTTATCGGGAGGGAATGCCGGGCGTGGTACTGTTCTCGGGTATATGTGCAGTGGCCTACTTTGTGGTGGGCATCCGTTTTGATGCGGTGATGATTGCCGATACACCGACGCCTATCGGAGAATTTGCCGTACTGCTGATGGTACTGCTCTTTGCCGGAGGTATGGTGTGGGTTTATAAAAAGCGCTGGGAACCCACACGGAATATTATCGGCGGTTCGCTGGGAGTGCTGCTCGTGGCTTATCTGATTTCGGAATATGTGGTACCCTTCAACTTGGTGTGGGTGCAGTGGGGGCTTTGTGCACTTGTTGTCGGGTATCTTGTCTTTCTTTCTTTAAGCGAGCGCCATTTATCTTATTTTCTGATTGGGCTGTTTGCTTTGGGTTCGATAGGTTTCCTCTACTCCAGCGACTACTTCTTCAATAAAGTGCTGGAGCCCCATCAACAGATACGTATCAAGGTGGTGCTCGGTATGGAAGAGGACCTTGCTGGTGCCGGCTATAACGTGAACCAGTCGAAGATAGCCATCGGCTCCGGGGGGCTGACCGGCAAAGGTTTCTTGAATGGTACGCAGACAAAGCTGAAGTATGTGCCGGAGCAAGATACGGACTTCATTTTTTGCACCGTGGGTGAGGAGGAAGGATTCGTAGGGTCTACGGCTGTACTATTACTGTTCCTTATTCTTATTTTACGGCTGATTGTCGTGGCCGAGCGGCAGCAATCTCCCTTTGGCCGGGTGTATGGTTATTCTGTGCTTAGTATATTCTTGTTCCATCTATTCATCAATATAGGCGATAATAAGAACTTATTACCGTCTCAAAGAACAACGAAAGCGTTGTTCTTGAGGCGGATTTTTATTTATCCCACTCATTCTTTCTCGCAGACAAGATGCGGGGAATCGGCTCAGTAATTCCCCAGCCAATTTTAAGAGAGAGAGGAAAACAACTATGAAAAAAAGAATGATCGCAATCGCAGCAGCAACAATGGCAACTATGATGATGGCAACACCTGTTCTTGCAGATGACTATAAGATCGGTATCTGCAACTACGTAGATGATGCATCCCTGAACCAGATCGTAGACAACTTAGAGAGCCGTCTTGCAGAAATTGGGGAAGAGAAGGGTGTAAACTTCGAGATTTCCTATGACAACTGCAATGCGGATGCCAACGTAATGGAGCAGATCATCTCTGATTTCCAGGCTGACGGAGTAGATCTGATGGTAGGCGTTGCAACTCCGGTAGCTATGCGTATGCAGGCAAGCACAGAGGGAACCGATATCCCGGTTGTATTTTCCGCAGTATCTGACCCGGTTGGAGCAGGACTGGTAGAGTCTCTTGACGCACCTGGTGCAAACCTTACCGGAACAAGCGATTATCTGGATACCGCTTCCATTATGAAGCTGATCGAAGCAGTAAATCCAGACACCAAAAAGATCGGACTTTTATATGATATCGGACAGGATTCCTCCACAGCAGCCATCGAAGCAGCAAAGGCTTACATGGATGAGAACGGAATCGAGTATGTAGAGCGTACCGGAACCACCACAGATGAGGTACAGCTTGCAGCAGATGCGCTTGTTGCAGACGGTGTAGATGCCGTATTTACCCCAACGGACAACACCATCATGACAGCAGAACTTTCCATCTATGAGAAATTCATTGATGCAGGAATCCCGCACTACACAGGAGCTGATTCCTTCGCATTAAACGGAGCTTTCGCAGGATACGGCGTTGACTATGCAAACCTTGGCGCAAAAACAGCTGATATGATCGCTGACATTCTTTTAAACGGTGCAGACCCGGCTACCACTCCTGTAGAGACCTTTGACAACGGTACTGCAACTGTAAATACAGAAACCTGCGAGGCACTTGGCCTTGATTTTGAGACTGTCAAAGCAGCTATGGAACCTCTTTGCACACAGGTAAATGAGATCACCACAGCAGAGAGCTTTGATGAACTGGAAGAAAACTAACCGGAGGAAAAAACCTGTGACACTGGCTACTGCACTCTCCTTAGGAGAAACTGCCCTGAAACTGGGACTGATCTGTTCCCTGACTGTCCTTGCATTATTTTTAAGTTATTCCATGCTGAATGTCTGCGACCTTTCTACAGACGGTTGCTTTACCTTAGGCGCCGCTGTAGGAGCCGCCGTGGCAGTCAGCGGACATCCTTTTTATCCATTATAGCGGCAATGCTTGCTGGAATCTGCTCCGGTTTTGTAACCGGATTCTTGCAGACGAAGATGGGCGTGGACAGTCTGCTTGCGGGAATTATTGTGAATACAGGACTGTATTCCATTAACATTGCGGTGATGGGAGGCTCTTCCCTGATCAATATGAACCGTACAGACACGGTATTTTCCATGATGAAGGATGCTCTGGCAGATACTCCCTTGAAAGGAAGAGCAGACATTCTTGTTGCGCTGATCGCAGTAGCAGCAGTGATCGCATTCCTGGTAGTTTTCCTGAAGACACGGCTTGGTCTTGCAATCCGTGCAACAGGAAACAACGCGGATATGGTGAAGTCATCCTCCATCAATCCCGTATTTACAACAATCGTGGGACTTTGCATTGCAAACTCCTTTACAGCACTGTCCGGATGCCTGCTTTCCCAGTCACAGAAATCTGTGGATATCAACATCGGTCAGGGAATGGTTACCATCGCACTGGCATCTCTTCTCATCGGCGGTACCATCCTGGGAAAAGGCGGAATCTTTGTAAGAGCGGTGGGAATGGTTCTTGGTTCCTTTATTTTCCGTCTGGTGTATACCGTTGCACTGAGATTTAACATGCCGGCATTTATGCTGAAGCTGGTATCCTCTGTGATCGTCATTCTGGCTATTTCCGGTCCGTACCTGAAACGGCAGTGGCCGCAGCTGAAACGAAGAATGACACACAAGAAGGGAGGATTTTAAGCCATGCTGAAGCTTTCACATATTTCCAAAACCTTTAATCCGGGTACCGTGAATGAGAAGGTGGCAATCCAGGATCTGTCCCTTCATCTTGAAAAAGGTGATTTTGCAACCATCATCGGTTCCAACGGAGCCGGCAAGTCTACCATGTTTAATGCCATCTGCGGGGATTTTCTCACAGATTCCGGTTCTATCGTGCTGGATGGACAGGACATTACGTTTATGCCCCAGCATGCCAGAGCCAAGAACATTGGGCGCCTTTACCAGGATCCTATGAGAGGAACGGCGCCGGGCATGACCATTGAAGAGAATCTTGCCCTTGCGGCAGGAAAAGGCGGCTGGCTTTCCCGTATTTCCAAAAGTGATAAGGAACGGTTCCGTGAGCAGCTGGCGCTTCTGGATATCGGACTGGAGAACCGCATGAACCATCCGGTGGGACTGCTTTCCGGAGGCCAGAGACAGGCACTTACCCTTCTGATGGCAACTATGAATCCGCCCAAGCTTCTGCTTCTGGATGAGCATACAGCAGCACTTGACCCGGGCACAGCCGAGAAGGTGCTGAACCTGACCAAAAGGATTGTGGAGGAACATCATCTGACCTGTCTGATGATCACCCACAACATGCAGTCTGCCTTAGAGCTTGGCAACCGCATTCTGATGATGGATTCCGGAAATATTGTTCTGGATATCAAGGGAGAAGAGAAGAAAGGACTTACGGTAGAGGGACTTCTTGATAAATTTAAGGTTGGCGTCGGAAAGAAACTGGACAATGACCGGATTCTTCTTTCTAATGAGAAATAAAGATATAAGATACAAACATCCTGACTGCAGGGAATTTTGAAGCAGCCAGGATGTTTTTTGTATGGATAGAAGTTTTTATAAAATTATAATTTGCTGTTTGTATTCATGCACGTAAGAAGTGCCGTTTTTTTGTGCCAGCATGCTCTCGTAGAGGTTGGAGGCGAAGGTGGTTTCGTCCAATAATGGAAGAGCGGAGGAAGACTGAGAGAGCCTTATACGAACAGGTTCGCGATCCGCCAGAGCAGGCTCATCACTGGCAGCTGCAAGGATCTCCTTCGCATTGGCAAAGTTTCGTAAGCAAAAGGGATGTGCCCACGCTTTTTGATTTCTCCAAGAAGGGCCGAACTGCTTTTTCGAAAAGCCCAGAACCCGGCGTAGGGAATCTGCTCCGGGCCTTCTGAATATGAAGAAGCATGTGAAGAAGCGCCCTCTGGATCCTGTGCGGTGATATCCTGTTTCAGAAGGTCTGCAAACTGGGAAAAAGGTCTCGTACTGATCCTGGCAGGCGAGAATTCTTCTGGCAAAGAGAGTGGGACATGTCCAGGTATGTGCACAGGCTCGTTTCATTTTCCTGAAGGAGGCAGTAACGGTACAGGCTGTCCAGGTCATTTTCCAGAAGAAAGGCATTCTTACAAATGGCATCGTAAAACAATTCCTGGCAGGATGCAGGAAGAAAATTACGGGCGAGATCTGCAAGTGAAGCAGTATTGGAAGCTGCCGACTGGATCACCGCATTTCGGATGGCAGAAGCCGATGGGAAGCTGTCTGTGAACAAGGAATTTTCATGATAATCATTTCCTTCACGCTTTATAGCAGTCGGCACAATGGAGCTGTTTTCCCGCAGGATGGCCTTGCAGTATTCAATCCCCAGAATATTGTTGGGAGAGGAAAGCCACTCTTCATACTCTTCTATTCCCCTCTTATCCATTTATGAAAAGAACCTGACTCCTTACAAATCAGGTCCCTTTATCAGTTTCCATATTTTTGTTTATGAAATTTTTTCTGCCAGGAAATCTGTCA
>ENA-OQDT01000077-OQDT01000077.1-human-gut-metagenome-genome-assembly--contig:-NODE-77-length-54524-cov-6.397412_pt1 | contig 54524 bp, 58 predicted proteins | sample MGYA00242786_ERZ504617 | MGnify/ENA primary metagenome ERZ504617 (study PRJEB26092, sample SAMD00036337) | human gut metagenome | host: Homo sapiens | study: EMG produced TPA metagenomics assembly of...
TCTGTCTGTGTGGAACGGGTTCCTTTGTCTTCTATCAGATTTATGACACATTTTGGCACAGGTTTTCTGTCCCAAAAATTTCACATTCTGACAAATAGCCGTTACCTCCGGATAGCAGATTCTGCTGACATCCATTCCATCATAAGTGATCACCTTTGAGATCCTCCGGGACTCTTTTTCCCTGCCTTGAGGGCAAGATGCATATAGTAGAGTGCCGGCTGGTCAGCTGCAAATATACCATCTGCATCCGGATATTTCTCCATTGCCTCGGCTGCTGCATTCCAGTAAGACTGGTGATCAAACAGATTCCATTCCATGGTCAGATCCAGGACTTCCACTCCATGCTTTTTCAACGTCTCTTCAAATATGATATGTCTGTCATTTGCCGCTACATTCGGAGCAATACCAGTGATGTGGACGACCCTCTTACAGTTATTTTTCAGCATGATCTCTGCTGCCAGCTTACCACCATAAGCATGGTCAGACCCTACCATAGGGATTTCCGGACCGAAATCCTGGTCCAGTGCGACAATTGTACGCTTCCGGTTTACATATTCCTTCCAGTGCAATGTATGTGCACCGGTAATGATCCCATCCACCATATTGCGGTCCAACATATTCAGATAGTCGCGTTCTCTGTTGCTGCTTCCTACTGTGTTGCAGATCATCGCCTTGTAGCCTCTCTTGTAGAGAGCTACCTCCGTTTCCCGCGTAAATGCCGAGAAAAACGGATGATCCAGATCAGGGATCAGGACACCTATGATACCGGTTCTGTTACGAAACAGATTTCTTGCCAGTTCATTTGGTGTATATTCCAGATCGCTGATCGCCTGTTCAATTTTTTTGCGGGTATCAGCAGCAACATAGCCACTGCCATTTATTACTCTGGACACAGTACCGACCCCTACTCCGGCCTTCTGTGCCACATCTTTGATACTTGCCATATTTCTTAAATTAACCTTTCTTATACTCTGTTGTCTGGTTACGATAGTTTATTGTAACTGTTCTGTCTCCTTACAGTTTTTCCACTTCAGACAACGAGTTCAAAACATTTCCAATCTTTTTCGCGGTAGATCATTACTGTTCATTCATCAACAGCAATATGAATTCTTATCACGCAGAGTGACTCTGCAGTTATAAGTAATGTGACAATTATAGCATAGCAGCATTTTCTTTACAATTATCATCCTGTAGGAAAAAACAAACGTTTTTCAGCAACCTCTCCTGAAAATATGAAACAAGTTCTTCAGATTTCCCTGAAATCCAAAAAAACAGAACCGCATTCATTTCTGAATCGCAGTCCTGTTTTGCTGACTTTGGTTTGTAACTGTTCTCTGTTTACATCCCGTAACCGGTTCATGTCTTAGCAGTTACTTTTATATATTTTTGCTGACACGAAGTCTTGTCATCGCTCTTGCGAGTGCAGCCTGGCTTCTGTGATATTCCACAATGCTCTGTTTCTGACGCAGCTGCTCTTCCGCGCGGTCTCTTGCCTCTTCTGCTCTGCGGATATCAATCTCTTCCGGACGTTCCACAGTCAGGCAGAACAGCTTTGCACGGTTGTTGATCATCTCAACAAAACCTGAGCTTACTGCAACTGTCAGCCAGTTCCCTTCAGAATCCTCAAAGCGCATCTCACCCGGAACGATCGCACAGATCATATTGGCATGATGTGCCAGAAATTCCTTCTGTCCATCCTCGGCCGGGATGATCAGTGATTTGGCTCTTCCTGCAAAAAACTGTCTGTTGGCAGCATAAATTTCAAGTCCGAATGTACTTTCCATAAGCCTCACCCCTTATTCTTCTGATAAAGTTTTGGCTTTTTCGATTACTTCGTCAATGGTTCCTACGTTGAAGAACGCATTTTCCGGATACTGATCCATCTCACCATCAATGATCATCTTGAATCCACGGATTGTTTCTTTGAGCGGAACATATTTACCAGGAATACCTGTAAAGTTCTCAGCTACATGGAATGGCTGGGACAGAAATTTCTGAATCTTTCTTGCACGGAATACCGTATTCTTATCCTCATCAGAAAGCTCTTCCATACCAAGGATTGCAATGATATCCTGGAGTTCTTTGTATTTCTGAAGGATTTCCTGTACTCTACGTGCAACTTCATAATGCTCCTCGCCGACTACATCAGCTTCCAGAATACGGGAAGTAGATTCCAGCGGATCAACAGCCGGATAAATACCCTGCTCTACGATCTTACGGGAAAGTACGGTAGTCGCATCCAGATGTGCAAACGTTGTTGCCGGAGCTGGGTCAGTCAGGTCATCAGCAGGTACATATACGGCCTGTACAGAAGTAACAGAACCGGAAGTTGTAGAAGCGATACGCTCCTGCAGCTCACCCATCTCAGTTGCCAGTGTAGGCTGATAACCTACGGCAGACGGCATACGTCCGAGAAGTGCAGATACCTCAGAACCGGCCTGTACAAAACGGAAAATATTATCGATAAACAGAAGTACATCTCTGTGCTCTGTATCACGGAAATATTCGGCCATTGTAAGACCTGTCTCAGCAACTCGCATACGGGATCCCGGCGGCTCATTCATCTGTCCGAACACTAAGGCTGTTTTCTCAAGAACACCGGATTCCTTCATTTCTGACCAGAGGTCGTTACCTTCACGGGAACGTTCTCCGACACCTGTAAAAATAGAATATCCACCATGCTCTGTAGCGATATTCTGGATAAGTTCCTGGATCAGAACGGTTTTACCAACACCGGCACCACCGAACAGGCCGATCTTACCACCCTTTGCATAAGGAGCAAGAAGGTCGATGACCTTGATACCTGTCTCCAGGATCTCTACGGCCGGTTTCTGATCTTCGAAGCTTGGCGGATCTCTGTGAATCACCCAACGCTCTGCATCATCCAGAGCTTCTCCACCGTCAACTGTCTCTCCAAGAACATTAAAAAGTCTGCCAAGAGTGCAGTCTCCTACCGGAACCTTGATTCCACTTCCTGTGGCAACTACTTCTCTGTCTCTCTGAAGTCCCTCACTGGCACTCAGCATAATGCAGCGAACCACATCATTTCCCAGATGCTGAGAAACTTCCATAACGCATTTCTTACCATTGTTTTCGACTTCAAGGGCGTCCTTGATATCCGGAAGATCGCCATTCTCAAAAACAACATCTACAACAGGTCCCATGACCTGTACAATCTTACCTTTACTCATTATCGTCCCTTCCTTTTCTGGGCCTTCGCACCACTGCAAACTTCTGTGATCTCCTGTGTGATCGCTGCCTGACGTGCACGGTTATACTGAATTGAAAGATCCTGTAGCATTTTCTTTGCACTGTCTGTAGAAGACTGCATGGCTGTCATTCTCGCATTGTTCTCACTTGCATATGCTTCTACAAGACAGCCATAAATCACACCTGTCAGATAATTAGGAATCATAATGTCCAGTACGCCGTCTGTTGAAGGAAACATCTCTATCTCCTCCTGATGAACGCCCACCGGAACCTCAAGTGGCGAAAAGTTCGTTTTCTTTAAAGGAAGAAGCTGCATATTTACCGGCTCCATCACAACTGCATTCTGCATCTGTGTATAGATGATATGCACCTCATCCACTTCTCTTTCCAGAAAGCTTCTTACAACTTCCTCACTGATCAATCTTGCACGATGCATGGTCGGCTTCTGTACGGTATAGTGGAAGCTTCCATCCATGTCCACATCTTTCTTGCCAAAATACTGACGACCGACCATACCAAGAACATACAGCTTATGATATCCAGGTGTAGATGCTATAAATTCTTCTGTCATTCTGGTGATGTTATGGTTATAAGCACCTGCCATACCCTTGTCACCGGTTACCACTATGGTCGCTATCTTACGTTCTTCCTGTGGGATCAGATGACGCACGCTGAAGAACGGATGCTGGATATCCGGAACATGACGAAGAATTCTGGCAATCGCCCCCTGCATATTATAGAAGTAAGGCTCTGTATCAGACAGTATCTTCTTGGCTTTTTTCATCTTGGAAGAGGAAATCATATACATGGCATTGGTAATCTTCATTGTGTCCTGGACACTGCTTATCCTGCTTTTTATTTCTCTTGCATTTGCCATAAGTTCCTCCTATGCAATCTCTGCTTTATTTTGCGGCTGCACGATCCTTGAATTCATCTGCAACCTGAAGGATTTTTTCTCCGAGTTCATCGCTTAAGACTTTGCTCTCATCGATTTCTTTGCCGATTTCAGGATATACGTTGTCGAAGTATTCGAGCATATCCATCTGATATTTCTTCACAGCCTTCTTATCCACATGAACCAGCTTCTTGTGGGTCGCTGTCCACAGTGTGATAACCTGCTGGTGGAGAGAAAGTGGATTACACAACGGCTGTTTCAGAAGTTCCATCAGGCATCCGCCATAAGCAAGCTGTGCTTTGGTCGCATCATCCAGATCGGAACTGAACTGGGTGAATACTTCCATCTCACGGTACTGTGCCAGGTCGATACGGATACTTCCGGATGCTTTCTTCATTGCCTTGGTCTGCGCTGCACCACCAACTCGGGATACGGAAAGACCTACGTTGACCGCCGGTCTCATACCTGAGAAGAACAGGTCACTCTCGAGGAAGATCTGTCCGTCTGTGATGGAAATTACATTGGTAGGAATGTATGCGGATACATCTCCTGCCTGTGTCTCGATGATCGGAAGTGCTGTAATGGAACCTCCGCCCAGCTTATCACTCAGACGGCTGGAACGCTCCAGAAGTCTGGAATGAAGGTAGAATACGTCACCAGGATATGCTTCACGTCCCGGAGAACGCTCCAGAAGCAGTGACAGTGCACGATATGCAACTGCATGCTTGCTCAGATCATCGTATACGATCAGGACATCCTTGCCTTTGTACATAAAGTACTCTGCAAGTGCTGTTCCTGCATAAGGAGCAATGTACTGAAGCGGCGCACAGTCGCTTGCTGTTGAAGAAAATACTGTGGTATATTCCATAGCTCCATATTTCTCAAGGTTGGATACAACTTTGGCTACCGTAGATGCCTTCTGACCGATTGCCACATAAATACAGATCACATCCTTACCCTTCTGGTTCAGGATGGTATCGATTGCAAGGGAAGTCTTACCGGTCTGTCTGTCACCAATGATAAGTTCTCGCTGTCCTCGTCCGATTGGGAACATGGAATCAAGTGAAAGGATTCCTGTTTCCAGCGGTACATTTACGGATTTACGGTCAATAATTCCAGGTGCCGGATTCTCTACCGGGCGATAATCCTGTTCTTTGATATCACCTTTTCCGTCAATCGGGGCTCCAAGAGCATTGACGATTCGTCCAACGAAACCATCACCTACAGGTATACCTGCCTGTTTACCAGTTCTGGTTACTTTGGTTCCCTCCTTGATTCCGGTATCCTTACCAAACAGAATACATCCCATGCTGTTTGTACGGATATCCTGAACCATTCCCTTGAGTCCGTTTTCAAATACTACAACCTCGCCATACATAGCGTGATCAATTCCATAAACAGTTGCAATTCCATCTCCTACGGAAATGACCGTTCCTACTTCCTGGTTCTGGCTGATTTCATCATAATTCTCTATTTCTTCTTTCAGAATGGAAATAATCTCATCTGGATTGATTGCACTCAACGTGTTCACCTCCGGGTCAATTTCTGTTCCAGCTTGCGGTAACGTCCCCGCAGGCTCCAGTCATATTCGCTTCCGCCTGCCAGAAGGACAAATCCTCCGATCAGGCTTTTATCTTCTATCATTTCTATTTCGGCTTTCTGCGCCCCAAATTCCCGGCATAAAAATGCTCTGATACCATCAAGCTGTGCATCCTTCGGTGCTGTTACATAACGCATGACTGCGTGTATGGTCTTCTCATGCTGTCGGCACAGTTCTTCGTAATCTTCAAAAATTTCCTCGATCAGATCAATTCTGTGATGCTTGCAGACGACCTTGATGAAACTCTTCATTTCCTCAGGGATCACTCTGTCGATCACTTTTTCCTTGATCTCAAATGGTACCAATGGGTTCTTCAGACTCTGTGCGAGTTCAGGAACCTTCCGAAATATTTCTTTTGTATTCTGTATGACCTTTCTGGAAACAGAAAGGTCATACAGAGTTTTTGCATAATTAACGGCGGTCACTGTCATCTGGATCACCTGCTTTTTCTATAAATTGGTCATACAAGGATAAATCCTGGTCTGCTCCACTGTTTTTACCAATAATTTTACCGGCAGCTTCCATAGCAAGAGAGGCAACATCATCTTTCATCTGACGCATAGCATTCTCGCGCTCTGTGTTGATGTCCTCCTGCGCTTTGGCAAGCATTGCAGATACCTTTGCCTGTGTATCTTCCACAGTTTTGTCTGCCTGTGCTTTGGCCTCTTTTCTGGCCTGCTCCATAATCTGGAAGGATTCTTCTCTGGCGGATTTCAACGCACCCTCATACTGTTCCTTAAGTGCCTTCGCCTGATCCTCCTGCTCCTTTGCTCCTGCAAACTGCTGATCGATCATAGCCTTTCTTACGTCCATCACTTTGATGATCGGTCCGAATAAAAACTTCTTCATCAATAAATAAAGAACTAACAGGTTGATGATCGTAAAGACAAGGTTGATGTCAATTTTTATCACCTGGTCCACCTGCCTCTCTGTATTTTTCGGTTCTTTATCATTAGCCCAGCATGATGATGATCAGAAGTCCGATTACGAAACCGTAAATAGCTGTTGCCTCGGCAAGGGCACAACCTAACAGCAGGTTCTTACTGATCTTGCTCTCTGCTTCCGGCTGTCTTGCGATAGCTTCAACTGCCTTGGAAGTTGCGATACCAATACCAATACCTGCTCCAATACCTGTAAGAACTGCGATAGCTGCTCCGATTGCTACTAATGTTGACATACTTTTTTCCTCCTGAATAGATATCAAATTTTCTTTTGTCTTACTCGATTGCTTCCTTGATGAACAAGGATGTTAAAAATACAAATACATAAGCCTGTATGAATCCGTCAAAGAAATCAAAATACAGACTGAACGGTATGGGAAGAATTGCCGGACATATAAATTCAAGCAATTTCATTACAACAAAGCTTCCCAGAACATTACCAAATAATCGCATACACAGAGATGTTGGTCTGATCGCAAGCTCCAAAATATTGATCGGAAGCATGATCGGCACAGGCTCTGCAAAGCTCTTAAGGAATCCCTTAAGTCCTCTCTTATGAAATCCTGCATATTCGATCAGAATAATGCTCATAAGCGACAATGCTATGGTAACATTCATGTCCTTTGTCGGTGGTGTAAACCCAAACACACCTGCTATATTGGCTATTCCAATGAAAATTACGGTTGACATCAGATAAGGGACATACCGTTTTCCCTCTTCTCCCAGAATTCCCACAAAGAAATCCTGAAGGAAACTTACTCCTGATTCCAGAAGAAGCTGTTTTTTGCCTGGATTCTCGACTTTAAGATTTCGAACCAGTATCAGAGAAAGTATTACCAGAACGGCCATAATGACCCAGGTAACCGCGACGCTCTCTGCAATCGGTATTCCGCCGAACACTGGTATCGTAAACAATGTCTTGCTCTCAAGCTCTTCTGCCAATGTGGCTGATAAATTCCCCGTCTTTCTCCCTCCTTTTCTCCGACCGAACCAACATATTGGTCATACCGGTCTGTCATTTGATTCCTTTATTTTACGCTTTGTCAAAAAAAAGTCAATATCCATTCTCCCCATTTTGTCCGAAAAGATCAGCCGATTCTATACACATTGCACAATTATATTAAATATAATCTCATATTATAAGTGAAACCTCTCCATAGGCTAAAATAGACAAAGAGCCGTCAGACTCCTGTACTTTGAGCCTTCCGTCCGGACAGATCTCCAGTGCCTTCGCCTTACGGATATCCTGCCCGTCCACGATCTGGATCTCCCTTCCCGGGACAAGATTCTGCTGGATATATTCAGGAGGTAAACGCAGCTCTCTTGTCTCTTCCAGAAGGGCATTGATGATCTCAGCGGCAAGACGGTTACGATCCAGTCCTGCTGCCGCTTCCCGGTTCTCATACAGGGCTCCGGCGACATTCCTGATCTCAGACGGATATCCGCCCTCTGCCTCATACAGATTCAGCCCGATCCCAACTACGGCAAAGTCAATATCTCCGCTCTCAAAGTCTGTGACAGCTTCTGTCAGGATGCCGCAGACCTTCTTCTCATTGTAATAGAGGTCATTCACCCACTTGATTCCAAGTGAGATACCAGTAGTCCGAAGGACAGCCTTATAGACTGCCACAGCCGCCTCTGCGGTGAGCAGAAGGCTCTCCTTGAGGCTCCCGCGAGGTTTAAGGATAACACTGAGATAGAGTCCTGCTTCCTCCGGAGAATAGAAGCTTCTGCCTCTCCGTCCTCTTCCTGCTGTCTGCTTCCCTGCCACAACGCATCCACCATGACCGGCAAGTCCGGTTACCGCCGCTTCCTTCGCGGCACGGTTGGTCGAGTCGATCTCCTGATATACCTTCAGATAAACTTCCGGTGAAACTAAAAAGGGCTGTATTGCTTCCATGGAAAGACGATGACTGTCCTTCACCAGCATATAGCCCTTATTCTGTCCTGCCTCTATTGTATATCCTTCTTCCCTCAGGGACTTCACCGCCTTCCAGATCGCAGCTCTGGTACAGTGAAGTTCCTCGGCAAGTTTCTCTCCAGAAAGAGTTTCCCCCTTCTGCTGTTCTAATATTCCTAAAAGTTTAGATTTTACCGTCATATTTCTCTCCATAATTCTTAAGGGTCTTCTTGAGAAATGATACATATTCCCTGCGGATATTCTCCGGTGATACGATCACGGCTCCTGTACCCAGTCCTGCAAGCCAGCCAAAAAACTGTGTACTGACCTTGATCTGTGCCTGCATGGAAAAATGATTCTCATCCTTGGGGATCAGCATGACATCCTGACCAAAACGGTCAAGCACAACGCCTACAAACTGATTCTCAAACTCCATCCGGACACTTCTCTCCTTCCCTCCGAACATCCCGAAAGTACTGGAAGAGAACTTCCCGAGATCAAAATCCCTGAAAATATTGCCGCCATTTCTCTTCTGCTTCTCAATTACCTCTACCTGCATCATCTTGTCCACGCGATAATGCTTCACAACTCCGCTTCGCTCATCCAGTCCCAGAAGATAGTAATTATCATTCTTCCAGATCATCTTCCATGGGCTGGCCTGATACCACTCTCCATTCTTCTTGGGTTTCAGTTCCTTGGACAGAGTCCATTCGTAATAATGAAAACGGATCTGTCTGTTCCTGGACATGCCGTCATAGATCGTCTGGATGTTGCTGTATATCTCCTCGTTGACTGTCTTATTGCCTGGTTCGATAAAAAGCTGCTCACGGAGTTTCTTTGCAGCTTCCGGGATAACAAGGCTCTCCAGTTTGCGGAGCAGTTCTCTGGATTTCTTCTGTGTGACAAATCTGGAAGACTGTACTGCATCCATCAGGAACTTCACTTCCGGAAGCTGGAACTTCCGGTTCGCTATATAGAAACCGCCAACCTTCCCACGGCGGTTGCGGATATCAAGTCCATAGATCCTCAGTGCCTCAATGTCATCGTAAACTGTCTTGCGCTCGACACTGATCCCGTATCCTCTGAGATACTGTGCCATATCCTTCGCAGATATGGGATGCTCCTCATCTGTCCGCTCCAGCAGCACATCCATCAGGTATAATATTTTGAGTTTCTGGTTAAATGATTTCGGCATGTATTGTCTGTTATCCTTCTTATTACTTGTCAGTCAGTGCTGCTACCACACCGGAATATACTACCACAAATGCCAGTGCCATCGCAATCCTGTCAGCAGAATGCACATCGATCTTCATGACCATGGCACCCAGGATCATGATCTCCACTGTTACCAGTATTCCGAGTATCATTGCCATGACATTGGAAAATTTCTTCTTCTCTGTATGGCTCTCTCTGTTCTCTGTCTCGTAGTGTCTCTTTGCTGTTTCTGCTGTGTTCATCATAGTAAGATCCCCTTTATATCGTATTATGGTTTGAGAATTTCGAATATTTGTTCTGAACATATTTTCCGAACATCTTTTCGATATAAAGAGTATCTCATATTAAATGTCCAATAAAACGGGACGAACTTAAATTTCAGAATATATGTTCACTATTTATTTGCGAACACAATTTTATCCACATGATATGTCCCCTGATTCACGCTCATGACAGCCATCGTGGCCTCCTGCCCAAAACGGCTTCTTCCACAGCTTCCCGGATTCAGCCACAATCTGCCGTCGACCATTTTTTCAGAATAACTGTGCGTATGACCAAAGATCACGACCTGGGCACTGCCAAGCTCCCATGCCACATCTTTTTGTTGTGTGTCATAAAAAATTTCACACCTTCTATAGTGAAACGAAGTGTCTTTGCAATCCCCTCAGCCCAGTCTCTGTCATTATTTCCTCTTACGACATAGATGGAACCAAGGCAACGGAGCCTGTCAAGAAGTTCCGGTCTGTCCACATCACCTGCATGCAGAATGCAGTCACATGTTTTGAGGATTTCCAGGACTTCCGGTCTTAATAAACCATGAGTGTCTGAAATGATGCCAATTTTTTTTGCCATATGATGTCACTTCCTTTCTTTCAGATCTGATGATATTATCAGTAGCCCTCTCTGCGTCTTTCCTTTCGGAGTTCATTACGCTTCTGTGCCCCGAGCCACTCAGCTTTCTCGGATTCCGTTTCAACGATCAGACCGGGAACTTCGACCTTGTTGTCGTTTTCATCCAGTGCGACCATGACTTCATAGGCACGGTTGATGACCCTGCGTGTTCCGTCAGGACTTTCTACATAAGTATCGATCCGTACTTCCATGGAAGTTCTTCCGACGTAAGTCAGCTTTCCGATCAGGACCACGGTGTCTCCCAGATAGGCTCCTGCCTTAAAATTCAGATTGTCCACACAGGCAGTCGTCACGATCGTTCCTGCATGTCTGTACGCTACGATCCCCGCCATCTCATCGATCCACTGCATCAGAACTCCGCCAAAGAGCCTGCCGTAGCCGTTGATGTGCTTATTCATGATGAGATAAGTATTTTCGGTACGGGAATCCTCCATATGTTTCATCTTTCTCATATTTTTTCTCTTTTCTTATAACTATAATCCCTGTTTCTGAAACTGTGCGGCTGCTTTTTCATATTCCGGCATCGGCACGCCGTATTCTCTGCCCATACGCACAACTTCATATACAAGTCCGTCAATCTCAGACTGCTTTCCTGCCATAACATCTCTCTGCATGGATGTTGTTGATTCCGGTGCGAGATTTGAAAGGATCCTGAGGTTTCGTTCCACAAGGTCTTCTTCAAATTCAATTCCCATTGCATGGGACAAATTAACGATCTCACGCATCAGTTCGCAGATCATCTCACGTTTCTCGCCTTCCTGCTGAAAATCAACTGCCGTGGCATTGTAATATAAACCTGCCGTTCCGATCGGTGATACGTAGGAAAACTTCACCATCGCATCTCTGCGGATATCCGGTGAAAGAATCACTTCCAGATCTTCGGATGCCATATCCCGTGCGATCGCTCTCATGCTTTCTGTCTCTTCAGAAGGAGTCCGCGCGCCAAAAACAACTCGAAGGATCTTGCCATGGCGAAGGATCACTCCCGGCTCCTCGATCGCCGCTGATACATAGATGCATCCATCCGGTACGGTGAGATCCGGAAATTCTTTCTGTAATCTGCCGCCGGTTCCATAAATATTCAGGATTGGAAGAACTACTGTCTCCGGTCCGGCAATCCTGCGGATATCCGGGATCAGATCCGTCAGGGAATAGCCCTTGACACACACCAGGATCACATCTGGCTGCTCTGTGTATTCTTCCATCCGGCATGCTTTGACAGGAATGGTCTCTTCTTTTCCATCCCAGAGCTGCCTCATGGTAAGTCCCTGTTTCTGCATCGCCTCAAGATGGCTGCCTCTCGCGATCAGAGTTACGTCCTTTTCTGCTTTTGTAAGATAAAATCCAAGAGTCCCTCCGGTTCCTCCTGCCCCGATGATTGCGTATTTCACACCAGATTCCTCCTTTGATCACTTGTATTATGTTTCAAAACAGGCTCCTCATATAGTGAGGAGCCTGGTCGTTATATATTCTTCTGGCAGATATCCTCCAGACAGCATTTATCACAATATGGCTTTGTCCGTGCAGTACAGACTTCTCTTCCGTGGCAAACAAGACGATGGCAAAAATCACTGCCTTCTTCCGGCGGAATGATCTTCCACAGAGCCATCTCCACTTTCTTAGGATCCTTGATGCCGTCAACCAGACCGATACGGTTCGTCAGACGGATACAGTGTGTGTCTGTCACAATCGCCGGTTTGCCAAAGACATCTCCCATGATCAGGTTTGCGCTCTTGCGTCCTACACCCGGAAGTTTGAGAAGTTCTTCGAATGTGGTCGGGATGTTGTCATTGTACTGCTCATGAAGGATCCGCATACACGCGCTGATATCCCTCGCCTTACTCTTGCCAAGACCGCAGGGACGGACGATTGCCTCGATCTCCTCCGGTTCTGCTGCTGCAAGAGAAGCTACGTCAGGATATTTTGCATAAAGATCCTCTACGACTACATTGACCCTCGCATCCGTACACTGGGCTGCCAGTCTCACGCTCACAAGAAGCTTCCACGCCTGGTCATAATCCAGTGTGCATCCTGCATCCGGGTATTCCTTCTTAAGTCTGTCGATCACTTCCAGTGCCAGTTCTTCTTTGGTCATTCTGCGCTCCTTAGATAGTACCGAAAATACGGTCTCCAGCATCGCCAAGTCCCGGGCAGATGTATGCATGGTCGTTCAGTTCACGGTCCAGATGTCCTACATAGATCTGTACATCCGGATGCTCTTTATGGAGACGCTCCAATCCTTCCGGTGCTGCGATAACAAACATGCATTTGATATTTTTGCCGCCGTGTTCCTTGATCATTCTGACTGCGTCCACAGCAGAACCACCTGTTGCAAGCATCGGGTCTGTGACAACGATCAGACGCTGATCGATCGGATCCGGCAGTTTGCAGTAATATTCGTGCGGCTCATGTGTCTCAGGATCTCTGTAAAGTCCGATGTGTCCGATCTTTGCAGACGGAACAAGTGTAGTGATACCATTGACCATTCCAAGTCCGGCACGAAGTACCGGAACAACAGCCAGCTTCTTGCCTGCGATCATAGGTGACATGCAGGTTTCGATCGGTGTCTCTACCTCAACATCTTCCAGTGGAAGATCTCTCAGTGCCTCATATCCCATCAGTACTGCGATCTCCTCGATCAGTTTACGAAATTCATTTGTTCCTGTATTTTTGTTACGAAGCATAGAAATTTTATGCTGGATCAGCGGATGATCCATAATAAATACATTCTCCATTTCAACCTCCATAGATGATTCTGTATCGAATTTTCTACATTTTCTATGGTGATTATACCCTATTTCTCAGTTATTGACAACCACCGCAAACATGTTACACTTAACTTATATTTATCTTATGTTAGGAGCAATTTTATGACTGATTATGAGCAGATTTTTCTCTCTTCCGGGCAGGAGAAGCAGAAACTTACGATTGCCCTGAAACGTTTTGTCGAAACAGAGGATCCTGACTGGAAATCCCGCTATCAGAGCTATCTGCGGACCCGTTTCCGTCCTGCCATGACTGAACTGATCCATGGCGGTGATCTGGCACGTATCCGCAATTTATGCGCTTTTGCCCCGCTGACTGCTCCCGCACTGGAACAGTTTATCCAGGAAGCTTCCATTTGCGGACAGACCGAGATCCTTGCTTTTCTTCTCCGGTTAAAAAAAGATTCCTTCGGATTTCATGACAGAGATTTTTCTCTCTGAAAATCTGACTTTTATTTTGAAGTTCATTTTATAGTATGAAAGGATTTTGTTTATGAAACCTTCCGGCGATTTTTCCCTTTATCAGAAGATCTGGGACTTCACGCGGGAACAGCTTTCCGTAAAATATCCCTTTTTTCGGAAACTTCTGTGGAATTTTTCTTTTAAAGAATCTGAAGATACCGAAACTGCTGGAACTGACGGCAGGAATATCTATTTCAACCCTGATTTTGTAATAAAAAGCTTCCAGGAATCATCCACGAAACTGGAGGAGCTTTTTCTGCACATGCTGTATCACTGCCTGTTCCTTCATCTCATCATGGATGTGCCACCGGATCGCAGACTCTGGGATCTCGCCTGTGATGCGGCTGTCCAGAGGATCCTTCAGAATGAAAAGAGGGAACGTGACCCGATGAAAATCTATCAGGAATTCCAGAACGCAGCCGTCTCAGATTCTTCCTCTCAACCAGATTCGTCAGAACCTTCTGCTGAAGCTGAACTCATCACTCCACTTGACGACCACAACTTCTGGAAATACACCGACCGCCAGAAATTCCTCGAGACGATCCGACAGACTCTCGGTGGTATGTCCGGTGCCGCCGGCATGGGGCTGTACGGCAACAGCGGACGCGGCAGTGCTCCCGGAAATCAGGTGGAAGAACTCTCTGTCGAGGAAAAAGGCAAATACGATTTTCACCATTTTCTCAGACGTTTTGCCGTCCACAGGGAAGAAATCCATACCGATGCCCAGAGTTTCGACTATATTCCCTATATATTCGGGCTTGATCATTATGGAAATATCCCTCTGATCGAATATCTCGAGTACCAGGAAGTCACCCGGCTTGAGGAGCTTGTCATCGCGATCGATACTTCCGGCTCCTGCTCAGCAGACACCGTCCGTCGATTTATGGAAGAAACTTATGGAATCCTCAGCGACCAGGAGAATTTTTTCCGCAAAATGAACCTCTATATCATCCAATGTGACTGCTTTATACAGGATGTGGCACATATTACCTGCGAAAAAGACTGGCAGGATTATCTCCAGAACCTCCGTATCCACGGGCGCAGCGGGACCGATTTCCGGCCCGTTTTTGAATACGTGGAAAAGCTCCGCGAAGAACGGAAACTCAAGAATCTCAAGGGACTGCTCTATTTCACAGACGGCGATGGGATCTATCTGGAAAAAGCTACCGACTATGAAACTGCTTTTGTTTTTTATAAAGAAAAATCCATGCACCAGAAAGTTCCTGCATGGGCTGTAAAGTTATATCTTGATGCTGAAAAATCCTGAACCTACGCATATCCAGAAAGGATCACGCTATGAATATCAAAGAAGCCAAAGAAGAAATTCTACACACGATACAGATCTACACTCGTAAAGACGCGCACGGACAGTATCTCATGCCCTCTGTCCGTCAGCGTCCGGTTCTCCTGATCGGACCACCCGGAATCGGCAAGACTGCCATCATGGAACAGATTTCCCGCGAATGTGGAATCGGTCTTACCGCCTATACCATCACGCACCACACCCGCCAGAGTGCCGTAGGCCTTCCCGTTATCGTAAAGAAAAATTATCAGGGCAAAGAGTATTCCATCACCGAATATACGATGAGTGAGATCATCGCCTCTGTCTATGAAACGATTGAAAAAAGTGGCTGCCAGGAGGGGATTCTCTTCATTGATGAGATCAACTGCGTATCGGAAACTCTGGTCCCGACCATGCTTCAGTTTCTCCAGAACAAAACTTTCGGCACACATCCTGTCCCGGAAGGCTGGGTCATTGTTGCCGCCGGAAACCCTGTCGAATATAACAAATCTGCCCGCGAATTCGACATTGTCACGCTGGACCGTGTGAAACGGATCGATGTGGAACCCGATCTCGCCGTGTGGAAGGAATATGCCTGGGCAAAGGGCATCCATCCGGCGATCCTTTCTTATTTAAGTTTACATAATGATCGTTTCTATCATGTAGAAAACACTGCTTCCGGTGTCCGCTTCGTCACAGCACGAGGATGGGAAGATCTTTCTTCCATTCTGTATGGATATGAGGATCTTGATCTCACACCGGACGCAGACCTGGTCCTGCAGTATCTTCAGGAACCGGAAACTGCCAGGGATTTTGCCGGATATTATGATCTCTATGCAAAATACCGCCAGGACTACCGGATTCCGGAACTGCTCTCCGGCCGTATCTCTGAGGAAGAATTTCAGGACCGCTGTAATCTCGTACAGCAAGCTTCCACCGATGAAAAAATCTCTGTCGCGGGGCTTCTTCTCGATGGGTGGAACAGTTTTTTCCAGCAGTTCCAGAAAGAAGATCAGTTTACAACAGCACTCCACGACACGCTGAAGCAGATCCGTGCCGCCCTGCTGCGCGAAGAAACACTCGATGAAATCATTATACAGCGAAAACAGGCTCTGAAAGTTAAGCTGGAAAATCATCTTATTTCTTCTGCGGACTATGAGCAGAACGAACAGATCACAAAAATTCTGGAAAGCTGTCTTGTCGAAACACGTAAGAAGCGGGTGAATGATCCGCAAAAAAACCTCGCCATTCTCAGGGATGCCCTGAGTGACGAGGTAGATAATCGCAAAAATCTTGCCGCACAAACTTCTCTCGCACTGGAAAATGGATATCGTTTTGCAAGTGAAGCCTTTGAAGATGGACCGGAACTTCTTTTCCTGACTTCAGATCTGAGCCACAATCCAAAGGCGGTACAGTTTATCAGCACTTTTGGATGCGAGCCTTATTTTCATTACAGTGAACAGTTGATGTTTCAGGAGAAACGGCAGACATTACTCCGGGAAATTGAAAGGCACTCCTGATTCAGATCCAGTCTCTGCCGCTCAGGTTCCTACGGTATTTCGGTCCCATCAGACCGTTTTTGCGCTCCAGTGCCTCGCGGAATTCAGCCCCGTACATTACGAAGGACATCGTCATGCACACAGCACAAGCCCCGATCAGCACATTGGCTGTCGAATACGGAAGTCTGACTCCTGCTGTCAAAATCATCACAACTACATAAGTAACTGCTGTATTCAGCTTGCCATGCCACTGAGCTTCCCCGGTCGCGTCGGTCTCCATAATGACTTTCCAGCCTACGACCAGCATGTATGTTTCTTTTATCACAAACAGGATCATCACAAGTTTCACCAGCGGATAACGTGATATCAGACACGCCAGCATCACTGCCTGCATTGCCTTGTCTGCCAGTGGATCAAGCAGTCTTCCGATCCTGCTGATCTGATTAAAGGATCTCGCAATTCTTCCATCCAGGAAGTCGGTCGCTGCCGCTGCCAGGATGATCATGGTCAGAGCCGGTCTGTTTCCTCTCATACCATGTCTCTCGCAGATTCCAAGGAAAAGAATTGCAAGTCCGAGTCTGATAAGACTCAGAAGATTCGGTACGGTAAGGATTTCTTTACGTGTAAAAACTTCTGCAAGCTTCTCCTGCCTTGCCGGAATCACACGGTAGAAAAGCTGGTAACACAGGATATTCAGAATCAGGGCTGTCATTACATCTGAAACACAGTGCTGCTTCAGGAACATGGTTGCCATGATGATAGACACTGTCAGAACTGTCTGTGCTGCTGTAAATACTTTATTTTTCCTGCATCTCTCATTCTGGAAAAGTGCTACACAGCTTGCCACAGAATTAAATACGTGGATACTTGGAAAAATATTCGTAGGCGTGTCGATCTTATACAAAAATCTGACCGCTGAAATAAAAATACCGCTCTCCCCGGTCAGATCCGGTCGAAGATTCTGTCCGTTCGGGTAAACATAGGAAACCAGAATGAACAAGGTCATTCCCACTGCCAGAGTGCCAATATACTGATAATATTCCTTCTTGCCCGGGCAGAACAGCACGAAATAAACCACTGTACCGATCAGAAAAAAGTACCACATCACATATGGAATAATAAAATACGGGCAGAACGGGATTTTGTCATCTGCCAGCGAATGGATGATATGTATTTTCACATCGCTTCGCTCTACGAGCATAAAGGATACCATATAAAAAATCCCATACAGCGGAATCATCCACAAATGTTTTGATTTCTTCAGATAATTCAAAATATCACCTTTCCGAATATGCTGGCTGCATGCCAGGGGCAATTTATTGTTTCAGTCATTACATTCTTGTTTCATTTATCTGTAGGTATAATATACCTATTTATAAGATTTAATCAATCCACAAAATGCCCAAAATATCCGATTTTACAGAAATTTCATAATCTCTTTTCATAAAGCTAAGATAAAAATAAGAAATTCTTTCGTTTTCGACACAGATACAAAAAGAGGAAGTGCTTTATGCTGCACTTCCTCTTCTCTTCTGTGTATCCTTACGCAAGACCTGCTGGAATTCTCTCAGCTTTTCTTTTGCCTCCGGGCTTAAGTTCTGCGGTACCTGGATCTGTACAGTTACGTACTGATTGCCGTGGACAGCAGAATCTTTCATAGAAACAATTCCTTTGCCTTTCAGACGGATCTTACGTCCGGACTGTGTACCCTCCGGGATCTTGCAGATCACATCGCCGTACAGGGTGGTGACTTTGGCTTCGCCGCCAAATACGGCTGTTGTAAATGGAATATTTGCTGTTGTGTAGATATCCATTCCTTTACGCTCAAAGCCAGGTTTCGATGCCACATTGACTTTGAGGAAAAGATCTCCTGCAAGACCGCCATTGAATCCCGGATTTCCTTTGCCTTTCAGACGGATGCTCTTGCCATCTTCGATGCCTGCCGGGACATGTACCTTAAGTGTCTGGGTAACGCCATTTCCAGATGGATCAGACAGCCTCATCACTCTGTCGCATCCAAAGGCTGCTTCTTCGAAGCTGACGCTTACTTCTGAGTGAAGATCACTGCCCTTTGCCTGCGTACTTCTTCCGCCGAAGCCGCCAAATCCGCTCTGGCTGTGGAAGCCCTGCCCTCCGAAGCTGCCGCTCTGACTGCCGCTCTGACCATGGAACATATTTCCAAAGATATCCCCAAAAATATCTCCCATATCGCCCATGTTGCCCATGTTGCCGTTTTCGAAATGGTATTCATGGTAGCCGCTGCCGCCCTGGCCGAAGCCGCCAAATCCACTGCCAAAACCACCCTGACCATGGAATCCCTGGCCTCCGCCATAAGCACCTCCGGCACCTGCACCTTCTTCAAAGGCCGCGAAACCATACTGGTCGTACAGTTTCTTCTTCTCGTCATCACTTAAGATATTATATGCTTCTGTGATCTCTTTAAACTTCTGTTCCGCATTCTTATCCCCCGGATTCATGTCCGGATGATATTTCTTCGCAAGTTTCCTGTATGCTCTCTTGATCTCCTTCGCATCGGCATTTCTTCCGACCCCAAGGACATCATAATAATCTCTCTTAGCCATAATGCCACCTCCGGTTATATTCGTATAGAAAAGAAGATGCGGTCATAAACTCCCGCATCCCCTGCCCTTGTCTTTTGTTCTATTTGTAATATAACACTCGATTTTTGATATGTCAAGATGGTGCGGAAAGATTTTTGCTTCCTGTCCTTGCATACTTGCCAAACAACCTGGCTCTGATCGTGATCGTAGCCCCTGTTTTGTTCTTTCCCATCTTCATTCATTTATTTTTTTCTGCAAGCATACGGCGTAATTCCTGCAGTTGTTTGTCTTTTATTTCCAACTGCTTCTTCTGACTAACCAATTGCTCTTTTTGGCTAACCATGCATCCAGTTTATTTCTGATACCCTTATTTTCCATGGTTTTTCGGAATATATCAAGTGGAACGAAAATATAGTTTTGAAGCATTATGTAGTTTTTTACATCAATCTTTAAATCTCTTTTTTATCAAAATTACCATCCGATTAAGAATCACCCTAACTTTATTATTAATAAACGTATAATCTTTTAGTTTTTCCGCCAATCCCGGGCTAAGTGCATAATATATTTTTATGAACATTCTTCCACCTCGTGATTTTTTTAATACGTTATCTCTGAATCTTCGCAACACCAACACTTCCGGCGCATCATAACTTCCATAAACCGCTGTTGCTATATAACAGCCTTCTTTCTGAGATGATTGCTGTGGCGGCTGCTGTGATTCCTGCTTCTGACTAATAGATACAGCTTTTTCCTCTTCTTTCTGTTCTTCTAATATTCCGTTAACAATGTTGTTCCATTTACTACAGTCAACTGCTCCACACTCATGTCCCCACGCATCAAAATTTTTTTCCCAAAATTTACTCTATGCAGTTCGCAGGCATCTTCATGTGTATCATCCGTTACTGTATAATAATTACATAAGGCGCAACAAGTTTCATTATCTTTATTTACTTTTTTTGAATCCGGCATAATTTAATCTTTCTTCTACATTCATACTGTTTCCCCTGTCACTTCTTTTCTGTTTAATAATCACTAATTCTATTTGAGCACCTCATCATAAAAATAGTTTTTTACAATAAGATGCTCAAATAATATCTACATGCAGATGTCTGGCAATGCAAAGAAATTGGTTTTATACTATACTAAATTTCAGTTTTAAAATGGAAACATCCATTTCTGTCGCTCGGTTTGTTATAACCGCCATAAGAACCACGACAGTAAACGCGTCCATACTGATCCTTGTCGCTCCAGTCAGCGTATCTGCAGTCATAACAGTTGCCCTCAAAACATCCTTCTGGAATTTCAATTTTTAACTCTTTAAAATCTTTCATAGTTCTGTTCCCCCATTTCTGTCAGTCAACAATAAGTTTCTCTTTTGTAATAACCAATTTTCCCTGCATTTGCTCTGCAATATAGCAAACCATCTTTTTATCTGGCATGACCACTATCGGAAAATATAATCTCTTAAATTCTAACGGCATATTTTCAAGGATTTTATCTATGTACCTTTTATCTGCCTCAGATAAAGTTTCCACACTCCAGAAATGAGTATGATAAATCCCCATAAAGCTGATAGTTTTCATTTGCCACTGTTTAATTACATCGTTTAGTTCTTTTATATTCGGAATATAGCTACACATTCTGTCCGTCTGCATTCCTCTGTCAAAATGTTCTACTGTAATTATCTCATTCTGTCCTCCGAGGATTCCTCCTGTTTCCGGCGGGCATGTATTTTGAGAATCCATTATCTTCTTATATATTTCTGATTTTATATGCATTTTAAGTATCTTCCGGATTTTGTTTAAATTTGTATTGGACTATAGAATATTCTTCCACATAGGTTTCCTGAGAATTTCCGTCGGAGTCAGACCGTGTTTCCATATTTGGCTGCTTCTGCAGCTTTTGCATTAATGAAGACAGTACAATATTTCCATCGTTATCCCTGCAGGAATCTATAGTTTCTTTATCAGTAAAATAAGAACTGTATATTTTTTCTCCATACCTACTCCTGGAACCAACTGATAATATATATCTCCATCCTTTAATTCTTTTGGGTTTGTCCAACCATCAGGATGATACTCTCCTCTCATATCTTCCTGGTTTCCAAGTGGGCGTAAAAAATCTTCTTGTTTCTCACCTGGTGGTACAATCCTGAGGCCTTCCGTCGAAGGCGTATTTTTATCCAGATATTTCAAATCTTCTTCTGATAGATCAGTATCCCCTGCTAACGCAGTTTCGTTTTTAAGATCATGAGCTGTGGATTCATCCAATTGAACCAAATCTTCTTCCATCAGAGGTCTGTTCTCCAAATGAACCTGATATCCATCTTCATTCATCCTGATATCTGAAGAGTATCTATCTGTCTCCGGATTAAAGCGGCATACTTCTCTGCTGACAGGAATTAAATTACCATTCTGCTTTAAAATCCTGGCATTTTGAATGAAATACTGATTTCCACCACCTTCGCCATAATCCCCATTTGCATCTACTTTCCCGGAAAAAAGTATATGTTTCTGTTTTTTTGAATCTTCCTGTGCGGCTTCTGACTCTTCTATTTTCTCCTCAAACAGATCATCCTCTTCTTTCGGAAGTTCTTTTATATCCTTCTGTTTTTTCTCAACCCTGTCACATAACTCTTCCAGGTCATCGAAATAATCACTTTCTGGACAGGATATTTCTTTACATTTGGTTAAACTTTTATTCGTAATCTCCGTATTTGCATTATTTTCAAATCGCTCATTGAAATTATTTCTCATAAAGCCCTTTCAAGAACGCCCATCTTATTGATGGGCGTTTGATTAAAAATAAATTAAAACCATCTGCCTGATGCCAGACCTATAATAAATTTGAATATCAGACTCATAGTCTGGATTAAAGCTTTGAATGCATATTCTGCCATTCTTGCCGTTCCATCGCCTGCTATGCTTATTACTTTTTCAAGTTTTCCTGCCTTACCTGTAACATAGGATTTATTAATTTGCCAGTATGGTCTGAAGCTGAAATAAATAAGCACGCCCATAACAAGATACAGGGCAATACCTATCGGAAGAAATCCTTCTGCAATAAATCCTAATACTGTAAAAATAGTTCCATATGTCGCAAGAGATTTAATTGCCGGCATATTCCAATCATTCCATGCTTTCTTACCATAGTATTTCGCACTCTCTAACTGATTCTGTGTATGTTCATCTTCGAAGATTTCAACTGCTTTTGTACGCAAAGTCAGGCATTTCTGATAAGAAGCCTTATCAGCAATAAACGTAGCATTCTGTGCAGCATCATAGTAATAGCAGGTGTTTGAATATGTATCCAGATCATACGCAACTCCACGCTTGAAATTATTATCATCCGGATGTGCCGCTATATAAGAATCAATTTCCTGAAACGCCAGTTTCTCATCACCTCTTCTCAAATGCAGATATACCTGCTCTGAATGACCAATTGAATTATTCGGAGCCAATTCAAGTAGCCGGTTTATTCTCTGCTGTGCATTTTCGAAGTTCTTTGTACCGATTGTTGCAATTCTGGCTCCCAGCCAATGCAGATTTAGATCTGTCTTAAAAATTGAAATACCATGGTCAACAACTCCCAGTGCTTTATCATATGTATTCATATCAAAATAACAACGGGCAAGAAGATCATATGCAGAAGCATCATTCACTTCTCCGGCAACTGCCTCTTCTGCAAATTTAGCAGCCAGTTTAATATTACCTTTACGATAATATGCCCTTGCCTGATCAAGTATTGTCTGAAGTTTTTCTTCAGCGACATCCACAATCCTGCCAGCCTGATAAGCAAGTTCCAGGGCCTGATCGTATGCCTGACGTTTTGCAGCTCTGATCAAGTATCGGCGAGCATCTCGAATATTGTCTATGATCTTATCAATAAGTAAACTTTGTTCCTTATCATTTGTGGCACCCTGGCGTTGGATCCATATTTTTTCCATGTTTTTCAAATGTTCGCGAATTGTTTTTTCATCCCATGCACGATCAATATCCAGTTCTTTGTAATAGTCAACTGTAACATCCATTTTTTTAGCAGATCCAAAAAATGATGTTTTATTTCCGGAAAAATTATTGGTTTTGTTTGAATCAGTTGCTGTCTGCTTAGATTGTGACGTATATGCTGAATCTGCAGACGAAGCTCCAGCGTTTTGTTTACTATACATATTTTCATCTGTAGAAGCATAATCATTAGCAGCACCATTATAATTCGCGCTATTATTTGTAGGAATAACTGTATTCATTGTCTTGTTGGAAGCCAAATTTTCTACATTCTATCCTCTGTTAAGAAAGAAAAATGTTATTCCAGGCATCAGAATTAAACTCACGAATGCCAGAGGTAAATTTACCTGATGTGTAATATTATAAATAAAATTTATAGCCACAATTATACATAAAGCATAAAAACCTGCTTTTTTTTGCTTAAACAGCAAAACAGCTACTGAAGCTATCTGACCGATGCCCATAATTATCGTATAAACTCCTACAGCAGCAGAATAAGAAAAAACATAAAATCCAGATAACACACTTATTGCGCCACCAACAATTAAAATCCATAACCATATTTTGCAACCTTTTGTCATAATATCAATCCTTTCCTTTCAACAAAACTTCTCATTCTCCGCTAATATCAAGCCTACTGATACGCTGTCGGCTTTGTTGAATTTCTTCTTCTGTAAGATTAGAGACTCTGTCGATATGCATTTCACCTAAATCCTGCTGCAGATCCTGGTCATACACCCTTACATGGATAATTGAGTTTTCATCACATGAAATTGTTACCTCAATCCCAACAATCTTTTCCCTCGGTGCAATTTCAATTTCGGCTGTTCCAATTACAGTTACATACCTTAAATCTTCTTCCTCTCCCTGAGTTACCTGAATATACAAATTCTCCTGAAATGGAGCTGTTGTACAATACTGATTTGTGCAGGCCGCCGGTACCTGTGTGTTCTTTGGCAAAATAACAGAATTATATTCCTGATCATTTTCACCCACACATACAATTCCAATTCCATGTGATGTAACATCTGTAAATGTATATTTTTTAGCTGGTTCTGGTATTGCCGCATCCAGAATCTGTCGATTCCCTGTTTCGCCCTGTTCTGTTTTTCTCTGTTCCTTTTTCTGTTCTCTTTTTAATGTTTCCAGTACATGATATGCCGCACCTATTGCTACTGCCTCATCTGGATGAACTTCTGATGAAGGAGTCATTCCTGTTTCTTCCTCAATGACTTCCTGCACCAGAGGCATCCTTGTAGAACCACCTACCAAAAGAATTTTATCCAAATCTGTATATTCCAGTCCTGCTTCATCACATGCATTTTCCATACTCGATATAGTTCCAAATAATACTCCCTCTATCAAGTCTGCAAAATCTTCTCTGGTTAAGGTATATTTGAATGGACGGCCTCCAATATTCAGAACAATATTCGCCTTTTCTCTTGCAGAAAGAGTTTTCTTTGCTTCTTCTGCTTTTAACTGCAGATCCTGCTGTGCAACAGGATCACTTTGAATATCAAATCCCTGTTCTGCTGCTGCCTCCGTTACAGCTGCTATAATACACTTATCAAAGTCATAACCACCCAGTTTACGATCTCCAGCTGTAGCAAGCACCGTAATATTTTCTGCATCAAATCGCAAAATTGTCACATCAAAGGTTCCACCGCCGAGATCATAAACCATAATTGTCTGCTCTTTTTCGTTGTTCTTCGTAATTCCAAATGCCAGAGCTGCTGCTGTAGGTTCATTTATAATTCCAATTACATTCAAACCTGCAATTTTCCCTGCATCCATGGTTGCTTTTCTCTGTGCCTCATTAAAGTATGCCGGAACTGTAATAACTGCACCATCAACTGATTCACCAAGATGCTTTTCGGCATCCGCTTTCATTTTGGACAAAATAATGGCAGATATAGCCTCCGGAGAATATTTTTCTCCATCATCTGTTGAAAACTGATAATCTCTTTCACCCATATGGCGTTTTACAAACTGCTCACAGTTTACGGGTTCAATGATACTCTGATTTTTGCCTCTTCTCCAACAATTGTGGAACCATCCTCAAACAAAACTGTAGATGGAGTTATGTTCTTACCCTCTGCATTTGGAATTACCACTGGCTGGCCATTTATCATTAATATAAGCCATACAGGAAAATGTTGTTCCAAGGTCAATGCCTATGTACTTTCCCATTCCTTATCCCTCTTTCCTTTCATAATATTTATACTGTTATCAGAAGCATTACCTTCCAAATAACTTTCTTATAAGACTTGATTTCTGTACCTTTACAGTAAACGCTGTTTTTTTCCTCCGGGTAACATTTACTACTTCAATCGTTGCGGTACCGGTATTCTTTGCCACCACTTTATTTCCAATAATATTTGCAATATTATAATCAGAACTTGTCATAATATAACCTCTGTCAATACTGTTTTCCGGATAAACAGCAACATTCACCTCATATTCCTGCATCGGCTGCAGATGTAACTGTCCATCTTTTAAATCAACACTTAAGGACTCCAGATATGGTCTGACTTCACAAGCACATACAGCAGAAACATTCTCTGCAATACACCATATCTTACACTTTCCTGGTGAATTACAGGTTAATGTGCCATGCGAATTGACACTGGCAATCGTTTCATCTGATGATTTCCAGGTAATCGTATTAACATTATCGGCATTTACAGGAGAATAATCATACTGTAATCTCCTGGTATCACCTGCACCAAGTATCAGTTCATCGTCATTTAAAATAATTTTTTTAATACGATTTCTCTGAATAACATTTATTTCACATACCTGAAAAGGTTTTTTGTTCCCGTAATAGTATGCTTCCAACTGCGTCCTTCCAGGTTTCACGCCAAACACGCATAAATTATCTGTGGTCGCAATTGTATTATCAAGTACTCGAAAAATCACCTGCGGTGGCGACGAAAGTGGCGGATCCACTGCAATCTGGATAATATTACTCTTCCCGGTCTCTATTGTTTTTTGTATCTTTACACTGACAACTGGCTCAATAGCCATAAGTTTTGAAAAATTTATTTCTGTTCCACAGGAAATGCTTTGAATACAGTTTCGAAAAGCTAACATAAGCGGAAAACTTAAAAAACAATTCAAAATCACAGAAATAACTTCTGGCGTTTCACATTCATACGCAAGATATGTATTGTCTATTTTTTTTAATTTCGTTTCTTTTCCCTGATAGATCAGAAAAACAGGATTATCTGAATTATATTTTCGAGCAGCCGCTTCCCCTTCGGAAAGATTCTTCGCCAGAATAAATAAAAAAGTATTCTGTTTATTTCAAAACAATTATTTGAGCGATCCAAAATCTGAACTCGTGTACTGCAGAACAGATTACTGATTTCAATATTTTTTATCTCTTCCAGATAACTCTGAAACTCTGGAAAAATAACAAAATCTGACTCAATAATTGTTGACTGAAATCTAATTTCTGTGTTATTTTTTACAAGCTGGTTCAACATTCCAAGTCCTTTTTTGAAATGGAATATTGACAGGTGGTAATTCTGAAGAGAATCCTATACAATGTAAGTTTTGCTCACATTCAAACTTCATAATGTCTATGCTCCACTCTGTTCCTGTAAATATAACAAAAAACTCATCTCGTACTTCGTTATAAAGAACATTCAGTATTTCAGAATGCCACTTCCAGATATCTTCATCTGCAAACTGAGTTAAACGACTGTATTCGGATGGCTGTTTTCCATCAATAAGAACGGTAAGTCGTGGAAGATATGGATTGTACTGCATATTTATCTGAGTTGCCATGTTTGTTTATAGCCTCCATAATTATTAACTACATTTCAAGATTCTTCCGCATTGTCTGATGAATCATCCATCGCTTCATATTTATTAGGACTTTCTCCTCCTAAAGTTCGTTCTCTCTCAAACCCACCTTTAGGGCGATCTTTTATTTCACCTGAATCGCCATGTTCTGCATTATATTTCTTTATTTCTTCAGGAGATTGAGTTACTTTTATACGATCCATAAATTCTTCTTTTCGTCCCTTTTTGGGCTCTGAATCCTCATTTTCCTCAGTTTTATCCGTTTTATCTGCCTCTTTAACTTTTTCTTTAGAAAAGAAATCTTTTATACGCTCAAACATTTTCGGTTTCTCACTACCATCCGATTTCTTTTGATTTTCCTTAGTATCCTGTGCTTCTTTCCCCTCACTGTTTTCTACCTTTGATTCAAACTCATCTTTATAATCATACGCGCCTTCCAGGATCTGATTGTGCCGTTTTTCCGTTTTTTCTGTTGAAGCTTCTTTATTATCTGGATTTTCTTTTGTCTCATTCGTTTCATTAAATTTATTAAATGCCATTCTTCTTCTCCCCGTACTATTTTAATGAAATGCCAAGCTGACGATAAAGCATTCTGCACAGCATAGCCAATTTGCTGTCTGGATAATATTTTATTTTTCCACCATATCCAATTGCATATAACATATCCAGAATAACGGTAGCTTTTACATACTCATCATCCAGAAGTACATATAAGGAAAGTGCTGAAAAAAACTTCTCAAACCATTCCTGCGTATTCTGTTTATATAAGTTCAACATATCCGAGAATTCTCTGGAATCACTGTCCATTGCATTGAATTGTCTATATGTAGGCACATCATCCAGAGGAATTACTTCAAACAACTGTCCACACCCTGTCAGTTCGAGCAGTAAATTTCCATAATACAACTTATTAAAAGCACTGTTAGCAGGAAATTTATCATTATAGGAACGCAAAATATCATCCAGCTCTCTCTTTTTATCCGCTGGCAGCGCAGAAGAACGGGTAATTGTCTTCAAACGCATTGGCGAAAAATGCTGCTCTTTCTTCTGTTCATTTAATACTGTCAGAAGATTTCCCTTTGTGACCCTCAGATCTGCCGGATTCGTCATTTCCAGTTCTGTATTATAACGGTCATCCCATTTATCTACTTTCATCAAAACCGGAGACAGCCATCCCTTCTGGAAAACTGCTGCAACTCCAACATTCAGTCGGGACAGTTCTCTGGTCTGCTGAGCATTCAGGGAAAGGGCACTTCCCAGTTCTTCACAGGCATCTTTTGCCGGTGTGTTCATAATGATCTTTGTCGATGTATTTTCAATAGCAGATGCATCTACAGCCATCGGAGACTGATCTATGATAATAAAGCCTTCACCGTATGTTCGCATTTCTTTAATAGAATTGCTGATCATCTCTACAGATTTTCCAATCATATTGGCACCTTCCTGATTCTGGTCTTTGGAAGTCCGTTTCAGCAGGTTATGTGCCTCTTCCAGAACGGTGACATGGCTGAGCTGCGAGTTTAAAGCAAGTTTTGGATTTTCTTTTCTCTGAGATTTTCTGTATTCATTCAGCTTCATGATCAATACACCCATGATCAAAGCAATTGCCTCATCTGATCCAAGTTCGCTCAGATCTATTACAACATTCGAATCAAATAATAATGAATCTTCAATTCCAACACTGTTCTTAAAAATCACACCATTGATACCAACCGTCATAGACTGTACTCTCGTAAGCAATGCACCTTTGTAATCGCCTTTAGAGTCCGCGGAATAATCAGAAGTATTGATAATATCCGGAAGAATCTCCAGAACATCTGCAAATACCGGGTATTTATGATCACTGATACCTGGAATCCAGATAGAATTCTGAACATCCCATCCACAGCGGGTATAACTGTCCACAACAGCCTGTTTTAATATTGCAGGCATAGCTGCGTATAATGGCCAGGATGCATTAAATATCTGAAGAAGCTGTTCAACATGAGAAAGTAAATGAATATTGTCTGGAAATTGAAAAGGATTTATTCTCAGTATTCTGTATGCATTTGGATCCGTAGTAAAAATCTTGATTCCTTTTAGTCCTCCGAAAATCTGTTTATATTCGCCCTTTGCAGGTTCAATAATCATAATCTTCACATCATTTTGAAGTACCTGTTCCAACAATTCATATGTAGCATATGACTTTCCTGAACCAGAAGATCCTGTAATAAAGCAATGAGAAGATAAGAGATCCAGATCCATTACAACTCTTGAATTTTCAACAACGCCCATATGATATATATTTCCAAAGTCAATCTTTCGAGAAGGTACTTTATTTTCATAAACAACCGAACGACCAAATTCCGCCATTTCCACAACTGCCAGTCCGGAAACTGATTTTTTAGGAAGTCCCATTACAATAGGAAGTTCATTTCCACTTACAAGGTTCGTCGGCGTTACAATCTGTTTATTGTACCCTCCTTCAAAAGCTGCAATCTCTGCACTTGGATGGACAAAATGCAGAATATTGTCTGTAATTTTTTTAATTGTATCCTCCTGATTAAGTGACCATATATTAAAATGAGCACTTTCAACATCCGATTCTTTTCCTGTCATTAATGCCTTGTACGCATTTCCGGCAAGTGCAGTAGTATGAATATCTTTCGACATAAAATAGCTGCAGAATTCCCACATTCCAAAAGATTCACACATTTTAAAACGTTCTAACTGTGCCTGCGCCCGCTTAATCAGATTACTTACACCTGTATTTTCAAAATTTAAAGTGACTGTTTTGGAAGAGCCTACTGTTTCTGTCGTTCCATCCGTTTTAGAATCAGTTGAAGTAGATCCTTCACTGTCAGATACAGCCTGTGTAAACGAATTTCCAGAAGTATAAGAATCAAAAGATCCATTGGAATATCCGCTGTTTCCTCCCCACCCAAAACTGCTCCCATCTTTGGAAAAACCTCCATTGTAACTGCTGCCACTGCTTGAACTGGAGTTTGTTCCACTTGAAGTTGATGAACTTGTTGTATTTGAATTGCTTACGCTTCTGCTTACGGATTTGGAGAAACTTGTGGATATACTTTTATTCACTGCACTACTTTCATTTTCCCCATACGCCAACGATAATTTTGCATGCGGTGTTAAGACAGAGCAAAGTTCTTCATATCCATGTTTTCGTTTTTCCATTACCTGTCTGTCCAGTGGACTTGCGAGACATAACATGGTATATGATTTTCCGTTCATCGTATCAATAAATTTCTCAATTCCCTGAATAAAAGTATCCATATCCTTTGTTTCATCTCTCATAGATGGAACAATAGACACTGATGCAAGACTTTTAATTCCTTTTTTCTGGATACCTGTAATCACATCCTGGATATCATTTATATCCTTTGAATCATATACAATCCCCGGAAAATTTCCCTTTAATGTAGATTCAAGAATGTCTCCTGCCAGAGAACTGTTCTGTTCAGAACGAGTTCCCATATAAAATCGAATTTTCTCACCATCACTGTCAATGATAAGAGCAACTGCACTGTTCAAACTATGTAATGCAGAATATACACTCATCAGTTTATCTGTAAATTTTTCATTTGCATCAAAAACCAATTTGGATATTTCAACAAGGCGAAGCCTAGAGACATCCATAATTGAACGATTTGCAGAAATAATAGGAGCACTCGAAAATGCATCCAGATAAGATCTGTTTAAATATAGGTCTGCAACCTGAAATCCCTGAGACAACTGAAGTTCTGTAATTCTTCGCTGTTCAGCTTTTTGATATTTGGCCTCCTGCTCCGAATACGGTATTACCTGTGTCATATACTTTTCTCCTAATCGTTTTACATTCTTTATCATTACAACATCTATTTTGCCATACCTGATTTACGGATTTGTTCTGTTTTCTGTTTTGTTATATGATTTTAAAAAAATATTATTATGTCTATAAATAGACAAATTTATGGTTCTTTTTCTCACACTTTATCGTTTAATTTTAAGAAACATTCCCTCCTTCTACAAGATGGGGCGAGATTTGTGGACAGGTTTTTACAGTGCCTTTTGCCAATTTTTGTCTGATTCTGACACTTTCGTTATGACGAATATGATATACTGGGAATTAGTAATAATTGAAGTTATGAAAGGATTTTTACTTATGTCTGTATTTTCTGATATGCTTAAGAATTATATCCATGAGAAGGATGTAAAAGTAGGTGCCTTGGCACACTACTGTCAGCTAGAACGCTCTACTATCTATAAATTTATTAACGGTAAACGTGAACCTATGTCTGCTGAACTGGTGGAACAGATCGCTTATTTTATAAAGCTGACTCCTCTTGAAACACACCAGCTCAGAGAATCCTGGAAAATGGCTCGTATGGGAGAAGATGCTTATTATATCCGTAAAAGTGTTGAACATTTTTTATGTGATTTTCCAAACAAGTCCACTCCACCGTCATGTAACTTTACCCCCCCCCACGCAAATTTAGTCAAACGTCTTTCCCCCACCCAGAACTGTCTTCTGCTAAATTCCAGACAGGCAATAGATTCTTCTGTCCATCAGATTTTATTGTCGGAAGCCGCTAAGCCAAATGGAAAAATCGCTCTTTTCCTGCAGCCTGACTATCCATTTCTGCTGCATCTGCTGTCCACGATCCAGCCTGAAGCCTGTATTCTCCCGTTTTTACGCAGAGACTTGTTGGAAGATATTTTCAATTATGATATTCCTGGGGCAGATTCTGTTATATCTATGGCAGATACTTTGTTCAACAATAATATGCAGCTGATCAACGACGAAAAATTTATTATATATTTTACAGAGTATGGAATGACCCGTTTCCTGCAAGAAGGTTTATTTGAAGAAATTCCACAAACCTTTTATCATCCGTTAAATATAGCGCAGCGAATCCGGATTCTCCGTGAAATCGCACAATGCTGTCATAACGGTTCCTACCGCATTTTGAAGAAGCCTCTGAACCATTTGTCAGAAAACCTTCGTATGTGTCTTTGTGGTAACACATGCTCCCTTACTTATCAGACAAATTCAGGTGATCATATGTGCTTCGCGATCACAGAGCCATTTATCCTGCAGATCTTTCAGGAATTCCTGACAAATATGGATCCGGATGTTTACTACAAGCCTGAGGAAGCCGAGCAGATCATTTATCGCATGATTGAGCAGCTGGAAGCAAAATAGTATAAAAATACGAGCCAGCCTTATTTTTTCTAAAGGCTGACTCATATTTTTCATGTTTTTTCGGAATATGGCAAGCGGAATGAAAACCTGCTTCTAAAGCCGTTACTATTCACTGGTATTTCAGGTAGAAAGACCTTCATGTAAATAAGTGTCCTCTGGACCATCCTCCTGGAGATAATTTATTGACTTGCTTGTAGGCAAGTACAATTCTAACCATCCATTTTTTTGCGAATTTATGTACTCTGTTGCTACTTTCTTTAACGTAGTCATCCAAAACTCCTAACTTCTGTTGACTTCCTGATCACTTACTCATCTCCCAGTCATTTTCCTCTCCGATTTCTGTAGACCTTTAAATAACTTACTTCCTGTCAAGTCATTCAGACCTCTAAATTTTGTGGGCCTTTAGGCGATTTACTTTCCGTAAGGTCATTCTGCCTCCCGATTTCCATGAACCTTCAACTCGCTTGCTTCCTGCCTAATCATCCAGCCAGCTTTCCCTCGCACACAATCACTTACTTTGCGCGGTCAGGTGGAGGACACACCAGGAAAGCGACCACACCATTGCCTCTGAACAGTACCTTAAAGCCTTTATAATTAAACAAATTCACAATTTTGTATAAAAGAAGGTACTGCAGAATCATCATATTTGATGACTTTACAGTACCTTCTTTTTTCTCATAAGTATGTGTTCATTTTGGAAGAACCAAATCTATTCAGAACCGAATAAAAAATACCTGATATGACGCGAGTCACTACTGCCACTCCCCAAAACACCGCAGTATATAACATCAAAAGAATTCCATTTGCCGGATTTGGATCTGCTTCCAATATTTCTCCCATCGGTATGACCAGTCCTGCATAACCTGCCAAAATATAGCAGATAAGATAAATAAAGCAGGCACAGAAACTGATCATCCAGGAAGTTATCCATCTTTTTCTGTTTATGGCAGAAGAGCACAATATGCTGACTCCCATCAAGAATATTCCAGCCAGCAGAAAAAACTCCACTACATAAATTGACTTTACATAGAAAAGAACACCAATCATCCACAGATATATTTTCGCTCTCAAAAGCCCGTCCAAAACAGAAATATAATTATTTTCTTTCATATTCTTAAAAGTAATCCGATATGTACGGTGTCTGCTGCTCAATCGCGTCTTCGAGCATGTCGATGGTCCACTCGGCGGCTTTGATCCTGCCGATCCTTGCGAGGTATTCGGGGCGTTTGTAGCCCATCAGCATGGTAGTCATGGTTTGAATGCTGATCTCGTCCTGGCAGGGTTCCATAGTGCGGACTGCCTGGCCTTTGCCTTCTCTGGAGATGGTCAGACAGAAATTTCCCTGGTTGCACTCCATGACCGGGTCGATCAGTTTAAATTTCCATTCACGGTCGAGGACGCTTGGCTTGAACGGATACTTCTCGATGAAGGACACAAAATCCACGATTCTTCCCATATAGTATGGCGAAATCACTTCCCTGATGCTTGCATCTTCCAGAAGAAATGCCAGAGGTTCATCCGTGTAAGTATCGCCCTCCACCTGATTAATCATGGAAAAATGTGCCGCCACGAAGTTCCATAATCCGGTTCTTGCCTCTTCATTATTAAAGATCATGTCTTTAATATGAAAAACTTCCTTCGCGATCCAGTAGATCACATATCCGTCCGGTTCATTGTTCTCATTATAATAAACGGCCGCCATGATATCGTCGGAGTCCCACAGCCAATATTCATTCCACGCCAGATCATCACGGAGGATTGCTCCATGTGTCCGCATGGCATAACGGTTATAGGCTTCCTTCAGTTCTTCGCCCTCGGTATCGACACGGCGTACATCACCCGGGACCTGATGGTTCTTCGGAAGCTGATAGTCTTTGATCTCGTAGGAGATTTTGTCTGAGATGATCTCCCATCCCTTGCGGCGGTAATATGGAATGGAATATGGATACAGATAACAGATGTCCTGTCCTCGCTCCTTCATGTTCTTGAGTGCCTGCTCAAGAAGTTTGTGCATCAGTCCCATGTTGGAGTATTCCGGATAAGTTCCTACTCCGGTCAGACCGCCCATGGCGTAAGTCCTGCCAAAGATACGTGTCTGCATAGGATAAACTGCCACCTGTGAAACAAGATTATCGTCATCAAACCATCCGATCACATCTGCCTTTTCCATGGTTGGAAATTTGGCGCGGATGATCTCACGTTCCTGCCATCCGATGGAACTCAGCTCCTGTTCCGTAACCTGGAACACATAGCGGAGAAGGGCATTGTACTGTTCCATATATTCGCTGCCTACGGGTTTCATTTTCAGGTTTTTCTTGTTATTCATGATTCCTTTCCCTTTTTCACCAATAAGTCCCATCCCTCATAAGAGAGATGGGACTACGTTTACTTAATGTTTACGAAGTGCACTAACCTCGATCAAACTTAAAACTCAGGCTCGATCAAACCGTAAGTATTGCCTTTACGTTTGTAAACCACATTCACCTGATCTGTCTCTGCATTGTAGAATACAAAGAAGTTGTGTCCCAGAAGTTCCATCTGTACACATGCATCCTCCGGATACATTGGTTTGATGCCGAATTTCTTGGTACGGATGATCTTAACCTCATCCTCTTCCTCGTAATCCTTGTCAATGTATTCCTTCTGGAAGTTTGCTGCAGCCTGCTGTTTGTCTACGATTTTATTTTTGTATTTACGAAGCTGACGCTCGATAACTTCTTCTACCAGGTCAATGGATACGTACATATCGTTGCTTACCTGTTCGGATCTGATAATATTTCCTTTTACCGGGATTGTAACCTCGATTTTCTGTCTTTCTTTCTCAACACTTAAAGTTACGATAACTTCTGTGTCAGGAGTAAAATAACGCTCCAGTTTGCCGAGCTTGTCCTCAACGGCTGTTCTGAGTCCTTGGGATACTGTGATGTTCTTTCCACTAATAATAAATTTCATAGTCCCATCCCCTTTGCTGTTTATTTTGGATGATATATATTCAACCTTCTGGTTGTCTATGTGACCATTATAACACATTCATTCGAATTTTAACACAACTTTACAAAATTTTTATAAAAAATCTGATAAATTTTTTCGGTATTTTCTATTCCACACCTGTGATACACATTTGAAGACTGCGTTTTTCTTCATGTTCCTCACTCCGTGGTTCCACAAGCTGTGCCAAAGCCTTGCCTGCCTCTACACAATACAGACCAATTCCGCTGTTCTGTGGTGCATCGCTGGTGATCTCAAGCTGATAAGTTCTTCCACTTTCCACATCTACAGAATGTTTCAGGAAAGAATACAGCGCAGTGTTTTCTTTGAGACCGTAAGTATCCCCTTCACTCTCATAGACCACTTCCCCGGACTCTTTGTCACGGAGCACGACTTTGAGGCTGTAAAGGTCAAGGTCTGTCTCTGTATATACACGGATCTTGATGTCAGAGATTTTATTTCCGGAAACGGTGAACTCCTGAATGATCGGATGATCCCGCTCCAGCATCACGACGTTTTCCATCTCCATATTCTGGCGGCTGTTGTCAAAGAAGACTGTTTTGCCCTGCAGAACGCCCATCGCACAGACAGACATCGGAAGCACAAACGCCGCTACGCCAAAGAGAAACGCCGCGCGGATCTGCCATACCAGACCTCTGGAAATGATACTGCCTTTCTTCTTATGATAACGCGGATGTCCAAAGACAACATAAAGCAAAAGCACGATCCACATCGCTGTACAGAGAAGTTCCTGGTCATGAAATCTGTAAACATCCCACATACGCACGGCAAAGTTCCTGTCCTTAAGAATATATTTCAGGATTCCGCCATTCAGAACTCTCTCATCTACCATACTCTGGCTGCAGAAAATATACATCGCCAGCATAAAGATATTTGTGATCATCAGAAGCAGATTTCCATTCTCATTCATAAAGATATTCAGTACGAGGAACGGAGCCATCAAAAGCACCCACTGCGGATTCCATGTCGAAAATCCAAACACAGAAAAGCTCACTGCCACACAGAAAAAGACTGCCCAGGAAGCCAGAGTTTCTTCTTCCTCCACTTTTTTCTGATAAGCCCAGACCAGTACAAAGGCGGCAACTGCTGCCATCAGATTGATCCCACTGAAAAATCCCACTGTAAACGGCTTTTTGACATATTCAAGGGCACTGAAGCCAAACACATTTCTGCGGAATGCTTCTGATCCGATGTTCGGCAGGATCTCCACCATAAGCGGAATCGCCATGATGACCGCATAACGGATCAGATTTCGGATCTTTTTCTCCTTTAATAAAAGTAATGTAAGGAAATACAATGCTGCATGATATTTGAAAGTACAAGCCATTCCAAATGCCAGCGCAAACTGCCACATCCTGTTCTTCAGGAAAAAGTACAGCCCCAGCACCATAAAAAATACAGTAAAAATATCATACTGGCTGAAGATAAACTGGCTGAACACCCCCATCGGAAATACCAGAAATGCAAATTTACAGAGGAGAGATTTTTTCTCCCCGAATCCCATTTCTTTACCGATATGATAAATAAGCTGTGCGGTGATAAAATAGACGATCACCGGCAGAAGTTTGTACCACATCAGATTGACAAAACTATTTGTCAGAATCGCCTCCGGCGCATGCCCTGTCAGATAAAGCGGCAGGTTCCAGATTGCATAGGCGATAAACGTACTCGGCAGATAATTTGCCCAGTAGCCGCCGGACTGCTCATAACTTGCCTGATAAAAATCAGAAAAATGTTTATACATCAGGAAAGATCTGTTTCCTGTAAGCTTCACATCTGAATGCACACAGGTAAAAAAGAGCACTGTCAGGATCAGGATAGACACGATCCAGTCCACTTTGCACAGTTCATTGCCGTTCCAGAGCTTCATTTCTTTCCACTCTGCTCTTTTGCGGTTCAGAAAACTCTGTTTTTTTGCTGCTTTTTCTTTCATACCTTTTTGCGCTCCTCTACCTCATCCTCTTCATCTTCGTCAAAATTCAGGCGTTCTTCTTCCACGACAAGCGGCCGGTCAAGCACACGGCTGTTGATACTCAGTACATACTCACCAAGGAATCCAATAAAGAACAGCTGCAGTGCTCCAAGAAAGAACATACCGATGACCATAGGAGCAACACCGGCAGAAAAACGATCCCAGTACATCAGTTTCAACACCAGATAGACAAGTGCTGCAACCAGGCTTAAACCGCCGATGATAAATCCTGCAAATGTCGCCAGTCGCATAACAACTTTGGAATAAGAAGTAATTCCGATCATCGCATAATCGTACAGACTGTAAAAATTATTTTTACTCTTTCCGGCACGGCGTTTCGGCTGTGTATATTCGATGGCCTTGTAATCAAAGCCAAGCTCCGCAATGATCCCACGTAAATATGGCAGTGGATCATGAAGGTCACGAACCACATCTACGAACTTTTTATCGTAAAGTCCGAAACCGGTAAACTGCTCGATATGATCGATATCCGTGATCTTGTTGATCATCTTGTAATAGCAGGAACGGATCCAGTACATGCCCTTGCGCTCCTTGCTGGCACTTTTGACACCGATGACGATCTTTGTTCCCTGTTCCCATTCACGCACAAATTTCGGGATCATATCTACCGGATCCTGAAAATCTGCACACATACGCACAACACAGTCTCCATATGCCTGTTTCATTCCATAGACCGGAGAACGTGCCTGTCCGAAATTCTTGGCGTTGAAGATTGCTTTGATCTTTTTATTATTGGCACACAGTCCACGAAGCAGTGCCTGGGTGTTATCCTTGGAATGGTTGTCGATAAACAGGATCTCATAATCATATTCACTGAGATCGCGTTCCATGACTTCCGACACCGCTTTTGCAAGAGGCACTACATTCGCCTCTTCATTATAGGTGGGAATTACCACTGAAATTTTTTTCTTCATTCTTATCTATACTCCTGTTTCCTGGCTTCTGATCCAGGCGATTGTTTCTCTGATTCCCTCTTCAAATGTATATTCCGGCACAAACCCGGTGTCACGCTGCAGAGATTCCGTATCCGCACAGAGATTCATAACCGCTCCCTGTGGATATGGTCTTGCACCGATTCCTGTTTTCTCTGCCCCGGTGAGTTCTGCCATTTTGAGGATATATTCTTTGAGTGGATGAGCTTCGCCGCTTCCGATACAATATACAGCACCGTCTCTGCCTTTCTCACCGATCAGATAATAAGCTCGTCCCGCATCTTTGCTGTAAAGATAGTCCCAGCGCTGCATTGCCGGAGTGAACTCTGTCGGTTCGCCTCGAAGCATCTTGCGGAGCCCGGAAGCGATCATCGTTGTTTCTTTCTCATAAATTCCGTAAACACTGAAAATCCTCGGCCAGATACATTCCATGCCAAGCTCCCGGCAGAGCATCCCCGCCAGATGACCGGATGCCAACTTGCTCGCTCCATAAGGTGTCGAAGGATTTGTCGGACTGTCCGGTGAAATCTTGTCAATGTTCATTGGTCCATATTCCGCCTGAGAACCAGCCCCAATAAAACGTTTACAGCCAAGTGCATTTGCCGCTCTCACCGCATCCAATGTATAGCTGATATTTCTGCTCTGCAGTTCTGTACTTCTGTTTCGATTCTCACCCGTATTTCCCCAGGCAATATGGTAAAAGGTATCGCAACCCGCCGGGATCAGCTCTGGAAGGTGATCCAGAGTTTCCAGATTACAGTCTATCAGATGTATCAGACTGCTGTCCGGCAGACGGCTCTGCTTCCCGGAAGAAGACCTTATGACTGCATAGACCTCTACGTTCTGTTTTACACATTCTTCGATCAGAGCCGTACCGATCATGCTGGTGGCTCCTGTCACAATGATTTTTTTCATAATTTTCTCCATATACCGCCGGATATCCTTACTGTCTCATCTTTTCCGGAAGAGGAATGAACATGTTGGATTCCAGCTCTTCCCTGTCAAGGAACGGATACATATCTTCAAGCGGCGCGGACACCATACTTCCATCCGGAAGTTTCTTCGCAGAAGTCTTTGGTTCCGTCTTCTGATATTTCGTCACAAAAACCTCGCAGACAAAAGCTCCCTCTGCATCCAATGCCTCACTGATCGCTGCTTCAAGATCTTCGGATGCATGAACTGCTCTATACGGAAATCCATAAGCAGGCATGATCCTGGAAAGATCCGGAAAACTCAAGTCTCCGCTCTCCTCACCCACACCGACCAGCGGCGGCTTGAAATAGCTCTGCTGTGTCTGACGGATGGAATGATAACCCTGGTTGTTGATCACAAACAGTTTCACCGGCAAACGGTTCTGAAGGATCGTCTGCATCTCCTGAATATTCATCTGCAGACTGCCCTCACCTGTCACACAGACAACAGCTTTGCCTGGCTGTGCGACTGCAATTCCTGTTGCCGCCGGAAGGCAGAATCCCATCGAAGCTGTGTTTGGATTTGTGATAAAGCGCTGTCCTTTTTTGACCTGGAACGCCTGACTTCCTGCCACTCGGGAAGTTCCCACGCTGACCATGAGAGTTTCGTTTTCCTTCATGGCTTTGGAGAGCTCTCCGTAAAAAGCATAGATATTTGTGCATCCTTCTTCCAGTGTTTCATAATGCTTCTCAGTCACAACCGGATACTGTTTTTTCCAGAGGAGACACTGTTTTCTCCAGTCTTCTCCCTTAAACAACGGGTATTCTTTATCTGCACCGCGCTTCTTCGCCTCAGCGAGAAGTCCACGGATCAGTTCACCTGCATCTCCGACAACCGGAAGGCTGACATGAAGGTTCGGTTTCTTTAATTCATTTTCATCAATATCATTGAGGATCGTATAGCTTTCTCTCGCCCAGTCCTGATACTGGAAACCAGTCTGTGCAAATCCCTGACGGTTTCCAATGGAAAGCAGCACATCACTGTTCTGCAGGGCAAAATTTCCCGGGCGCGTTCCTGTTCCGCCGCTTCTTCCCACGAAGTACGGATGATCGGATTCCAGCGCATCCACACTGCTCATTCCGGTCACGACCGGCACACCAAGTACATCGACCAGTTCATGGAACTCCTCGATCGCGCCTGCAAGACGTACACCATTTCCCGGTGATAATACCGGGCGGTGGCTTTCCTCTATTTTATCAAGGATCTTCTCTATTGTTTCCTGCAGGATCTCCTGTGGTCTCTGTTCCGGATTTTCTGCAGGATCATAAGCTCGGAGACTCTCTGTCTCTATGATCGCGCCCTGCACATCCAGTGGAAAATCCAGCCAGACTGGTCCTGGTCTTCCTGTTGCTGCCATGTAGAGTGCTTTTTCCAGATGATAACGGATGTCTTCCGGATGAATGACCATATGTGCATATTTGGTGATAGAAGCGACTACAGGAACAATATTACACTCCTGAACGCCCATGCTGCGAAGCGGAAGTCCGCTCGCCGGAACTGTCGTGGCATATCTCGCCTGCCCGGAAAAAACAAGCATCGGAATAGAGTCCATCCAGGCACCCAAGACACCTGTGATCGCATTTGTCGCACCAGGTCCTGTCGTCACGCAGACAGCTGCCATACGGTTATCCATCCTCGCATACGCTTCTGCTGCCATCGCACACGCCTGCTCATGATGCTGATAAGTGCAGTGCAACTTCGGATGATGTCCAAAAGAATCGTTCATATGCATCGCACCGCCGCCAGTCACGGTAAACACATCCCGGATGCCCCACTGTGCAATACGATCAGCTATATAATCAGATACTTTCTGCTTCATTCTGCCTACTTCCTTCCATCCCATTTGTTTTCACATACCATAAATTTACCGGATGCCTGGATCGGGATCTCATCGACATAAGTAACTTTGATCTCTGCATCTTCCCCGAGATAATGGCGGTATGCTGCCAGAACTTCATCGATATCAAGTTTTTCCTGATCCGCATTCACAAGAAGCTCATAATCCTTCTCGCCCCACTGGATGCATTTTGCCTGGTAAACAATACCCTCAAATTTCAGAAGTGTATTCATAAATACATGGATAGAAAGCGGTTCGCCCTTGGTGTTGTACATCAGAGAACCTCTTCTGCCGTAGATCTCTACATATTTACCATGCACCCTGCCCTTAGGATCATTATACATTCTCATGATTCCCGTATCACCGGTATCATAGCGGACCATCGGGAAAGTCTTGTTATAATAGTCTGTGACAACGATTCTTCCAAGTTCCCCTTCTTCTGCCGGTTCATCAGAATCCAGTTTCAGGATCTCCGGATAAAAATTGTAAAGATCAATGGTATATTCCGGATCCTCATCCAGCTGGATCGCAATAAAACCATTCTCATTATTTCCATAAGAACGCACCGGAGAAAATCCAAACAGCTCTTTTGTCAGGTCATAAGTTTCCTGTGGAAGCGCCTCTCCCATAGAGAAAACCAGCTCCACATCCCATTTACTGATGTCTCTGTGCGTTTTTCTGAGATACTGTGTCAGTGCTGTCAGTGCACTGGAATATGTGACCAGTACCTGGATCTTCTTTTTCTCGATATCCTGGCAGATTTTTTCCAGAGAATCGTCTCCCATGTTGGAGATATCCACCATGATCAGATTATTTTTGAAAGATTTCCACTTACTGATCGTATTTTTTCCCTTTATCCACGCACGGAACTCGCCGCGCTTCATTCCCATACGGAAACCGTTCAGTTCCATACAGGAGATAAAGTTCATATTTACACGGCTCATCTTGTCGCCATCGCAGAGTACCGTAAACGGTGTTCCTGTAGAACCACTTGTACTCAGACGGTACAGCTTTCCCTGTTCCTCGCTGTTGTCCACAAGGACCTGGTCATAATTTTCTATAAAATCACCTTTGGTCATTACCGGAAAATCCTTAAGTTCTGTCCATTCCGGATGATCTTTATAATAAGGAGAGTGTTCTTTGACATAATCCAGAAGAACATGGATCCTGCGATCCATATATTCCTCTGTCACACCCTCAACGATCTCTCGTTTGTTTACTTCTTTTAATTTTTTGAGCCTGCCGCCTTTTGCAGCGTCGAGAAGATCAAATACCACTCTTCTCAGAACTTCACCTGTCTGCATTGCTGCCTCCTTTATCTTTTCCTGCCTTTACCAGTCCCAGAATGATGACTGCTGCCACTCTGAGGCTGTTCGCCCCAAGGGACGCCCAGGCAAAACCAATCATACCATATGCTCTTGCTGCCAGCACAGAAGTCACCAGCAGAACCGCAAAATGTGCAAGCTGGATCCACAGCTGCCATTTTTCATCTGTAAATGTAAGTACCAGAATAAACAGAAATGCGGAAAATAGCCCAAGGATCTGCGCGAGATTTACCACTGTGACAAGCCCTTTGACAGAATCATAGAGGTTTCTGTAGAAAAGCCATACAAACAGCGGCGTTCCCACCTGACATGCAAGAAAGAACACAAGGCTCACACCGCCGCCCGCAAGAACTGCCTTTCCAAACTGTGAACGTGTCAGCAGTTCTTTGCGTTTCGTCAGATAGGAGATCACGATCGTATTGATCGGTGCGATCAGAAGCACCAACGTCTTTCCGATCAGAGACACAACATAATACCAGGTGACCTGCTCATTTCCAAGCACCTGTTTGATCACAAGGCGGTCCATATTCATGGTCGTATTTGTGATCAGATAAGACATTGTAAGGAAAAAACCTCTTCCCAGTGCTGTCGAAAAATACTGGCTTCTCTGAAAGAACTGATGAAAAACACTTCCCGTCAGTCCTACAAACAGAAGAGCCGCGCCCTCTCCGATCAGATAGATCCATACCCACTGACCAGTCACGTAATAAACGCCAAAACCCGCAAGATATCCGAGCCCGATCAGCAGATAATAAATAAAATATCTCTTATAATTCAGGTTAAGACGATATTCCACATCTCCATAATACCGGAATACAGTAAACATAAACAGCAGAAAAGCACCGATTGCCATAGGAATGCTTTCCAGACTGTTCCTCGACATCCAGAGTGCCACGCCGCTGCCGATCGCGCCGAACACAAGAAGGATCCAGTCATAATCGCCGTTCGTTACCGCATAATTCCTGCGTACTACAAGGCGGCTGGTGTTCAGTGCCTGACCGACAGACGGACACACGATCGCGATAAGACCTGTGATATAAAGAAGTCCGCCGAGCTGTTCCGCGCCCATCACTCTGTTCAAGAGCGGTGTGATCACGATCTGCAGCACCGCATTCATAAAGATCAGTCCACCCATGGTGTACAGGGTGTTTACTGCAATACTTTTTTTCTGTTCCTTTTTTTCCAATCTTATTCCTGCCCCTCTGTCAGCCACAGATTCCCTTGTGATCCTGATATTTCTCACAACGGTTTTCTATGTATTTACGCTTTCCGGAGGCGAGCACCGGAATCTCATCTACGATCTCTACTTTGATCCTTGCTTCATCGCCAAGGTATGGGCGGATCCTGCCAAGGATCTCTTCCTGATCCATCTTTGCCGGATCTCCGTTCAACCAGATCGTATAATCCTTCACATCTTCCTGGATGAAACGATACTGCTTCACGCCTTCGATATCCCAGAGATTGTTTGTGATGATGTAAGGTGTCACGGCATTGCCTTTGCAGTCGTAGATCAGATCACTTCTGCGTCCGTAAAGCTCGGACAGATAAAGCTTGAAGCGACCATTCTTTTCCTTGCGGACTGCCACCGCAGTATCTCCATTGTCATAACGGAGGATCGGAAATGCATAATTAAAAAGATCCGTGATCACGATACGTCCCAGCTCTCCCGGTTCCGCAGGCTCATCAGAATCCATCTTGAGGATCTCGTAATAATAGGTTTCTGTATCAATACGGTATCCCTCATCTTTCTCATTCTGAAGTCCCATGATTCCGTTTTCTTCGTTGGAATACCAGGCTCTTACCGGGCAGCCGAACTGTTTTTCCAGAGTTCTGCGGACCGGTTCCGGCATTGTCTCAGAGATCGGAATGATCGCCCGGACGCTGCAATTGCTGCAGTCTCTGCCGGATCTGCGGATATAGTCGCTCAGTTCTCCCAGCGCAGAAGAATAACCGACCAGGCATTTTACTTTTTTCTTCTCGATCGTATGGAACATCTCTGCCAGTGCCTGTTCATCCATGCGGGAACTGTCCATCATGATCATATTTTCCTGGATAAGCTGAAATTTACTCTTTTTGACATTATTTACCCAGACGCGGATAAAAGCTTCCTTCATTCCGATGTAGTAGCCAGCCGCGGCTCCCAGGAAAATGCCGCCTGCTGTGTTATGGCGGATCTTATCTCTGTTCTGGATCATGCGGAGCGGAGTTCCCGTGGAACCACTGGTGCACATCACACGGTTATCCGGTGCATCCTTGTATGTGGAAGATATGAAACGGTCATACTGCTGACGGAACGTATCTTTGTTTACCACCGGAAGGTCCTTCAGTGAAATATCTTCCGGATAATCTTTGTAAAAATCTGTTGTTTTTACTGCATGGGCGATCAGATCCTGAATCTTTTTTTCTGTTTCTTCAACAGAACTGCCTTCCTTCCAGGCGTAACGGATCTGGTCATAATATTCCCGGATCTTGCCACCCTTTGTCTTATCCAGCATCCAGAAGCCCATCCAGCGAAGTCTTTCATCTAAAATCATATTTTATTCTCCTCAGTTCAGAGCTTCTTTGATCGCATCTGCCATTGCAGAAAGCATCTCATCTGTCATTCCCGGATAAACACCGATCCAGAAAGTATCTTTCATGATGCGGTCTGTATTTTCAAGGCTTCCGGCAATACGATATCCCTTACCAGTAGCACGCATCTGGTCAAAGCACGGATGTTTTGTCAGGTTTCCGGCAAACAGCATACGCGTCTGAACACCTTTGGATTCAATCTCCTGAACCAGTTTATTTCTGTCCACGCCTTCTTTGCAGGTGATGAGGAAACCAAACCAGCTCGGTCTGGAGTTTTCACACGCTGTCGGAAGAATCAGTTTATCCTCGGTTCCTTTGAGTGCTTCTTTCAGGTAGTTGAAGTTATGGATTCTTCGTTCTACGAAAGACGGGAATTTCTTAAGCTGCGCGCAGCCTACAGCAGCCTGCATATCGGTCGCCTTAAGGTTGTATCCGAAATGAGAATATACATATTTGTGATCATATCCTACCGGAAGTTCTCCATACTGACGGTCAAAACGATGTCCACATAGATTGTCCTGTCCCGGTGCACAGATGCAGTCTCTTCCCCAGTCTCTTAAGGATCTTGCGATCTTATTCAGAAGAGAATTATTGGTATAGACAGCACCGCCCTCGCCCATCGTCATATGATGCGGCGGATAGAAACTGGAAGTTCCGATATCACCGATCGTTCCGGTCAGTTTCTCCTCTCCGTCGATGGTATAAACAGAACCCAGTGCGTCACAGTTATCCTCGATCAGCCAGAGGTTGTGACGGTCGCAGAAGTCTTTGACTGCCTTAAGGTCAAATGGATTTCCAAGAGTATGTGCAAGCATGACTGCCTTGGTCTTTGAAGAATATGCACCCTCCAGAAGCTGCGGATCGATGTTGTACTGCGGGATCGCCACATCAACAAAAACAGGAACAGCTCCGTACTGGATGATCGGTGCTACTGTTGTCGGGAATCCTGCTGCGACAGTGATGACTTCGTCTCCCGGAAGGATCTGACGTTCCTTAAGGAGCGGGGAAGTCAGTGTCATAAATGCGAGCAGGTTCGCAGAAGAACCGGAATTTACAAGGGAACAGTATCTTACTCCCAGGTATTTCGCAAATTCGTGTTCAAATTCACTGGTGTAACGTCCGGCTGTCAGCCAGAATTCCAGAGAACTGTCCACAAGATTTACCATTTCTTCTGAATCATAAACACGGGACGCATATGGAATACGGTCGCCCTTTTCGTATGGTTTTTTGTTATTATGGTATTTTTCGCAGTATTCTTTTGTCAGCTTGAGGATCTCTTCTCTCGCCTGCTGTTCTGTCATTTCTTCAAACATAATTTTCTCCCTTATCATCGTTTTGTAAAGTATCTGAATTCCTCATTATAAAAGGAAAATCTGTTGTTTAATTTATAAGTATCGCAGAACCACTGGTATGTCTCCAGATCATTTCTCTGCCAGATTCCCAGTGAAGATTTATTTGTAAAAACTGCCGGTGCATCCTCTGTTTCAAGCTGTTCTTTCAGTTCTTTCAGAGAATCCGGGCGAACTGCCATGTCGCTGAAGTCCATGGTAAAACACTGTGTGCTCCAGTGGAGCATGCTGTAGACTTCTGCCACATTCAGACCGAATGCATGCGTATTTGCAGGCACAACGGCTGCCACCTGCTGTGCAAAATCTTCAAACTCTGCCGTGTTGTGGAAGTTTTCTTTGATCTGACTGTTCTGTGAAAACTGCAGTACATTTCCCGTTCCCATTGCCAGTACAGAGGCCGCACAGATAAGTCCGATCCCGCCCCGCATAGCTTCATAAAAAGTACTGCGGGCGATATTTTCCCAGCCATTTTTTCTTACAAAATCCATTCCGTACTGGGCAAGATAAGCCGCCAGAAGAACGGCTGAAAGGCTGATACAGTCCAGGTTATGGTAGGATGGACGGTTCATATAATAAACAAGGCATCCCAGTGCACCGACACTGAGAAGAAAGACCAGATCTGTCTCCCAGCGGCGTTTTTCTTTGTCTCCAAACCAGCCTGCGATTCCCATTGCAACGCCAGTCAGAAACAGTGTGATCACTGCCATATATGCATTGGGTTCTGTAGGCATATCCAGATGAAGAACTCCCGTCATATAACTGCCTGACAGCAATGGGATCAGAAAGTCCTCAAACGAATTTGCCGGACTGTGTTTCAGGATATTATAGAGATTTACTGTTCCATACGCTCCAAACACCGCCCCGGCCATTCCGGCAAACTGTGCAAAGCTTAACCACAATAGTCTACGGATCTTTATTTTTCCCACAGACAGAAAACGTGAAATAAGCATTCCTGCCCACGCCACAGTAAGAATCAGTCCGGTCTCTGTATTCCAGAGGATTGCCAGCAGACAGATCAGATACCCACCCACTGCCGTCCAGAAATTGCACAGCTCTTTTTTGAGGATCCATGCTCCATACAGAAACAGCAGCATCGGAAAAATTACCCGATGCGGCCAAACCTGCCAGTAAAAGCCACCTCGCATACCAAGTACAGGAAATGTAACTGCCAAAGCACCAAGTACCCTCAACACACGGCTTTTGACTAGCAGTTCCAGGATAAGAAATGCACAAATATGTGCAAAGGCTCCAATTCCGGCAACCATGGCAACAAAGGCTTTGAAATCACCATGAACAAGTTCCATTGGAATCTTAAAGAAAAGTCCGTAATGTCCATAAATACTCGTAACATTATGCGTATATGGCATTCCCTGATAAATATTGTAGACAGAATTGAAATATGCGTGCCCATGGTAAGCATCGCTCAGTTCTCCTCTTCCAAAAATATTCGGTGTGTACATACTGTAAAAACGAGGAGCACCAACGCTGCATATACCAGCCGGATAATCCACTCACCGTCTTTTTCCGGAAAGCAGACATTTTGACATGCCCAGAAAAAGATTGCAAGTTCTGCCAAAAACAAAAATGCTGCGATCACTGCCGGCTGTGTGTGCCATCCGTATTTCGCCGCCACAGATCCAAGCTGTTCCGTCTCTCCTGAGATACAAAGCAGCCAGAACGGAATCTGTATAAACAGCATCAGCCAAAATACTGTTTTTCTGGCTTTGACATTCTCCGGAAAAGTTTTTCCCGCAACTTCATGCCTGTGTGCGATTCCCATTCCAACTACAAAGAGCAGACAAAACAGGATCAGAGACATTCCATATACAAGCATGTTACTGTTTCCCAGACTGTTGATTTTTTCTGCCAGTCCCGGAATCATAAAACAGCTCATAAAAAAGCATGCCGATAAAACCCACGCTGCAAAAGCGCAGATAACCTCTCTATTCTTTTTCATATTTTCTTTTCTTCTATCCTTTTATACTTTTTATATTCCAAAATATTCTTTGATCTGACAGTCCGTATATTCTGCCATATTCTGACCGGCAAGCCATGCCTGATACCATTTTGCAGTGTTGACTACTGCTTCATCCACCTGCCAGCGAGGTTTCCAGCCCAGCCGGTTTCGAATACGGGAACAATCCAGTTTGAGGAAATTTGCCTCATGAGGACCTCCCTGACAGAGATTTTCCCATGCTGCCCCATTTCCCCATGCTGTGCAGAACAGGTCTGCAAGTTCCCCGGTGGTCAGACAGCTTCTGTCATCTGGTCCTACATTATAAGATCCTGCCTTCCGGCGTCCTGATACTGTTCTTCCGCGATCAGAAGATACGCGCCCAATGGTTCCAGTACATGCTGATATGGTCTGGTAGAATGTGGATTCCGAACTGCAATCTTTTTTCCACCGGAAACAGCACGCACACAGTCCGGAATGATACGGTCTGCTGCAAAATCACCGCCTCCGATCACATTACCGGCACGCGCAGTTGATACTGCAATATCCATGTCTTTCAAGAAAGATTTCTCATAACTGTGTGTTACAAGTTCTGAGCAGGATTTGCTATTGGAATACGGATCGTAGCCATCCAGTTCATCCGTTTCGCGGTACCCCCATTCCCATTCATTATTCTTATAAACTTTATCTGTTGTTACATTCAAAAAAGAGCGGACGCTTCCACACTGCCTTACTGCTTCCAGTACATTGACCGTCCCCATAACATTTGTCTCATAAGTATTTACCGGATTTTTGTAAGATTCCCTTACGATCGGCTGTGCCGCCAGATGAAAGACGATCTCCGGCTGTGTTTCTTTAAACACCTGTATCATATGCTCCAGATCACGAATGTCTCCGATCACAGAATGGATCTGACTTTCCAAATCTGTCAGCGTGAATATTGATGGATCTGTCGGTGGCTTCTGAGAATATCCGGTCACTTCCGCTCCCAACTCCTGAAGTATCCTGCAGAGCCATGTCCCCTTAAATCCGGTATGTCCTGTCACCAGAACTTTCTTCCCTTTATAAAAATTTAGATTGAATTCATTCATATCGACCGCTTAAACTCCTGTAAAATACTTTATAGATTTTTCCAAAATCTCCACATACTTTCCTCATAACCTTTTTTCAAAAAAAGCCATTATTAGTTTTATTATACTATAAAAGCTGACGCCCCGCAATCTGCGAAGCGCCAGCTTCTTAATTTAAAAATTTAAATTTTTTGACTTCTATTTTTCAAACAGATCTACCAGTTCCTGTCCATCGTCATATCCGGCATCTTTCAGCTGTTCTACGAACCACTCGTCCACACCTTCTACGGCTTTTTTGAAGGAATCGATATCCATATCCTCTTTTTTTAGTGATTGTCACACCATTCTTTGACTGCCAGCGGTTCATGATTTCTTCATCACCGGAGCGGTTGATGTAACGTTCATACTCAACAGCTTTCTGTCCACACTCATCAACGACTGCCTGCTGCTCTGGTGTCAGAGTATCGTACAGATCCTGGTTGATACAGAAGAACAGACAGTCATAGATTGCATCCCACATGGAGCAGTATGGCTGAACCTCCTGCACACTTGCCGCATCGATTGCCGGAAGTGGGTTTTCCTGGCCTTCTACAGTATTCTGCTGCAGAGCCGTATAAGTTTCAGACCAGTTCATGTTCGTTGCATCTGCGCCCCATCTCTTGTAACATTCCATCAGAAGGTTGGAGCCTGCTACACGGATCTTGAGGTTCTTCATGTCATCCAGAGTTTTTACTTCATGCTTGCTGTTGGTCAGCTCACGGAAGCCGTTCTCTGCGATACCCATGCAGTGCAGTCCGTAACTGGAAAGAATTTCTTTCAGCTTTTCTCCTGCCTCACCATCGAATTTCGCATCTGCATCATCATAGGAATCATAAATAAATGGTAACGATACAACATTAAATCTTGGATCAAACGCTGAGTAGATCAGGTTGGAATGCATGGAAATCTGTACCGGGTCTCCGTTCATCAGTGCCTGGATTCCTTCAGACTGATTTCCATTGGTCAGCTGGTCTGCCGCATAGATGTTGACTTTGATCTTGCCTCCGGTTGCTTTTTCCATCAGCTCGCCAAACTTACGTCCTCCGTCAGCCCAGGTACTTGTCTCCGTTGTGGAGCATGCAAAGTTCCAGGTTGCTTCCGGCCAGTTGAGATCACTGTAATCCGCAACTGTATCCGTAGATTCCTGTGTGAAGAGATCTACCAGTTCCTGTGCGTCATCGTATCCTTCTTTCTCAAGTTCCTTAACAAACCACTCATCAACACCATCTACGGCTTTCTTGAAGGAATCGATATCCATATCTTCTTTATTTGTGATCGTCACGCCATTCTTTGACTGCCAGCGCTCCATGATCTCTTCATCTCCGGAACGGTTGATATAACGCTCGTATTGAACAGCTTTCTGACCACACTCGTCAACAACTGCCTGCTGCTCCGGTGTCAGACTGTCATAAATCTCCTGGTTGATGCAGAAGAACAGACAGTCATAGATTGCATCCCACATAGAGCAGTATGGCTGAACCTCCTGCACACTTGCCGCATCGATTGCCGGCAGCGGGTTCTCCTGTCCTTCTACTGTATTCTGCTGCAGAGCCGTGTAGGTCTCTGTCCAGTTCAGGTTTGTTGCATCTGCGCCCCATCTCTTATAGCATTCCATAAGAAGATTGGAACCTGCCACACGGATCTTAAGATTCTTCATATCATCCAGAGTCTTGATCTCGCGTTTGCTGTTGGTGATCTCACGGAAACCATTCTCTGCGATACCCATGCAGTGCAGACCATATTCGGAAAGCAATTCTTTCAGTTTTTCACCGGCTGCTCCGTCAAATTTTGCATCTGCGTCATCATAAGAATCATAAATAAATGGAAGAGATACTACATTGAATCTCGGATCAAATGCGGAATAGATCAGGTTGGAATGCATGGAAATCTGTACCGGGTCTCCATTCATCAGTGCCTGGATTCCTTCAGACTGATTTCCGTTTGTCAGCTGGTCAGTTGCATAAACATTAACTTTAACCTTGCCTCCGGTAGCTTTTTCCATCAGTTCGCCGAACTTACGTCCGCCATCTGCCCAGGTACTTGTCTCCGTTGTGGAGCATGCAAAGTTCCAGGTCATTTCCGGCCAGTCAAGGTCGCTGTAATCTTCAATTGTATTAAAGGAATCACTTCCATCTCCCGCATCTTTGGAAGAAGTACTTCCTGTATCAGATGAAGACTGTTCTCCCGTATAAGAACCATCTTTTGCAAGAGCCTTCGGAAGTGCTGTTGAAACTGCCGGTACATAGGTTACAACCAGAAGTACTACAACGCTGGCAGCGATCATTGGCATAACTGCCTTTGAGATCTGCTGAAGAGTAACCTCCAGACCTTTTTGTCTTGATACTGATCGCAACAAAAAGGTTTACACCTCGACGGAGGGGTAACCTGTCCGATCGCAAGGTTTACAGTTGCCATAACACCAAATGCAACAACGTCGTATCCCAATGCTTTACATACCGGAAGCATGATTGGGATAAAGATGTACATTGCAGAGTTTGCGTCAATAAAACATCCTGCGATCAGGAAGATAATATTTACGATCAGAAGGAATACAAACTGATTGTGCGCGATGGATGCAAGCAGTCCGGATGCAGCCTCTGCAATACCAAACTTGGTACATACAAATGAAAACAGAGATGCACTTGCAACGATCAGCATGATTCCACCGGTAGTCTTTGCGGAATCTACCAGGATATCAAACAGATCTCTGAAGGATACCTCACGGTAGATCACCATACCTACAAAAAGTCCATATACAACAGATACTGCCGCAGCTTCTGTTGGTGTAAAGATACCACCGTAGATTCCGCCAAGGATGATGACCGGCATCAGGAATCCCCAAAATGCATCTTTAAAAGTGGCCCATCTCTCCTTTGCAGATGCTTTTTTACGGGACGGTTGATATCATGTTTATTTGCTTCAAGAATTACTACAATTACAAGTGCCACACCCATAAGGATTCCAGGTACGATACCTGCCATAAACATATCTGCGATAGACACACCTGTAATGGACGCATATACAACGAAAGCGATACTTGGCGGTATAACGATAGCCACCGAACTCGACGTTGCCATCAAGCTGTTGAAAACGGTGCAGAGAAACCACCCTGCTCAACCATTGCCGGGATCAGAACAGCACCAAGAGCTGCTACTGTAGCCGGACCGGAACCGGAGATTGCTCCGAAGAAACAGGAAACAATAACACATACGATCGCGATGCCACCTTTTTGTGTCCGACACAGGTATCTACAAAATCGATCAGTCTGCGTGAAATTCCGGCTTTTGCCATGATATTTCCGGACAGTACAAAGAACGGAATCGCAAGAAGAAGGAATTTACTGATTCCTGAATACATATTTGTTGCAACGATGGTAAGTGAGGTTCCCGAATAAAGGATCGCACATACAGAGGACAGACCCAGGCAGAGTGCGATCGGCACACCCAGGATCAGAAAAACAAAAAATGAAATAAACAAAACAGCACTGATCATTTATTTGTCCTCCTTATCGTTATTATTTCCAAAACAGACATCCAGACAGTACTCAATAAGATGAAGAATCATACAGCCTGCTCCGATCGGTACAAAGGACCAGAATATCCATTCCGGCCAGTTCAGTACAAAGGTTCTTTTTCCGTTTTCAAGCTGGGTGATAACCTTGTCCATACCATACTTAAAAAGAATCACTGAAAAAATAATACTCAGTACTGTGATCAGGATCACAGATGGTTTTTTCAGTTTTTTTGGAAGACGGTCTGTAACCAGTGTCAGGCTGACCAGGCCACCCTCTCTGCAGGACAATGCTGCTGCCAGAAGTGTAATAAGTACAAAGACCGCTACAACAAGTTCTTCTGTGAAGGACCATGAGCGGTGGATCACTTTACGGGAAAACACGTTTCCCACAGTGAGCACGAGAATCAGCAATGTTGTAACTACCAGTACAACTTTTTCTACTGCTGCAAGTGCATTCATGAGTTTCTTGTAGACTTTCATCCTCTCTTCCTCCCTTGCAAAGAGGCATTTTAGAGACTTTGGATATTTCGCAACGAGCCAAGAAGCGGCTGGAGTTGCGGGACTTCTTGTTAGAAAAGAATGAGCCTGGAAAGTTAGTAGACCTGCATAAACTTTTTTCTCGAGATGTGGTGAAGTTTTTCATTGAGGCTGGAGCTCTAGACATCACTGAAGTTGAGGTCAATCGTGCCGATAGCTACTTTGAAAAGGTAGAGAAGACGGATTTTCTAGAGCTTAATGCTCAGCAAGCACATGCTGTTGAAGTAATGACAGGTCAGATTGGTCATGGTGGGAAGCCGTTCTTGTTGGAAGGAGTGACGGGGTCAGGTAAGACTGAGGTTTACCTGCATCTTATTGAGAGAACCTTGGCTATGGGAAAAACTGCCATTGTCTTGGTTCCAGAAATTTCTCTGACGCCACAAATGACCAATCGTTTCATCTCCCGTTTTGGTGACTTGGTAGCAATCATGCATTCAGGCTTGTCAGATGGTGAAAAATTTGACGAGTGGCGTAAGGTTAGGTCTGGTCAAGCAAAGGTCGTTGTAGGAGCACGTTCTGCTATCTTTGCTCCCTTGGACAATATTGGAGCAATCATTATCGATGAGGAGCACGAGGCGACCTATAAGCAGGAATCCAATCCTCGCTATCATGCTAGAGATGTGGCCTTGCTTAGGTCCAAAAGCCATGGCGCTATTCTTGTACTTGGTTCAGCCACGCCTTCTATTGAGTCGCGAGCGAGGGCTCAGAAAGGGGTCTACCATTTTTTTGAATTGACGGAGAGGGCCAATCCTAGTGCTAAAATTCCGCAGGTTGAAGTGGTGGACTTTAAGGACTTTGTCGGTAGACAAGAGGCGAGTGATTTTACGCCACCTCTCTTGGAGAAAATCCGAGAGCGATTGGCACGTAAGGAACAAGTCGTTTTGTTGTTGAATCGTCGTGGGTATTCTTCATTTGTCATGTGTCGTGACTGTGGCTATGTGGATGACTGTCCGAACTGTGATATTTCACTGACTTTGCATATGGATACCAAGACCATGAATTGTCACTACTGTGATTTTCAAAAAGCTATTCCTAATGTCTGTCCTAATTGCCAGAGTCGTCAGATTCGCTATTATGGGACTGGGACACAGAAGGCTTATGACCAATTGACGGAACTTTTGCCAGAAGCCAAAGTGATTCGTATGGATGTTGATACGACACGTAAGAAAGGGGCTCACGAGAAAC